>Ga0209407_1000195_pt1 | contig 85177 bp, 71 predicted proteins | sample AD_JPNHG3_MetaG_FD_184410 | JGI IMG/M metagenome (GOLD analysis project Ga0209407, IMG submission 184410) | Active sludge microbial communities of municipal wastewater-treating anaerobic digesters from Japan - AD_JPNHG3_MetaG (SPAdes) (version 2) | ecosystem: Engineered > Bioreactor > Anaerobic...
GCCTATAGATCTTATTTGTTTAGGGATAATGCTTTGTGCACTCATTCCGGGGATTGAATTTACCTCGAGAAAGTATGGAATGCCGTCTCTAATAATAAAATCAATACGTACAATTCCTTTGCAACCGATAAAATCATATATAAATGAAGCATATGATTGTACAGCAAGGGTTTCTTCTTCGGATATTCGTGCTGGAGTTATTTCGTCCGTCAGGGTTGGGTCGTATTTTGCTTCGGTATCAAAGAAATCCTTTTTTGGAACAATTTCCGTTACCGGCAAAACAATTTCTTCTGATTTTGTTTTTATAACACCGCATGAAACTTCAGTGCCTTTAATAAATTCTTCAATTATAACAATATTATCCTCTTGCATTGCAATGTTTACGGCTTCTATAAGATCTTCCTTTTTATAAACCTTAGACACTCCGAAACTGCTTCCAGCATTGTTGGGTTTTACAAAACAGGGAAGTCCGGTGATATCTAAAATTTCTTCGATGTTAAATGCTTCGGGATTATTTAAAATTACATATTTTGGAATTTTTACATCCGTATTTGACAGAAGTCTTTTGCATGCGGCTTTGTGTAATGTGTTAACCGAAGCAAATACTCCGCATGCAGAGTAAGGGATTTGGAGTATGTCGAGCCATGCTTGTATTTTTCCGTCTTCGCCGGGAGAACCATGTAAAACAATAAATGCAAAATCAAATCTTATTTTTTCCCCGTTGTGCATCACAGAAAAGTCATTCATATCAATATGTGCAAATTGTGCGGGATTTATTTCACATAAGAGTCCTTGTCGTGAAACATCTACAAAGTAAACATTATATTTATTTCTGTCAATTGAATTAAAAACTTGTTTCCCTGAATTTAAACTTATATTGCGTTCGGATGTATAACCTCCCGCTAAAACAGCAATGTTTTTTTTCATTTGAAATTAATTTTATGATTTTAACGCTAATAATCTTAAAAAATAATCTTTACTAAAAATAAAAAATATCATAACTAATGTTATTATTTTCTTCTGATTTTCAAATTTTGTCCGATACGTAAAGAAGAAGGATCGGATATATTATTGTTTTTTAAAATATCATCAACGCTTACACCGGGGAATTTTTTTGAAATACTATATGGAGTATCACCCGATTTAACGGTATAGTATTCCCAATTTGGATCGGGAGGTTCTTCTTTTGGAGTATTTGTATTAGGATTTATTCCTATCATTTTTTGTTTTTCTTCGAATGATAAAGAATTTACTACTTTGTATTTTGATTCGAGTGCTGCCGGCACATAAACTTTCAGTACCTGTCCAACTCTAATGTTGTTGCTGCTAAGTCCGTTCCATGCTTTAATATCAGCGATATTAACACCATACCATGAGGCAATTAATCCAATGGCATCTCCGGATTTTACGGTGTAATTAAGTTGTACTGTTCCTGCCGGTTGGGCAGCAGAAGGTATGTATTCAGCAACTTTATCGTCGGGTTTTATTTCAATTCTAGCATTGTTGAAGAATACAGAATCGCAATATTTATAAATAGAATCTTCAAGTTCGATAAATTTAGTGATGTATTTTCTTTGAATTTTTAGTGGGTACTCTTTGTTTATGGCAGGTACAATATCTTTTTTGTATTGAGGATTTAATTCTCGGAGATGACCTATTGGAATTCTTAAAATACTATCGAGAGCTTCAAAATGGAGTTGTTTTGTAATCATTACGGTGTCTGCATCTTCGATGAAAGGAATGAATTCTGGTTTAAATCCGTGTTTATCGGCGTATGTAAAAAGATAAACAATTGAAATGAATGCAGGAACGTAATTTCTTGTTTCGTTTGGCAAATAAGGTAAAATTTCCCAATATGTATTTTTCCCTCCCGAACGGCGAATAGCATTATTTATAGTACCAGGTCCTGCATTATAAGCTGCAAGTACGATGTTCCAATCCTTATATGTTTCGTAAAGTTTTTTCAGATATACGCATGCTGCTTCGGTAGACTTTTCTGGATCCATTCGTTCGTCCACATAAGTATTTATCTCCAGACCAAGTGCGATACCGGTTTTATACATTATCTGCCATAGGCCTACGGCTCCGGCAGGTGATTTTGCTTTTGGATTAAGTGCTGATTCAATTATAGGCAAATATTTTAACTCTAGAGGCAAGTCATAAGCATCAAGTTTTTCTTCAAACATTGGAAAATATTGATGCGAAAGGCCTAAAAATTTTGGAGCTATCCATTTACCGTTAATTACATAACGTTCTATGTATTTTTTAACATGAGAATTATATGTTAGTTGAATTGTAGTTGGAATATTTCTTATTCTCATGGCAAAAAGGGAATCGGGAATATTGCTTAATAAAAAATTGTTTCGGTCGGCAGGTTTCAGAAATTGAATTGTGTCGCGTCCGGTGTAATAAAACCATTCTGCAAGTAAACTATCAAGTTGGTCAACAAAAGCGATTTTTGATGAGGCAGATACTTTAGAATTTACCGATTCTTCTATTCGTGGAATTTGTGAGAAACTAAATGTATTAAACAGTGTTAAAAACAATATGGAATAAAAAATTTTCTTCATTGTTAAAATTTATATTTTACAGAAATACCGCCAACAGTTGCATAATTCGGACTTGTTATTGTTTGCACTCTCAAACTCAGATTATCCGAGACATCAAACTCAAAAAGGTGTGCATCTACACTTGCATCAATCATCTGTATCAAATAAAAGGCAAAAAAACCAATCAGGTTAAGATCTCTTTGTTTTCTGTATTTTTCCATCTCGTTAATTAGAGCCTGAGAATTAAGTATATTGTAAAACTCATCAATGCCTCCGTTGTTTCTTGTTATGTAGGCATCGTGGTATTTGTTAAACTGTTTTTGATTATTATAAGCAAGATAAGAAAAACCTCCTATGCCTACATATACTATTGGGATTTTCCAGAATTTACGGTTGTATGCCTGTCCTGCTCCGGGTAAAACGGCTGAAAGCAGCATGGCTTTTTTTGGAGAGTGATATTTAATTTTATCATTTTCTTCAGTTTGCCCAAAAGAGGCAACCGAAATAATTAAGAAAATTTGCAGATATATCAGGTATGTTTTTAATTTCTTCAAAATCAAAATTCTTTAAAGAGCTAATTTATCCAATAAAGCAATAATTCTTTCGAGGTCGGCGTCGTTTTTAAAAGGGATGATGATTTTTCCCTTACCTTTTGAATTTCTTTTAAACTCTACTTCAGTTGCAAAACAATTCGAAAGGTGAGCCTGCAATTGAACATAATCATCAATTTTTGTGGAATTTTTTTCTTTTTTTGCTTTTATTTCATCTCCATCGGAGTTAAGTTGCCGAACAATTTCTTCGACTTTACGAACAGAGAAATCGTATTTGATAATTTGATCGTAAATCATTAGACGGGTATCTTCGTCTTCAATTGAAAGCAATGCACGGGCATGTCCCATGCTGATTTTGTTTTCTTTTAATCCGGATTGAATTTTTACCGGCAAGTTTAAAAGCCTGATGTAATTTGAAATTGTAGCACGTTTTTTTCCTACACGTTGACTAAGTTCTTCTTGAGTAAGGTTGCATTCGTCGAGCAGGCGTTGGTAACTGATGGCAATTTCAACGGCGTTAAGGTCTTCACGTTGTATATTTTCTACCAGAGCCATCTCAAGCATTTCTTGGTCATTTGCGTTACGTATATAAGCAGGAATTTTTGTGATTCCGGCAAGTTTTGAGGCTCTAAGTCTTCTTTCGCCGCTGATAAGCTGATATCTTCCGTTGTCGAGGCTCCGTACTGTGATTGGCTGTATCAGGCCCAATTCTTTTATTGAAGCCGATAATTCGTTAAGGGCTTCTTCGTCGAATTCTGATCTCGGCTGATATGGATTGGTATCAATAAGTTCTATATCAATTTCGTTGGGTTGATTTACAGTATTTTCGGAATTTTTTACGTTAGAAGTATCAATAAGGGCATCTAAACCTCTGCCAAGTGCGTTTTTCTTTGCCATAATTTATCCGATTATTTTTTCTTCGTTACTAATTTTAGTCATATTATTACGTTGCAACAGTTCACGAGCAAGATTCAGGTAGTTTGCAGCTCCTTTAGATGCAGCGTCATAATCAAAAATTGTTTGTCCAAAACTTGGAGCTTCCCCTAACTTAACGTTTCTGTGAATAACGGTGTCGAAAACCATTGTATCGAAATGTTTTTTTACTTCCTCAAGTATTTGATCAGAAAGTCTTACACGGCTATCATACATTGTCATAACAAAACCTTCGATATCGAGTTCAGGATTCAAACGACTCTGAACGATTCGAATAGTGTTGAGTAGTTTTCCTAACCCTTCGAGAGCAAAATACTCACATTGCACCGGAATCAATACGGAATCGCTTGCAGTTAGGGCATTAACAACGATTAAACCTAAAGACGGAGAACAATCTATCAGGATAAAGTCGTAATTGTCTTTAATTTTTGCCAGAACGTTTTTAAGAACTTTTTCTCTTTCGGGCAGCTCGAGCATCTCAATTTCTGCACCAACCAGATCAATATGACTTGGCATCAGGTACAGATTGTCAATGCTGGCGGAGAGTATTGTATCTTTTGGATCATAATCTTTAATAAGAACTTCGTAAAGCCCGGCTTTAATGTTACGAACATCAAATCCCATTCCTGAGGTAGCATTTGCTTGTGGATCGGCATCTACTACAAGAACCTTGTATTCCAAAACAGCTAAACTTGCTGCAAGGTTAATTGCTGTAGTTGTCTTTCCTACACCGCCTTTCTGATTTGCCAGAGTTATAATTTTTCCCATTTCTAAAAATTTTGAAGGCCAAATTTACTACTATTAAACAAAAGTTTATAATTTGTTATTGTTCTTTTTTTAACATTATTAACAATTTTTGTCAAATAACAAAATATAGTTTTGATTTTCAGGTGTTTATAATTGTTAATTGTTGATAAATTGTTGATTATTTATTGGTTGGTAGAGTTTAGTTAGTTTTAGGGAAGATTGGAATTGCTATTAAGGTACTCAATTAAGTCTGTAAGTGTATTTATGTTATCGAATGGAACAATTCCTGAATTTGCTTTAAAAAATTTTGCGATTTCAATTCTGTTGTAAATATTATTTTTATAATCTAATTTCAATTTTAGATATGTTGACGGTGAAGCGTAGAGGAAAATTCCTTTTAAAAATGTTCCGGCAGTCTTACAGGAACAGGTTTTAATCTGATATTTAGTTTCGACAAGTGCAAAAGCTGTATCTCCGGCAATAATTTTAGCAAAACTATAGGATTCCATTCCGAAATTTTCCTCATCAAAATACATGCTTACGTAAGAGTAATCTTTTCCGTTTATGGAAATAACTTCTTCGGGAATCAGATATTTAATTTTTTCATCTTCGGTTTTATATTTTGATCTGATAAAGCTGTAATATGAGCTTTTGTTAGGAGAAACAAGCATTTCGACTTTGAATCCGTCCCAAAAAACAATATTGGCTTTTGTGTATTTTTTTGATGATGAGCAAGAAATAAATATAAATGTTGCAATAATTAGATTAACAATAGAAAATGTTTGAAATATCAATTTTGAGATTTTTTTCATTTAATCATAGTGTTTCTTTAGAGATTAACGGGATTTTTTTGAATATTATTTACATTTTGAACTAAGGCAATTTTTCAATTCGAGCATTTTTAAGACAGCCACAGCAGCCTCAATACCTTTATTTCCGTGTTTTCCTCCGGCTCTGTCGAGTGCTTGTTGCTGATTTTGAGTTGTTAAAACGCCAAAGGCAACCGGAACTTCGTATTTGTTCATAATATTCATTATGCCTTGAGTAACTCCCTGACAAACGAAATCAAAGTGTCGGGTTTCTCCCTGAATTACGCATCCTAAACAAATTACAGCTTCTGTATTTGCATACTTTATCAGATAGTCAGCAGCAAGTGGTAATTCAAAACTACCCGGAACAGCTTTAATTATAATGTCTTTGTCGGTAAAACCATATTTTTTAAGGGTATCAACAGCCCCTTTAGCAAGAGCCGAGGTAATTTCGCTATTCCATTCCGAAACGGCGATTCCTATTTTCACCGGAGTATTAGGATTGTTTATATAAATACCGGTTTCGTCGTAAGCAGATAAATTTTTTTTTGATGATGCCATAGTGATCTGATTTAAAAAAAAAGGGCTTTAAGCCCTTGATTATTTTTTATTTTGTTCGATTTTTAATTCTGCTCTTGTAATGTATTTTTCGATTTCTCTTTGTTGAGGAGTATCGTAATAATCTTTATCAATTTTTTTGTAAAGTTCCAGAGCTTTTTCATAATCATTAAGTAATTCGCAAGTTCTGCCTGCTTTCATTAGAAATATAGGAGAAAGGAGGTCGTTGTCGGCTTTTTTTGCAGCATCAAGATAGTAATCGAGAGCTTTATCGAGGTCGCCTAATTCCATATAAGCGTCGCCAATTAAACCTATAGCCATGGCACTAACCATTGCATCTTTGCTTTTGAATTTTTTAAGATGGCTGATAGCAGTTTCGTAATCGCCTAAACGCATGTAGCACACACCAGCATAATAGCGAGATGCTTTTCCGATAGGAGTTCTGCCGTAATCATCAATAATATCAAGTAATCCGGGATAAACTCCGTCGCCATTGAGAGCAAGATTAAAGGAATCACGTTCAAAATACATTTCTGCTTTAAAAGCTTCTGCCCATGATTGTTTAATTCTTGGTTCTCTGATAAATCTGTAGTACCCTATAACCAATAAAACAACCAAAAGTAAACCTGCTATCCCGTAAATAAATGCTTTCTGATTTTCTTCTATAAAATTTTCAGCTCTGCTTAATGATGATTCTACTGACTTGAAAGCATCTTTTTCTTCTGTTTTCTTTTTTGCCATAATAAAATTATTTATCTATCAAGTTTTTATTTAAGGCTGCAAATTTATATTATTAAATTCAATTTTGAAAGTTAGAATAAAATTTTTATACAATAATTTTATTGATTTTTATTTCCGAATATCCAGAGACCAATAAATGTTATTATTCCATTAAGTAAAAGTAGTTCGTATCCCATTTTGTAATCAAATGAATTCAGCAAAAATTTGTATGTAAAAAAGCAAATCACCGGACTCAAAATGCTTATGAAAGGAACAGCTTTGCCGTTAGTTGTTCGTTTTGTAAATAATCCGTATGCATAAATTCCAAGTAAAGGTCCGTAGGTGTAACCAGCTATTGTAAATATTGCGTCAATTACGCTTTTTTCGTTTATGATGTTAAAAATAATAATAATTGTTGCCATCAATATCGAAAAACCAATATGAACAATTGTTCTAATTTTTTTTATTTGATTTTCTGTTTTGTTTTTGATACCGATGATGTCCACGGTAAAAGATGTTGTAAGAGCAGTGAGGGCACTGTCGGCACTTGAATATGCCGAAGCCATTAATCCTATAAGGAAAAGTATCAATATTCCTGTTCCGAGATATCTTGAAGCAATTATTGGATAAAGGTTATCGCCTTTTATGAGATTAGTATCTATATTGTGACTTGTGGCAAAAATCATTAAAAGTACGCCAAGAGATAAGAAAAGTAAGTTTGCAGGAATAAAAGCAAAGCCATAGCTTATAACATTTTTTTTTGCATCTTTTAATGATTTGCAACTAAGATTTTTTTGCATCATATCCTGGTCGAGACCGGTCATTACAATCGTAACCAAAGCTCCGCTAATAAATTGTTTTACGAAATGCTGTGATGATTTCCAATCGTAGAACTCAAAAATACGGAAATATTTACTTTCGGTAATGGCATTTACTGTTTCAGAAAAATTAAATTTTAACTCTGATGAAATAATTACTATTGTTGCTATTAATGTTGCAAAAAGAAAAAATGTTTGAAGTGTATCTGTCCAGATTATTGTTTTTATCCCTCCTCTAAAAGTGTAAACCCAAATTAGAAGTATTGACAGACAAACCGTAAGATAAAAAGGTATTCCAAGTTCGTTAAAAATAGTTACTTGCAAAACGTTTGCGACAATAAATAATCTGAATGCCGACCCAATTGTACGCGAAAGCAGAAAGAACGAAGCTCCTGTTTTATAAGTAATGGTGTCGAAGCGTTTTTCGAGATAAGTATATATAGACGTGAGTTGTAACTTATAATAAACCGGCAAAAGAACATGTGCAATAAAAAGATATCCGAGAAAATATCCGAAAACCATTTGCATATATGTCATATCGGTAGTTTGTACCCATCCCGGAACCGAAATAAAAGTTACTCCGGAAATTGAAGACCCCAACATCCCAAAAGCTACTATGTACCATCTGGATTTACGGTTACCAAGAAAAAAACCTTCGGAATTTACGTTTTTAGAAGTGAAAACAGAGATTAAAATCAAAATTCCAAAGTATGAAAGTACTATTGCCAAAACAATCAGCGAATTCATGTTTATTTTTTTGCAAATCACGTTTTTTATTTTGTTTTTAGCAAAATATTTTTCAAAAAGTTATCATATTTGTATTGTTGAAAATAAAACTCATGAATTTAAGATTGATAACACTAATACAGGTTTTCATAATTATTGTATTCTCTTGTAGTGCAGAAAAGAATTATAATTTAGAAAAGCCGTATGAACAAACAAGTATTAAACCTGAACTGAGGACTTGGTACTATGCAAACTTAAACGATTCATTAATTTATTTCCGAGTAAACATTCTGAAAGAAAATTATGCTGAAGGAGAATTTTTTTTGCTTGAAAAGTCACCTTATGCAAAAAAAGAAAAATTTAAGGTTAAAATTAATGACAATAAATATGAATTAAGTTACAGGGACAAAGTTTTGGAAATGAAAGTTTTAACAAGTGCCAGGAATGAAAATATTGTTTTTATTTATTCCTTGCGTAAAAAACCTTTTATGTGGAATTTCAACCGATGGGAAGAACCTAAAACTTTTTTTGCAGCAAAATATCGCGAACCTGATTATAAAACATTTCCTAAAAGATATAAAGAAAAGGTTTTTTCAGATATTAATGTTAAAAACGATATTATTTACGGAAAAGCAAAAGGCTACTGGACGAGCTATCCGGCAGAGGAGGAATCATATCTTGACATTCTTTTAAAGGGGATATTGTCAACATTGAAAAAAAAAGACCTTGAATTAAAAGCAGATGTTTATTTTCCGACCGAAGATACAATTAAGGAACGCCCTTTTATAATGTTTATTCATGGCGGAGCATTCTATATTGGGGATAAACAGTCGGATGCCATGGTTCAGTTTTGCAGATATTTCACTTCATTGGGATATGTTACAGCATCTATAAATTACAGACTGGGGTTTATTCCATTAGGTTCGGAGGTCGAACGTGCAGGCTACAGGGCTTTACAAGATGCTCATGCAGCCATGCGATATTTTGTTGAAAACAGTTCAAGTTTCGGTATAGACACATCAAAAATATTTGTAGGAGGTTCGTCTGCCGGCGGAATCACTGCATTGAATCTGGCATTTATGCGTAACAGCAACCGACCGAAATCAAGTTTTAAAAATTTGTTGTATGATGACCTAGGAAAAATTGAAAACTCAGGAAACAATATAAAAATAAATTTTTACATAAAGTCTGTAATTAATATGTGGGGAGCTGTTGATAATACTGATATTTTAAAAAATTCAAAAACTTCGATAATTTCTTTTCACGGCGATGCTGATTTGGTGGTGCCTATTAATTGCGATTATCCTTTTAAGGACATTCAAGCAAATTTCTCATCTTTAATTCTAAACAAAGTTTGCGGTTCTCTCGAAATTCACATTAAACTGCGCGAACTTGAACGTAAAGAGGAACTTCATATCTTAAAAAACAAGGGCCATTCTCCTCATGTGGATGCTGCCAACAAATTAAATGATGTTTTCTATTTTATTTGTTCAAAGTCAACAGATTTTTTGTATTCCGAACTATTGCCCGAATGTGCAAGGATTCATACTTATCCAAAAACTATTGGCAAACGTGCTTCAAGTTTTTATATAATGGATTGCAATAATTACAAACAAATATATTGGAGAATAAAAGGCGGTTTAATCATTGGTACTAAGAATAACACTGTGAGAGTTGTCTGGTTTGATGATGAACCTGAACATAAATTATTTGCTTCTGTTTTATTTAATAATGGGATTAGTGAGGTTTTGGAGTATGGGTTTTAGTTGGTTGGTTGGTTAGTTAGTTGGTTGGTTGGTTAGTTGGTTAGTTAGTTAGTTGGTTAGTTAGTTGGTTGGTTGGTTAGTTAGTTGGTTGGTTGGTTAGTTGGTTGGTTGGTTAGTTAGTTGGTTGTTGATAAATTAGATGGGCTGTTTAAAATATTTGATTATTTTTGTGCTGTAAAGATTTTTAGATATTTTGAAATTATATGGGTTTTGAAGGAAAATCCGGTAAGTATCTGGAAGATGTTGTTTTGCAATTCACGGGATTCCCGGGAATAGGACGAAAAACGGCATTAAGATTTGCTTTGCACTTGTTGCGTCGTTCGGATACTGAGGTTGAATTATTTCTTGAAGCTGTTCGTAAACTAAAAACTCAAACTAAATTTTGCCGCATCTGTCATAATCTTTCGGATGATGATATTTGCCCGATCTGTTCCGATAGCAAACGTAACAGTTCGATTATTTGTGTTGTGGAAGGAATTCATGATGTTATAGCTATCGAAAGTACATCGCAATATAATGGGTTGTATCATGTTCTGGGCGGATTAATTTCACCAATTGACGGTATTGGTCCTCACGATATTAAAATAAAATCCTTAATCGAAAGGCTTGAAAATAATAAGGTTGATGAAGTAATATTTGCACTTCCTGCTACAACCGAAGGTGATACGACAAATTATTACATCGGCAAAAAAATCAGCGGATTGTGCAACGAGATAACTATCATTTCAAGGGGGGTAGCAGTTGGCGAAGAACTTCAATACACCGACGGAATTACCCTCGGACAATCTATAATTAACCGAAAACCATTTTTTGAAATTATGAAAAAATGATTTATGAAAAGGCTTTATTCCTTTATAATTTTTGTTTTGATCTTATCTTCTCTGAATTCTTTTAATTCTATTGCTCAGGAGGAAGAAGAGTTTATAAACTATGAATTCGGATTATTATTTAACGACGGCATTTTTTTAGATTTTAACAGTTTTCGTAACAATATACCGATGGATTTCGGGAGAATGATAATTCCGTCGTATGATTTGCCCGATTTTTTCAGAATTTTAGATACTGTTTCGGAGATTGTTTACAGCGATGATTTTGGAATAAGTCAAAGAATATCAAAAAAAAACGTCTGGGGTTACAGCAAAAACGGACGTCCTTATATTTTTTATAATGGTAAAGCTAATCTGATACCTTATGTAGGCAGTATTTCGCACTTTGTAAGCACTGTTAAGGGAATTTATCAGAGCTTTTCGGATCCGTTTTATTATCCGTATTACTCTCCATTTTATGACCCGTATTATTCATTTAATCATAGAAATCGTACTTATCAGAGTGAAGAACTTGTACACTATATTATTGATATGGAAACCGGAACAGTTTTGGAATATAACTCAAGTAACCTTGAAGAAATTTTTAAACGTGAGCCAAAAATTTATGAAGAATTTTCTAAATTGAGTAAACGAAAGAAGAATAAACAGTTGTTTTATTACGTTAGACTTTATAATGAATTAAGACCTTTGAAATTTCAACAATACAAATAATTTATTTTTTATGAGAAAGATATTATGGTTTTTAATTTTAATGTTAAATCTAAGCTATTATTACTCACAGGTAGAAATTCCTGTTGCAAGTCAGACTGACCTGAATAAATTTTTAAGATCAACAACACTAGTAGTACTTAAAAATGATAGAACATCTGATTATAATGATGCCATTCGTGAAGCTGTAGAAAAGTTCTGGACTCTCACTCCTTATGAGTTTATTTATGAATCGGATTTTAAAAAATATATGAAAGATTCAGGAAAATCATTTCTTATGATAAATCAGGTTTATTTCGAAAAAGATAAAACACAAACTCTTTTTGATTTTTTAATATTAACAAACGGAGGTAATTACAAGGATGTTAATGATATGCCAACTATTGCGGCAGTTCCATTGTGCTACAACGGAGCTTTGGAGTCCGAATATGCCTATAAGATGGGAGCAATTGTTAAATTTGTTCAATTACACGTTAAGACATGCAAAGAAAATCCTTCTTTAAATAAAGATAATATTGCAAAATATTATCTCGAAAAATCCGGTAGCCCCCGAAAAAAAACATTATACTTACTAAAAACTGAAATTGAACCCGATATCCGAACTAAAAATTCTCTTGCCTCGGTTTATCCTTTTTCTTTTGAATATGCAGAACGGGAGGATATAAAAAAACTAATTGATAAAGAGGATGAAAATGCAATAATGCTACATTTAATTAAACCAAAACTTAGTTCTACACTTTCATATTGCGTGAAAATTATTTTTGATGCAAAATCCGGTTTGATATATTATTATGATTCGCATAAAATTACTGAAAAAGCCAGGGATTACATACTTAAATCGGATATCAAAAAATTAGCCTCAAAAAAATGAATTACGAAGAAGTACTGAAGTTTATGTACGAGTCGCTGCCAATGTATCAGAGGATAGGAGCAGCGGCATATAAGGCAGATCTCAATACTACAATTAAGCTTGATGATTATTTCGGGAATCCTCACAAACATTATAAAACCATTCATATAGCAGGTACAAACGGTAAGGGATCTGTTTCACATTCGCTGGCATCTGTTCTGCAAGAAGCAGGTTACAAAACAGGACTATATACATCTCCGCATCTTGTTGATTATCGCGAAAGAATTAGAGTAAATGGAGAAAAAATCTCAAAAGAATTTGTAACTGATTTTATAAATAATAATCTTAAAGTCTTGAAAGAATTAAAACCTTCTTTCTTTGAGATGTCTGTTGCTTTGGCGTTTGAGTATTTCCGTTTTATGAAGGTAGATATTGCTGTGATAGAAGTTGGAATGGGAGGGAGGTTGGATTCTACTAACATTATCAATCCCATAATTTCAGTCATAACAAATATTGATTATGACCACACTCAATTTCTTGGTGATACAAAAGAAAAAATAGCAGTTGAAAAAGCGGGTATAATAAAACCAAAAGTTCCTGTAATTATAGGAGAATCCTCTCCGGAAACTGATAATGTGTTTTTACAAAAAGCAAAGTCTGAAAATTCCCGCATTTTATTCGCAGATAAAATAAGCACTTGCGAACAAATCAAAAGCGATTTTGAAAATTCTATATACAGATTTTCAAAAAATGGTATTAGCAACGAATTTAATTTTGCTTTAGGTGGAAATTATCAACATAAGAATTTAAACCTAATAATTAATGCCGTTGAGTGTATAAATGATATAGGTGTAAAAATTAATGATGATAGTCTAGCAAACGGATTAAAAAATGTAGTTAAAAATACAAGTTTCAGAGGGAGATGGGAAAAACTAAACGACAACCCTCTTTGTGTCTGCGATACCGGACATAACAAAAATGGAATCACCGAAATAATTAAACAAATTAAAAATATAAAGGCAGATAAATACCATTTTGTCTTGGGTTTTGTAAGCGATAAAAATGTTTCCGAACTTCTGGAACTTTTCCCTAACGACGAAAGAAATAAGTACTATTTTACTCAAGCATCAATTCCAAGGGCAATGTCCATTGAAGATTTAAAAAATATTGTAATTACAAAATGTTTTTCGCAGGTAAGTTTTTATTCCAATGTTCCTTCAGCATATAATGCAGCAATGAGTTCTGCGGGTGAAAATGATTTTGTTTTTGTTGGTGGTAGTAATTTTGTTGTTGGGGAGATAGTTGGTTAGTTAGTTAGTTGGTTAGTTGGTTGGTAAAGATTTTGGGTTAAATGAAATTTTGTGGTTCGTGAACTCATGGCTAAAATTTAAGCCACTGATAGTACAAATAAACACTAATTAGTATAGTACAGTTGCTTTTTTTTATTAAATGAAATTATTAAACTTTTTCTATTTCGAGGCTACAGTATTTAATATGTAGTTGTATAATTGTGATTGTTGATTATTAATAATTTTTTCGAAAAAATGAGGGATTAAATACTAAAAATTATCCTTTTCTTGAAATTTCATCAAGTTTGTTGAGGGATTTTATTACGATATCTTTATTTTTAAGTTCAATAATATATTCTTGTTCGAATTCTTTGAGAATTTTTATTGCCGATTCTGTGTTAATACTTGCAAATTCTGCTAAATCCTGTCGAGTTAACAAAGGAAAAATGTTTTCGGATTTCTGACTTATCTCGTAAATGTATAGTAATGTTGAAGCTAATTTTCCTCGCATTTGTTTGTAGGATATGTTTCTTATTATCTCAAGCATACGATTTTCGTCATACATGTTTCTTGAATTGATTTGATAAGCAAAGTCGGGATTTGATAAAATTAGTTTTAGCAAGGCATCTTTTTCTATCATACAGATTGTTGAATTTCTGATAGCCGATGCACTATATTGATAATATTTTTCACCATAAACAGTATTGAAGGCCAAAAATTCACCTGTAGTTGAAATTTTTATATTGAGTTGTTTATCAAAATCGGTTTGTATATAAGTCTTTACTATCCCGTCAATTATAAAGAAAACATGATGAGCAAAAGTTCCCTGTTTAAAAATTAGTTCGGATTTACTGTAAGGGATCTGTTTTTTAAATAAGCCGATTTTTTCAAGTTCTTCCGGATAAAGGTTGGCAAAACAACGGGATAATTCTTCTATGTTCATAAAAAATAATTTTTTTACAAATATATTGAAATATGACAGTTTTTTATCTGAAAAGATTCATTTTTGAAATTGTGTTCTTTCATTACCGTTGTATGAACAGTGAATTCAAAGAACTGTTTATTTTGCAGAAATTTTAAAATAAAATAATATGAAAATGTTAAGAACTTCATTACACGAAATTGAAACATCTGAAGAATTGAAAAAACTTCAGGAAGAAAATGAAAATTTAATGGTATGTTGCGGTCGAATGGGTCCGATGTGTATTCCTGTTTACGACATAATGGAAGAATTAGAAGAGGAATATCCTCATGTAAAATTTGCAGTTATGGCATTTGATAATCCCGAAGCTGCAATTATAAGAAACGATCCGGCATGCAGAGGATTTATGGGATTACCTTTTACAATGTACTATAAAAACGGGAAAACTGTAAAAGCAACAACAAGTATTCAAAATCGTCAGCAAATTACATCAATTTTAAATGAGTATTTTCAAAAATAAATTTTAACATGAACGAAATTTTTGATGTAGCAATAATAGGAGGAGGACCTGCAGGACTATCTGCAGGGATTTATTCCTCCAGAGCGAAACTGAAAACTGTAATTCTTAATTCAGGAAGTTTCGGTGGTCAGGTAGTGCTTACCGATGAGGTAGCTAATTATCCAGGAGTGGAACAAACAAAAGGGTTTAATCTTGCTGCTGTAATGAAAAAGCAAGCAAAAGATTTTGGATGTAAATTAATTGGTAATATAGAAATTACAGAATATCATCTCAATGATGAAATCAAAAAAATTGTCTTATCCGATGGCAGAGAGATAAAGGCAAGAGGAGTGATTTTTGCAACCGGTGGTCGTCCGAGATTGCTTGGTGTCGAAGGTGAAAATGAATTCAGGGGAAGGGGTATTTCCTTTTGTGCTACCTGTGATGGGGATTTCTTTACAGGCAAGGAAGTAGTAGTTGTTGGAGGTGGAAATTCTGCACTGGAAGAAGCCATAAGTCTGACAAAATTTGCTACAAAAGTAACTATCGTTCATCAGTTTGATCATTTTCAAGCATTTCCGGCAGTGATTGATGAGGCGAAAAAAACTCCTAAACTTAATTTCATTATGGAATCAAGGATAGTAAAATTTTTGAGGTCGGAAAAACTTGAAGCTGTTGAAATAGAGCATATAACAAGCGGTACTAGACATATTTTTAAAACAGATGGTGTGTTTATCTTTATAGGATACATTCCAAATACAGAAGATTTAAAAGGGATATTACCATTAAATGATCGTGGGGAAATAATTGTTGACAGTGATATGTTTACCGGTATTCCGGGAGTTTATGCCGCAGGAGACAGCATCGCTAAAAAATATAGACAAATTACTACTGCTGTTGCTGAAGGAACAATTGCATCTTTAAGTCTAGCAGAATATATTAAGTCTAAAGTTAAAATTTTCGAAGATGAAAAAAATTTGGTCGTTGGATGAATTAAAGGAACATATTAGTAAAAACGAAAAAACATATTTGTTAATTTATAAATCAGGAAGCGAGCTAAGCGATTGTGCTTTTAATAATTTATCGGCAAATAATACTGAAAATGTTATTATTGCTGATGTAAACAAGGTACGAGATATTCATCCCGAATTTGGAATTAATACAGTGCCGGTGTTGTTATATTTTGAAAAATCTGATTTAAAAAATGTTATCAAAGGATGTCAATCTGTTGATTACTATAAATCTTTGTTTGAGAACACATACAATACGAACATGTTTGTTGAGAAGCCCAAAAAACGAGTTATAGTTTATAGTACTCCAACTTGTTCGTGGTGTAATGCTTTAAAAGCATATTTACGTAAAAATGGGGTTCTGTTTGTAGATGTAGATGTTTCGCGTGATCAGAGAGCTGCTGAAGAATTAGTCAGGCGAACGGGTCAGCAAGGTGTACCCCAAACCGATATTGATGGACAAATTGTTGTTGGATTTGATAAAGCTAAAATTGATTTGCTACTGGAATTAAAATAATGTTTAACAAAAAATTAAAAGCTATGAAAGAACTACATCCAGTTAATCAAAACATTTTATTGGACATTACTCCGGAACAAACTGAACAACGAACAAGTTCCGGTTTAATAATTCCTGATACCGCCAAAGAGAAAGAAAATGTTGGAACTGTTATTGCTTTGAGCAGAATTGACGAACCTGAGATTAAAGTCGGAGATCGAGTTGTTTATAAGCAGTATTCTGGTACTGAATTAGAAATGGAACATAAAAAATATCTTATAATTCAGTACTCGGATATTCTTGCAAAAGTTGTTGAAACAGAAGAAATTTAAAATTAAATAACAGAAATAAGATTGTCCTCTATGGAAAATACTTACCATAGGGGACTTTAAATTATACAAAAAACTATTTCTTTCCAAGCAGTTTAAACATATTTTGTTTGTAATCTTCGACTCCGGGTTGATCAAATGGATTTACATCAAGTAAATATCCGCTTATTCCGCAAGCAATTTCAAAGAAATAAATCAAACTGCCAAGATTGTACTCGTTAATTTTATCAATTTCAATGATAATATTAGGAACATTTCCGGCAACATGAGCCATTATGGTTGCTTGTGCAGCAGTTCTATTTACATATTCCATTTTTTTACCTGCAATATAATTCAGTTGATCAAGATCTTCTTCATCTTGAGGTATGATAGGGGAGTCAGAATCATCATTAACCAGGATATTAGTTTCAAAAAGATGTCGTTCTCCTTGTTGAATATACTGACCCAAAGAGTGTAAATCTGTTGAAAATGACACTGAAACCGGAAAAATTCCTTTTCCTTCTTTACCTTCACTTTCTCCGTATAATTGTTTCCACCATTCTGAGAAATAATTTAGTTTGAAAATATAATTTACCAGTAATTCCATCTTTTTGCCTTCATCGTAAAGCACATTTCTCAAGGCAGCATATTGTATAGCTGGATTTTCAGGATTTTTGTTAATACAAATATTTCTCATGTTGGCAGCTCCATGTAATAAACTTTTAATATCGTATCCGGCTATTGCAATTGGCAATAATCCTACTGGTGACAGTACCGAAAACCTGCCTCCTACATTATCATCAATAACGAAAGTTTTAAAACCTTCCTTGTCGGCAAGTTTTCTTAAGGCTCCTTTTTTAGCATCGGTAATTGCAACAATCCTTTTTTTAATGGTTTCTTTATCAAACTTTTGTTTTAAATCTCTGTACAATAACCTGAAAGCAATTGCTGGTTCGGTAGTTGTGCCTGATTTTGAGATTACAATAATTCCGTAATGTTTATTATTAAGATATTTTAAAAGTTCGGAATGATAATTTCCGCTAAGGTTATGTCCTGCGAAAATAATTTCGGGTTTAGGTTTGTCGAAGTGAGGTTTCAAAGCTTCGTGAACAGCTTTAGCTCCAAGGTACGAACCTCCAATACCAATAATGACAACAGCATCAAGATTTTTAAAAGTTTTAGCAGTTTCAACAATATCAGTTATTATAGAGTTTGTAATGTTAATAGGTAAATCAATCCAACCTAAAAAGTCGGAGCCTTTGCCATTTCCATTGATTAATTTATTTAAACAATCAACAGCCAGTTTTTTTTTGTTTTCAAAACTTTCAATCTTACAAAATTGAATTGCATTTGATAAGTCTAATCTCATAGTTTTAAGTTTTTTGCAAAAGTAAAAAATTTGAAATTACCCTTGTTAATTAATTATTTTTTTAATAAATTATACACGTTACTTATTATGTACTAGTCCTTTTGGTTCTATGTGGATTGTGGTGCAGATATTTAATTCTTTTAGGATTTCTTTTTGAATTTTTGTTGCAATTTCATGTGAATCGTGAACGCTCAAATCGGGATTTACGTAGATGTGAAAGGTGAGTTCTTTATGGTTTCCATAATTGTGAATATGGAAGTGGTGTGCCTCAAAATCATACCCGTAAAGATTTGTAATAATCTGTTTAACATTTTCTTTTGTTTCTTCGGGGATTTCTTCACCTATTAACTTTGAGATTGTATCTTTGAAAATTTCAAAAACAGCATAAGCTAAAATCAGTGAGACAATAATTCCTAAAACAGCATCAATCCACCAAATTTTATTTTGTAGAGAAATTCCAACCAGAACAATTATTGAAGAAAGAGCATCGCTTCGATGGTGCCAAGCATCAGCTTTCATTGATGAATTTCCAGTTCTTCGTGCAATATAAAATGACATTTGAGCCATCGCCTCTTTAGTAAAAATTGAAATTATAGTAACAATAATTGCAAGATTCCCGAAAACTGCTTTTTCTCTGGCGGAAAGGCGAGTAATGGCGTCGATGATAAATTCGTAAGCGACAACAGCAAGTAATACTCCAATAAATATTGCAGCAATTTGTTCATAACGCCCGTGTCCAAAAGGATGTTTCAGGTCGGGTTTTCGCGATGATAATTTTGTCCCGGCAATGACAATTCCCGATGTAAACGCATCACTTAGAGTATGCCATGCATCTGCCATCATTGCAACAGAATTTGATACTATTCCTACCCAGTATTTAAGTACGAATAAAATTAAGTTTACAAAAATAGAAATACCTGCACCAAGATAATTTAATCGGCTGTTTCGAGTCATAAAAATAAAGTTAGAATAATCCGTGAATTTCAGCGTCAATTTTATTTATCACAGTTCTAAGGTCTTCTGGTTTTTGAGCAAAATCAATATTATCAACATCAACTATCAATAACTTACCGTTTTTATAGTTACCAATCCAAGCTTCGTATCTTTCATTTAATCTTTTGAGATAGTCGAGTCGGATTGTATTTTCATATTTTCGACCTCTTTGCTGAATGTTCTGAACAAGTTTTGGAACGCTGGCTCTAAGGTAAATCAGCAAGTCGGGAGCTTGAACGAGAGATGACATCAATGTAAATAAACTAAAATAGTTGTCGAAATCTCTTGTAGTCATCAATCCCATTGCGTGCAGGTTAGGTGCAAAAATGTAAGCATCTTCATATATGGTTCTGTCTTGAATGATAGTTTTACCTGATTTTCGAATTTCGAGTACTTGATTAAACCGGCTATTCAAGAAATAAACCTGAAGATTAAAAGACCATCTTTGCATATCTTCGTAAAAATCACTTAGATAGGGATTATCATCAACATCTTCGAAATAAGGAGTCCATCCGTAATGTTTCGATAAAAGTTTTGTAAGGGTTGTCTTCCCGGCACCGATATTACCAGCTACAGCAATGTGCATACTCATATTACAATTATTTCAGTTTTAACAAGACAAAGCAAAAAAAAAAAATTGTAAAAATCAATTTTCAAAACGAAAAATTATTAACCTTTTATCAGAAAGTATGAAAACTTGATTTTCATGAATAGCAAAACTTGTAATTTCTTTTATATTCTTTAGTTCTGCGATTTTTTGTATCTCGTGTTTTCCTTTATCTGAGGGATTAAAAATATATATATAGTTTTGATTGTCAAGAATGATAAATGTATTTCTGTAACTTACAATATCTTTTGCTTTTACATCATTAAATACTGAAATAAATGTTCCGAAAATATCGAAAATGTAAATATTTCCGGTATCGTCAAAAGCTAAAACATGATCATTGATTTCAAGTATTTTAGTTATTTTAACATTAAAAGATAGAAAATTTAAAGAACTGCTCCGCTGCATGATTCTTAAATTGTTGTCAATAAGCTGAATACAATTGCAATTATTATTAAAAATTCTGAAACTTCCGAAATTCGAAGAACAAACTGCAGCAACTGAAAAATATTCTATATCATCTAAAAATATTGTGCTACGTAATTGATTAAAAACCTTATCTAAAAACACAATGGAATTAAATTGAGGATAAAAGATCATTAATCTGAAAGGGTCAAGAGCATCAATACTACCGATATTACCTTTGCTTTTATCTGAGAATTCAGCTATTGTGTCAAAATTTTTATCAGTTTTAATAATCTTGTCTCCTTTGACAAAATAGAAATTTCCAAATTTATCAATTGTAAAGAAGTCAGCTGAAACTTCTGTTTCTGCAACAATTTCGAGTTGAGCAAATATCCGAGCCAAATAAAACAGCAAAAATGTAAAAAAAATAAACTTTTTCATTTTAAATAAATATTCTGTAAATTTAAAAAAAAAGCCGGAATTACCGGCTCAGTTTTAATTTGATTAAAATTATTTTGGATGTTTTTGTCATTTATGCGGTTCGGTTTTATTATGTCCTTATTCGTGTTTGAGGGGGTTGGGTGCCGACATATTTCTACAACCCGGATGTTGTTCACCATCATGGAAATTATGCATTTGTTTATTTCTCATTTGATGATGACGGTCGAATTTGATTTTTTGTTCTGGAGTTAACTCGCTTCTTATAGCAAGGTGTGCAGCAGTTCTTTCTTTTTGTATGCTTGCTTTAATAACCGAGATTTCATCAATTTTTTTATCAATAGCTTTTTTGTCCGGATTGTCTGCAATGATCATTTTATCAAGTTCGGCATCCTTAATCTTTAATTCAGCTTTCAATTCCTGAATTTTCTTGTCGCTGTCGAGTTTGATTTTTTCGATTTTCGATTTTTGTTCATCAGTTAATCCTTCAATAAAACATTCATGGGATTTTGGCGGCTGTTCATGCCCTTTGCAACCGTGATGTTGAGCCAATAAAGGTTTAATTAACAACAAACTGCTAAAAACAATAACTAAACTTGTAATGATCAATTTTTGTGTTTTCATAAGATTTGAATTTTAAATTTACAGAAATTTGACTTTTGAAATAGAAAAAGGTTTAATGGGAAGAAAAAAATGATTGGTTTAGGATCAGAAAAATAAAATAATTTTTAATTCATATTCAAATTTATGTTGTTAATAAAATCCTGAAAGTGTCATTAGAATTTGAAAGGGATTAATTATAAAGGATGTTTTTAAGGGTTCATGTTATAAATAATGATGTTGAAAATTTGTTGAAAGATAAATGGGAAAATTGAAATTGAGTTTTGAGATTTGGGAATAAGGTTTTTAATACGATTTTCATATTCAAAATAGTATTGTTAAATTATTGAAATAAAATTGTAGAGTTAAAATTGCGATGTGGGAATGTAATTTATTACTTTTAATTTTGAAAGAAAAAATTCATATTCAAATTTATGTTGTTAGATTTGTTTTATATTTGCACTAATAATTTTGCTTTCTGATGAAAAAAGATTTTCAAAACATTAGTTCTGAGTTGTTGGAAATTTACTCCAAAAAGTTGAAAGTAAATTCTTGTCCTCATTGTAACAGTAAGAGATTCATAAAGCACAGCAGATACAAGTACACGCAGCGATTTAAATGTTTGGAATGTGGGCGAACTTTTATTCCGAGTACCGGAACAAGTTTACATTATCTACACAAGAAGGAAGTTTTCCTAGAATATTCAAAGATAATACGTGAACAAGGGCTATTGTCCTTGAAAAAGATGCGAGAGCTTTGTAATATAAGTCATTTAACGGCCTTTGATTGGAGGCATAAGATATTACTGTCAATACCTGAGAGCAACAGGAGATTTAAGGGAGAGGTTTACTGTGATGATATATGGTTTGTATACAGTGAGAAGGGGCGAAAGTTAGTGGCAGAAGCTAGGCGAGGTCCGTTGCGAGACCCATTTAAGCACAGGGAGTTTACCTGTCGGTTGATATCATTGAGTGATGGGAAAAATACAGAGATGAAATTGGTAAAAGTAGGGAATATAAATTTTAGTGATTATTGTCCAGCATTTGAGGATAAAATAGGGAGGAAATCGGTTATTTACAATGTTTCGGGAGAGGAGAAATTAAGGAGGTTTGCCAAAGAGCAGGCTGCCAAACATAGGTTTGTATTAGATACAAACAAAAGGATAGAAGAAAAATATTTTGTTATCCGAAATGAGTTGAAGGGATTTATCAATAAGACACTGAAGGGAGTGTCCACGAAATATTTACAGATGTATGCTGGTTATTATTCTTATAGTAAGCATAAGATATTTGATCCTTTGTCGGAGGCATTTCTGAACAGACGAAAAGTTTGGTTTACTTACACGCGACTCGAAGTTATCTACTTTAAATTTGTGTATTTTGCCACACAAGTTTTGTTAATAGATTTGAATAAGCGAACGTGGAAAAGTACAGAAAAAGTTCCTATTCCCGATAACTGTATGGTATATAAAATAACAGAATGGGATGTAGATCATCGCCACAGTTTTAAGGAGGTTAAATCGTATTTTGACAGAAAAATACGAGAGTTTAAGAGTTTTATGCATGATAAAAAGGATTAATTTTATTGAGAATAGACAAGAAATTTTGTTACTTTTCAATTCTTCTATAGTAATGTAAATTTTAAGGTAATAGCGTTTTTTTTAAGTTACAGTTCAAATAAATCTACATTTATATTATGATTACTTTTTAGTCAAAATAAATTTTTTGTATCTTGCTTACGAAAAATAAATTAAGTAACATCAATGAAAAATTTCAGGATTTTTACAATAGTTATTTCCATAATCCTGTTTATATTTATTGTCTGGATAATTTACAGATATTCTTCAGGTGAAGATATTGAAAGAGTTGAATTTAGAGATTTTAAGGAGATAGTTGACGATGGGGTATTAAAGGTAGTTTTTAATATTGATCCTGTGGACTATTTTGTTTATGAAGGTTCTCCACTTGGATTCCAATTAGAAATGATTGAATCTTTTTCAAAGAAATATGGTTTAGAATTGGAAATTATAGTTGAGTCTGATTTAGATTCAGGAATAGAAATTCTCAAAAGCAATAAAGTAGATATTTTAGCTCAGGGAATCATTCAAAGTTCTGAGCTTGATCTTAAAATTGATATGACAAAGTCAATTCGCGAAACAAAATTAGTTTTGGTTCAACGAAGTATAGACAGTGTAGGAAAAAATATTGAAACGATAAAATCAATAAATGATTTTAAATCAGCAGTTTTGTATGTTTCTTCAGGAACAAGAAATCTCAATTCTTTTAAAGTTTTTATTCAGGATTTTGCAAAAAATATTTCAGTTAGAGAAATTGATTCTTTGTCGCAGGAACAATTAATTAATATGGTAGCCTCAGGAAAGATAGATTATGCAGTTTGTGCTATTGAGTATGCCATACTTGCGAGTAATTATTATCAAAATATTGATATTAGCGTAGATATGAGTTTACCATTAAATATTGTCTGGGGAGTAAGAGAAACTTCTCCTTTATTGTTAGACAGTTTAAATGTTTGGATTGAAAAGTTTAAGGAGTCAGAGGATTATAGAAGATTAAGCTTAAAGTATATCAATAAGTTTAGACATAATTTTAATATCGAAAGCGAGTTCCATAGTCACAACAAGGCTCGTTTAAGTATATATGATGATTTGTTTTATAAACATGCTATAGTAACAGGTTGGGATTGGCGACTTATTGCTTCTTTAGCTTACGAAGAGTCTCGTTTCAATCCAAATGCTCAAAGCTGGGCAGGAGCTACAGGATTAATGCAATTATTACCTGTGACCTATAGAAAGTACAAAGATGAAAAATATAGCGGTATAGAAAGTGAAATTTTTGCTGCTTGTAATTATTTGAGTTATATAAAAAATTTATTACAAAATGAACTTGAAGATTCGATAACCATATTAAAATCTTCTCTTGCATCCTACAATATTGGGCCGGGACATATTATTGATGCAATTTGTCTTTGTAAAAAATATAATAAGGATTGCAATAACTGGGATAATCTCAGTTATTTTATAATCAATTTATCTAACAGAAAATATTACACCGATACCTGCGTTAAGAACGGTTACTTTCCCGGAATTTTTTCCGTTGAATTTGCTAATTCTGTATATAATCGTTACAAACATTATTTAAATATTATTCCTGCAAAACCTCAAAAACAATGAAAAAGATTTTTTACTGTTTTATAGTTTTACTGATTTTTAAATTTTTTATAATAACTGAGTCAATAGCTCAAGATAAACCTGAATATTGTATTGTTGTGCATGGCGGAGCTGGAAATTTTAATTCTTCGGAATTCGATACAGCAACTTATTGGAAGTATTATAATTCTATAAAAGAAGTTTTGTTACTCGGGGATTCTTTATTATCAAATGGGATTAAAGCAATAGATGTTGTGGAGAAATGTGCGGTAATATTTGAGAACAGTCCTTTGTTTAATGCAGGCAAAGGAGCTGTTATTAACTCAAAAGGGGAGTTTGAGTTGGACGCTTCCATCATGGACGGAAGTAATTTAAAAGCCGGAGCAGTTGCAGGAGTAAAAACAGTTAAAAATCCCATAAAACTTGCTCGTATGGTTATGGACAGTACTGCTCATGTAATGTTGATTGGAGCGGGAGCAGAAGAATTTGCATATATAAAAGGGATTGAAATAGTTGACCCTGAGTATTTTGAAACTCCCGAAGTTATGAAAAAGTATAAATCTACAGTCAATGATAAAAATGGAACTATTGGAGTAGTGGCATTGGACAAATATGGAAATTTGGCAGCAGCTACTTCAACAGGGGGGATGATGATGAAAAAATATGGTCGAGTAGGGGATTCCCCAATAATCGGAGCAGGAACTTATGCCGACAGTCATTATGCCGCAGTTTCATGTACCGGGCACGGCGAATATTTTATTAGAACTTTGTGTGCATATAATCTTGTTGCTGCTATGAAATATGCAAATATGAACATTGTAGAAGCTGCAGAAAATGCGATTCTCCAAATTGCAAATCTTGGTGGAACTGGAGGTCTAATTGCTGTGGATAAATACGGAAATGTTGTTTTCAGTTATAATTCAAAGTCAATGTTCAGGGGTTATAAAAAATCAAATACAAATCTTGTTATCGAGTTTTAACTATAGCTTATAATAAATTATAATTCTTCAATGCTTTTTCTATATTTAGTTTTTCAAGATGATATGTTTTAATTCCAAGTTCCTTCGCAGCTTTTATGTTTCTTATGTCATCATCAATGAAAAGAGTTTCTTTGGGGATTAAATCATTCTTGTTTAAAACTAATAAGAAGAAATTTTTATCAGGTTTTCTTAGCCCGCATTCGTGTGAAAAATATGCTTTCTTAACTAAAGATTCCAGATTTTCTATACCATGATTTTGTTTAAGAATGGAAGTGTAATGTTTGTAATGAATTTTGTTTGTGTTGCTGATAATAAATGTATTATATGAATTTTTTATTTGTTTTAAAATTTCGAGATTTTCCTGGGGGTAATCACGAATAAGTTCATTCCAGCATTTTTCAATTGTTTCGTTTTCGAGATTAGTTTTTGTAATTATTCGAAATTTTTCATAAAACTCAAACTCCGTGATTTTGCCAGTTTCGAGTTCATCAAACAAATTGACTTGATTTGACAGAGTATATAAACTGTCAAAATTGGAAATTCCGTGATTTTTAAAAGCTTCTTTACTTAGTTCAGTATTTATTTTAAGCAAAACATTTCCTAAATCGAAAATAATATTTTTAATAATCATTTGTTTAGTCTTTTTGAATAACTTGTTTAATTATCTTTACTGTTTCAATTCCATCAATTGCTGATGAAACAATACCTCCTGCATATCCTGCTCCTTCGCCGCAAGGAAATAATCCTTTAACAGAAGTGCTTTCAAAATTCTCGTTACGTGTTATTTGTATTGGAGAGCTGGTGCGACTTTCTACGCCTACAACTATTGCATCGTTAGAAAGAAAATTCTTCATTTTTTTATCGAATTCCACAAAAGCTTTTCTGAGTCTTTCAGAAATAAATTCAGGCATCCAGAAATGCAACGGACTGCTTACAAGTCCGGGATGATATGAGCTTTGAGGCAATGTTGAAGAAAGTTTCCCATTAACAAAATCTTTCAATCTTTGTGCTGGAGCTCTAAAACCCCCTCCTGCATTAAAATATGCTGACTTTTCAAACTCCATTTGCATGTTCAAACCGGCAAACATTTCATTGCCATAAAGTTTTATGTAATCTTCCGGTTGAATTTCTACAACTATACCGGAGTTTGCATAAGGTGAATTTCGTTTTGAGTTTGACATCCCGTTTACGACAAGTTCTTTGATTTGGGTAGATGAGTTTACTATTGTGCCTCCCGGACACATACAAAAAGAATATACTCCTCTGTTTTCAACCTGAACAGCTATACTATAGCTTGCAGCCGGCAAATAAGAATTTTTATAATCTTTTCTGTATTGAATCTTGTTTATCAGTTCCTGTGGATGTTCAACCCGCACACCCATGGCAAAACCTTTGTTTGTCATATTTATACCTTGTTCTGCCAGAAAATAATATACATCCCTTGCTGAATGTCCGGTTGCTAAAATAATTTTATCGTTTTTGAATAATCTTCCATCGGAACAAATAACTCCTTTTACTTGGTTATCTTCCGTTATGATTTTTGTAACTTTACTATTAAAATGAATTTCGCCACCACATGATAAAATCTGATTCCGAATGTTTTTAATAATTTGCGGTAATTTATCTGTACCTATATGGGGGTGAGTGTCAATTAAAATTTCGGGATTTGCTCCAAATTGTACAAGCAGAGAAAGAACTTTGTTTACGTCACCTCTTTTTTTGCTTCTGGTGTAAAGTTTTCCGTCGGAATATGTTCCTGCACCACCTTCGCCAAAAGCATAGTTTGATTCGGGTTTAATTGAGATATTACGATTTAAAAGTGCAATATCTTTTTTTCTTTCTTCAACAGGTTTCCCTCGTTCTAAAACAATTGGTTTGAGTCCTTGTAAAATACATTCCAATGCTGCAAAGTATCCTGCCGGACCAGCCCCAACAATAATTATATCTTTGCTATTTTCAACATTATCAAATCTATAATTTCCGAAAATAGGTTTAAATGTTTCGCCGTGCAAAATAATCTCAACCCGAACATTAAATTTGACGTTTTTCCGTGCATCAATAGATTTTCGCAAAATTCTGAAATCCTTAATGTCGGAGATTTTTATACCGGATTTTCCTGAAATTTCGTTTAATACAAATTGCCTATCCTGAAATTGGTCAGGATTTAAAATTAAATCAAAAAAACGTTCCATTCCTCAATCCCACCATTTAATTTTATCAAGTTTTCCACCTTCGAAATGAAAAGATAGTATCAGCATTCTGGAATTTAAGCGGCGATAAACGTCACTGAATTGCGTATTATCGTATCTAACAATGTTGAAAACTCCCCATGAACCTTTGAGTTCTATTCCAAACATAAAATATTCGAGGAAGAAGTCCAATCCGAGGCCAACCTCGTAATATGAATCAAAATTTTTTAATCTTATTTTGGGCATCTCTTCTGGGCGGATTTTTCGTTGAGCAGCCAAATCAATACGTGGAGATACCCCTGCTAAAACAAATGGCCGCCAATTATTAATTCGCACAGCTTTATATTTAAGATAAATCGGCAAATCAATAAATGTGGATTCTATCATCATACTGTGGAGACGATATTCATTGTTTCTTTTTATTTTATAGTTAAGATTTCTTTGACCAAAAATTAAACCCGGTAAAAATCTTACGCTTAGTTGGTCGGTAAGTCTTAAGTTTGAAATCATGTTAAGATTAAACCCAATATACTTTCCAACTTCAACTGCATAAACAGTATCGAAAGTGTTTAATAGAAAATTATCTGAAGGTCTGATAATAAAATCCATGGTATTAAGACCTAACGAATACCCAAAATGTGCAGGCTGCTGATCGAGTTTGGGGAGATTCTGAGGAATCTGTTTTTGTGAATAAATATAGGGGAAGATTCCTGTTGTTGCAATTAAAAATATAAATATATGTAATCTGTATTTCTTCAATTTTTATAATTTTTTGCAAATATACACCTAAAAAATTTTTTCTAACTATAAACGCTAATTTTTGATAAATATTTTATAAAATAAGATTTCATAAACTTGTTTATACAATTCAGAATTTAGGTTAAAATGGTTTTAGTAAATACAATATTTAAGGATATATAGCCAATAAACAATAATACTATATCATTATAAATTCGTTAATTTGCAGCGACAAAAATTCTGAGCTGAATAAAAAATCATGGGGATTAAAATATAATTGGGTTTGCTAAATTGGGTTTCAACTATCAAAAAAAATCATTTTAGTCATTATTTTAAGCATCAATTTTTTTCCGGTGGGATAAAAATTAACTTTGTAATTACTAAGATTTTTTTATGCTTATTTATTTTGAGCAAAATGTTTTGAAATGAAAAATGAAAACATTTTATATCGTCCTGAATGTTAATTCGTACATATAGAACTAAGGTTTTCAGATGAAACTATCTGGTTTTCTCAACAATAAATGGCTCTCTTGTTTAATCAAACTAAACAAAACATTATTGTTATAGAGAAGGTGAATTGCAGAAAGATATAATAATCAAGAATTTATTTACAGTTCAAATCGAAGGTAATAGAATTGTTGAAAGAAAAATAGATTATTATAATCTTAATGTTATAATTTCAGTAAATTATATTATAAAATCAATATAGGTAATGCAATTTCGTATATGGGCGACCAAGATTCTCAGAGACAGTTTGATGAAGGGATATGCTGTAAATAACATGATAAACAGAATTGAATATAGTATCTCTGACATAACCAAAAGAATAGATAAATTCGAAATACATTTAAAAAAGACTTAATGCTAAAAGAAGGTATTCTCTATGAATGACAAATTTTTGATTCATGGATAATTGTTCCCCGACTAATAAAATCAGCAAATAAATCATATATTTTATTTGATAACTCATTGATAAATCTATATTGAATTTGTTTTTGGAAAATAATGAAGGAGTTAAGGTATTAAATTAATATATACAGTCAATTTTAATTCAATTCTTAAAATTGACCTTGAAAATCATAGTAAATAATATTCACCAGTTGAAATTAAAGTTTACAAGAAAGCACACGACTATTTTTTAATTATTGATAAGATTGATGTTTATGATATTGTGGCTTCAATGAAGGATTTTGGGAAAAAACTGTTAGCATTTTCAAAAATGACAATTCACGCAAACCTTCTCTTGAAAGCGTATTATTAGTTCATAAAAACGCTGAAGAATAAAAATATAATTATCTTCAAAAAAATATAAAATTATTTTTGCTAATAAAAATAAAGTTTATATCTTTGCAGTCCGAATTTTTTGAAAAAATAGTGTTTAAACGGATTAGAAATTAATAAAGATGTACGCAATAGTAGAAATAGCAGGTCAACAGTTCAAAGTTGAAAAAGGCAAGAAAGTTTTTGTACATAGATTGCAAGAAGCTGAAGGCAGCGAAGTAAAATTTGAAAATGTTTTACTTATAGAAGATGAAAATAATGTAAACGTAGGAACACCGGCATTAGAAGGAGCAAGTGTTTCTGCAAAAGTTTTACAACACTGCAAAGGGGACAAAGTTCTTGTTTTCAAAAAGAAAAGAAGAAAAGGCTATAAAAAACTTAATGGTCACAGACAATATTTCACTGAGATAGAAATTCAAGATATCAACGCATAATACTTAAGTATCATGGCACATAAGAAAGGTGTAGGTAGTTCAAGAAACGGACGCGAATCTGAAAGTAAGCGTCTTGGAGTTAAAATATTCGGCGGACAAAAAGCAATCGCTGGAAATATTATCGTACGTCAAAGAGGAACAACACATAATCCAGGTTATAACGTAGGAATGGGAAAAGACCATACCTTGTTTGCTCTTGTTGACGGTATTGTTGAATTCCGAAAAAGACGCAATAATAAGTCTTATGTTTCTGTGATTCCTTTTGAAAAGAAGGAAGAAACTAAAGCAGTTGAACAAACTCAGGAATAATTTGTTTTTATAGTTGTAATTTTGTTTCCATAGTTTTAACAAAAGAGTTGCAGATAATTCTGTAACTCTTTTGTTTTATTATGGTTTTGATATTGTAAATACTTTATGTAATTTCGCATTGTAAATATTGATAGAATTTTGCTTATGTTAACTTTAAAAACTATCAGAGAAGAAAAGGAAAAAGTGATTAATCGCTTGAAAATTAAAAATTTCGACGCCGGCGAAATTGTAGAAAAAATAATCGAAATTGACGATAAACGTAGAGAAATTCAATTTAAAAAAGATAACAATCAAAAAGAACTAAACGATATTTCCAAACGAATCGGTATTCTTTATTCTCAAGGTAAAAGAGAAGAAGCGGAAATTTTGAAAGAGGAAACAGCAATTTTGAAAGAACAAATTAAAATTTTAGAAAATGATTTTAATCTTGCAGAAACAGAGCTGAATAATTTAATAGTGCTGTTGCCAAATCTTCCCCACGAGTCTGTAGCTGCAGGAAAAGGAGCCGATGATAATCTTATTGTTAAGACGGGAGGCCTTATTCCCGTTTTGGAAGAGAAGAAAGCACACTGGGATTTGATAAGAGAATATGATATTATTGATTTTGAAATGGGAGTTAAAATAACCGGTGCCGGCTTTCCTGTGTATAAAGGTAAAGGTGCTAAACTACAACGTGCATTGATTAGTTTTTTTCTTGACGAAGCCGAAAAATCCGGATATGTCGAAGTGTTGCCACCATTAATGGTAAATCAAGACAGTGGTTTTGGTACAGGTCAGTTACCAGACAAAGAAGGACAGATGTATCATGTAATTGAAGATAATCTATATCTTATTCCAACAGCTGAGGTGCCTGTAACAAATATTTACAGAGATGTAATTTTGTCGGATAAAGATTTTCCAATAAAAAATTGTGCATATTCAGCATGTTTTCGTCGCGAAGCCGGTTCCTGGGGAGCTCATGTGCGTGGTCTAAATCGTTTGCATCAATTCGATAAAGTAGAAATCGTTCAAATTCGCAAACCCGAAGACTCTTACCAGGCTCTAGACGAAATGGTGGCTCATGTTGAATCTCTCGTTGCAAAATTAGGTTTACCTTACAGAATAGTTAAACTTTGTGGTGGGGATATGAGTTTTACTTCAGCTTTGACTTATGACTTTGAGGTTTTCTCCGCCGCTCAGGAAAGATGGCTCGAAGTAAGTTCTGTATCAAATTTCGAAGAGTTTCAGGCAAATCGCTTGAAATTGAGATATAAATCCGATAGTGATAAAAAAACAAAACTTGCCCATACTTTAAACGGGAGTGCTCTTGCTTTGCCTAGAATTATGGCCGCATTACTCGAAAATAATCAGACCAAGCAGGGAATTAAAATACCGGAAGTAATCGTAAAATATACAGGCTTTGAATTTATTACTAAATAATTTTTATAATGAACATTAGTAGAAATTTAATATTGAGTTTATTCGTTTTGCTGACTTTGGCATCTTGCAAAACTCAAAAACAGAAAGAAGGTGTTGAAAAAACAAATGAGCTGCTTTCAAGAATTGATTTTCTTAACAAAAGAATTGATAGCCTTGATTTTAAAAAGTTTAAGCAAATTTATGACACTACAAAAGTTTATGATTTGTTTATCAGCAAATTACCTCCCGAAGCTGAGTTCTCCGACGAAGAATGGGATTTGATCGCTCAATACGGAGCTATCGAAAAATGTTTTAAAAAGTTAGAGTCTCATCATATTAACCCTTTGCGTAATGAGCTTTCAAAATCTAAATCTCAGATTGAAAATCTCAGACACGACATTAAAAAAGGGTTTTTGAAAGATGATGAAATTGATAGATATTTGAGAGAAGAAGATTCTATTCTTAATCAAATAAGCAATATTATTGATGGAGAAATTGATTTTGCTCGTTATCATGAAGCAAAATATAAAGAACTTCATCCACAAATGATAAAACTTAAAAAGACCCTTGAAGAAAAATATTATTAAATATTGTCTTATATTTTCCGGATTGATTTTCTTTACAGCAAAATCAATTGCTCAGGATAGCGATTCTCAGCTTGCCTTACGATATTATCAAAATGGTGAATATCAAAAGGCTGCCGAGATTTATGAAAAATTGTATCGCGAAACTGGATATAAACATAACAGAGATTATTATCTAAGGTGTTTATTTGAATTGAAAGATTTTGACACAGCGGAAAAATTTTTAAAACGCGAACTTAAAAAGAATAAAAACGACCTCTATCTGCAAATCGACCTCGGAATGGTTTATTATTCATCTAATCGTACTTCTGAAGCAGATAAAATTTTTAAAGAGTTAATAGATTTAGCAATTACAAATCGAAATAATATAAATATTGCAGCAAGTGCTTTTATGAGTTATCGCTTGTGGGAATATGCCGAACAAGTTTATAAAAAAGGGGAGAAAGCCACTAATTCCGACCTTTCTATGGAGTTGGGAAATTTGTATTATATACAACGTGATTATTACAGAATGTTGGCAGAATACTTACGAAATCTTGAAAGATATCCTCAAAACTTGCCTACCATCCAATCTCGTTTGCAACAATCCATGCTGAATGACATAGACCAAAATGTGGACAGTATTATTGAAGTGATGGTTTTTGATAAAATTCAAAAGTTTCCGCAAAATCCTGTATTTACTCAATTACTTATCTGGCAATACTCTCAAACCGGAAAATTCAGACAGGCACTAAATCAATTAATCGCAATTGACAGACGTTCAAAATCAGGCGAAAAAGAAATAATAGATTTTGGAATATTGTTATTTGAAAACGGGGAATATGAACTGGCTTTACAGGCATTTGAATATATAATGGCTAAAGGAAAGGACAACCCATTTTATCAATATGCATATATCGAGTATTTGAATGTTTTATATTCAAAGACAACATCTCAACTTTCTCCTTCAGGTGAAGAACTTACAAAACTTGAAAAATTATTCGAGGAATCTCTAAGTTTTGTAACGCGTAAAGATTCTTACAAAATAATTTATGCACTTGTTAATATAAAAGCTTTTTATCTCGAAAAATACGATGAGGCAATTAATTTAATAAAAATTAGCTTATCGGACAGAAGATTTCCTGTTGAACAGGAAAATATTTTAAAATTATTGCTCGGTGATATTTATTTATTGTCCGGCAATCCGTGGGATGCTGCTTTAGCTTATGCTCAGGTTGAAAAAGAAAGTAAAGAACAACCAATCGGACATGAGGCAAGATTAAGGAAAGCCAAATTAGCATACTATACAGCACAATTTAAATGGACTCAGGCTCAACTCGATGTGCTCAAAGCAAGTACTTCAAAACTAATTGCTAACGATGCTCTGGAATTAAGTTTGTTTATTGCCGAAAACTATAATCTCGATACTACTGAACTTACAATGAAAATGTTTGCTAGAGCTGATTTTTATTTTTTCTCTAATAAATATCAGGCTGCCTTGCAAACTCTCGACTCAATAGAAAATCTTTTTAAAGGACATAGCTTGATGGATGATGTACTCTACAGGAAAGCCGAAATATATAAGAAAACAGGAAATCTTCAAAAAGCACTTGATTATTATAAACGCGTTTTTACTGAATTCGGATACGATATTTTAGCTGATAATGCTATTTTTAATTATGCAATAATCCAGGAAAAACTTAGAAATTTTGATGATGCAAAAGAACATTATCTTAAACTAATTATGGATTATCCCGGAAGTATTTTTACGGTTGATGCTCGTAAAAATTTAAGAAATATTACGGATAGAAAATGACCAAACTCAATAAAGACAGAATAATTTTAGGAATAGACCCCGGGACAAATATAATGGGATACGGAGTTATTCATGAGAAAAATTCTATAATAGTTTGTATCGGATATGGTATAGTGGATATGAGAAAAATGAAAAGTCATTTCGATAAACTAAAACATATTTACGAGCGTACAATTCAGTTGATAGATGGCTTTAAGCCAGACGAACTGGCTATTGAAGCTCCTTTTCAAGGAAAAAATGTTCAATCTATGCTAAAACTTGGACGTGCTCAGGGAGCTGCAATTGCTGCAGCATTGAATCGAACAATACCTATTTTTGAATATTCTCCTCGCAAAATTAAACTTGCCATAACAGGGAGTGGTGCTGCCTCAAAAGAACAAGTTGCCGGAATGCTCCAAAGAATATTAAAACTAAATGAACTACCCGAAAAACTTGATGCAACTGATGGTATTGCAGCTGCTTTGTGTCATTGCTATCAACGTTCCAATACTGACCAAGAGCCTAAATGCACCGACTGGAAACAGTATTTAAAAAATAAAAATATCCCTTTTGATGATAAAGATGCTAATTTACCTGAATAAATAGGATTGCTTAATGTATTCTTCAGCAGTTAATTTTAGTTCATCATACCATTTTTCTCCGTATTTTCGTATCAAGGCTTCTTTTAAAAATTCATAAACTTTAATGTTGTTTATTGTACCGTTTATAATAGCATCTTTGCAAATTTCCCATTCATGAAAATTTACTGCTTCGAAATTATTGTATTTTTTAATTCTGATAGGGTAAAGATGACATGACAGCGGTTTCCTAAAATCCGTAAGTCCGTTCTGCCAGGCTTGTTCAATTGAGCAAAGTGCAATTCCTTCATCATTGTATGTGACAAAGACGCATGCGCCACCCTTACCTATTATGTTTGTTGTCAAATCTCCTTCTATATCAATAATCACCGGTCCTTGTTCCTGAATAATTTTTTTTGCATCATCGTTTAGCTTATCTATAATTTTTGGAAGTATTTCTTTTATTTTTTCTGCCTCGTCTTCTTCGAGTGGAGCTCCCGAATCGCCTTCTATACAGCAAGCCCCCTTGCATTTTTTTAAATCACATGCGAAATTCTTACATAAAATATCGCGGTGTACTATTTTATTATCTATGTCAAACATTATTTAAGTTTTACAATTGTAATTCCTGAACCTCCAAATCTAATATCTTCGTCGTAGCAAGCCTCTACATAGGGAAATGTTTTTAAATAGTCTCTAATGTGTTGTCGCAGGATGCCATTTCCTTTGCCATGTAATATTTTTATTTCTTTAAAATCCAGCATAGCTGCTTCGTCAACAAAATTTGTAACTTTTTTAATTGCTTCTTCAACAGTATTTCCTCTAATGTCAATGAATGGATTAAAGTCTAAAATCTTTTGAGAATAAATTGTTTTTGCCAATCCCGAAGTTTTTTTCAATTCCTTAAAATCTTCTTGACTGATTTTCTCCAGAGAATCTAAAGGCACACTTGTGTACATATTGCCGAAAGCTACAACTGCCGTTTTTTCATTAAAATCAATAATTTCGCCAAATAACTCTTTATCTTTGATTTTAACTTTGCTTCCAATATTGATTTTATTTGCATCAATTTTAATTATTTCTGGCTTTTCTTTTGCTTCGTTTTGTTTGCGTTTTTCTAATTTAGATTTTAGAAGTTCTTGTTTTTTCTCAATTTCATGGTGTGAATTAAATTCTTCTAAATTCAGACTTTCTATAAATTCATTTAATTCTTTACGGGCTTGTTTTGTTATTTCTTTGTCGGCATTGGATTCTTTAATTGCTTTGATTGTATTTTCAATTCTTTTATTGACTTCGCTTAATAATTTTTGTGATTCTATTTTTGCTTCATCCAATATTGCTTTTCGTTTTAGTTTAATGTTTTCAATTTCACGAATGTTTTTTTCTATAAGAGTTTCGAGATTTTTTTCCTGTATTTTTATTTTTTTTCGTTTTTCTTCCCAATATTTTTTATCTCTAAGAACTCTTCTTAGGAATTTATCAATATTAGTTTGTGAATTTCCTGCTAATTCTTTGGTTTTTTCGATAATAGTTTGAGGTATTCCAATTCTTTGTGCAATTTCAATTGCATAAGAACTTCCTGGTATTCCGGTTTGTAGAATAAAAGATGGTGCCATTGTATTATGGTCAATTAGCATAGCCGCATTGAAAATACCGGGATTATTTGCTGCAAAAATTTTTAAATTGGAATAATGAGTAGTGATGACTCCAAATACTCGTTTTTTGGTAAGTTCTTCGAGAATAGCTTCTGCTATAATTCCTCCAATTACAGGATCGGTTCCTGACCCAAATTCATCAATTAATATCAAAGAATTTTCATCGGCATTCCGCAAAAAAACTTTCATATCGTTTAGATGCGAACTGTAAGTGCTCAGGTCGTTTTCTACAGATTGTTGGTCACCAATATCAATGAATATTTTTTTGAAAATCCCAAAAACACTTGTGCCTCCAACAGGAACAGGGATTCCGCACTGAATCATATAACAAAGTAATCCTGTAGTTTTCAGACATACGCTTTTTCCGCCGGCATTAGGACCCGAAATCACCATAATTCTATCATCAGAAGTTAAACTAAAGCTTAAGGGGACTACTTCTTTTTTTTCTTTTGCTAACGCTAAAAATAATAGTGGATGTCGAGCATTGCTTAACTCTAATCCGGGGGATTCAACTAATTTAGGTGCTATAGCATTAATTTCATGTGAAAAAATTGCTTTAGCTCTCACAAAATCCAGATAAACAATAACCTGAAAAATGCTTAATATTTCTTCTCTGTATTTTCTTATTTCATCAGTTAATTCGGTAAGAATTTTTTGTATTTCTCTTGATTCTTCAAGTTCCAATTCTCGAATATTATTGTTTAGTTCCACGATTTCCTGTGGTTCAATATAAGAAGTTTTTCCGGTTGCTGATTCGTCGTGAATAAGCCCTTTTATCTTTCTTTTATGCGTTGACTCTATTGGTAAAACTAACCTTCCGTTAACATAAGTTGCAGACAAATCCTTACTTACCCAGCCCTCATTTTTTATTGCGTTGAGAATACTGTTTAGCCGTGAAGAAACAAGTGAAACTTGTTGTTGAAGATTGCTTCGGATTTGTTTTAATTTTACACTGGCATTATCTTTAATTTCTCCGTTTTTTGTAAATATCGAATTTATTCTGTCAAGGACATATGCAGGAAATGTTAGTGGACCAGTGATGTTTTTTAAGTTTGGGAATTCGTTTTTGTTATCTTTTGAAAAAAAATAAAGTATGGATTTCCCATTTTCAAGAATTTTTCTTATATTGATAAAATCATCGAAACTTAATGAGATCCCTTCAATTTTTAATTTCTTAAGGCATTCTTCGATGTCGGGATAATTGTTTGCGGGATAATTGTCTTTCAACCGAATGATATTTATCATTTCAGCTGTTTCGTCTAATTGCTTTTGTAAAAAAGTAATTTCTGTGCTGAATTTAATGTCGTCAACCAATAACTTTCCCGGGTTACTCAAACATTTATCTTTGAGCATCCTTCGTATTTTGTCAAAACCTAGTTTATTTTCAAGATCTATCGGGTAAATCAATTTTTAAAATTTTTTGCAAAGATACAAAATTGAGATAAATGAATATTATTCCTGCATTAATCATTATTTGATTTAAGAGGCTTAATTTTTGTTATCAACTATGTGAATTATTTTTTGATAGTATTATAAAAATTTTAATTATGGTTCTTAACAATTTATTATGAAAATTGATTAAATTTGTTGTAAAATAAAGTATTATGAAGGAACTCACTTTAATATTCGTAATAGTTTTTTTGACAGTTTCATTATTTGGTCAGAATTTCAATGACCCACAGAATATGCATGTTAACTATACCCGCGAAGCTGAATATCCCGGGGGTATGATGAAGTTGGTAACTGACATCTGGTCACTAATGGAATTTACACAAGAAGCTGTTGACGCAAAAGTTGATGGAGAAATTATGGTTAGTTTCGATGTTTTGCCCGACAGCACGGTTAGTGGTATTTATATAATCAGTGGTTTAGGATATGGAATAGACGAAGAGTTTAAGCGAGTTCTTTCCGAACTGAAATTTATTCCGGCTTTAGCAGAAACTAATCCAGTTAAAATGAATATGATGCTTAACGTACCAATAAGAGTAGGAATAAATTCAAAGATAAAAAAATAGAGCTTCAAACTTGAAACCCTTATTCTTTGGGAACTAATGGATTACTCCTTGCAGTCGTGAGATAAATGTACGAACCATTGACCCTCCCGACAGTTAGTCGGGATGCTCTGAATTTCGGGCAATAAGATCTTCAATTTTTTTTCTGCTTTTCCAGTTTTTAATCCCAAGAAATCAAAGATTTTTTTCTATTTGTTAGCGACAAAGATTTTGTAAGAATTTCCATTCGCTTTCATCTCAGGAAATCCTAACAAAATCTAAGTCGGGATTAACCCGGATGCTCCCTTTAAGCCCACACACTTGTGAATATGTTTTTTAACCCTATTCACAAATCCGGGTTAATTTGTTTTTCACGCCGAATAGCCGAAGATTTATCGAAGAAATTTTCGTAATAAACGATTTTCCAATCGTTAATTTTTCCGGTAAACCCTTTATGTTTAGAGTTGTGTTTTCGTAATCTTTCCTGCAAATCATCAGCAGTGAATCCTATGTAGTACTTGTTGAGTATTTCAGAGAATAATATGTAAACTACAAAATTTTCGAAAACAATAGAATTTATATTAAAAAAAAAAAGAGCTTCAAACTTGAAACCCTTATTCTGTGGGAACTAATGGATTCGAACCATTGACCCCCTGCTTGTAAGGCAGGTGCTCTGAACCAGCTGAGCTAAGCTCCCTTTAAAGCGATGCAAAGGTATATAGTTTTTTTTTAAAATCAAAAATTTTTTTAAAATTTTTTTTTTAATCACTTTAAAAACTTTTATAATCTTTGCAAACCATTGAATATCAATTGTTATTTGTCTGGTGAAATCAATTTTAGTAATTCAGGTATAAATAAAATTGGAGATGTGGAAATAATTATAATTATGAAATCTGCGATATTTAATGGCACTGTTCTGAATGCTGCCCCGCCTAATTCTACAATTATTATTTGCCCAACTATTATTAATGCAGCAACCAGAAGGAAGGCTTTTGATTTTGAAAGCTGGTAGAATGCAGACCTGTTTACTCCAAACGATTTTACATTAAACAAGTTCCAGAATTGCATCATAACAAATACAGTAAAGAAAATAGTTAAATTGTATAGACTTATGTCTCCATAAGCATCTTTTAAAAGATGATGCAGTGTAAACAGCGCTATAACAAAAAAACTTCCCCATCCAATAATCGCATTTTTCATTTTTTTTGTAATAATAAAATCTGAATTTTTTCTTGGCTTTTCTTGTAATACTTTTTTGTCTGGAGGGAGAGAGGCAAGAGCTGCCGCCGCAAACGTGTCCATTATGATATTTATCCAGAGCATTTGAGTAACTGTGAGTGGAATTTCATGGCCTAAAATAGACCCAAATAATACAATTATCAGTCCAGAAAAATTTATTATTAGTTGAAATACCAAAAATTTTTGTATGTTTTTATAAAGTGATCGTCCCCACATAATCGCTGAAACAATTGTAGAAAAAGAATCGTCCATAATGACTATATCGCCGGCTTCTTTAGCCACAGCAGTGCCGCTACCCATAGCTAGTCCCACATGGGCATGGTTAAGAGCCAGAGCATCATTTGTCCCATCTCCTGTAACAGCTACAATTTCTCCTGTTTTTTGTAATAAGGTTACTAATCTTTGCTTATCGCCAGGTTTTGCTCTGCATAATATTTTTAAGTTTGGAAGTATATTAATTATTTCTTCATCAGACATAGATTCAAATTCTTTACCTGAAAGGACTAATTCGTTTTTATTAAAATAATTTATTATTCCCGATTGACGAGCAATTTCTTTGGCAGTACCTTCGATATCGCCTGTTACCATAATTACTTTTACCCCTGCACTTATGCAATCGGTAATAGCTTGCGAAACATCTTCGCGAACCGGATCAGAAATAGCGACTAAGCCGAGGTATATTAGGTCATTACAAACTAAACCAGAATTTGAAAACACCGGAGAATCGTCTTCAATAATCTTGTAGGCAAATCCGAGAGTTCTCATTCCTTTATTTTGAAAACGAAGCATGTTTTCTTTAATTGTACTTTCAAAATTTGATAAAGGCTCGGTATTACCGGAAGTTAAAACTTTTGTTGATAGTCCCAGAACTATTTCCGGAGCTCCTTTTACGTATAGTATTTTTTTGTTAAGTGCTTCGGAATATGCCAGAGTAGCCATGTATTTTCGCTCAGTTGAGAAACTTAATTGGTCTAATATTTCAGTTTTTTTACGAACATCAAGATAATTGATGCCATTGTCGAATAGAAATTTTAACAAAGCTGATTCTGTTGGGTTTCCGATAGGTTTGGAAATTTTTTCGGAAAAATCGAGATTAGCTGTTGAATTAACAGCCATGCTTTCAATGATTATTTTTGATTGTTCGGAATTGTTTCTTACAGAGTTGGTTGAAAAAAATTGAATATCAAAAACGTTCATTTCATTTTTAGTAAGCGTTCCGGTTTTGTCGGTACAAATTACGGTCACTGCTCCCATAGTTTCGGTAGCGTGCATCTTTCGAACCAGATTTTTTGACTTTAACATTCGTCTCATACTTAATGCAAGACTTAAAGTAACGCTCATCGGCAAACCTTCGGGAATACTTACCACAACAATTGTAACTGAAATCATGAAATACTCCAGAAACATTGAGGCTTGGTCAAGGTTAATCCAGCTGTTCGAATCAAGTGGATTTACTCCAATTATGTAACCTGTTATGATTAGAAACAGGAGAATAAGAACCCCGGCAATTGTAACTCTTTTGATTGATGAGGAATGTTCAATAAATTTATGAGAAAAGTTTCTTTTAAAAATAATTTTTAATCCGTCATAGAGTATTGGCACCCAAATTTTTGAAAGAAATATTGTTAAAACAAGAAATATTGATAATACAAGGTATAATTGAGATAATGATAATTGTAGGTTGCCTATTATGAGATTTTTTGTGAAAAGCACAATAAAAACTATGACAGAAAAACTAAATCCAACAAAACCAATCAATTTTGCAAGTTTGTCAAGTTGTTCGTTAAGTGGGGTTTTTGTTTCGGTTTCCTCACCGGACTTAAAAGCAAGTTTGCCATATTCAGTATTATCACCAACAGCTGTTACTTTCATTACTGTATTACCATCAATAACTGTGCAGCCTTTAAAAAGTTTATTAGCCGGGTACGTGCTCTCGTGAGTTACTTTTTGTGGATCAGCAGATTTTTCAACCATCATTTCTCCTGTAAGCGAAGACTCATTAACGCTGAGATTTACTGAATCTAAAATTTCACCGTCTGCCGGGACTTCGTCTCCTGTATTTAAAATAACAATGTCACCAACAACTACATCCTTTTTTGGCACTTCAGTAATTCTGTTATTTCTTATAACTTTTACCGGAGTTTCGTCATTTACAAGATTTAAAATATCAAATTTTTTTCGAGCATCATATTCGAACCAAAAACCTATGCCGGTGGCCAAAATAATTGCTATTATTATCCCTATTGCTTCCGTAAAATCATTATGAAAAAATCCTATCCCAAGCGAAATTATTGCTGCAATGATTAAAATTTTAATAACAGGGTCATCAAATTTTTCTAAAAATAGGCTAAAAGCAGATTTTCTTTTTGGTGGCGTGAGAGTATTTTCTCCAAATTTTTTTCTGCTTTCGAGAACTTCCTGCTCGTTTAATCCTTGATAATCAATTGTTTTCATAAAATAATTTATTGACTGAACGTTTGGTCAAAGATAAATAAAAAATTTTACTATAAATAGTTTTAAACAAAAATTAACAAAATGATATTTTTTTCGAATGAAAATTAAGAATAAATAAAAATAGTTATTCTTTTCATGAAGTTTTTTTAATTTTGGAATATGAAAATATGTGTAATTTCTGATACTCATTCTTATTTAGAAGACGGAATTATCGAATTTTGCAGTGATGCTGACGAAATTTGGCATGCAGGAGACATTGGATCTGTAGAACTATTTGAAAATTTGGAAAACTGGAAATCATTAAGAGCTGTTTATGGCAATATTGATGATTACAAAATCAGGCTTAGATGTAAAGAAATCTTGTTTTTTGAGATTGAAGGGAAAAAGATATTAATTACACATATCGGGGGATATCCCGGGAAGTATGCTCCTGGGATTAGAAATTTATTGACAGAAATGAACCCTGATATTTTTATTTGTGGTCATTCACATATTTTGAAGATTATGTATGATGATAAGCATAATTTATTGTATATGAATCCCGGGGCAGCAGGAAACAAAGGTTGGCATAAATTTGTTACAGCAGTAAAGTTTGAAATAATTTTGGGTGAAATAAAAAATATGCAAGTTTTTGAAATAAAAAGGTAGTAATCGAAAAATATAATTTTATGTTTATAAATGAAGAATTTAATAGAAAAGTATTAAATATCAGGCATTTAATTGAAAAGTTTGATGTGCCTAACTTTGAATGTACTAGACTTTTTTATGATCAAAATAATATACATCCTTGCCTTGCTGTAGTGTTAACAAATGATGATGTAGGATGCATATCATATACAAAGGGAATTAAGAATTTCTGCAATTCACTTGCAATAAAGTTTAAACAATATTCGGTAAGTGATGCTAAAAGCCTTGAGGAAATTATATATAATTTGAATAACGATGATGAAGTTCATGGAATACTAATAATGTATCCAACCGGTTATGGGTTAAAAGATACGATTTTTATGAATTTAGTATCGCCTGAAAAAGATGTTGAAGGATTAAGTTATTCTTATTTGGGATATTTGGTTCAATTTGAAAAATTTCTTGATGCCGAACAGTTAAGAAAATTAGTAATCCCACCTACTGCAAAAGGGATATTAAGCATATTTAAAAGATTTTATATTGATTTTGAGGATTTTTATAATCAAAGGGGCTTTTATCCTGAAAATGTTGAAAACAATCCTTTTGAACTTGAAGGAAAACGTGTTACAATAATAAATGATTCATTGGCAGTTGGTCGTTCTCTGGCTTTGATGCTTTTAAATGAAAATGCCTATGTGCAAATTTGTCATCAATATACCCCATTTGAGAAAACCTTAGAAAGCGTTTCTTTGTCAGATATAGTTATCTCGGCAGTACCTTCGGGAAAATTTAAAATTCCAACCAAATATGTACCTCAAAATTCAATACTTATTGATATTTCTTTTGAGGGAAATTTTGACTATCCCTCCGTTTTTGAGAAATGTTATAAGATTGCACCTCGTTGGGATTTAGTTGAAAAAGGTAATCGAATAAATGATATGACTCTAAATAGACTTGTTTCAAATCTTTTTTATTTGATTAATAGTAAGTTACCGGAAGAAGAATTGTTGAAAATGAAAGGAAAAATTTAATGGAACCTATTATTCTCGCAGTAACATTTTTATTTGGATTATTAGTTAAATTTATAGGGTTACCGCCTATGGTTGGATATTTAGGAGCAGGATTTTTACTTTCTGCTTTCGGTTTTAACTCAGGCGAAACATTAGAAGTAATTTCTGAATTGGGGATAAATCTTTTGCTTTTCACAATCGGACTTAAACTAAAAGTTAAAAGTTTCGTTCGAAAAGAAATATGGGCTGGGACAACCATTCAAGTGGTATTATTGACAATATTTTTTAGTGTAACTTTTATTTTATTTTCGAGACTAGGTTTGATGTTTTTTGAAAATCTAAACATAAAAACATCTCTAGTATTAGCATTTGCTTTAAGTTTATCGAGTACTGTTTTTGCTGTTAAAATATTTGAAGATTTTGGCGAAATAAACTCTTATCATGGCGTTTTAGCTCTGGGAGTTCTAGTATTTCAAGATATTTTTGCCGTAATATTTATGTTTTTAATAAACAATGAAACCCCAAGTATTTATATTATTGCATTACCATTAATTTTAATCATTTTAAGAGTCCTGTTTTTACGAATTTTAAAATTTATTGGTCATGGAGAACTATTAATCTTATTTGGATTTATGGTAAGCTTGGTAATTGGTCCGGAAATTTTTAGTTTTATGGAATTAGGACAAAATATGGGAGCATTGGTTATGGGCTTACTTTTATCAAACACAAAAGATGGGGATGAACTTTATGAAAAGTTAATTAATTTTAAAGACCTCTTTCTTATTGGATTTTTTATAAAAATTGGCTTGATGGGCGTTCCTAACTTTAATCATTTATGGGTTGCTTTTCTTATTGCATTATTAATTAACATAAAAGTTATAATTGATTTTTTGGTTTTTACTCGATTTAAAGTTAGAGCACGGACAGCATTTTTTTCAACACTTGCACTATCAAACTATAGTGAATTTGGACTTATTGTGGCTGCAGTATCATTTTCGACAGGCTTTTTAAGCTCAGATTGGTTGATTATTATCGCATTATCATTGTCAATTTCTTTTTTAGTTTCTACTCCTCTTAATGTAAAAGGGCATAAGATATTTTCTTTTTTAAGATCTAAACTAAAATATTTTGAAACAAAAATTAGACTGGAATATGATAAAACTTTTGACATCGGTAATGCTGAAATTTTGGTTTTCGGTATGGGTAGGATTGGAACATCTGTCTTTGATAACCTCGAAAAAAAATATGGCAAAAGGGTTTTAGCTATAGATTTTGACCTAACAAAAGTAGAAAAACATCAAAAAGAGGGTAGAGAAGTACTTCATGATGACGCAACAGACCTTGAATTCTGGATTTCCGTAAAAGGAAAGCACGATAATGCATCTCAAGTTAAATTGGTTATTTTATGTATGGGAAATTTTCAGGCGAACCTAATTGCAATAGACAGACTTAAAGAAATTGGTTATCCCGGAAAAATCGCTGCCGCAGCTTCCCACGAAGACGAACTAAATATTTTAAAAAGATTAGGTGTGCATTTTGCTTATGATATTTATTCAGAATCTGGTGCAGGTTTTGCAGAACATATATGTATGCATCTTGGAAATTATTGCTAATTCATTTAGTCCAAATTCCGCATAAAAAAGTCAAGAATTAAGTATAGGTTTTTATTCAAATTTATGTTGTTAGAGTTTTTTTGCGTAATATGAGAAAAGAATGATTTAATAATCACTTTATTACAAAATAATTTGGAAAAAATTTAAATGTAATTTTCCAAAACTCTTAGGTATTCATATTCAAAATTATGTTGTTAAAAATTCTACTGGAAATATTTTTCTCGAGGTTTGCTTTTGATTGTACAAAATTATATGGTTAAAATTATATGAAAGTAATATAGGGCAGTGGATAAATCCAAATTTAGCTTAGTTAGTTTTTTGAAGTTTATGTATTCATATTCAAAATAATGTTGTTATAATTTTTTTGAAAAGAGAACTTTAAAGTGAAAAATTGAGATTTATGTGGTTTTGTCGCTTTTATGAAGGTTTCTTATTCAAAATTATGTTGTTAAAGATTAGGGAAAAGGCGAAAGTGTGATTACTGCGATGTGTTTTTAAATGTTTCTTTTGAATTCATATTCAAAATTATGTTGTTAAATTTCGATTAAACATTTAAAGACACTTGCAGAATAAATTTTTTATAAGAAAATAATGCTCTATATTTTATTTTAAAGTTGCATTGTTAAATCTAAACTTTTGAAAAAAATAACGACATAGAGAAAACGAATTTTTGGGATTTTGGTATGATACGATTTTACTTTTTGGTTCATATTCAAGTTTATGTTGTTAAAGATTAAGAAAAGGCAAAAAGATAAAAATACTACAAAACAAACATTCTATTCCAATCCGTACAGTAAAACAACAATAAAACAAGTTAATTTTGGATAAAAGAAAAAATAATGCAGAACCTTATAAAAATAAAAGAAAATAAGTGCACGAGAAACAAATAAATTTTTGTAATCTGTGGTGATAAAAGCTCAATTAAATAAACTATAAAACTTTACAAAATAATTAGATAAGAAATTATATCAACAATTGTTTTAATAGAAAATTCTTTTTATAATTTTGAAGCAAAAAAACTAATATGAGAAAAAGAATAAAATCAGCTTTAATTTCTGTTTTTTATAAGGACGGACTGGATGTAATTGTTAAGAGTTTGAATAATTATGGTGTAAAGATTTATTCAACAGGTGGTACAAAGGATTTTATTGATAATTTGGGATTTCCTGTAGAAAGTATTGAAAATATTACGGGTTATCCTTCAATACTCGATGGAAGGGTTAAGACTTTACATCCGATAGTTTTCGGTGGAATTTTGGCAATAAGAGATAAACAAGATCATCAAGAGCAACTTCTTAAATATGAAATTCCTGAAATTGACTTGGTAATAGTAGACTTATATCCTTTTGAGGAGACTGTAAAATCAACCAAAGACGAGTCAGAAATTATTGAAAAAATTGATATTGGAGGAATTTCATTAATTAGGGCTGCTGCAAAAAATTATAATGATGTGTTTATTATTTCTCACAGAGGTCAGTATCACGAGTTAGCTGGAATACTAGAAGAAAACAAGTGCGAAACTGATTTAGAAACCCGTCGTAAGTTTGCTATGGAAGCCTTCGCCGTGTGTTCACATTATGATTCTACAATATTTAATTGGTTCGATAAATATAATAATTCGTTTTTAAAAATTTCTTCTCATAAGCCACAAATTTTAAGATACGGCGAAAATCCGCATCAAGAAGCTGTATTTTTTGGAGAATTTTACGAAATGTTTGAACAATTGAATGGAAAGGAAATCTCCTACAACAATATTCTGGACATTGATGCTGCCGTAAATTTAATATCCGATTTCAAAGAAACAAGTCTTGGAATTATTAAACATAATAATGCTTGCGGGTTTTCTTCTCGGGAAAATCTAACTGAAGCATGGAAAGATGCTTTAGCGGCTGATCCCGTATCTGCTTTTGGAGGTATTATTGTTTGCAATAAGATTGTAGATAATCAAACAGCAGAGGAAATAAATAAAATATTTTTTGAAATTATTATTGCTCCAGATTATACTCCTGAAGCTCTCGAAATTCTAAAACAAAAGAAAAACAGAATTATTCTGCTTCAAAAATCAATCGAACTTCCTAATAAAACTTTAAGGAGTTCGCTAAACGGATTTCTGCTGCAAGATCGCGATACTAAAGTCGAAACTCAGGAAGAATTTAAATTTGTAACAAATCTTAAGCCTGCAAAAGAACAAATCGAAGATTTGATTTTTGCAAATAAACTTGTAAAACATACAAAAAGTAATGCCATTGTTTTGGCCAAAAATAAGCAATTACTTGCCAGCGGAACAGGTCAAACTTCCAGAGTTGATGCCCTGAAACAAGCAATTGAAAAAGCAAAGTCCTTCGGATTTGATCTTAATGGTGCAGTTATGGCCTCAGATGCTTTCTTCCCTTTCAGTGATTCTATTGAATTAGCTTCGAAAGAAGGAATAAATGCAGTAATTCAGCCCGGAGGTTCAATTCGCGATCAAGATAGTATTGATTTTTGCAATAAAAACAATATTGCCATGGTATTCACCGGATTTCGACATTTTAAACATTAAAATTTTTACAACTCTAAACCCGAAAGTTTTTTGTTCTGAAAATTACGAATGACTTTTTAATGTAAATTTTAATCTTATTTAGTATTTTTACCAAAAATATTTTTTCATAAATGACAGCAACCGAAACACCTTTAATGAAACAATATTATAGCATCAAAGCAAAACATCCCGATGCAATTTTGTTGTTTCGTGTAGGCGATTTCTACGAAACATTTGAGGAAGACGCTGTAAAAACAGCTCGCATCCTTGGAATTACTCTTACAAAAAGAGCAAACGGTTCAGCAGCATATATTGATCTGGCAGGCTTTCCGCATCACGCACTTGATACTTATCTTCCTAAACTTGTAAGGGCTGGGGAACGTGTTGCAATTTGCGAACAACTCGAAGACCCGAAACTTGCAAAAAAAATTGTCAAACGTGGCATTACCGAAGTAGTTACTCCCGGAATATCTATAAATGACAATGTCCTAGAAAATAAACAAAATAACTTTTTGGCGGCTGTTTATCTCGGTAAACTCAACATTATTGGTGTCGCTTTTCTCGACCATTCTACCGGAGAGTTTCTCGTTTCTCAAGGCAATTTGCAGTATGTGGATAAGCTGATGCAAAGTTTTAAGCCTAAAGAAGTCATTTTTGAAAAAAGAAAAAAGCAATATTTTTTAGAAAATTTCTCCGATTTCAAAGTTAATTTTGGATTTGATGACTGGGTTTTTACTTTCGACTACGCTTTCGATAAACTGACAAACCATTTTAAAACCACCTCTTTAAAAGGTTTCGGAATCGAAAATCTCGATAGTGCAGTTATTGCTGCAGGAGCAGTTCTCGAATATTTGGATCATACCAACCATACCGTTCGTGATCACATAACAGGCATTGCAAGGGTTGATGAAGATAACTATATGTGGCTGGATAAATTTACAATTCGAAACCTCGAACTTATTTATCCTCTCCACGAGAAAGGTAAAAGCCTCTTGGATGTTATTGATAATACGGTTACTCCAATGGGTGGCCGATTACTCCGCAGATGGATCAGCTTGCCTTTAAAATCTGTTGAAAAAATTAACGAAAGACTTAATGTCGTCGAAGCAATTGTCTCTGATGACGATTTACGAGATTTTCTCCACGAAAAACTCAGCCTTATTAGCGATCTCGAAAGATTGGCTTCCAAAATTGCAGTTCTGAGAATTAACCCACGAGAGCTTCTTGCTATAAAAAATTCTCTCGAAGCAATTGCTTCGGTAAAGAATATTTTGTCAAATTCAGAAAATCCATATTTGCAGGCTTTTGGTGAAAAACTCTACGGCTGCGAAGAACTTGTTTTGAAAATCACCCAATCCATCAATCTCGAAGCTCCTGCAATTTTGAGTAAAGGTAATTTCATCGCTGAAAATTTTAATCAAGAACTTGACGAACTTCGTAAACTTGCTTACGGAGGTAAAGATTATCTCGAAAATCTCGAAAAATTAGAGAGTGAACGTACCGGAATCACCAGTCTTAAAATTGGTTTTAATAATGTATTCGGATATTATTTTGAAGTTAGGAATACACACAAAGATAAAGTCCCCGAAACATGGATTCGTAAACAAACTCTTGTCTCGGCAGAACGATATATCAATGAGGAACTAAAAGAATACGAAGAGAAAATTCTTGGAGCCGAAGAAAAAATTCAAAGTCTAGAGCTTAAGCTGTATAACGAAATACTCGAATTTGCGTCCAATTACATTACAAAACTTCAACAGAATGCAAATCTTATTGCAAAACTTGATTGTCTATTATCATTTTCAAAATCAGCTTTAGAAAATAATTATGTTAAGCCTGAGGTAAACGAATCTCTAATCATTGACATTAAGGAAGGACGACATCCCGTGATAGAGAAACAATTGCCACCTGGAGAAGTATATGTGAGCAATTCTGTATATCTTGACGATCAAACCCAACAAATTATGATGCTTACCGGCCCAAATATGTCAGGGAAATCGGCTTTACTACGTCAAACAGCTCTGATTTGCATTTTGGCACAAATTGGAAGTTTTGTCCCGGCCGAATCTGCTTCAATAGGTGTTGTTGATAAAGTCTTCACAAGAGTAGGGGCCTCCGATAATATCTCCATGGGCGAATCAACTTTTATGGTTGAAATGATAGAGGCAGCAAGTATAATGAACAACATCTCCCAGCGAAGCCTTATTTTACTCGACGAAATCGGCAGAGGAACCAGTACTTATGACGGAATCAGCATAGCTTGGTCAATTGCAGAATTTATTCACGAACATCCCACAGCAAAAGCTAAAACGCTTTTTGCTACTCATTATCACGAACTCAACGAAATGGAAAAATATTTTCCTCGAATAAAAAATTTTAATGTATCTGTTCAAGAATCAAAGGAAAAGATTATCTTCCTGAGAAAAATAAAACCCGGAGGAAGCGAACATAGTTTTGGTATTCATGTAGCTCAAATGGCCGGAATGCCAAAGTCAATAGTATACAGAGCCCGTAAAATTCTTGAACAACTAGAAGGAAAAACAAAAGATTTCAATGTAAAAAACGAACTTAGTAAACCAGTTGAAAAAATTGCCCAACATCGTGAAGGTTATCAGCTAAGCATCTTTCAGCTCGAAGATCCCGTACTTTCACAAATCCGAAAAGAAATAAGAAATTTTGACATAGACCGCCTAACTCCACTCGAAGCTCTAAACAAACTAAACGAAATCAAGAAAATTTGCGGACTGTAAGGAGTACCTCCTAGATCTTCTCCTAAAAAAAATATTTTTTGTTTTTATAAATATTTTTTAATTTTGCACCCCGAACAATCAAAAATATTTCCGGTTCGTAGCTCAGTTGGTAGAGCACGTGACTCTTAATCATGGGGTCGGGAGTTCGAGCCTCCCCGAACCGGCTTTTTTTGAATTTTCCTTCTAAATGTATATCTTTGGTAAAAATTTTTTGACTATGAAGCATTATTATCTTTATGCTGCCGGAAGTTTTATTCAAACTAAGGATATTCTAAAAGTAAAAGAAAAATATACAGACGAATATTTTGCCGAAGTTTGTATGGCTGATGAAAAAATTTTGGAGGAATGTATTCAGAAAGCTGTTGGTGTTGAGAACGAAATGTCTGAATTATCATCGGGGGCAAAATACAAAATTCTGAAACAAATTTCCGATGCAATTTTTGAAAACCGAAAAACGTTGGCTGAAATTATTGCCATGGAGGCCGGAAAACCGCTTAAATATGCCTTAATTGAAGCAGAGAGAGCCTCCCAAACATTTCTTATCGCAGCCGAAGAAGCAAAGAGAATTTATTCGGAGATTTTATCATTGGATTGGTTTTCGGATTTACGCAAGGAGGCTGTGGTAAAACTTTTTCCTGTTGGAACAGTTGCAGGAATCACTCCTTTTAATTTCCCATTAAATCTTGTAGCTCACAAGCTAGCACCTGCAATTGCTGCAGGATGTCCCATAATTTTAAAGCCTGCAAGTGCTACACCGGTTTCCTCACTTGAACTTGCAGCAATAATTAATAAAACGGATTTACCAAAATCTGCATTTTCTGTTTTACCAATGTCGCATATTGTGAGCAAACCTTTAATTGAAGACGAAAGAATTAAAAAAATTAGTTTCACAGGCTCGCCGGAAGTTGGCTGGGAAATGAAAACTCGTTGCAGAAAGAAAAGAATTACACTTGAACTTGGAGGTAATGCAGCAGCAGTTGTAACTCCATCGGCAGATTTTGAAGAGGCTGTTGCTAAATGTGTAACAGGAGCTTTTGCATATTCTGGACAGGTTTGTATACATACTCAGAGGATTTTTGTTCACGAAAGTATCTATGATAATTTCGTGCGAAAGTTTGTTGAGCGGACATCCAAATTAAAATACGGGAATCCATTAGAAACGGATACAGATATATCTGTTATGATTGATGAAACTAATGCAATAAGAGTTGAAAATTGGATTAACGAAGCTGTAATTTCAGGAGCAAAAGTTCTGATAGGTGGTAAGAGAACCGGTAGCTACCTTGATCCGACAGTCTTAACAAATACTCACAAAGACATGAAAGTGAGAAAAGAAGAAATTTTTGGACCTGTTGTTTGTATCGAAAAATATTTGAATTTCGATGAGGCTATTGATCTTGTTAATGATTCAAGGTTTGGGTTACAGTCAGGAGTATTTACCAATAATATTCAGGAGATGAACATAGCGTTCACAAAAATTAAAGCCGGTGGTATAATGATAAATGAATCACCTACTTTCAGGATGGATCATATGCCTTACGGAGGTTTAAAAGAATCCGGCTTTGGCAAGGAGGGGGTAAAATATGCTATTTTTGAAATGTCTGATATGAAAATTTTAGTAAAACCCTATTAATAAATGTCTAAAAAAAATAAAACAGAACATGAAAATTTTATGAGGCAGGCTCTTCTCGAAGCGAAAAAAGCATTTGAGGCTGATGAAATCCCCGTGGGAGCTGTAATTGTTCATAATGGAAAAATAATTGCCAGGGCTCATAATCAGACAGAATTACTTAAGGATGTAACTGCTCATGCGGAGATGTTGGCAATAACTTCTGCCTCTTCTACTTTTGGAGTAAAATTTTTAAATGATTGTACATTGTACGTAACTTTGGAACCTTGTGTTATGTGTGCAGGCGCAATTTTCTGGAGTCGTGTTTCGGAGCTTGTTTTCGGAGCTTATGATCCTAAACGGGGATTTACGAATGTGTCTAAAAATATTTTGCATCCAAAAACAGAGTATATTGGTGGAGTTCTCGCCGAAGAATGCGGTTCGATTTTAACTGAGTATTTCGATAATAAAAGAAATTAATTTTGTTAATAAACTTTTGATTAAAAATATGGTTTTACAAATTGATAAAATTATTTTTGTAGAACTTTAATTATTTAACTATGAACAAATTAAAACCGGGAGATAAAGCTCCATATTTCAAAGGTATTACACAAGACAACAAAGAAATTAGTCTTGATGATTTTAAAGGTAAAAAGTTGATTTTATATTTTTATCCAAAAGATAACACTCCAGGCTGTACAGCCGAAGCATGTGATTTGAGAGATAATTACGAGATGTGGTTGAGTAAAGGCTACAGCGTTGTTGGTATTAGTCCCGACAGTGTTCAGAGCCATTTTAAATTCAAAGAAAAATACTCTTTACCTTTTGATTTGATAAGTGATCCTGAAGCAAAGATTTTAAAAGATTATGAAGCCTGGGGAGAAAAGAGTATATATGGCAAAAAATATATGGGTGTTTTAAGAAAAACCTATGTGTTAAATGAAAGCGGAGTTATAGTTGAAATTTTCGAAAAAGTTGACACAAAAGCACATACAAATCAAATATTAAAGAAAATAAACGAATAAAATATGGCAAACAATCCTGAAGACATAAGAAAAGAAAAGTTGAAAGCTGTTCAGCTTGCAATGGGTAAAATCGAAAAAGATTATGGAAAAGGTTCGATAATGATGTTAGGTTCAAAACCGGTTGAGGAAGTTCCCATTATTAAATCCGGTTCAATCTCACTGGATTATGCACTAGGAATAGGAGGATATCCTCGTGGTAGAGTAATTGAAATTTTTGGACCTGAATCATCCGGAAAAACTACTCTTGCAATACATGCAATTGCCGAAGCTCAAAAAAATGGCGGAATTGCTGCCATTATTGATGCCGAGCATGCTTTCGACAGATTCTATGCCGAAAAGTTGGGCGTTGATGTAGAAAACCTTATTATCTCACAACCCGACCACGGTGAACAAGCTCTTGAAATAGCAGATAATCTTATCAGATCGGGAGCAATAGATATAATTGTAATTGATTCTGTAGCAGCTCTTACTCCCAAAGCCGAAATTGAAGGTGAAATGGGAGATTCTAAAATGGGACTGCAGGCTCGTCTTATGTCGCAGGCATTACGTAAATTAACTGCAAATATCAGTAAAACTCAAACCTGCTGCATATTTATAAATCAGCTCAGAGAAAAAATCGGCGTGATGTTTGGCAATCCCGAAACAACCACAGGTGGAAATGCTCTCAAGTTTTACGCCTCGATTCGCCTGGATATTCGTAAAACATCTCAGATTAAAGATGGTGGAGAGGATATTACCGGAAACAGAGTAAAAGTAAAAGTTGTTAAGAACAAACTTGCTCCACCTTTCCGTAAAGCTGAATTTGATATTATTTACGGCGAAGGAATAAGTAAAATCGGAGAAATTATTGACTTAGGCGTTGATTATGATATAATTAAAAAATCCGGTTCATGGTTTAGCTATGGCGAAACCAAACTTGGGCAAGGTAGAGACAGTGTAAAAAATATACTTTTAGATAATCCTGAATTATGGGCAGAGATTGAAGCTAAAATCGTTGAAAAACTTAAGCAATAGACATGAAGAAGAGTATTATTATAATTTTCATTTTTTCTTTTTTTACGATCTTTTCTTTCTACTCTTGTAAAAATTCAGGTAATAAAAATACTGCTGACATATTAAATGACACTACTTTAACAATAGAAGATCTATCGAAAGAAATTCGAAATAATCCCAAAAATGCTGATTTATTTGTTAAAAGGAGTGAGTTATATCTAAAAGAAAATAATCTTAAAGAGGCAATCAGAGATTTGGAAGTCGCTCTCAAAGTAGATTCTACACGTCAGGATATTTATATTAAGTTATCCGATCTCTATTTGCAAAAAGGAAATTCTAAATCTGCCAACGATGTTCTAAAAAAGTGCTTGACCAGTTATCCTGCAAATGTTGAGGCAAGAATTAAACTTGCATATTTATATTTTTACATACAACTATATCGCGAAGCAATGCAGGAAATAATTATTCTTGAACGAAATAATCTTCAAAACGCAGAATCATATTTTTTAAAAGCTTTAATACTTAATGAAACAGAAGCCTATCAAGATGCAACCCATGCTCTAAAAAAAGCATTAGAATATGACAAGAATAACGATCAGGCTTATATTCTTCTAGCACTTATTTACACAAAACTTAAGGATACTATTGCTTTAGAATATTTTAACACGGCATCAAATCTTTTTCCCGATAATGCAGAAGTTTTTTATAATCGAGGATATGCTTTGCAGGAATTCGGCAAATATTATGAGGCCGAACAATCATATCTTAAAGCTACCGAACTTGATACTGCCTACTTTGAAGCGTTTTATAACCTGGGATATATATATGCTAATTTTCTTAACAAAAATGAGGAGGCCTTAAAATACTTTAGTCGGGCAATAGAGTTAAGACCAAATTCCGAAAAAGCAATCTACAGCCGAGGTTTTGTTTACGAAAAAATGGGAAAATATAAACTTGCTGAAATAGATTATAGAAAGGTTCTGGAAATTCATCCAAATTATGATCTTGCTATTGAAGGTTTAAATGAAGTAATAAAAAAACAACGATAATAAATATTTTACTTATGAAAAAATTAATAATTCCTTTGATTTTTATTTCGTTAATTATTGTCGCCTGTAACAGTAAAAGAGATCAAGTTGAGGTTGTTGAAGAATATATGCCAAATGTTTCTCTAACAGAAGAAGAAATAAAAAATGGCATACTTACTCCGGAAATCCTTTGGAAGTTTGGTAGGATTGGCGATTTTCAGATCAGCCCAGATGGAAAAACAGTAGTGTATAATATCACTCACTATGATGTTGATAAGAATAAGGGCTTTACTCACATTTATACTATTTCTGTAGATGGACGTGAGTCAAAAAGATTAACCGGAGGCGAATTTTCATATTTAAGTCCGTCTTGGACCAGGGATGGTAAAAAAATAATGTACCTTTCTACCGAAACTGATACGGTTGCTTTATGGGTAATGGATCCGGATGGAAAAAACAGAACAAAAGTTTCAGATTGGGATAAAAGCATCAATGCATACAAAATTTCACCAAAAGGTGATAAGATAATTCTAATTGCAGATGTGAAAATTGACAAAACTCCTCAAGAAATTTATCCTGACTTGCCCAAAGCCAATGTTATTATGACAGAGGATTTAATGTACAGACATTGGAACAGCTGGACAGATTACAGTTATTCTCATATTTTTATTGCAGATCTAGATAAAGATTATAAAGTTTCGAACCCTGTAGATATTATAGAAGGAGAACCTTATGATGCTCCTATGAGCCCATATTTTGATGAGTCTGAGTTTGCATGGTCTCCTGACGGTAAATATGTGGCTTATTCTTGCAAAAAACTTACAGGAATAGACTATGCCTTAAGTACTGATTCTGATATTTATTTATATGAATTAGCAACCGGAATCACAAAAAACATTTCTAAGGGGATGCCCGGATACGACAGGTTTCCTGTATTTTCTTCCGATTCTAAACAATTAGTTTGGAGTAGTATGGAAACTCCCGGTTATGAATCCGATATCGAAAAACTTTTTGTTTTCGACATTGAAACAGGAAATAAGGAAAACCTTACATCAAATTTTGATTACAGTGTTGAACACGTAATTTGGCCAAAAATAAATAGTAAACAAGACAAAATATATTTCATCTCATGTATAAAAGGCACTCATCAAATATTTACTCTTGATTTGACAACTCGAGAAATAATTCAAATTACCGATGGATATCATGATTATCAGGACATTAAACTTGCAGGAGATAGGTTTATCGTTAAAAAAATGTCTATGTCAATGGCAAGTGAATTATTCACTGTTGATTTTGATGGTACTGAAAAACAACTAACTTACACTAATCAGCATATTTATGATAAAATTGAATTTGGAAAAGTAATTCCTAAGCTTGTAAATACTACCGATAATAAGAAGATGTTGGTTTGGCTAATTCTTCCTCCAAAATTTGATGCTACTAAAAAATATCCTGCAATTTTATATTGTCAGGGAGGTCCCCAAAGTCCGGTTTCTCAGTTCTTTTCATATAGATGGAATTTTCAGCTGATGGCAGCAAACGGATATGTTGTCATTGCTCCAAATAGAAGGGGTGTTCCCGGTTTTGGCAGCGAATGGCTCAAACAAATTTCCGGCGATTACGGTGGCCAGAATATGAAAGATTATATTTCAGCTGTGGAATATTGTAAGAATGAACCATTTATTGATGAAAACAGAATTGGTGCTGTTGGTGCATCTTATGGAGGTTTTTCTGTATTCTGGTTAGCCGGACATAATGAAAATAAACTGTTTAAGGTCTTTATAGCTCATTGCGGTATGTTTAACCTCGAATCACAATATGCTGCAACTGAAGAAACATTCTTTGTAAATCACGATCTTGGTGGACCTTATTGGGACGAAACAAATAAAGTAGCTCAAAATTCTTACAAAAATTCTCCACATAGATTCGTCCACAAATGGAATACTCCTATATTAATTATTACAGGTGGGTATGATTTTAGGATTCCTTATACAGAAAGTTTACAAGCTTTTAATGCAGCAAAACTTAACGGTATAGATGCAAAACTGCTTTATTTCCCCGATGAATCTCATTTTGTTTTAAAACCTCAAAACAGCATATTGTGGCAAAGGGAATTTAAAGCATGGCTTGATGAATATTTAAAATAAAATCTACTTTGATAAATATTCTATAATAACGTCTCCGTATTTTGCGGGGACTTTTTTGTATTTACTTTTATATGTAGCTATAGATTTTTCTTTAAAACTTTCAAAAATTAATTTTATAAGTTTTTGCGGATTTTCTTCAGGATAAAAAACTTTACACAAATTTAAAGCCGAGAATCGTTGTATATTCCATTCTTGTTCAAAGATTGATGGAACTGCAATAATTTTTTTGCCTGCATTTAATGATTGATACATTGTTCCGTTGCCTCCGTGGCAAATTACCAGATCAATTTTATCAGCGATTATATCAAAGTTTACAAAGTTTTTATAAATGACATTTTTATTTTCATATTCTTCATTGGAACCGGTAACAATTAAATTAAAATCTTGCAATTCTTCGGGTTTTATTATGTTAGGAATAATGTTTTTTCCACTACTGCCTGTGCTAATAAAAATACATGGTTTAGAAGAATTTTTGTTTAAAAAATTTATTAGGGTATTATCAATTTTTCTGCAAGCGTACAATACAGGTCCTAATTGCACATAAGAATTATCCTTGATTTTTATTGGAAAAATTTCAGGGTCATCTACTATTAGATTTAACTCTGATGTAAACTCATCAAATAGGTTTTCTTTTAAATCTATTGACAAATTTTTTCTAATCTTTTTAAAAGGTGTATGTACTCTTTTTAATGTGATTTCTTCTACAGTTCTTACTATTCTATCCCATTTTTCTTGTGTGAGATATTTACGAAAACGATTAGCTCTATGATTATGAGGGACATCTCTAAATAAAGCATAATTATTTGTAGCATAAGCATTTACAATGGATATATGTTTTATTTTTAAAAACGAGCAAGATATACTTATTCCGGGATATGTATCGCTTATAACCATATCGGGTTTTTCATCTTCTATGACATTAATGAAAAAATCAACTGCTTTTCGTACAGATTTTTCATTTATCCACGAAAAATCAAATTTCCCTGCACTTTCTATTACTTTTTCGTATGCTAAACATGGATTTTTTGTTATTCTAAATCCATTAGAAATAACAAAATCATTATATTTCTCTGAATTTAGAAAAACAATTTCTAAATTGCTTACAGCAAAATTTTTAGCTATTTCAATACACCTCAAATAATGAGCTAAAAGATTAAAAGGGATGAAAAGTATTTTTTTCATAAAAAAAAACTGCTTCCAAAATTTCTGGAAGCAGCATTTAATCTGTTAATTACTATGCCGGATGGATAGCTTCTACAGGACAAACGTCTGCACAAGCACCACAATCTGTGCAAACATCCGGATCAATTTTGTAGATATCACCTTCTGAGATAGCCTCTACCGGGCATTCATCAATACAAGTACCACATGCAGTACAATCATCTGAAATTTTGTAAGCCATTTTTGTATAATTTAAGTTAGTAACTCATTAAATTTTCATTGCAAACTTAAATACTTTTTTTGTTTTAAAAAAGAAAAAAGTTTTTTTTTTAAAAAAGCTGTCCTAAGACAGCTTTCTTTATTTTAGAAGAACTTGGCTCTCTTGTCTATTACATTAGCTTTTTTCTCAAGAGATTCGAAAATCCTGTAAGTTTGGGATGCCATATTTCTCATAAGATTTAACTGCTCGGCTGTAAAATCTGTTTTTTCAGGAGCAGCATATTCATCTATTACTTTAATAACATAAACCCCGTTGTTACCTTTTATTGGTTTTGAAGTTTTTCCTTTACCAATCGTTGAAGCTACAGCATTTATGTTAGGTTCAATGCCATGTCCGGGTATTGAAAAGGATGCAAAATTTACATTATTTACTGTATCAAGGTTTATATTGTATTTTGAAGCTATCGAATTCAATTCTTTTAATGAATTCAAATCTTTTTCAAGTTCGGAGATTAAAATTTCAGCTTTTTTGTTTTTCAAAACAATAGGTTGAATTCTGTCTTTTACATCTTCTATTTCAGCATAGCCTTTTTCGCGAATAGCTGCAACTTTTGCAACGATATATTTATCCTGGAAAACAAATACATGAGATACATCGCCTTTTTTAGTATTTTCATCATATAACCATCTTACCATTTCTCTTGCATTTTCAATCCCGGGTAGTTTATTGTCAATATCGTTGATATTTGTTGCAATCCTTTTTGTTAATTTTTGTTCGGCCACAGCTTTATCAAATTTTTCTGCTGTAGTATTCAAAGAAGCAAATTGACTTGCTTGTGAAAAATAGAAATTTGAAGTTTTGTCGGAGAAGTTAATTTCTTTTGCAATTGTGGCTAATTTTATTTTTCTGTGTGGTTTTGTTTGATCTGTAATTTTTATTATATGTACTCCATATTGAGTTTCAACTTTTTTGATATCCCCGGTTTTCCCTTCAAAACAGGCATCATTAAATTCTTTAACCATCATTCCTTCTGTAAACCAACCTAAATCGCCTCCTGCATTTTTTGACCCTGGGTCTTCGCTGTTCATCAATGCTAATACAGCAAAATCTTCACCTTTTTCAACTAGTTTCATCAAGCTATCTGCCTTAGCATTACATTGTTCTAATGTTACATTTTCGCTTGGTTTGATTAAAATATGACTTGCTTTAACAGAATCGGGTTTTTCTGCTACATCTACAATTTTTGTAAACAGAAAAGCATTATTTGATAAAACAATTTCTGATAATGTTCCTACCGGTTTTTCAAAAAATTCCGGAGAAATCCCCTCGGGGAGTTCATTGGAATTTAAGTATTTTTCAGGGAATCTGATTTCTGAATATCTTTTTGCATAAGATAAAACGTCTTCTTCTTTTAAGAAATCATGTAATAAATCAGTAATGTCCTGTTTTGCTTTTAATGTATCTTCTGTACTCGGGATTATTGAGAAAACAACATATTCCATGTCTCTGCTGCGTTTGTCAACTTTAAACATGTGTTTGTTGTTGTCGTAATATTCTTTTAAGTCCGAATCTGTAATTTTAATGCTTTCATCTGCAATATCTTTGTAACTTCGAACTAAAACTAATATATCATAAGTTGTATTTCTTTCTATATAATCCATTTTTGCAAGGGCTTTAGGAGTGTAAAAACCTTGCTTTACCATATTATTATATTTGGTATTCATTCGGTCTTTCTTAATGATAGCTTTCCAGTAATCAGCAATTATTGTATAATTTGGGTCATCATAAGCTTTTTGGAAAAAGTTTTTAATATTTGCTGTATCAACTTTACCTGTTTCGGGATTCGTAAAGTTTTGTGAAATGATGTAGTGAATATTAGATCCCCATAGCAAATCTTCAAGTTCTTCATCACTAACATTAATACCAACTTTTTCAAAATTTGGCTCTAAGATATATTTGTTAAGAATATCTTTCCATGCTTGTTCTCTTACACTTTCGTCTTCATCCGCTTCAAGATTGGTTTTTCTTTGAGCTACAAGTAAAAAGTTTCGATGAAAATTATAGTTTTCATTAAATTCTTTGTAATCAACTTTTTCATCGTTAATTTCTGCTATGCTGGTGTCTTGTTTCATGAATAAACCTTGAAAAGTCGTAGGATCAATTATAAATAAAAATAATGCTACACCAACAAAAATAACCACAAAAATTCCTGCTCTGTTACGTATCTTCTGTAGAACTGCCATTACTTATAAAATTTAAAAGTTTTACTAAATTTTTTGAATTATTTTTCAGGCTGCGAATATAATAAAATTATTTGTAAACAAAGTTTTAAAAATAATTACAATAAGTAATTTTTACACAAAATTTTAATTCACTTTGTTATTTACTCGAATAATAATGGCTTTTTAATGAAAATTTTATTTATAAAAGTTTAATTTTGCAAAAAAATTTCTGCTAATTTATGTCGAGAATTATTATAGATGCCGGCAATACCAATTTTAAAGTCTTTATTTTTAAAGACTCAGACATTATTTCTCGACTTATATCAAATTCACAAATTCAAGTCATTGATTGGTTGAAAAATCAGAAATTAAAAAACGATATTTATTGTATTTATAGTTCGGTTCGTAATGATGATGCTAAACTTATTGAATTTTTAAAAGCAAGTACTTTATTCATTGAATTTTCATATGATTTAAATTTACCTATAAAAATAAATTATAAAACTCCGGAAACATTAGGAAAAGATCGTATTGCTGCTGCTTGCGGAGCAAGTACTTTGTTTAATGGTGAAAATGTTTTAATTATTGACGTCGGAACAGCAATCACATACGATATGATTATTGAAGGGAAAAATTTCGTTGGCGGCAACATTAGTCCTGGTATAGCATTAAGATTTAAAGCACTCAATCAATTTACCGGAAAACTTCCACTTATAAATTATAAAGATTATTTAACTTTTGATTTCAAAGACTTATTTTTAGGTCAAAATACCAAAGATGCTTTGGTGTTAGGTGTTTTTATCGGAATTAAAAATGAAATTGAAGGCATAATAAATAATGCTTTGGCACAATATAAAGATTTAAAAGTTGTTTTTACAGGAGGTGATACTATTTATTTGCATAAATTATTAAATTTTAGCATATTTGCATGCGATGATTTAATCGCTATAGGATTAAATGAAATATTAAAAATAAATGTATAAATTACTTTTTATATCAACATTTTTGGTAATCTATGTTACCGAAATTTTTGCACAAGGACGTGTAGGTTCTCCTTACACTCGTTACGGAATAGGAGATATTTATAATACTGTTCAAAGTCGTAATAAGGCAATGGGAGGGCTGGCTTATGCTCTGCCTTATCAAAACAGTATAGATTTTGTTAATCCTGCTTCGGGTGCAAATATTGACAGCCTCACATTCATTTTTGATTTTGGATTTGATGGCGGAGCAAGATTATTTGCCGTTAAAAATCCTGAAACCAAAATGTTAAAATCTGATTTTAATTTGGCTCATATTATTGTCGGGTTTCCGGTAAGTAAATGGTGGAAAGTATCATCAGGCTTAATACCTTTTTCTAATGTTGGTTATGATATTGGGGCAATTGATTCTGTATTCAATGTGAATAAAACATATTTATTTCAAGGTTTTGGAGGTATCAATAAGGTATTCTTAAACAATGGCTTTAACATTGCCAGAAACTTAAACATTGGTGTAAACTTAGGCTACAATTTCGGAAAAATTTATCAAACCAACGGATTAAAATTTAATGCAAATGATGGCGGGTTATTGAATGTTGTTGAACAAAATTCTATAAGAATTAGTGATTTTTGTTTTGAGTCCGGGTTAGGATATAAATTTAAATTAAACGATAAAAGCACAATTTTGCTTGGAGCTGTTTATGGATATAACAATAAATTAAATGCCTACAAATCTACTTTGATTTATAATTCTCTTTCTGTTGGCAGCTCTGTAATTCAGGATACAATTTATTTATCTGAAGACGAAAGAGGTGAAATTACTTTACCTCAAAAAATAGGTTTTGGGTTAGGTTACTTTTTTGACGAGAAGTTTTTTATTGGAGCTGATTTTACTATGCAAGACTGGACAAAATCTCCATTTTTTAACGAAATAGACAGTTCTAAAAACAATAATTATTTATCATTAGGATTTGAGTATAAACCTGCAGGAGCAAATAAAAATCCTTTGGTATATTCATCCAGCATAATTTATAGAGGTGGCCTTTATCTTAATAGTAATTATTTTAGATTCTCCGGTAATGAATATAAAATAAATGATTTTGGCATATCTTTTGGTTTAGGATTGCCTGTTAAACGTTCTAAAACAGTTTTTAACTTATCTCTACAGATTGGACAGAGGGGGACATTAGATAATAGTCTTATTCGCGAAAATTATTTTGTATTAGGATTAAGTTTCAATCTCGGAGATACTTGGTTTGTGAAAAGTAGGTTTGATTAAAGTTTAATAGATAAATTTTTTGTTATGAGATTAAAAGTATTATATTCGGTAGCAGCATTAACTTTAGTATTATCAAGTGTTGCTTATGCTCAGGAAAATTACGGTAGTGAACCTGAAACTTGCAGGACGAATTTGTCAATTTATACAGAATATGTAAATCAAAAAAACTATCATGATGCTTTGCCTGCATGGCGTTGGTGTTTTGAAAACTGCCCGGGTGCAACCAGAAATATTTATATCCATGGAGTAACCATAATGGAATATTTTATTGCAAACGAATCTGATCCGGCAATACAACAAGCTTATGTTGATACTCTTTTAATGGTTTACGATAGACGTATGGAATACTATGGACAAAGAGAAATTCAACTCGGACGAAAAGGCGTTGCTCTTCTGAAATATCGTCCTGATGCTGTTGAAGAAGCTAAGAAAATTTTTGATGAGGCTTATGCTTTGTCAGGAAATAACACAGAATTTTTTGTACTTGGAATTTATTTTAAAACAGGATTAGCTTTACTAAATCAAGGTAAATTATCTAAAGATGAGCTAGTAGAGTTATATACGAAAGTTATAGACGGATTAAACGAACAGCTTGCAAACGAAACTAAAGAGGCTAATATTCCAAAAATTCAGGAAGCAATAAAAACTGTCGAAGACCTTTTTGCAACAAGTTCTGCAGCAGACTGTGCTACTATAATAAATATTTTCGAGCCTAAATTCATTCAGAATCCTACTGATGTTGAAATGGCCGCAAAAATTATAGCTTTGCTTGATAGAGGTCGTTCTGACGATTGTAAACTTTCGGATTTATACCTAAAAGCAGCAGTTCTGTTGTATAATAATGAAAAAACTGCAAATGCAGCTTTATCCCTGGCACAAAGTTTTTTTAAAAGAGGTGAAAATGCTAATGCCGAACAGTATTATCTTGAAGCAATAAACCTCGAACAGGACAATCTTCGTAAAGCTGATATTTCTTATGAATTGGGATTGCTTTATTTTGCCAATTTCAAAAACTATCCAAAAGCCAGACAATATGCTCGTATGGCGATAAACTTTAATCCGAACCATGGAAAAGCTTACATGTTGATTGGCAGAGCTTATGCTGCAGGTAGTGCGGGTTGTGGCGAAAATGCTTTCGAACAAAAAGCTGTTAATTGGGTTATAGTTGACCAGTTTATAAAAGCCAGAAATGTTGATCCCAGTGTTGCTGAAGATGCTAACGAAATGATTGGAAGATATTCTTCAAGATTTCCTACTCAAGAAGAAGCTTTCTGGTATGATATAAAAGAAGGTCAATCTTATACCGTTGGTTGTTGGATTGGTGAAACTACAACTGTAAGATTTATTAAATAGTGAAACAAAAAACAATATCGAAGATTTTAATAATTTTGTTGCCGGTGATTTTTGCCGGCAACTTTCTTATTTCTTGTAGAAACGATATTGAAACAGTAAATAAACTCACAAACTACGAAGTATTACCAACTTTTGTTGTAGAAAACTTTGAAACAAATTTAAGTGATAGCGGTAAAATAAAACTGCGACTCAAAGCCAAAGAATTGATAAGAATTGAGGATGGAATAAATAGATATGACGAGTATCCTAAAGGTTTTCAAGTTGAATTTTTTGATCCTCAGATGCGAGTAACGGCAATCTTAAAATGTAATTATGCAAAATACCACATCGAAAAAGAATTATGGGAAGCACGCAGAAATGTTGAAGTTACTAATTTCGAGAAAAATGAAAAAGTTAATACAGATTTATTGTATTGGGATACTAAATCTGAAAGTATTTATTCACACAAGTACGTAAAAATTACAACCGAAACTCAAATCCTTTTTGGAATGGGCTTTGAAGCTCGACAGGATTTTTCAAAATGGAAAATTATTAACCCACGAGGAGTAATAAATATTAATGATGAATAAGAAAAAATTAAACGGTTTTTTTATAGTGGTTGAAATAGCTTGGATTGTAATGGCAGTTTTCTGTCTTATTGCAGGATTGTATTATCACTTTAAAATTGGTATTGGAAATGCATGGTTGATATATATGCTTAGCATAATTTGTATTGGAATGTTCCTAGTTCGCCGTCAGCAGCGAAAAAATACCCAACGTCGAAATAATAATTAATTCAATAGATGGAAGTTATAGTTATTATTCTGGCAATAATCTTTTCGGCTTTTTTTTCAGGAATTGAAATTGCTTATGTTACAGCAAATCGTCTGAAAATGGAAATTGCTTCCAAAGATCAAGGACTTCAAGGCCGAATTATTGAAGCTATAATTAATAATCCGGCAAAATTTATTGCAACAATGCTTGTTGGAAATAACATTGCTCTTGTAATTTACGGTATTTATTTTTCGGCTTTGTTAGAACCAATAATTCTCTCTCGAATAAATAATCATTTTTACGTGTTTTTAATTCAAACGATAATTTCAACAATTTTGATTCTTGTTGTAGCAGAGTTTTTGCCTAAAACAATCTTTCGTATAATTGGCGATAATGCAATAAAAATAATGACTATTCTGATAGGATTTTTTTATTATTTGTTCACACCGCTGGTACGTTTTATTGTTTTGCTTTCTTCGGTAATAGCTAAGTTGTTTTTTAAAATTAAAATTGATGATAATTTTCAAAATAAAGTTTTTACCAAGCATGATATTGAGGCAATTATAGATGACAGTAATGTTGAAGATCTGGATGATGAATCAAATATCAATGAATTAAGGATATTTCAGAATGCTCTGGATTTTTCTAAAATTAAATTGAGGGAATGTATTATTCCGCGAAATAAAATTGTTGCTGTTCCCAAATCGGCGTCAATACAATCGGTACGTGATAAATTTATAGAAACCGGTCATTCTAATATTTTGGTTTATAATGAATCTGTTGACGAAATTACCGGTTATGTAAATGTTAAAGATATTTTTAAAAATCCAAGTTCTATTGATGAAATTTTAAGGCAGGTTTTTATTGTTCCGGAAACCATGTCGGCACGTAAACTTTTTGAAAAACTTCTTAAATCTAAGAAAAGCATTGCCGTGGTTGTTGATGAATTTGGAGCTACAAGTGGCTTAGTAACTGTTGAAGATATTATTGAAGAAATTTTCGGTGAATTTGAAGATGAACACGATAATCCTGATGCTAAAGTTATTATTACAAAAGAAGGAAATTATATTATTTCAGGCTCTCAGGAGGTTGATTTATTAAATCTTGAATTTGATCTTAACCTGAGCGAATCAGATGAATACGAGACAATAGCAGGCTATATTCTCCATCATACCGGTAGTTTTCCAAAAGAAAATGCTCTCATTAATATTACAGATAATAACAGAAATATAAGGTTTAAAATTTTACGAATCTCAGGTACAAAAATTGAAAAAGTGCTTTTGTATAAGGATTAGGAATTTTGGTTTTTAATAAAATCGCTCACTTGTTTAGAGCTAAAATGGTTTAAAGATTCTTTGAACCAATAGGTATATAGCTGAGGATTTAGCTTTACTTCAGCACGGAGATTTTGAAAATTTATCCATATAAAATCATCAACTTCCAAAGTATTTATAGAAGGTTCAGAGTTGTAAATGCCAAAAAATACATGGTCAATTTCGTTTTCAATAAGGTTATTATCAAAATGTATTTTGTAATGAAATTTAAAGATATACTTTAATTCCGACTTAATTCCCATTTCATATACTAACCTTTCATGGGCATAGTCAACAAATTCTTTTCCTTCGATAAAATGAGAACAGCAGGTGTTTGTCCACAACAGTGGTGAGTGGTATTTCGATGCTGCTCTTTTTTGAAGGAGTAATTCCATATTATTATTAAAAATAAATATCGAGAAAGCTCTATGAAGAAGTCCTTGTTGATGTACTTGAATTTTATCGGCATATCCGATAATATTATCTTTAGTGTCGACTAAAGCGATTTTTATCTTAGTATTGTCCAAAATTATCCTAGATTATTAAAAATATTTTGTACTCTTTCTACTCTATTTCTGAGAATTTTTTTGTATTCTTCAAAGTCGTCAATATTAATTGTTGCAACTCCCGAATCCATTGCTGCTTTTGAAACTGCCGGAGCTATATATTCTATTACTCTAAGATCCAGAGGTTTCGGAATAATATAATCTTTGCCAAAAACGATTTGGTCTTTATGATATGCTTTACAAACATATTCAGGTACAGGTTCATGTGCAAGCTTTGCCAGAGCCTGTGCAGCAGCGAGTTTCATTTCTTCGTTTATTTTGTTAGCCCTTACATCCAAAGCCCCTCTAAAAATAAAAGGAAACCCAAGTACATTATTTACTTGATTTGGATAATCGCTGCGTCCGGTAGCCATTATTAAATCATTTCTTGTTTCAATAGCTATTTCGTAATTTATCTCGGGGTCGGGATTTGCCAAAGCAAAAACAATTGGATTCTTGTTCATGGTTAGGAGCATTTCAGGACTTAATACATTGGCTACTGAAACACCGACAAAAACATCAGCATCTTTTATTGCTTCGCTTAAGTTTTTAAGGTTTTGATCAGTTGCAAATTCAAGCTGGTGCGGGTTACTGACATTGTCTTTTCTAACAACACCTTTTGAGTCGCACATTATAAGATTATTTTTGTTTATGCCAAGTTTTACAAATAGTTTGGCGCAGCTTAGTCCTGCTGCTCCTGCACCACTGAAAACAACCTTAACGTCTTGAATTTTCTTTCCGGTAATTTCAAGTGCATTTAACAAGGCCGCTCCTGCAATAATAGCAGTACCGTGTTGGTCGTCATGGAATACCGGAATATTCATTTGATTTTTTAGTTCATCTTCGATATAAAAGCATTCAGGTGATTTAATGTCTTCCAGATTTATGCCTCCGAAAGTAGGTTCAAGGGATTTTACAATTTCTACAAATTTTTGAGGGTCTTTTTCATTAATTTCAATATCAAAAACATCAATGTCGGCAAAAACTTTAAATAAAAGGCCCTTACCTTCCATTACAGGTTTAGAGGCTTCTGCTCCGATGTTACCCAAACCAAGAACTGCTGTTCCATTAGTTATTACCGCCACCAGATTTGATTTTGCAGTATATTCGTAAACGAGGCTTTTGTCGTTTTTTATTTCCAAACATGGTAAGGCCACTCCGGGCGTATATGCCAAAGAAAGGTCCTTTTGTGTTGAAAATTCTTTGGACGGGATTACCTCTATTTTCCCTTTACGTTCCTTACTATGATAATGTAAAGCTTCTTGTTTTGTAAACAAAGTCATTATTCACCGTTTTTATTAATTTCTTCAATATCTTTTTTAAGTGCTTCGAGGTTAACTCTCTGGATTTCGAGAATCTGAAGAGCATTTCTGTTAAAATAAATATCTTTTGCAACATAAACAGCATTACGGAAAGATTGTTCGTTTGCAATTCCTTTTCCTGCAATATCATAAGCTGTTCCATGGGCAGGCGATGTTCTGATGATAGATAATCCGGCAGTAAAGTTAACACCGTCTTCAAATGCAATTATTTTAAAGGGAGCTAATCCTTGGTCGTGATACATTGCTAGAACTCCATCAAAATCTCTGAATTTCATTGCGCCAAAAAATCCATCGGCTGGGTAGGGGCCAAAAGCCATGATATTTTTTGAAACAGCTTCCTTTATTGCAGGAATAATTATTGTTTGCTCTTCCTGTCCCAAAAGACCTTCATCTCCGCAATGGGGGTTAAGAGATAATATTGCAATCTTTGGTTTAGAAATACCAAAATCCGATTTAAGGCTATCGTTAAAAATCTTTATTTTTTTTAAAATTAATTCTTTTGTTAGAACGGAAGGAATTTGAGCAATGGGAACGTGATTTGTAATGATTCCTATTTTAATTTGATCATTCATTAAAATCATAAGGTTATCACCATCGGAGAATTTTTTTGAAAGATATTCAGTATGTCCGGGAAAATTAAAACCTGCTGCTTGGATATTTTTTTTGTTTATAGGTCCTGTAACCAAAACATCAATATGCCCATCCTTGATGTCTGCACACGCTTTTTCGAGTGCTTGGTATGCTGCCAGACCTGCAATTTCTGTTGATTCTCCCATTTCAACTTTTATGTCTTCGCTGTTGCAATTAATAATATTTATAATTTTTGCTTTAGCCTGCTCAGCTTTAGATATTGTTTGATGCGGAAAATTCAGTTCAAAATTCTTTTTATAGTAGGCAATGACCTTTGGGGAACCGTAAACGATAAAAATATCATCTTCGTAAAATCTTGGATCATTAAAAGCTTTTAGTATTACTTCTATGCTTATTCCGTTTATATCACCCTGGGTTATACCTATTTTTAACTTTTTACTCATAATTAAATATTTAATGTTTTAAATTCGGTTTAATAAAAAATTGAAAATTAGTCTAACTCCAAAACCGGTGCCTCCAATGCCTCTATAGCTGTCGCGACTTTCGGAGTATGCCGGTCCGGCAATATCGAGGTGTATCCACGGATAATCCGTAAAATGTTCGAGGAATTTTGCAGCTGTAATTGCACCACCCCAGCGTGGTCCTACATTTTTCAGGTCTGCTACATCTGATTTTATTAGTTCTTTATAATCATCCCATAGAGGAAATTCAATAACGCGTTCCCATTGTTCTAATCCAATATTATAAAAAGTTTTAATTTCATTTTTGGCATTACCCATTATTGCAGAAACTTTTTCGCCAACTGCAACAATGGCAGCACCTGTTAGTGTTGCTATATCAATTACTAATTCAGGTGAATATTTTTTTGCATATGCAAGAGCATCTGCCAATATTAGTCTGCCTTCGGCATCTGTATTTAAAACCTCAACGGTAGTTCCATCGAACATTGTAATTATATCTTGAGGAACATAGGCATTATTTCCGGGGCGATTGTCAGTGGCAGGAATTAACCCGATAAGTTTTAAAGGTAATTTTGCCATTGCTACAGCACAAAACAATCCAATTACAGCCGCAGCTCCGGATTTGTCACTTTTCATAGTTTCGATAAAACCCGAGGGTTTTAAATTTATACCGCCTGTGTCGAATACCAAGCCCTTACCAACAAGAACAATGGGCTTTTCGTTTATTGAGTTCTCGGGAATATATTCCATGATTGAAAATGTGGGAGGCTCAATACTCCCCCGATTTACTGCCAAGATGCCACCCATTTTTAAACTTTCAATTTTACCTTTATCCAAAACTTCTGTTTTGAATCCATATTTTTTCCCGAGCTCAACAATAGTTTCTGAAAGTTTTTTTGCAGTCATATACGAGGCCGGTTCATTGATAATATCTCTAGCTTGATATACTCCTTCAATCAGGGCATTAAGTTTCAATGTTTTATCTTCATTTACATTTGTAGAAATGACTTTAATTTCTTTTAGAAAATGTTTCTTTTTATCGGCATCATTAAGATATTTTGCAAAATCATAACAATTCAAAGCAAGAGCTTCTGCAAGAACAAGATCGTAGTTGTTTTGGGAAATCTCGAGAATATTAATTTTTTCTATTTTTTCTTCATCAATGATTTTAATAATCTTATCGGATTGTTTGCGTAAATCTTCTTTAATCTTGTTAATATCCTTTTCTTTCTTTACAACAATAATAAAATTGAATTTAAAAAATGAATTAATAAACACGAAGTCTTTCTCGTTTTCTAATCTTTTTAAGGCGTATTCTTTTTCGTCGTTGTTTAATTGCAATTTATTCAATTGATCTTTGCTTTCAATAATATAAATGATGCTTTCTTCTATTTTGTAATTATCGGTTAATTTAATCATTAGTTTAAAGTTTAAAGTTTATGCAAAGATAGTCTGCAATATTCAAATTAACAAAAATTCTTATAAGTTGTTAAATAGGGTTTTAGTCAACATATCCTTTTTTCTGAACAATCTGACAAATATTATCTTCAAGTTCTGTATATCCGTAGTCGTAGCAATAATGGTATTCTTTGCCGTTTTTTGTTTTATAAATATTTGTCAAAAAGTCGAAATTGTAACCGTAACTTAATAGTTTCTCTTTATTGATTTTATTAATATTTCGTGAAAATAAATCATGTAGGATTTTACGGTTTTGTTTTAAAATACGATTAATTCGCCTCGAATAGTTGTTTATGTCTTGATATTTTTGATTGTTGAATGTATTTCTACAATAATCACTACAAAATTTTTTGTCTATTCTGCCATCGAATTCGGATTTACAAACAGGGCAAATTCGTTTCATGTTTTTTTTTCAAATATAAATAAGAGCCTGCAAATTTGCAAGCCCTTAAAATCAATATTTAAAACATTTTTACTGTTTAATAACTTTAGTGTGAGTTACTGAGTTTTCTGTGGTAACCATAAAGATATAAATTCCGGCAGGCAGGTTTTCTATGTCAATAACAGCAGTATTTGAATTTACACTAATATTTTTTAATAATTTTCCTCCAATAGAATAAACTTGAATATTTTGTATTTCTTTATTGTTCGTAACGAAAACTTTTCCACTGCTTGGGTTAGGGTAGATGCCAATATTTGATAATTCTGATTTTTCCAGAGAAGAAGGTATTAAACAAAAATCATAAGTGTATGAAGACCAGTTTCCACTTGCTGTCCAATCCCAAATAATATCACTTGTTGAAAGATTTGTGATTGTTATTTTTCCTTTTGCTGGATTAAACCATGTAGAACCGTTCATCCCATCGCCATAACTATCATAAACAGCAAAAGTATAACAACCAAAATTTAAACATAATTCATAACTGTACAATTCATTTCTGGGTGTTGATGGATATGGACCATCTGAAAATACGATATTTTGATTTGCATCAAATAATTTCCAAGAAGTTTCATTTGGATAATAATCTGTAAGAATGTCTATTTTTACGAGTTGTCCACTTGAAATTACATTGAAATCTGTAGAAATGTTTGTTCCGTTATTTGCTAAGTTAACTCCTCCATTAACTGAAATAATACTGAATACAATAGTATTTTCTCCTTGTGGGAATTCATTTTCGGGAAAAGTTATTGTTGCAGTTTGATTTTGTTCGAGATTTCCTGTCCAATTATAGCTGTCTTCAACGCCATTACATGAATAATGAATTGTTGCAGATGTAAGCGGATTTGAATCAAAATTTTTGATTTTTACTGATGGCGAAGCTGTGGTAATATTACATAAAGAACCAAGGGGACTTATGATTTCTGTAAGCTGTACATTTCCTGAATAAACTAAAATATTCTTTGATTTTGTATCATTATCAGGATATTCATCTAATTGACCATTAGGAGAAGAAACGTATGCAGTAATTATTGAATTACCTTGCGGTAAAGTAATTTCGGGGAATGTTACTGTTTCTGATTCTAGAAAAGCAAGGTCTCCTGTCCAGTTAATTTCTACCGGATCTTCATTATTTAATTGATATCCAACGGTAACAGAATTAAGATTTATTTGTCCGAGATTTAAAATTTTAAATTGAGGAGCAATTGTAGCATTTGAAATATGAATAACTGCCTCGGGATTGATTATTGTTTGCAACATTGCATCGTATTGGCTATTATTTGGAATAATTTGAATTGTTGAAATGTGTGGAGCTCTGAATTGCTTTGTAATAACAATATCTGCAGTACCTAGGTTTGTCATAGGAGGAAATTGTAGTTCAACAACGCCGGAGTTATCTGCAAGTTTTGCATCGAGGAGTTCTCCTTCTAAACTAATAGCTACATAAGCACCCGGTTCGGTGGTAACTTGTAATGAAGACATCCCTATTATTAATGTATTTATATAATCGGCATATACTTGTGGGGGCACTCCTACATAAGGCATCAAAGAGGGATCTCCCATTACATGGTAAATTTCGAAATAATATTTCTTTTCTGTTGAAGTACTTTGATACACTGCCATATTTCCAATAAAGTTAATTTGACCTGCAGATGAATATTCATCTTCTCCATTTAAATGAAATAAATGATCGTAGGCAGCTTGGGTCGTTTGTTCGTATGTAGGATTAGCGGTTATATTTGAAGTAATTCCAACGCTCCAATAGAAATCTTCGTTCCACATCGTATTATTTGAACCTCCAATATGAACAACAGCACCTTTTTTTGAAGCTCTTATAAGAGCCTCTCCAAAACATTCCTGTTCTTCGAATTTATTAGATTGACAGCAATTCCCTATACTAAAAAAATATTCATTTTCATTAGTCAAAGAAGGTATATTTGTGGTTGTAAAACTTGGACCTGCCCATCCACTTGAGGAACAATGAGCTGTATAGTTAACAAATCCCACTCCATTACTAATATTAGAAATTATCGCAGAGGCTTGAGAGTTGGATTGCGGGTATAAATAAGTATAGTCGGTAACACCTTGAGAAGAATTAAAGTAGTAATTATTAGCATAATTTATTTGTCCATTGGCATGAGTAGGACCATATGTAGCATCATCACCGGCAACCAAAACAACTTCAGCCAGATAATCTGGATTTGGAAATGTGTATTGTTCAAACATTAACGTTTTTTCAATAATAGTTTCGAGTTGGGTAGTATTAACTGCAGAAAAACGACCTATGTACATTTCCGGAATATAATCACCACCTTCGTCAAATTCACCAAAGTACATATCTGAAACATGACTTGACAACTGATTTGTTGCAACTTGTGCTACGTCACCAACAAGTAGCAAGTAGGTTGGAGCTGGATCATCTTCTGTTCCTGCTTGATAAAGGTTTTGTACAAAAGATTTAATGTTTGCGGCCGAGGTTCCAATTTCATCTGTGTATCCAACAATTACTTTAAATCCTTTTTTTGTTTTCCATTCAATAAAAGGTTGAAGTGTCGTTTCGAACATTCTGTTTGCCACTATCACATATTTTATAGGGTATTTTGATAATGCATCTTTCGAGGTTGGAGGAGTATAATTCCAAATTTTTCTGTAAATATTCTCAAAATGAGGAGAATATTTTGAAGATTTTACTTTTTCATAATTTGAAATTTCGGCATTTTTGAACTTTATTTCTGCTTGAATATTATTTTTAATTATCAGAGAGTTAGTTTCTATATCGTAAGAAAAAGGAGAAATAATAATGTTTCCTGTTTGAACACCTCTTATTTTGCTTCCGGGAACAATTCTTATTAGTTCAGTTTGGTAAAATTCATGATTTTTATATACAGCATCGGCTTTTACAAATTCAACTGAGGTAGGATCTTGATTTTTATAGAGCCAAGGTTGGTTAGGAAATATTTTAAATTCAAAACCTATTTCATTCAAATTTATTACTTGTTCAGTGTAACTTATTACATTAACAGTAATATCTGATCCTTCAGGAATTTCAATGATTTTCGAAATAACCGGAAGTTCGGGATAACCGGTTTTATTATCAGGATAAAATTCAGGAATAGATATTCTGACATAATTTCCATCAACTGTTTTTACATCAGTTAATTCTATTGTACCAATATTGCAACTAAAACTAAAAGATTCTTTAGTTACATTTCCAATTTCAGTACTATTGGTAATTGATTGGAGCTTTACAACTTTTTGCGATTGAAGAACAGAAATAATTAGAAAAAAACTGAATACAAATGCAATAAATTTTTTCATATAAATAGATTTTAAAAATTATTAAATGTAAAAATAAGCTAAAAATTTAAATTATAGTAAACAGACCATAAAAATTATAAATGGTTGCAAAAAAAGAGGCTAACTTGAAAGTTAGCCCCCATAAAAACTATTTAATTAAGAATTATTTAACAAGGTTAATTTTAAGAGTTGAAACTTCGTTTCCTTTAACAACTCTTACAAAGTAAGTTCCGTTAGCGAAGTTTGAAAGATCAATGCTGCTAATTTCGTATTCGGATTTAATAGATTTAACAACCTGACCCATCATGTTAATAACTTCGATATTAGCATTTTCTACGTTAGCAACTGAAATAATTCCATTGCTTGGATTTGGATAAACACAAACAGAACCTGCATTTTGAATTTCAACATTTGAAGGTTGCCCAACATTTAACCTGATTAATGAAACATGAGTACCTCCATAGTAGTACCATTGTCCTTCACCAGCAAAATACATCCATGTTTCAAAACCATTAGTTGGTGCAGTTCCATCAATACCTAATCTGAAATGACCTCCTGAACCCGGATAGTATTCAACTGCTGCAAGAATGTTAGTTGATTCGCCTTCCGGAACGTTAACAAATACTTCGTCTAGGAAAGTTACTGTATGCCATGTTCCTACTTGCTCTGTACTTTCGATAGTAATGAAGTCGCTGCTTGAGAGCTCTGACCATGTATTTCCACCTTCATCCCAGAACATTATCTTTGCAATGTATGAAGAACCAACAGTTGACATATCGCCAACCCAGAATGAAAGATGATTGATATTTGTTGTTTGGAAGAATTTATATTCAACACCAATTATGTCACCATCAACACAGCCACCTGTATAGTTACAAGTACTCCATTGACCTGTATAGTTGCCATTATCATGTGCAAAATCGTTATGTGTTACATAAACACTGTAATTTTTAGGATTATTTACCGGATTTTCATCATCTTGACCAATAATACCGGCTAAGAAATCGAATTTATATTCTCCGATTTGTGGGTTTGTCCAAACAAAGGCGGTATTAATATCTTGATAATCTGGTTTTAATGTGTCAAATCCTTCGGTTGTTAATGGGTTTGTCATGTTGTAGGTCTGGGTGAAAATTTGAGAATTTGCGGGATTTGTAACTGTTACATTAAGATTAGGAGTAACAGTTTCACTTCCAAGATTTTTGATTACACCACCGAACCAAATTGGTAAATCGCCAACAGATAATTGTTCTAATGGAATTTGTCCATAAAATCCGGAGTATCCATAATCTGCATAATCAGGCCAGAAATTTAATCTAACTTGTTGTAATTCTACATCATAATCCGGAGCATCGAACATAACAATATCATCAACCATCCATGCATAATCCCATTCACCAACATACCTGAATCTAAGATAAACGTTTGGTTGGTTACCTGCAATTGTAGTAATGTTTACTGTAACTAAAGTAGGATTCGGAGAAGACTGGTTTACATCTAAATTTGTATGCAATTCAAATTGTGTCCAATTTGTTCCATCAGTACTTACTTCAAGGTAAGGAGTTCCGTGGAACTTTCTGTAATAAGACTCAAACATTACAGCTACTTTTGGATGTTCTGAGCAGTCAATGGTTCCATTGTAAATAATTTTCGAATCTTGTTCTCCTACCTCAACACCAATTGCATCTGAATCATACATTGCAAAACCGTTTGCTGCTGTGGTTGAATTAATAGGACCCATGCCAGTTGAGAAGGATCCTGAAGGTCCTGAAGTTCCGATTACCCAAGGACCATCGTTTGGATTGCTTTGCATCCATTCCATTGACCATTCTGAAGGATTAGAGAAATCATTTTGCCAAAAAATACTTTTATTAGCGAGGTCTCTAGAATCTCCATCTTTAACAGGAGTGCTAATTGTTTTCTTTTCAAATGTCATTTGTCCAAAAACAATTACTGAAATCAACATTAAAGTTGCAAAAATCGTAGTTCTTTTCATATCCGTAAAATTTAGTTAATAAATTGTTTGCTTAATTCTTATGCAAATATAAGAATAATTTTTATTTAAATGAAAAAAAATAAAAAAAAATAAAAAAAAATCATAAATGATGATTAATCAAAAAAAATACAGACATATAATCTTTAATTCTAAAGCAAGGGTTTAAGTCAATAAACATTGTTTTTTTACTGTTATCCACTATTTTTTTTGATTTGCTATTGGATAGTTTTTTGTTTGTTTAACACAAGTACTGGATAATTATTATACAAATGTTTTTTTATTAAATCCGATTCCGAACCATGAAGGAATTTTTTATAAAGAAATTTAAATTCTTCTTTGGTTAGCGTAAAATTTATATTTTTGTTAACTTATATTAATATAATATTTTATGAAACAATATCTGTCGGCAAAAGAAAAATTATTTAAAACTCCTGATTCAATGTTTATGAAGCTTACTCAGGAAGAAAAAATATTTTTATTGGATAATACTGATTGTAAGAGTTATAAAAAAAATGAGATTATTTTTCAGGAGAATACAAAACCTTCGGGGTTAATTTGTTTAGTTGAGGGTAAGGCAAAGATTTTTAAGGAAGGAGCAGGGAACCGCGATCAAATAATTCGATTGTCGAAACCCGGAGGTTTTATTGGATATCGAGCACTATTTGCAGAACAAAATTATTCTGCCTCAGCAGTTGCTATTGAAAACTGCATAACTTGCACAATTGAAAGAAATGCTCTGTTTTATGTAATGAAAAAAAATATGGATTTTACTTTTGCTATTTTAAAATCTCTTGCTACAGAGCTTGGTGTATCAAATATGCGAACTGTAAGTCTCACTCAAAAACATATACGTGGGAGATTAGCAGAATCCTTGTTGTTTTTAATTGATCATTACGGATTTTATGAAGATGGCAAAACAATTAAGGCACTTCTTTCACGCGAAGATCTGGCAAGTCTGAGCAACATGACCACCAGTAATGCCATAAGAACATTGTCGGCTTTTGCTCAGGAAGGAGTAATTTCTGTTGAAGGCCGTCGAATTAAAATTATTGATCTTAAAATGTTGCAAAAGATTTCTAATTTGGGTTGATTTTCATGAAATTTTCTTTTTGTTTTTTATTTATATCTATTGCATTAATTCTTTCCTGTGGAAAATATTCAACAAATAGTAATTCTAATGATTTTTCGGAAGATTATAATTTTAAAGAAGAAATTTTATCTAAATATGGCATAAAAGTTTTTGATGAAATCGAAAACACTCAAATAGATTCTCTTCAGATAGAATATTTAAAATTTTTAGTGGCTTATATGCCATTATCTGATATTATGGAATTTGATTTCGAGTTTTTTAAAACTCAGGTTGATTATGCTATTCTTGCCAGAAAAAATTTTTCATGGGCAAAAGATATTCCGGAGGAAATTTTTAAACATTACGTATTGCCTTATCGTGTGAATAATGAAGTTCCTGATACTGCACGTATTTATTTTTATAATTTGTTTCATGATTTAAAACTATGGCAAGATAGCAGTGTTGAAAAGGTTGTTCTTGAAGTAAACAACAGGTGTCATTCAATGATTACTTATCGTGGAACAGATGAACGTACCATAAGTCCGATGGATGCGATTAAAGCTTGCTATGGTCGTTGTGGTGAAGAATCTACTTTTCTGGTAACAGCATTGCGTTCTGTTGGTATTCCTGCAAGGCAGGTTTATGTACCAAGATGGGCTCACACAGATGATAATCATGCCTGGGTAGAAGTTTATGTCAATGGCAACTGGAAATACATAGGTGCGTGTGAGCCTGCTCCAATATTAAATTACGGGTGGTTTTCTGAACATGCAACAAGAGCTATTCTGGTGCATACAAGAGAATTTGGCGGGAAAAATCAAAATTTAAAAACTTTGTCGGATAATCCTAACTTTAGATTTATTAATAGAACATCGGATTATGCTCAAACAAAAAAAATAATTGTTGTACCTGTAATAGATGGAGTTCCTATTTTAAATGCTGAAATAAAATTTTATGTTCTGAATTATTGTGAATTATATCCTATTCATATCTCTAATTCGGGATTTAAGGGTTACAGTATTTTTGAGATAGGATACGGCAGTCTTGATGTGATTGCAGTTAAAGATTCCTTATTCGGATTTGTTCATCTGTTGCCTGAAAGTACTAGTGTGATTAAAATTGATTTAAAACAAAATAATCTGCCTGATGAATTTTCTGTTTATTATGCTCCCGTTGGGTATAAAATTAGCAGACAGGAAATAGATTTTACTGAAACTCAAAAAAGAATTCATCATAACGATTCTCTAAGAAACAGTAAAATATCGGGATTTTATACTAAAAATATGGGAGATTTGTTTTGCAAAACATTTAAATATGACAAAAAACTTCAGGAATACCTTATTAAAGCAGCCGGGAATTGGCAGGAAATTGAGAATTTTTTAATTTCAGCATCATATAAAAACATACAGAAATATGCATCAGAGCTGATTTATAATTTGCCGGAAAAAGATTTAATTGACACTAAAACTGAAATACTTGAGGAACATTTATTTTATTCTTTAGAAAATAAAAATCCGCAGCTAGATGATGAATTATTTATAAAATTTGTCTTGTCTCCAAGGATTGAATTTGAACCGTTAAGGAAATATAGAAAAAATATTTTGGGCAGCATTGATGAAGGTTTGAAAAATCTTTTTTATTCTAATGTTAAAAACATTATAAATTACGTTGATACTGTAATTACTACTTTTGACCGTGTTGATTTTTCTGAATTGAATTCTTATAACGTGGCAATATCTCCTGCCGCTGTTAATAAATATAAAATTGCAGATGTTAAATCAAAGATGATTTATTGTGTTGCTTTATGCAGAAGTTTGGGTATCCCTGCATATTTTGATAAGGTTTTTAAGTCTGTGCATATATATGATATAAACAATAAGATTTGGTATGAGTTTTATAACGAATTAAGCAAAGACAAAGGAATATTAAAACTTAACATTCAAATTGGAAATCCAAATCAAAAATATTGGAGTGATTTTACAATCGCCAATATAGATAAAAATAAAATACAAACTCTAGAATATGAATGGGGCTTCTCAATTCAAAATTTTATTGAAGGAATAGAACTTCCTGAAGGCAATTATATGTTAACAATCTCCAAAAGAGATTTAAACGGGAATTCATATGTTAAAAGAACATACTTTAAAATTTCTAAAAATAAAGTTACTGTAGTACCATTTTATAGTCTGGAAGTTCCAAATTTTAAAATCGAGAAGAAAGTTTTGAAAAATAAAACTGTTTATAATAAGTATTCTGCTGCGATAAATTCATCTGAAATCCTGAATAAAAATGGGTTTACGGTATTGTGCTGGGTTAATCCTAATGAAGAACCTTCTCTGCATTTAATATCAGATCTTAATAAAGAAAATAAAAATCTACATCAACATAGTATTAAAACAATTTTTCTAATTGATGACAATAAAATTCACTTATCCGCAATTGAAAAATTTAATGTGGAGTTTTTTGTTGATAAAAATTATGAGCTTTTAAATTTAAACAGTGAAATTAAGCAACTTCCACTTTTAATAATTGTTAATAATAACGAGATTATTTTTCTACATTCGGGATATTTGGTTTCTATGGATAGATTGGTTAGTCAGTTAGTTAGTCAGTTAGTTAGTTAGTTGGTTAGTTGGTTGGTTAGTTGGTTAGTTAGTTGGTTGGTTGGTTAGTTGGTTGGTTAGTTGGTTAGTTAGTTGGTTGGTTAGTTGGTTGGTTAGTTGGTTAGTTAGTTGGTTAGTTGGTTGGTTGGTTGGTTAGGAAGTTTTATTGGTGATGATCTTAGATTTGTAAAAACCATTCTGAATAGAATTCATTTAAGAAATCATGCATGAAATTATGTCTTTTTTCTGCTAGCTGTTTTGCTTCGGGTGTGTTTAAAAGATTTTTTATCAGAAGTAGTTTATCGTAAAAATGCTGTATTGTTGAATTTTTTTCGGGATTTTTTGAGTAAAGATTATTAACACTGCAAAAAATAGGTCTATTTTTAAAACCTCCATAGCTGAAAGCTCTGGCAATACCAATTGCTCCAATTGCATCAAGTCTGTCTGCATCCTGAATTATTTTTAATTCTAAACTGCATTCGTCAGTTAAGTAACTGTTTTTCGAAAAAGAAATATTTTCAATTATGAAGAAAAATTCATCTATTTCCGAATGGTTGAAATTTTGATTAACAAGGAAGGTATAAATTTTATTTTTAATAAATTCCTGATTGTCGGAAAATTTAGAATCTGCCACATCATGTAGAAGTGAAGCAGCAATTATCAGATTATTTTTAACTGTATAATTTTGTGCAATTTTTTGAGAAAGATTAAAAACTCTTACCGAATGTAAAATATCATGACCGGGATCAACATTATTAAGATTTTCTTTTAAAAAATGTAAACAAACTTCTTTTAGTAAAATTTTATTCTTCATTTTGTTAATAATTAAATTTCAAAATAGCTTTAAAAATAACTAATTTAGCCAAAATAAAAAAATGATAAGTAAAGAAACAATAGAGAGAATAATTGAAACTGCGAAGATTGTAGATGTTATAGGGGATTTTGTTTCTTTAAAACGTAAGGGGGCAAATCACCTAGGATTATGTCCTTTTCATAATGAAAAGACACCTTCATTCACTGTAAGCGAAGCAAAGGGCATCTATAAATGTTTTGGTTGTGGCAAAGCAGGAAATGCTATCAACTTTATCATGGATTACGAGCACATGAGTTATGTAGAGGCTCTTAAATATCTCGCGTCCAAATATGGTATACCTATCGAAGAGAGAGAACTGAGCGACGAAGAAAAAAATCTCATAAACGAGAGGGAAAGCCTGATTATCGTAAACGAATTTGCCGCAAACCAATTTGCTGATGTACTATTTAACCACCATGAGGGAAATACTATAGGACTGTCATATTTTAAGGAACGGGGATTTACAGAAAAAATTATCAAGGAATTTCGGCTTGGATATAGTCCGTCGGAACGGAATTATTTAACTAAACTTGCATTGTCAAAGGGATATAAACTTGATAAACTCGAAAAATTAGGGCTTACGATTGTAAAAAGCAGTACGGAGAGTATTGATCGTTTTGCAGGTAGGGTTATGTTCCCCATTTTTAATCTTACAGGAAAAGTTATTGGTTTTGGCGGGAGAACTTTGAGCTCAGATAAATCCGTATCGAAATACCTTAATTCCCCGGAATCAATAGTTTACAATAAGTCAAAAGTTTTATACGGATTATTTCAGGCTAAACAAGAAATAATAAAATTAGAAAAGTGCTATCTTGTTGAGGGATATACTGATGTTTTATCGTTACACCAGAGCGGAATAAAAAATGTTGTTGCTTCTTCGGGTACTTCTCTTACTGAGGATCAAATCAGATTAATACACAGATTCACCGAAAATGTTACTATCCTTTACGATGGAGATTTTGCAGGTATAAAAGCTTCCATGCGTGGAATTGATATGTTATTGTCCGAAGGTATAAACGTGAGGGTTGTATTGTTTCCCGATGGTGAAGACCCTGATTCTTATGCAAGAAAACATGGAGCTGCAGAAACTTTAAAATTTATCAGCGAAAATGAGGTAGATTTTATTGGATTTAAAATTTCTATTCTGAAAGAAGATGCCAAAAATGATCCAGTAAAAAAATCAAATCTAATTAAAGAAATTGTTAAAAGTATTGCTGTAATTGACGATGATATTAAACGTACTGTTTATATCAAGGAATGTGAAATGCGATTAGAAATAGAAGAATCTGTAATATATTCAGAAGTTGCAAAAATCAGAAGCAAAATAATAAATGACCAGAATAAATTACAGCAAATAAAGGAGCGAACCATTGCCTCTAAAATTCCAAAATTGCCATCTTACGCTCCCGGAATTACCTATGAAGAACAGGAGAATCTTATCATAAGAATATTATTGCTTTACGGAAATGAAATAATTACATTTAGAACCGATAACAATGAAAAAATTGATATTAAAGTAGCAGATTATATTATCTATGAATTAAAAAACGATGAACTTGAATTAAAAAATGTTGTTCACGAGAAGATTTTTAAAATTATTGATGAAATTAATCAAAAAGGTGAAGAAATTCAGGTTTCATTTTTTGTAAATCATCCTGATCCCGAAATCTCCAAGACAGCTATTAATGTTATTACGGATAAATATAAAATAAGTAAGATCTGGGAAAGATTTAATTCCACGCCTGTGTCAGAGGAAAAAAATCTTGTTGAAATATTGTTATCTCTTTTTATACTATATAAACTCAAGATTCTTAGAGAACTACAACAAAAACTACAGTCTGAATTGAAATCTGCAATTGAAAACCACGATGCAGAAAAAAAATCGGAGCTATTAGTAAAAATCAACGAAACAGTGAAACTTATCAATGAACTCGCAAAACACGGGAATATTGTGATATTATAAAAGAAAAAAGACCATCTTATTTTTTGATGGTCTTTATAATTTTATGTTAACCTTTATTTTTCAAAGAAGTTTAATTTTCTGATGAATGGGTTATAACCCTGTTTTTTAAGATTTTCCAAAGCGTCTTTTGCCTCTTTGTACGAATTAAATTCTCCGACATAATATCTATACCAACCGTCTTCGCTTACGTGCATTTTTACACCAACGAGGTCAGCAAAATATTCGATTGGTTTTGGATTTTTAAGAGCGAATATCTGAATAGTGTATTTTTTACTTGGATCAACTACAACATTAGTACCACTAAGGTTATCAGCCATTGCCAGACTTTGATCCGGAGTTAAAGGTTTAACTACCAACAGACTTTCGTATCCTTGATTTAAAACTTTAAATTCAGCGCGTCTGTTAAGTCTTCTACCGGCAGGATTATCTCTCCCGTCAGGTGTTGTGTTGGCAGCAATAGGTCTTTCTTTTCCGTATTTTGTGGTAATAATGTTTTCTGGTTTAGCTCCTTTGTTAACAAGGAAGTCTTTAACAGATTTTGCTCTTCGATAAGATAGCAAATAGTTATATTCATTGGACCCAAGAATATCGGTATGTCCTTCGATTTCGATCTGAGCATTGGGATTATCAATCAAGAAATTAGCAAGAATTTCCAGATTTGGAATGTATTGCGGTTTAATGTTGTACTTGTCAAAGTCGAATAAAATGTTTTCAATAGTAATAGTTTTCTTTTCTTTGGTAACAATTTCTTCTTCTACAGGGAGGGTAGAAGCAATAAGTTGTTTGCGTTCACGAATGTCGAGGCCATAAACATCATTATAACCCTGTGGATAAGAACCATTGAGATAAATTTTGGATTTGTCAATTCCTTTAGAAGTTAGATACGAAATAATAGCACTCGATCTTTTGTTATCTTTTATTGGATCAGCTCCAACTATGGGTAGGTTAATATTTATTATAAGTCCGGCAGGGGATTCTCCTTTCCATTCATTGGATTTTTGAATAACTTTATTTAAAATTGATATAGCTTCATTATCTAGTTCCATGTCTCCTTCGTTAAAATAAACAAAGTCGTGCATCAAATAAGCCTGTAGCAGAACTGGGTCAAGTTCAATTGGTAAAAATGAAGTTGAGAATTTTTTTACATCATCGCGAGTAGGAGTATATTCAATAGAATGGATTAAGAATCCGGAAGCTTCATAAGAGATTTCATAAGAATTGTCAGGTAACAAGACAATCAGATACTTTCCGTCTTTTTTATTTGGTCTGTATATTCCTACATACTCTTCAGTCTTAACATCTCTAACAGCTACAACAAGATCCGAAGGAATATTATTGTTGATATCAGAAACAATACCGTCATAAACGATTAAATTGTTATCATAGACTCCGGATTGAATAATTTCGTAAATGTCGAGGTCTCCGAAACTGTCATCTTTAACAGTTGCAATATAACCTCTTCGTCCATCCATATTCATTACATAAGAAACGTCGTCATCTGGAGTATTTATTGGATAGCCTAGGTTAACAGGTTCGGTAAAACTTCCGTCTCTGTTCATTTTAGTATAAAATACATCATAGCCACCCATTGTGTTATGTCCTTTAGAACTGAAAAACAAGGTGATTCCATCGGGATGAACAAACGGAGATTCTTCGTCGTATGGTGTATTTACTTGATCTGGTAATAATTGAGGACGACTCCATT
>Ga0209407_1000202_pt1 | contig 83755 bp, 63 predicted proteins | sample AD_JPNHG3_MetaG_FD_184410 | JGI IMG/M metagenome (GOLD analysis project Ga0209407, IMG submission 184410) | Active sludge microbial communities of municipal wastewater-treating anaerobic digesters from Japan - AD_JPNHG3_MetaG (SPAdes) (version 2) | ecosystem: Engineered > Bioreactor > Anaerobic...
ACGTGTGGCGGGAAAGAATAAAATATATGTTCGGGAATTCTGCCGTACATGATAAAAAATTCGAGTTTCTGCTGGAAGCATTAGCTCCAGCCGCTTAAAATGTTAATAAAATATGCGAAAGTTTACTAAATTGCAATTCATCTTCCAAAATGATGCGGCCCCGAAGATTTTCTGCGGAAAATGAGCAGCATGAAATATACCGTTTCTGCCTGAGAGGTCTTTTCGGCAACAAACCGGTTTATTGCTATCGGCATTTGTTTGCCCTATAATACTTTGCTATGGGATGATATGACCTATTGGCATAAAGTTTCAATGCGATACTTAACCGGCATCTGATGGGTAATTCTGCGGGCTGCTATAAAACGTTTAGCTGAGTTTTTACAAACGAAAGGTACACCATGCACAAATCGGCTGCAACTTTGTCTGGATTTGCTTTGGCAATCCTTGGATTTTTATTCTGCCAATCAGCAGATGCATCCTCTACGGCACACAATAAAGCTGTAATGCCGCAAGAGTTTTCAAATCCCCCGCAGGAATATGGCGTGCGATGCTGGTGGTGGTGGCTCAACAGCAATGTTACCAAAGAAGCCATCACCCGCGACCTTGAGGCAATGAAAGCCAAGGGATTCAGCGGAGCGCTGATTTTTGATGCCGGCGGGGCAGAGCAGCGCGGCAATCGGCAGGTTCCGGCTGGTCCCCGTTACGCGTCTGAGGCCTGGCGGCAACTGCTCACCCATGCCGTCCGAGAAGCAGAGCGGCTGGGTTTGGAGCTGGGTTTGAGTATCCAGAGCGGCTGGAATCTGGGCGGGCCGTCAATCACACCTCAGCTGGCGGCAAAGCGGCTGACATTTTCAGAAATAGAAGTTTCGGGCCCAGCAGTATTTGCTGATAAATTGCCCCAGCCCCCCACAATCGACAATTTCTATCGGGATATCGCCGTACTGGCATGGCCTGTCAAGCCGGCATCAGCGGCTCAATTAACCGCCAGTTTTCAGCAGACCGATTACCCTGCCGCTAACGCCGCTGACGGCAATCCGGCGACATATTGGGTCAGCGGCACTGACCAGCCCCAGCTGGGGCCTGCCGTCAATCGGCCGCAGCATCTGCTAATATCTCTGGAAAAATCCGCTCGGATTAGAGGCCTTCAGATTACACCCCACAAGGGATATGGTCCTCGTAAATGCCAATTGCAGGTCTCCAGAGACGGTCAAAGTTTTGAATCTATTTGTTCATTTGAGATGAAAGATGATATCTATCAGGAAACGTTTGAATCCGCAGCAGTCCGCCATATTCGTCTGGTCATTACCGGTGCCTTTGACCCGCGTTACCCCGAGACTCCCCGCAATGTCCAGATTGCAGAAATCGCTTTGCTGGATGAACAGGGACGCAATCTGCTGCGGCCGTCGGCTCGCAAGCCGATTCAGAATTTAGAACTCAAAGCAATGTATGAAGAATTGGGCATGTCAGCTCCGGATTGCCGATTTTTGCTGGATGATGAGCCGCCGCAGGAAGGCGAAGAAGATGTCCACACGGAAGAGATTCTTAATCTGACAGATAAGCTGGATGCCGAAGGCCGGCTGCATTGGCAGATTCCCCAAGGCCGCTGGACAATTCTGCGATGCGGCTTTACGCCTACAGAGGCTCGTGTCAGTACTTCCAGCCAAGGCTGGGAAGGACGCGTGCTGGATTATATGAATGCCGATACCTTTCGGGTGTACTGGAATGAAGTAGTGGAGCCGCTGCTGGCAGATATCGGCCCTTCGGTTGGACGCACGCTTAAATATCTTCAGACAGACAGCTGGGAGTGCGGAGGAATGAACTGGACAGACAGCTTTGCTGCTGAGTTTCAGAAGCGCCGCGGGTATGATCCGATTGTCTATCTTCCGGTGATTGCCGGAAAAATTGTTGACAGCCGGATTGCCAGCAATGCCTTTCTGGCTGACTTCCGCAAGACCATCGGCGACTGTGTTGCGGACAATCATTATCAGGTCTTTGCCGATCTGGCGCATCAGCACAGTCTGGGTATTCAGCCCGAATCAGGCGGCCCCCACGCCGGACCGTTTGATGCTATTAAATGCCTCGGACGCAGCGATATGATGATGAGCGAGTTCTGGGTACCCTCACCGCATCGGCCTCGGCCGGTGGACCGCTTTTATGTTAAGCAGGCGGCTTCGGCAGCCCATATTTACGGCCGGCCGCTTGTCGGTGCGGAGTCGTTTACATCCATCGGACCGCATTGGAATGATGTGTTGTGGAAATCCCAGAAGCCCAGCATGGATCATGAATTCTGCTCCGGACTGAACCTGATTTTTCTGCACACTTTTACCTGCTCGCCGCCCGCGATGGGGCTTCCCGGACAGGAATATTTCGCTGGTACGCATATCAATCCCCAAGTAACTTGGTGGGACTATTCGGATGCTTTTTTTGAGTATATCGCGCGCTGCCAGTATCTTCTGCAGAAGGGACTATTTGAAGCGGATGTATTGTATTACTACGGTGACCATATACCCAATGTAGCCCGCCTCAAGGAAGACGATCCTGCTAAAGTGCTGCCGGGATTTGACTATGACCTGACCAATGAGGAGATCCTGCTGCAGCTGAATGTCGAAGACGGACGTATTACAGTTCCCGGCGGCCTGCGCTATCGGCTATTGGTGCTGCCGGACCACAAGGTGCTGTCCCTGGCGGCCCTGGAAAAAATCGACCAGCTTGTCCGTCAAGGCGCCACCGTACTTGGCCCGAAACCCCAGCGGCTGGTTTCCCTGACCGGCGGACAGGCGGCGCAGGAAAAATTCAAATTACTGGCCGAACAGCTTTGGCCTGTTCATCCTTCGGAAAAGGGGCAGCAGCAAGTCGGCAGCGGACGGGTCATCTGGGGTAAAACGGCCCGCCAAGTCCTTATCGATGACGGCATCCTGCCTGATTTCGAGTACCAAGCCGCTGCAGATGCGGCGCTTGATTATATCCATTATACAATAGATGGAATGGATATCTACTTCGTCTGCAACCAGACTGAACAGATGCAGACTGCCGTCTGCAGATTCCGTATAACTGACCGGCAGGCTGAGCTTTGGAATCCGCTGACAGGGCAAATCCGCCGGAATATACTCCAAAGGCAGACCGGCAGTCAGACAGAAATCCCCCTGCGATTTGAGCCCTATGGATCGCTATTCGTCCTCTTCCAAGACAAAACTATGCCGGAAGCTGGGGTGCAGACAGCAAATTATTTCGACTGCCAATCTGTTTTGACGATAGCCGGTCCGTGGCGTGTACATTTCGATCCGATCTGGGGCGGTCCGTCAGAGACAGTCTTTGAACGTCTGATAAGCTGGACAGAGCATCCGGATGAAAACATTCGATTCTATTCCGGCAAGGCCATTTACGAAACCGATTTTGTATTCGAACATCAGCCGGACAATCAGGCCACAACATACTGGCTTGATTTAGGACGTGTAGAGGATATCGGCATCGCCAGGATTCGTCTCAATGGGCAGGATTTAGGCATTGTCTGGACGCCGCCGTTTCGAGCAGAAATCTCAACTATTATCAAAGCCGGCAAAAACCGTCTGGAAGTCGATGTTATTAACTCGTGGCGCAACCGGCTGATAGGCGATCGTGATTTGCCTGCTGACCAGCGGCGTACCAAAACAAATATCCGCGTTACGCCTCAATGGACCCTTTTGGAATCCGGCCTATTAGGCCCTGTGCAGATTCTGGCTGCAAAAAAATAAAATCCCAAACGCCGAGACCCCAGAAGTTTTTACAGTTGAGCCGTCCATCGGCAACTGCTACCAGCCTGGAGTGGGGTTTAGAGCTTTCCAATGGACGGGATCATTTGTGTAATTATTTCCAGTTTCCATTGGCCGCAGATGAGTCAGAGACAGACCTGTTCCATTTGCCTGAGTCGGCCATGGTGATTGGTCATCATAATTGACTCGATCTTCACGTATATAATACCGTTCCTTCTGGTATTCCTGATCGCCGGCCATTGCCAGCTGGAGGGTTTCGCCTTCATTAGCCAAGCTGCCGCTGGTCCATTGAAAAATGACGGTTCCTGCCGGAACACCGGTATAGCGGCTGTTAAAACTGCTAAGCTTTTTAACAAGAAGAATCCGCTGGCCCGGCTCCAGCTGAAGGTCCAAAGGAAATTCAAATTCGATGCCGTTTGTAAATCGCCATGGAATCCACTCTTCTATATGTATGTCTGGACTGGTATACGTACTCATATAACTGGCCGTACGGACGGGCTGACTGCTGATATTCATCAGTTCCAGAAATTCATAGTCTTGATCAATGGGATTTGGCCCCGGGTTATACATAATCTCCGTTATGATAACCGGACCAACCAGCGGGTAAGCATTATCTGCACCTTTGGTGGGAACACTCATGGGGACGAAGTTCCACGTCCCGGTGCTCTTCTGAAAACGCCCCAGCGTAACACCGGATGCGGTCGCCCCGAATTCTTCTTTTGTGAAGTAGCCGGTTAGTTCTTCTCCATTGGCCGATTGGAGATACAGCGTGTCGCCGCCTTCGCTCAGGGCAAAGGGAATGCGGCAGCCGGCATCGGAGATATTGTTAAACGCAGTCTCTTCCAGCACATAGTACGGATTAGCCGGAGTCAGGATAGTCCCATCGGGTATCCGGTATTTCTTGCGATTCGTTTGGCTGCTGAAGCTGTCAGACAAAAACCAGCCGCTGATGTCAATAGCCTGATTTGTCGTATTGTATAATTCTATCCAGTCGGGCAGGCCGGCATGGGAGTGAGCCAGCAGCTCATTGATGACAATCGCCCCCGGCAGCGGCACTCGTTCGGTTGGTGTTTCATCGCGTCCGGGCGTTCCGCCCCGAACTGCACTCGGGCGCCAGAGGTCCTTGCTGTCCCAGTTTACCTGGGCTATCATTGCAGCTATCTCGTCAGCTGTCAACGCCCGGCTGTATATCCGCAGGTCATCCATAAGACCTTGGAAGAACACCGTCCCGTTCAGATTGACTCCGATAAGAACATCACTGACAGCGGCGGTATTAACTGCACGGGCCTGAATACCGCCGAAAGTCGTCTCAGCTTTTCCATCGACATAAAGAATTGCCTCGCTGATGTCCGGCGAACCGTCATCGATCAGTACGACTGCCACATGGTGCCATTGGTTATCTGCTACCGGGGTCGTTCCGTAAATATATCCCTCCTGCACTTCGGCCCGCAGCGTACCGTCATCGTTGACGCGTACAGCCCATTTGCGGCCTGTTTGGAGCTCACCCCAGCTGATTATTTGAGACATAACCGTACCGGTTCTGATCCATGCTGTACATGTCCGGCTGGCGGAGCCGCTGATACCTTTATAGCCGCCGACAGCAATGTAATCATTGGTCCCATCAAAAAGCAGGGCATTTTCTTTGGCGCCATAAACCCGTGCGGTATCCTGCATATTGTAAATCGTCCCATGATGAAGCCCTGCCATATCATAGACGGTAGTGCCCGTAGTTTCATCAAATTTCCAATGGGCAGCCAGATCGTCACTTGAAATGGGTATTTCATACGCTGGATCAACTGCCGTCAGCGAAAAACCGTCGCTGTCGGCAATTTCATACCAGCTGTCTTTATAATTAACCGTCTGGATAGGATTGCCCAGTATATCACTGATTTGAATGGTCTCCCCTGCATTGTCCAGCTTACCGGCATACTCGCCGACAACAGGAAGACCGGTTCCATAGCGGTTTTCAAAAACCGTCTTGTCGGCAGCCAGCAGCAGATATTGACCGGGATTAATAACAGTATCGCCAAAGGTATATTGAATTCCTTTGGTAAAGCTGACCTGATTGAGGTTCAAAGGAGTTGTGCCGATATTGGTCAGTTCGATAAATTCCTCGTTTGGATCACCATCTGGATTATACAAAAATTCCGAGATGCGCAAATTGTCGCTGATGGTTCCCACAGACACAAAAGCTTCCCGCAGTGCGCCCCATTGTGTCCCGCTGAGCGTTCGGGCTTTGATATGCACACTTTTGGACAGGCTGATAGGCCCAGTATATTTCTGCGCCGAAGGAGCAATGCCGTTGGCTGAATCATAACCTGCCTCAAGAATGGCAGATACAAGAAAATCACTGCTGTTTTTGGAGTAATTCGCTCCGTGAATAGCCAGAATATTCAATCCCGGCTGAAGAAGATACAGATAATTGCTGATGATAAATGTCTCCAGCGAGCTGTTTTCGTGTGAAGGTGCTGTCGAATTCCACGCCGGCGGGCCGCTGATGCCGACCCGGCAGACCTCCGTACCGTTGATATAAGCAACGAAACCGTCATCATAGCGCATTTTCAGACTCAGATAATTCCAGCTCTGCATTTGGCCTGCATCGACTATAAAGGGAATGCGAACATATGCCGAGGTGTAATTGTTGTACATCTTGCTTTCAACATTGTAGCTGACATATGGCAAAGTGCTGGTCGCCTCGCCGGGATTTCTTTCATAGCCGACGCCGCCGGTTTTAGAATTGTCTGCCGGAAGGCCATCATTCCACAATGAATCATCGTAATTGACCTGTGTCCATGTCGTTCCGATATCCTTTGTGGGAACCAAAACCCGCTTGGAGGCATTTTCAGCCACCAGCGTCGTTGTGGCGGTGTTAGCACGTTCTACCAGCGTCAACCGCGGGTCTTTCCCGTCCAGAGTATAATAGATATCGCCGGAAACGCCATCGGCATTTTGCATTGTTATTTGCGCACCGGGCAAAGCATAATCCTTCTGTATCTCACGGCCATACAAAAAGACACGCGGCGCGGCAAACTTAAACAAATCTTGGTTTCTGCATTGTGTAAAATAGATGCTTTCCCGTACAGGAATATAGGTATTGGGAATGTAGGTTGAAATATCGGGTATAACGCCTTTGACCTCGCCGGCCAGCTGCCAGAACAGGGCTTTGAGATTCGCTTGAGTCATCGCCCCGCCGGCATCCAGAAAATGCTTCTGCAGACGGTCGGCAAACAAAATCTTAAAATCCTGATTGACGCTCAGAGCTCGATACAAGACCGAAAGAGGGGAGTTATCCGTATTCAAATTACTGAAGCGGTTCCGGCTGGTATCGCCGTCCATGCATCCCTCTGCATCCCAGACAAAGAATCGCCATTTGCGGGCAGCTGAACGTTCGGCTGCCGCCGTCCAGTTATTCTGCGGCCAGTCCCAGTTGCCGCCCCACGTCTGCACGATAATATAATCCACAAACGCCGGCATATCCATCTGTTGCTCAACTTGTGCATAATACAGGGGATTTGCCAAGTTGTTATTTTTTGCATAATTAATAAAATCTTCAAATGCCTTCGTATCGCCGTCGCGGGCTTCCAGATAAAAACTATAGCCTGTCGCCACCCAGCCGACGACATCCCACGGCTTATCGCTGTTGAACCATTTTTGGCAATAATCTTCGTTGATCCGCTCGCAGAGGTTATAGTACCCTTTGTACACACCGTTGATGTAAAGGTTGACAAATGTCCCTCGCGCCGTCTGATTGCCCATCTGATACTGGAGCCGGCGAATCATTTCATCGCGAACAAATGGATTGGTCTGGTCGTTGTGGCCGGCGCGGAGCACAAAGGTATCCATTTCATCCACTTCAGGAAATTGTTCCAGAATCGGATGTGCGAATGTATTGTCTCCATAGCGGCTGCGGAAATAAAGGCGAAGACTGTATTTGCTGGTTCCATACCAGGCATCCGAAACCGATGGAATCGTATAACGGGGACGCATCCAGGCGCTGCCGTGGACACGAATGCCGCAATCCTCCTGAAACTCCGTCCCGTCAGTTCTTCGAATATATTCCATCGATACAGGCCTCTCATAGTCCATCCCGTGTCCGAGTACATTATTGTAATCCGTAGAGTTAACCTGCTGCCAAACACCATTAACCCATGTTCCTCCGACAATTGCCATAATGCCGTTGGGGTTATAAAAAACCTGTGTCGGGCTGCCCGACAAACATACTGCCGGCAGTCCTTTCATATACTCGGTGGCCTTCATTAGATAAGTACGGGTTTTGATGGGACTGGCTTGATAACCAGGCTTGAATGCCGCCGCCCGTATGCAGCGGCCGACGGGACTGGTCGAAACGCTGACGGCAATAGGCCCGGTATAGGTTGTCCCGTTGGAAAGCGTCGGATCTGTGCCGTTGGTGGTATAGCGAATCACCGCATCGGGCGTGCTTGTATTGAGCGTCAGCCAAAAAGAAGTTTCGTAAAAACCCCGCTCGTGGCTGAACTCTGGTGCCTCCACAAAACCCAAAAATGACTTCCTGTTGGATTGTCCCGGCGATGGCAAAGCAAAAAAGTATTCTTCATTATGAAGCATCCCGTAAGAAATATTTTTCTCCTGAGGGGGAAATCCATAATGGCCCGAAACTGTGTTGAGCACCGAATCATAAGCATGTTCAACGGTCCCGTCCGGCCGGGTTAGAGCCAGATATTCGCCGTCAGCGGATAATTTAAAATTGGTATGCAGGAAGCCCTGCGGGTCCACATAGGGATAATTGCTTGGATAATCGCTCTGCTCTTTTCCAGAAGCAAATACAATTAAATAACTGTGTCCGCTTAATACCGTTCCAGATGGAAACTGCCATTTAAGAGGATTGCCGGCATTGTCGGTCAGTCCCCACCCGCCCAGAGCAATCGGAAAATCGGTTTGATTATACAGTTCAATCCAGTCCGATGATTCCCCGTTGCCGTCGCGTATTTGTCCCTGTGAAATGTCCGGCGGATTAGCGGCATCATTGGAAGCCAGAAACTCGCTGATAATAACAGCCGGCTCAGCCCGAAGCCACTGGTCAGACAGCGGGATGAAATCCTCTGTATCCACGCGGCCGTCTCCTGTAAAATCCGGGTTGTGGGTCAAGGCATTTCCCGTTTGATAAAGGCGCAGAATCTCATCTTCCCTCAATGCCTGATTATAAATCTGCACCTCATCAAGCCTGCCCTGCAGATACGCAGTTTTCAGGATATTCACCCCTATCTTGACGTTTTCCGAAGTGACTGTGTTAACCGGCTTGGCCAAAACCCCGCCGATGGAGGTTTCACTGAGTCCATCAACAAACAGCATTGCTTCGCTGATATCGGGCGAACCATCACCTTGAAGCACAACCGCTATATGATGCCACTCACCGTCAGCTATATTGGTAACTCCGTAAATATATCCGTTGCTCACTTGTACCCGAAGCGCGCCGGTATCGCCGACTAAAACAGCCCACATTCCCCCTTCCTGTGACTGTAAACCCCAATTGATAATGTGAGAATTTGTCTTGCTGGTCTTAATCCAGGCGGTACACGTGCGGCTGGCTGTACCAGCAATGCCTTTGTAGTCCGGCACTTCAATATAATCATCCACGCCGTCAAAAATCAGCGCCTCTCGCTGAAACTCCTCATCGCGTACCCATTGTGGTTCGCCATACAGCTGTCCCGTATGCCCCCCTGCTGAATCCGCCGCCGTTTCTCCTGCCTGTTCATCAAATCCCCAATGTGCTATAAGTCCAGAATGCAGGGGCATTTGGCTGGACAGCCAATTTTCGGCAGCTACAAAAAGGTCATCTATGTCGACAATACAGTCGCCTGTAATATCGCCGCTAGGACAATCTCCAAGCGCTGAGCCGATAATAATAGCTAAAATTAATACAAGATAAGCTATATCGAGAAAACTTTTCCGCATGATGCCCCAACCCCATTTTATGCATTCTGATTTATTAATTATTGACAACGGAAGTATTATACCAAGTCAGCTTGTATATTTCAAGAGAGCATTTGATTGACAATTTTTAGGATTCTTCTTTATGAATAACTTGTAACAATTAACTTGGGGATAATTCCAGCAAATAAACATCCAATTCCTTGTGTTTCCTCGCATTAAAATGTTCAAAATAATAGATTTTGAACTAAAAAATAATCTTCCGCTCCTTTTTTTAATACGCTTAAAACGAATGAAGGGATGCTAAACAATATATTTTCCTTGTGAGGCTATACAATCTTCATACAAATATTTTTAAAAATTTCATTTTAATCCTGCTTAAGTGGTAAAATAGTAAAAGCTTCACATAATGCAATACTGTGTACCTATTGGGGTACAAAAGAAGAGAGAGGGTTGTTTCTTTGCAAGGAGTCCGATTATGGCAGCGTCCAAAGCTATTCGCAGCGGTTTTATTTTCACCGTTCTTTTAATCAGCCTTTCGTTCGGTTTGGACCTCGAGCCGGAACAGACAACGGCCGTTTTACCCCAGCATAATCATCTGGATGTCTTCGTAATGAGCTACTGTCCGTTTGCGCAGGCAGCAGAGGCGGGGCTTCTGAATTATCTCATTGCCATGCCGGCCGGCCAGTCATTTGAAATCGAGATACATTATATTTTCTATAAAACTATCCAAGATGGCACTATTGTCTATACCTGTCTGCATGGCGAGAAAGAGGTCCAGGAAAATCTCGTCCAGATGATGATTCGCGACCTTGCACCGGAATATTTTCACCTGTATCTGCTGGCACGAATCGGCAGCCGTGCTCCGTGGCAGGAATTGGCTGCCGGAGTCGGTCTGACTCAAGCGGAAATTGAGCATATTCAGACAGCTATCGAACTGCTTCGGGATGAACTGATTGAACGTGAGTATGCTGTTACCACCCAAACATACAAAATCTATGACGGCAGCCCTGCTTATGTATGGAATGGAGAACGCATCAAAAATCTGACAGATATTGGGGTGTTTAAGGATCTGCAGTTTGAATTCTTAGGCGTCCGCTGCTCGCCGGACGGCGTATATGATCCCAATCCCAAAACCGAACAGGAACGGCAGGAGATGCACCAGCGAACGGCTCAGCAAACGCGCCTGCACCAGTCCGAGCAGCCGCCTGCTGCCGAACTCTATCGAGATGTATCCGAAACAGTTAAAAATGAGCTCCTGCTGAAGATCAAAGAACCCCAGCCCCACCGCTTCCGGGGCTTGGAAATCGGCGACCTGCTGGTTTTTCATTCCCAGCGTTATATCGGTCAAGCCGAGGTTGAAAAAGACCAGATTGTATATCATTTTGACCGCCAGACCAGCGAGCATAAAAATACCATCCGGCACTGGCGCAGCGATCTTCCCGATACCCTGCCGCCGATTATCTCTATTCACGAAGCAATGGCCAAAGTCCAACATCCCGACGGCGCCCGTTTAGTATATATTTCGCCGGATTCGGATATCTTTCCGCTGGATCCCATACCATCCAATCCCTGTTGGGTTGTTCGAAACCTTGGGGAAGGAGGTCTTGAACTGATTGTGATTGATGCCGTTACCGGCCAGGAACTGGGCTTTGGAATTGCCCCGCCGGCTACTGCCTATTCGATGACCGGACCCACCGATTACAATCCCTGCAGCGGAAACTGGAATGAATGGGCTGACAGCGCCCGCGACTGGTTCAACACCATGGGCTATTCAACCGACCGCATCACGTGGCCCTCACGGGCAAACATTCAAAGCCATATCCAAAGCTCCTCCATTGCACTGTTTTACGAACTGGCCCACGGCGGCAGCACTTATTTTTCCAGCGGCTGTCAGAGCAACGGCAATTTTTATGAAAACACTTATGCCAGCGACATCGAAACCTGGATTACCGCCTACAGCAAAATGCGGTTCACCTTTGTGGGAAGCTGCGAAGGTCTGTGCAATACCGGCGACAACACCTTTGCCTATGAGTTTTCCAAAGGCAGCACCAATGATACTGTGGCTGTCGGATACTGCCATATGGATGCCACTTACTGCGAGACCTGCTGGAGCAATTCCATTGCTTGGCAAAACAAGCTGTTTGAAAGGATGAACGCCGGTGATACCATTCGTCAGGCTTTCAATGCTGCCAATGCTGCCTATCCGGCCTGCGTAGGCAATGCCAGCGGCGACTGCACCCGCTTCTATGGCGATACTGCACTGAAAGCCAAGCCCCTGCTGAAACGCGAACCGGACTGCGGTGATACTGTAACCGGCGACGTCTTGCTAAGCCGCAATCTCTACTGTGCCGGCAATGGATTGATTGTCGGTGACAACGATCTGACTATTGACTGTCAGGGACATCTTATCGACGGCAACGGAACCGGTATCGGGATAGTGAACAACGGTTATGACAATGTCACCATCAAAAACTGCACCATACGCGAGTTCGGTACAGGCATCTATCTTTACGGAGCAGCCGACTACAACAAGCTTGAATACAACACTGTTTATTCCAATACCGGCCACGGTATTTCCTTAAATAATTCCTGGTGGACCGATATCAATCAAAACAATGTCCATTCCAACAGCTACAACGGCTTATATCTCTACAACTCAAAATATGCCGAGGTCATTGACAACGATTTTACATCCAACGGCTGGCATGGCTTGCAGATTATGCCCCAAGAGGGCATCAGCGGTTCGGGCGGCAATAATACCTTTGAAATCAATTACCTATACGGCAACAGCTGGAGCGGTGCGGGCATCAATACCAGCAGCAACACCTTCACCGGCGACAGAGCAAACTCCAACAAGGCCTACGGATTCCATATCACCGACAGCACCGGCAACACCTTTACCGATTGCGATGCTATGTCCAACGTCGACGGTTTTTACATTGCTAACGCGGCCAATACCACCATTACCTCCACCATCCCTAACAACACGGATATCTGGTACAATATTGATTACGGCGTCTATATTGCAAATTCTACCAATACAGTCGTTGAAAAAAGCCATCTGTATAATACAGCGGAAACAGAAGACAGCGAAACGGATACTGCTATTTCTATTTCCAACTCATCGGGAACTGTTATCCGCAGCAATACATTAGGCTTTAATGAGCGGGGTGTCTATGTCAACAACTCCGACGGAACCGCCATTCAGAATAATGTGTTCGGCAATACTGAAACTGTGGATATCCTGCTGCTTAATTCGGATACCTGCAGCATTACCGGCAATGCAATGGACAATAACACCGGCTCCGGCATTCAGCTGCATTCCTCCCACAATAACAGCATTCAGAACAACACCATCAACAATTCGACCTACTACGGCTTTTATCTGAACGGCTCGACCCTGAACACATATATCGGCAACACGGTAACCCGTTCAGGAAGCTACGGTGTCTATGCTATCGGCGGATCCAATTCCAACGATTTTACCGGCAATTTCTTTAGTATGAACAACCGCGGCATATTCATTTCCGGCAGCATAGGCAATGAATTTACGGGCAATACAGTCTGTTCATCCGTTTATCAGGATTTTTATATCGCCTCTGAGGCCATCGGCACCACAACTGGCAACAACAATATCTGCGATTCCGTATACAACTATGCCGACATTGGCCAGGTTTACGGCTGCGATACAATGTGCAGCGGCTGCCGGCGGCTGGAAGATGAGCTGGTCATTACAGCCAATACGACTGTTTGCCCGGAAACTTACAATATCACCGATGCGGGCACGCTGGGGATTGTGCGCTTCGGGGCCGGCGGAATCACACTGGACGGAAACGGCGCCGTTTTAATCGGCCCATCGGCCGACACCGGATACGGCATCATCAGCAACGGATACGACAATGTAACCATCAAGAATCTAACGGTTAAAAATTACTTTATTCTGATAGACGGCCGCGACGGAGAGAATATTCAGGTGCTCAACAACCGCCTTGACAATGCTGCTGCGGGCATCCGCTTCTGGGGTGTCAACTACGGGAAGATGCTCAACAACTGCATTACCGGCGTCAATCAGTATGGAGCCGTTGTTACCTCCAGCAGTACCGCCTGCAAACTGATTTACAACACCATCGCCGACAGCCCCTCTATCGGCGCGGTTTTCTGCGGTAACGGCAGCTCCGCCTTGCTGGCCAACAGCATCTTGTGGAACAACACAGGCTGGCAGATTATGATGAATACCGCATCTGGTCCTTCCCAGCTGGATGTCTCCTACTGTGATATCGAAGGCGGCACCAGCGACGTCAGCATCGGTTCCGGCTGCACACTCAACTGGGGCTGGGGAATCATCGCTGTCAATCCGCTTTTTGCCGGCAGCGGCGATTATCACCTGCAATCTCAGGCCGGCCGATGGAATCCATTAACGTCCAGCTGGACTGCCGATACCTTTACCAGCAGGGCTATTGATGCGGGCAATCCGGGAATGAGTCTGTCTAATGAACCTGTTCATCGGCCCAATCTGCGCGTCAATTTGGGGGCCTATGGCAACACCGCACAGGCCAGCAAAACTCCTCTGGGCTGGAGTCTGCTGACGGATATTAACAACAACGGCACCGTCAATCTTGCAGATTTTGTCTGCTTTTCCAGCCAATGGCTGCGCAATGACACCTATGACCTGCCGTCTGATTTCACGCGGGACTCCGTTGTCAGCCTGTCAGACCTGCTTTATATGACCAAGGAATGGCTCTTGCAGACTGCGTGGCATTAACTGCTTTAATCCGCCGCAGCGGCACATCCAGCGTGCGGCAGATTATTCTTCCCACGTGCCCAGTAAAACGGCTGCGCAGAGGTTTTCTTTGCTGGCCGCTACCCGTCCGCAGTTTTTGCAGACATATTTTGGATTGCGCACTAAAAGTGCATAGCGGTCCGGTTCATTCTGCGGCAGGCCGGCTTCATACAGCCAGCATAAGTGATTTTCATGATTGGAACAGGCGTTTTGATTCATTGCATCAAGACCTTATTTAGTATTAGTTTCGAACGGACAAAGGCTCCGGCTGGGCAGCATCTGATTTGGCGGTTACCGAAATATGTGTAATTTTAAAGCAACCCAGCGTATTTACCAGCCCAAAGAAGTCTATCGGGTCGCCGCTGCCGTAGGCCAGCGCAATATGCCCCGCCCCAAAGCCGCCTTCGCCGGAACGAGTTGCATCCAGTCCGTACCAGCCGTCGCCAAGCCAGACTTCCGTCCACATATGACCGCCGAAAATGTTCTGCTTTGATAAAAAAGAGTCCGCATATACGACCCCGCAGACAACCCGTGCCGGAATGCCCGCGGCCCGGCACATCGCTGCCGCCAATACAGCATGTTCGGTGCAGTCGCCTTGCCGGCTCTTGGCTACTTCAGCCGCAGAGGCATAGCCGACCGACAAATCTTTTTTGGTAATAAATCCATCCACAAAGGCTTCAATCCGGCGGGCTGCAACCGCTGCATCGTCTGTACCGCTGACGGCATTTTTCGCCAGATTGATAATCACTTCATTATCGGACTGCAGGTAATCGGTCGGCTTGAGCGCTTCAAGGGCTTCAGGATTATCGCCTTTGTACGGAAAAGCAATCGGACCGGCGGGCACCTTAGGTCTTACAGTTACTGCGATGCCATCGGGCATTGTTTCTACGAGCTGGGACAATGAAGTGGGGATATCCAGTTTCTTAGTATCCTCTGTCGGTTTTAAAATATAGGTAATCGAACCAATCTTGTTAAGATTCATCAGCTTAATCGGACTGGCAATGGTCATTTTGTCGAGAAAATCAACGATATCATCTTCCCGCAGAGCCACGCTTTTGTCGCAGGCAATCAATTCCAGCACCATTCCCATCATCGGCACCCGGCTCTTCAGCGCACGGGTCGACTCATCCACATAGCTGGTGACAGTAATCTGCTGCCCCCCCACCTGCAGTGTTGATTCCACCTGTGTCAGTTCCAGCATGCGGCCGAACAAATCAATCATTGTCTTTTCGCCAATGGAAATCTGTGCTGTCAGGGCCATCAGCATATCGGGGCGGAATATTTTTATCTCATATGCATCTCCGGCTTTCAGCCCTCGCTTGAGCTGATACAGACGCAGGCCCTCATTCAGCAGCGCATCGGCCGGCCAGTCTATCGTCATTTCCTGCGGCTGACCCATCACATAACGGGTAACGACGGCCTTGCCGTCTTTGACTGCGGCGGTAGTTTTCTGCTCCATGCCGCTGGTGTTCATCACCATCTCAAATCCCAACGGCTTGCCGTCAGCGGTTTCAATATGGGTCTCCTCCATTGTTACTTTCATGCCTTGACCACCCCGTCCAAGAGTCATTTGCAGGCGTTCGGCAGTGGTTACTTTGTCATCGGCCTCGGTCCGGGTATGCACAGCATAACCAATCTTCTGGCCGGACAGCATAATCGCCAGATAATCGGTTTGGCTTTCTCCAGAAACCGCAAATCCCGACAGTCCAATACAACAAAAAGCAAATACAGCCCTAACACACTTATCGTATTGAAGCATCGCCTATCCTTTCACTCTTTATTCCCAAAATGAGTTATGTTCTAAGCCCAAATCGTGCCGAAAGCCGTTTGGGAAATTCTCTATTTCTGCATCTATTGTATCCGAACCGGCCAAGAACTCAAACAAAACAAAAAAAGCCGCTGCTTAGGGAGAACAGGCAGCGGCTTTTTGTTTTGCTCCATTTTTATTTCTGCTGACACGCCGGATTGGCCGGCTGCAAACTGCAGTCAACCAGCCAGTTTTCGGCCAGAATCATTAAATCGGTCATGTTGACACTGCAATTCGAATCCAGGTCCCCGGTTAGAGCATACGGACAGCCAACAGCTTCGGCAGCCGCAGACATTTGAGGAACTACCATACCTGATGCAATGCCAAGAGACGGACTGTCTGAAGCAAATATCTCCAAAGCTGCCGCCAGATTGACGATACTGGCCTCCAGATGCTTACGGGATACCGTTTCAAAATTCAGGGTATGCTCTATCTGATTTACTGCCTTGTTTAATAGAGGCCGGCTGATGCCGGAGTTCGATTTAGACGATTTCTGCTTGAGGTCCTCAGCAATGCTGCCTGATGCTGCCTCGTACATCATCGCCTGCTGCAATTCATAGAGAATCTTCTGCTTCGACTGCATCGCTTTTTCAAGATTGCGTGCGATAATGCCTTCTTCTGCAGCGTTGGCATGAATGGTAATCAGGCGGGTATCGGCAACCGATCCATTGTCCTGCCTGTAAACTGCGCTCAGCGCAACTGTCTCCTGCGGATATAGCAGTTCACCAACATGCAGCAGTCCCTGATCCAACGAACACCACGGCTTTTCAGTTACAGACCAGCTGCACAAAGCTGTTCGATCTCTCACACGGCCGTCACTGTAGGTAACAATGGCCTGATAGGCATTTGCAGAGCTTTCAAAAATATCAATCGGTCCTTCAATTTCCAGCTTAATAGGTTCAGCCGGAATGTATTCCGGCACTGCAATCGCCGTTAAAACACCATTGCTTCCGGCAATATACAGAGTATCGTTGCCCAATGCCAGATAGCCGCTGGCCGGATAAGACCATTCCGATTGCCGGCTGAGCAGTTCAACAGCATAGGTATTGGCATTCGTGCAGGCTATAACATGTGTGCGGGTGGCAATCAGCGGGCTTTTCAGGCTGCCCTCCGGCGCCGACCAGCTCCAGATTAAGCTGCCGTCCATTTCATCTCTGGCTTCAAGCATACCGCTGTTTACGGCGTAAACCATGCCCTCTGCCACAGACGGCTGCCCGCTGAAACCGCCGGCAATTTCCCATCGGATATTCTTAGCATTCAGATCAAAGCATTTCAACCGCCCATTGTAAATCACCAGAACATTCTCAGCATCGCTGAGTACCGGTGCCAGATTCATGCTCCACCCCTGCCAGCTGAAGGATGGGTCATTTATCGTATAAGACGTCGTTCCGTATTTACGTTCCAATGCGTAAAGCGTTCCCCCTACATAGGCAAACATAAGCTCGCCCTTTACTGCTGGCGTCCACGCATCATATTGCGGCAAACTCACATTCCACTTTTTCTCACCGGTAAATGCGTTGTAGGCCCCGGCACCCCCATAGTAGCCGCCGGCAATATAGATTTCCCCATCGTACACAACCGGCGCCCACCAGGTATCCCACTGCTGACTGAATGTGCTTGCAAATATCTGCGCGCCGGTGTCTGCTTCGAAGGCACGAATATACCCCGGACTGTGCTGATCGGTCTGGACATAAACATATCTATAAGCATAGGTCGGCTGATGGTGCGGCGAATTCAAGGGCTGCGACCAGAGTATTTCGCCGTCTCGAGCATCCAGACACAGCAAGGCCGAATTGACTGCAATAAAAACTCGCCCGCCGGCGGCGGACACAGGCTTCATAGCACTGCCGGCACTGATGGTTTTCGCCCAGCGCAGGGAGAAATCTTGCGGATTCAGCGAAACGGCAGCAAAACCCGTATGCTGCGGATCGCCTTGATAGGTTGGCCAGTCGCAACTGCTGACCTGCGAAGCATCTTCCAAAACAATTACCGTTTTAGCCGCTTGGGCTTCTGCATCTTTGTAGCCAAACGATGCATAGATGATGAGATCGCGCGGGCGGCTGATAGCACCCAACGTCAGCAGACCGGTCTGATCAATCCTTGCAAAGTCGGTGCTGCCCAGACTCCAAACGGCTTTGCCGGTCACATCGTAACTCGCACCATCATCAAAAAAGGCTGTTCCTGTCATCTGTACCGTGCTTTGCTGAAGTACCTGAGACGGTCCGTCTATCTGCAGCCGGACCAGATTGCCCGCAGCGGGAATAATCCCCTCATAGGAAATGGTCTTGACAGCGGTATATTGTGTGCCGGCGAACACATATTCTGCTGAAATGTTCGCCGTTCCTGCTTGATCCGTGCCCAAGACATACAATCTTCCTGTATTGTCTATATGGGTATAAGTATCCGGCACAGTCGTCCAGCGGGATTTCCGCGTAACATCCGCAACCGTGCCGTCATCGAATTCGGCAATCAGTTTATATTGGCCTTTATAACTTGTCAGATAATCCGGTCCATCTATGGTCAAGCGGATAACAGCCGGCGGAAGCGGCACAAGATCGGTCTCCACAATGACAACCTGTTTTCCGCTTGTACTGAACGCCAATCCTTTGCTGCCCCAGCGAATCAGATTTCGGGGTGAGCCGGAAACGCCCGAAACAGTTTCTTGCCCCTCCAGCAGAAATGTCGTCGTATTAAACGCTTTCAGCGTTGCTCCGTCCGCAAAAAACACCCGGCGCACCATAGGATCCGGTTCGAGTTTTCCGCTGACCCCGAATTGGCCTGCCAGCTGCATAAGCTGCGTATTGACAACACCTCCGTTGGTCGAATACAGGAAGCCGTCTGCATATTCCATATCAACGCCGAAGCCGCTGATAAGCCCGCTCTTAGCGGCGGCTGTCGAAACACCGTAATCATTAACAATCAGAGTACGAACAGCAAATTCCGTTGTTTCATTGTTGTATCCGTAAAGCACACCGGGGGAATCCGAAAACTCTATCACATTAGCTCCTGAAATCTGCTGAGGCCGTTTGATGCCGTTATCATAGACAGCAACGCCATAGTTTCGCGGGCTGACACCCTTGCGATACCGGGACACAGCGATGACTTTCGAGTTGCCCGGCTGTACAGCAATGTCTTCAGCATATGTTGTCGCATCAGAGCCGGTTCCCAGAGAAAATGTTTCAACCGTTTTAGAAGGAATATGAAATCGGCTTACACTGCCTGCGCCATTCAGGCCAATGTATAAATATTCCCCATCGCCTGACACAGCAAGTTTTTGAGGGTCGCTGCCGACAAAAACCGAATCTTCAATCACTCCTGAAACAGGATCTATAACAGCCAGATTGTTGCCATAAGCGGCTGCGGCAGAAGGCACAGAAGCATATATTCGCTGACTGAAACTGTCATAAACAACATCATAGGCATCCAAACTTACAATCTTGACGGAAGTGGCCGCTTGAGACGGCAGGATGGACACAGACAATCCGATTATGAAACATAAAGCAGCAGTCTTTGAAAACATAAAATACCCTCCTGTAATAATGTTGTCATATGTGTTAAAATCGAACAACAAAAAGATATCCCAGTTTTATCAAAAATCTATCCATCTACCAAAAAAATTTTGTAATTCGAATCAAAAACAGATACACTTTCTCCATAAGAAGAGTGGTTTAGACTGGTCTTACTGTGTCCGTTTGTGCTCTTTTCTTCCTCGTATTAGGGGCCGTGGCATAAAAGTGCAGTCAAAAACTTGTCTTGGGGATGCTGCAAATGGATAATTTTGCCGAAATAGCGCTTCTTTTGGTACTGGCCGCGGCACTGGGAGCAGTGGGGCTCAAGCTCCGTCAGCCGCTGATTATTATGTTTCTGGCCGTCGGCATTCTGGCCGGGCCTTCCGGCTTAGGCATCATCGAAAGCTATTCCCAAATCGAGCTATTGGCCCATATTGGCATTGCACTGCTGCTGTTTATTGTCGGGCTTCGGCTGGATATCAATCTTATCCGGACCATAGGACCTGTCGCCTTGGCAACTGGTCTGGGGCAGATTATCTTTACCAGCGCTATCGGCTTTGTTATTGCCCTGCTGATGGGTATGCCGGTTATCAGTGCCGTTTATGTCGCTGTTGCCCTGACCTTTTCCAGCACGATTATCATCGTCAAATTGCTGTCGGATAAAAAGGAAATTGACTCGCTGCACGGCCAGATTGCCGTGGGCTTTCTGATTGTACAGGACATCGCCGCCATTGTTGCACTGATTATCCTGACGACCTTCCGTCCGCAGGCCGCAGCAGAGCATTCCCCTCTGATTTCCACTTTCCTGATAGCCGTCAAGGGCCTGCTGTTTTTCGGCTGTATCGGTCTGCTGATGCGCTTCATCCTCCCGCGTCTGCGCCGGCTGGCCCAGTCGCCCGAAACACTGCTGCTGTTTGCGGTGGCGTGGGCAGTCTTTCTGGCTGCCGTAAGCGAATGGCTGGGCTTCAGCAAAGAGGTTGGTGCCTTTATGGCCGGGGTTTCGCTGGCTTCTACCGAATACCGGGATTCTATCAGCTCCCGGCTGAGCAGTTTGCGGGATTTTCTGCTGCTGTTCTTTTTCATCGACCTCGGTGCCCGGCTGGAGTGGTCTACCGTAGGTGCCGGTCTGACAAACGCCGTTATCTTTTCCCTGTTTGTGCTGATTGGCAATCCACTGATTGTCCTGATTATTATGGGACTAATGGGCTACCGCCGCCGCACCAGCTTTTTAGCCGGCCTGACCGTCGCCCAAATCAGCGAATTTTCGCTTATTGTAGCCGCAATGGGCGTTTCCCTCGGCCACATCCCGGAAGAAACAATGGGGCTGATTACGCTAGTCGGAGTTACTACGATATTTGTTTCAACATATATGATTCTGTATTCCGGTCCTCTCTACCGTCTGCTTGCCGGTCCTCTGAAGCTGTTTGAGCGGAAAAATCCCTACCGCGAAACCGTAGAGGGCGGCGCTGCTAAATCCGATACGGTAGATGTTATTCTCTTTGGGCTGGGCAATTACGGCAGCGGACTGGCTGAGCATCTCCTTGAACGCCGCAAAAGCTTTATCGGTGTCGATTTCGACCCTACTGTTCTGGATAAATGGCGTCGGCAGGGTATCCCAGTCCTTTATGGCGACTTAGGCGATCCGGATTTGCACGAGCAGCTGCCGCTGGATAGAGCACGCTGGGTAGTCAGTGCAATCCGCTCGCGCGAGCTAAATCTCACCCTGCTGGGACTGCTCAAGCATCGCGGTTATACAGGCAAAATCGCTCTGACAGCTGTCAACGAAAAAGAAGCAAAGCTTTACGAAAAGCAGGGGGCACAGGTTGTATTCCGCCCCTTCCATGATGCCGCCGAGCAGGCTGTAGATGCCCTTACTCAGGCAATGGAACTGCTTACCAGCAATGTCAACTGGCCGGCTGCATTTAGTGAAATCCGCTTGCGTCCGGGTTCGGCTTATGCCGGCCAGACAATTCGCTCTATTCCGCTGCGGGCACAAACCGGGGCTTCTATTCTGGCCGTCAGCAGAGCCGGTACTGTACATTATGATCCCGGAGCCGATTTTCAGGTCTTCCCCGGCGACCGGCTGGTTATTGTAGGAACCCCCGAGCAACTCGCACGCGCTCAAGAACTTTTAAACCATTTTCCCCAGCCGCCGGCGGAAGAAGAGATACGCTTTGTCATGGACCAGCTGCCTATCACCGAAAACTCCCCCCAAGCCGGCCAAACTCTTGCAGATTTACAGTTTCGGGTAAAATACAATGTAACCGTAATCGGCATCTGCCGCGGCGAACAGAAAATCACTTCTCCCGGCCCCAATGAAAAACTGTCTGCTGGCGACCGATTGATTATTATCGGCACTGCTCAAGCCGTCAGCCGGCTTAAAAACAGTGCCCCTGCCAGTGCATAACCAGCTCCAAAAAGGGATTTTACACAGTACAAAATGCTGGTATAATACTGTTGTTTCAGAAAATTCCTGTTTTAGGAGATACAGATTGGTTGATATGACGCTTCTGGAAACGCAGGGTCTGGTAAAAAAATATTCCGGCCGGACGGTAGTCAATGAGGTCAGCATTACTATTGGCCAGCGCTCGATTGTAGGCTTGCTGGGACGCAACGGTGCCGGAAAAACCACCACCTTCCGGATGTGCATTGGTATGATCGTGCCCGACGGCGGCAGAGTTTTTTTTGAAGGCCACGATGTCACCACCCTGCCGATGTACAAACGCGCCCGGCTGGGTATGGGCTATCTGTCGCAGGAACCCAGCGTCTTTCAGAGGCTGACTGTGCGCGAAAACCTGCTGGCTATTTTGGAAACGATGGCTGTCAGCTCCTCCGAACGCAAGCGCCGCGCTGACGATCTCATCGAGCGGTTCGGGCTGGGTGAAGTCGTCAGCAGTCAGGCACGGTTTTTGTCCGGCGGGGAGCGGCGGAAGCTTGAGATTGCACGGGCAATGGTTACCAATCCTTCTCTGATACTGCTGGATGAGCCGTTTTCCGGCGTGGACCCGATTGCTGTCGAAGAACTGCAGGCCGAAATCCGCCGGCTGGTAGCGTGCGGCGTCAGCATCCTGATAACCGACCACAATGTCGAAAGAACATTGGAAGTGTCCGATAAAGCCTATATTATCGACCACGGCAAAGTCATCGCCGAAGGCACACCGAAGGCCATCATCCAGAACGAGTTGGTCAAGAAGAGCTACTTGGGCAGCACCTTCAAAGGGGACGAGTTCGACGAACCGCCGGCAACAAGCTAACAAACCTGTCAATAGGACTGAACCATGTCTGATTATTCCAAATGCACAATAACACGCTATCCGACGCCGGTACTGCTGGAAAAGGCGCAGCCGATTACGGATATCGATGACGGTATCCGCAAGCTGGCCGAGCGGATGATTGACATCATGGTTGAAAACAAGGGCATCGGTCTGGCCGGCCCGCAGGCCGGTGTAAACTTGCGCATCTTTGTCATCTCTCTGGACGGCTCAAAGGAAAACGCCAAGGTTTACATCAATCCGACTATCAAGCCAGAGGGACCGGTTGTTGTGAATGAAGAGGGCTGTCTGTCTCTGCCCGGCCTCTGGGGTAAAATAAAACGGTACAGCCGCTGCACAGTTACCGCCACAGACCTGAATGGGCAGACATTCACCGAAACTGGCGAAGGTCTGCTGGCAAGGGCTTTGCAGCATGAATATGACCATCTTGAAGGGCGGATGATTAAAGATCGACTAAGCCAGCCAGCCAAACTCCGAGCCCGACACCGTCTTAAGCAGCTTGAAGAAGAGTATAAAAATCAGGCAAAATAACAAAACGATTGGATACATAAATCCTTATGAAGATTCTCTACTTTGGTTCTGCCCAATTCGGCATCCCTTGCCTCGAGGCTCTTTTAAAAAGCCGTCACAAGCTGGCAGGCATCTTTACTCAGCCGGCGCGTCCTGCCGGGCGCCATCGCAGCCAGCCGACACCGACCGATGTTGCCGTATGGTGTGCCGCCCACGGCCTGCCCTGCATTGAAGCGGATAATATCAATGCTGCCGAATGCATCAGCCAAGTCGCCGGCTTTGGGGCTGACCTTCTGGTTGTCATTGCCTTCGGACAGAAAGTCTGTCAGCAAATCATCGGACTTCACCGGTGCGGTGCAATCAACGTGCATGCCTCACTGCTGCCCAAGTACCGCGGGGCTGCACCGATTCACTGGGCCATAATGAACGGTGAAATTGAAACGGGCGTCAGCATAATCACTTTGGCCGATCGTATGGATGCCGGATTGATTCTGGACCAGGACCGCATCCTTATAGAGCCGGACGATACCAGCCAAACCCTCCATGACCGTCTGGCTCAAATTGCCGCTCCCGTGCTGCTGAGGACCATCGCAAAAATAGAAGACCACTCAATTCATCCGGTTGAGCAGGATGAATCCCAGGTCACCAAAGCCCCGCGTCTGCGAAAAGAGCACGGATATATCGACTGGAACAAGCCGGCTGCTGCTATCGTCAACCAAATTCGTGCTCTCTGGCCTTGGCCGGGCGCTCAAAGCGTGTATGTATCGGTCAAGACCGGCCGGCATTGGCGCGTTACGATCAGCCGGGCGCAGGCCGTGCCCGCCGCCGGCACATCCGCATCCGTAACAGGACTGCTGGATGACAATCTCAATGTCGTCTGCGGCAGCGAAGCGCTGAAGATACTCGAACTCAAGCCCGCCGGTTCTGATTTGATGTCATTTGAAGCGTTTGTTAACGGACGCCCCTGCGGGAAAGGAGACCTGTTTGTCTCTTCAGAGAAGGCTCTAAGCGGATTATTCCGATGACAGATAGAAACAACCTGACAGCCCGTGCCGCCGCCTGGCAAGCACTTAACCAGTGCGATATACTCCGTCATGATACAGCCGCCATCCTCAATCGTCTGCTATCCCGAACCGACCGTCCGGCACAGGCAGCCGATATTGTGTTCGGCGTTATTCGCAGCCGCGGTACGCTTGATTACATCCTTAAAAAATACTCAAAAACCGATTCCTCCCGGGTAAAAACAGCCGCATGGAATCTTTTGCGGATAGCAGTCTATGAATTGATTTATGCCCCCAAAACCGCCGACTATGCAATTGTCAATGAAGCTGTCCAGCTTGCCCGAGATGCCGAATCAGCCAAACTGGCCGGTTTTATCAATGCTGTGCTGCGCAATGTCCAGCGGGCTGTGGAATCGCGCCTCGCGCCTCTCCAGACCGAGTCGCTTCGCCGGATGATTCCCCAGACAACCCAAAGCGGATGCCTCTTTGCCGACAACCTGCTGCCCGATCCCGTCAAAGAAACCACCCAATATTTCAGCACCGCCTTTTCTCTGCCGCAGGATCTGGTCAACACGTGGCTTAAAACCTACGGTCCAGAACAAACCCGTATGCTGTGCTTTGCCTCCAACCGTCATCCTTCGATTATTGTTCAGCCCAACATCCTGCTTGTTACAGCCGCCGAACTGGCGCAGCGGCTGGCTGCTGATTCTGTCCAGACAGAGATGAAAGCCGGGGTCCTGCGCATCCGCAGCACCGGCAGAATCAATACCTATCCCAGCTATCTTGAAGGGCTTTTTTATATTCAGGATACAGCTGCTTTCGATGCTATCGCTTTGGCTCATCCGCAGTCCCAGTGGGCAGCGCTGGATTTGTGCGCTGCCCCCGGCGGCAAATGCATTACGCTGGCTATGCTGACCAGAGATGCCGGCACCATTCTGGCCAGCGACAGCAGTACTCAGCGTCTCCAGATGGTGCGTCAGAATATCCAGCGGCTTCGGCTGCAGTCGGTCAAAGTGATACCCGGCGGACACATCCATGCAGAGGTACGCAGACAGAAAACGCTGAATCTTATTATACTGGATGTTCCCTGCTCTAATACCGGTGTACTGGCACGCCGTATCGAAGTCCGCTGGCGATGGAAGCCCCGTCAGATAGAGTCTTTGCAGCAGATGCAGCGCCGGCTTCTGGAGCAAGCCGTTCAGCTGGCAGGTCCCGAAACAAAAATCCTTTATTCCACCTGCAGCATCCAGCCGGAAGAAAATCAGCACCAAATAGCCGCTTTTCTGGCCGAACACCGCCGCTTTGCACTCGAGGCAGAAAAACTAACCCTGCCGGCGGTCGAAAGCGAGCAGGCCTTTGATCATGATGGGGCTTATTCGGCTTTGCTGAGGCCTAAATAAACCTATTCCGAAAATCATAGTCTACCTGTTTAATAATTATGACAATCCTGCAGTTATGTAAAAAGTAAAAACAAGTAAGGGAGACAAAAAATGAAATGGATTCTGAATGTAATGCTTGTCAGTATCGTGCTGAGCGGCTGTCAGTCCACACAAACAGCTGAAAAGGGGGGTTGGATCAGTCTGTTCGATGGTAAAACCCTGAACGGCTGGACAGCCAGCGAAAACAAAGACACCTTCAAAGTGCAGGATGGTATGATTGTTGCCAGCGGTCCTCGCAGCCATTTGTTCTACACCGGCCCCGTGCAAAACGCCGACTTTACCAATTTCGAATGGAAAGCTGATATAATGACCCTGCCCAATTCCAATTCCGGAATGTATTTTCACACTCAGTATCAGGAAACCGGGTGGCCGGATAAGGGCTATGAAGTGCAGGTCAATAACAGCCACAGCGACTGGCGGCGAACCGGAGGACTGTATGCCGTTAGCGATGTACGCCAGTCGCCGGCCAAAGACAACCAATGGTTCACCCAGCATATTATTGTCCGCGGCAAGCACATCGTTGTCAAAGTTAACGGTATAACAACGGTAGACTATACCGAGCCCGACAGCATCGCCCAGACCGGCTATCCCAATATGCCCGGACGCAAACTGTCCAGCGGCACCTTTGCCCTTCAGGGACACGACCCCGGCAGCACCGTGTACTTCAAAAACATTATGGTCAAGCCTCTGCCCTGATGAACACCAGCAAGCCCGCCTTTTTCGAAGGCCTCGCTGTCAATGCGAGGCCTTCGTTTTTATCCCGCTATACTGCTTCTAGGGACTTTCGCATTTTCTCCAATGCCTCTTTTTTGCCGCAGACATCGAGACTGTTGTAGTCATTGATTTGCCAATCAAATCGGCAGACCGGCCGATAATCACAATAACCGCACGGTGAGTGTGTGCCCAGACGATAGGGTCTAATCTCGATTCTGCCTGCACAAAGCTCGGTCCCCAATCTTTTGATGCATTGTTCCGTGTAATCCAGCAGCAGGGTAAAATCCTCCGGCTTCAATGCATTGCTGTTATCATAGTAGCCGTAAGGTGCCCCACCCTTGTCCACAAAAAAACTGTAATATAGGCTCCATTTGTCAACCGCACCCGTGTCGATAGCATTAAAATAGCATCCGTTGAAGAGCCCAGCAGCCTTCTTGGGGTTCACTGCATCCCGCTGTAGCCGGGAAAGTTCTTTTGTATCTATTCCTGCGTCAATCGGCATATAAAATGCCCCCGCTGGAGCAGCTGTTCGGCCTGTTCCTGCTTCAGCCGACGCCGACTTTGACGGCCGGTAATTACGGATAGCCAGCAAATAAAACGGAAGCTGTAAATCCAATCCATAAAGAATTTGAGCATAATCCGCCCGTTTGCTGCCGCTCTTTTTATAGTCATACACAACACCGGCTGGTTTGCCGTCAATTTCAGCGATATCCAGACGGTCGATTCGTCCGGACAGCAGTAGTCGTTTGCCTTGCTGAATTTCCAAATCCACCTGCAGCGGACAGCCCGGCCCGAATTCAAGCTCCGCCTCTGTCTGCTTGAAAACACTGGCCTGAGCAAATTGTTTTAAGACAAAAACAAAACTGCCGATAGTCTCTTTGGCTGACGCAATAATATATTTGTGATGGATCCGGCGATGTGTAAAATTATTCAGCTGCGGATCAGAAGCAAGAACTTCATCTATCTGCTGATTGCACAGGTCTTGCAGCTGTTCATTCGGCACATTTGCCCAATCCCTGCCGACCCTTTTTAATGCACAAAACAATCTTTCCAGCACTCGATGATAAAATTTCCCCACATCAGCCGGTTCCAGTGCAAGCTGCTTTCTGGGCTCCAGCCCAAGCACATACTTGGCAAAATGCTGGTACGGACAGGCCGCAAAATTGCTCAACCGCGTTACAGAAGTCTTCATCGGAAACGCAAAAAGCCGGTCCGCTATATCCGGCGGAAGACAGGCACCGTTGTTATAGTCCAGTGCTGCTGAAACCTGCCGGCCTGCTGCCTGCAAGATCGCCTGCTCATCGTTTCTAACTCTGTCCAGCACCCCCGCAGCTACTGCTTGATTGCTGCCCCGCTGCTCTCTGCGGTCGCGACCCAGATGTATTGCCAGCCAGAGACCCAGCTGTTCAGGAGTCTCAATATCCTCCGGTTTGACGGCCTGAGCTTGCGGATATTCTATCTGCAAGTCCGGAAACAATGCCCGCAGCCGCTCCAATCCAGACCACGGCACAACAGCCGAACCCTTCTCGTCCAGAAGCGGATAGGAAATATACACCTGCCGGCGTGACCGCGTCAGAGCAATATACGACAAATAAGGCCTATATTTGAGCTGCTGTTCATACGGATTGGTCAGTTCCAGCTGGGCCTGCTCGGTCAGCCAATAATCCTGCTCGGTCAGCAGTGTCTGTCCCATAACCGGCACAGGAAACTGCTTCTGCGTTGCCCCTGCCAGAAAAACCGCCTGCACTTCAGGATGACGGCTGCGTTCAATCGATCCGACCAAGACTTGATCAAGAGTCGGCGGAATTAGCTTAATAGTTATCCCCGAGAGCGCATCCATAAAAATAGAGCTCCAATCTTCCGCCGACAGCTGTGTCTGGCCAAACACACCGTTCATCTCATCCAACAAACTGACCAGATTGGAAAATAACTGGCGATGTCCGAACTGCTGGTCGGAAATATCACTTTCTGCCCACTTTGACAGCGATGTCCGCACATCCAGCGTTTCCATGAAATCCCAAAGTATCTGGGTAAACTGTGCCGCAGTTAGTTTCGCACACCGCTGCAGCGCTGCACGCAAAGCTTTCAGCGGCCCCACTGCCTTTTGCCGAAGCACATCGAGACCAATTTGGTCAAATCGGCTTTCCGTATCAAAATCCCACGGTGTCTGCCGAATCCAATCCTCGCCCTCAATGCCGAAAGCCCGACAGTAGTTTTCCAAATCATCGACCGCATCAAACGGCACGCCGGCCATTCCAGATTTAAGAAAACTCATCACATCTGACGTGCCAAAGCCCCCCACGGCTGCCTGCAGAGCCGAACCCAGCAGTTCGACCAACGGGTGACTTTTCATCAGCCGCGGCCTGTCCAAAAAGTACGGAATATTATACCGGCCGAATGCCGACTCGATATAATGCTGATACGCAGTCATATTCGGTATTACCACGGCTATATCCCGATAGCGAAGACCGTTTTTGACCAGCCGCCGAATCGTCCGGGCTATCCAGAGTGTCTCGCTGCGCACCGTGCTGCATGCGGCAATATGAACTGCATCCTCTCTGCCGATCGGCTTCGGTGCTGTATCCGGAGCCGCAAGAGCCGCTTCCAGTGCTTCCAATGCCGGGGATTGGCTGAAACGGTACGTCTTTTTAAGAAGTATTGGTTCTCGGATTGCCAGCCTGCAGGCCCGTATCATTCGCCGCAATTGGCAATACGTCTGCTCAGTCTGGGCAAACACGCTGCACGGATCAAGGATGCTTTCGTCGTCACTTTCCAAATTCAGCCGCTCCGGATCTGCACATAAGGCTATCGTCGCCTCGCTGCAGATCTTCAGCAACTCTGCCAGCAATTCCATCTCCTGGCCTGTAAAACCAGAAAAACCATCCACCCACAGACGGCAGTTTCGCAGAAAAGAGCCGGCCGCATTCTTTTTGGCTTCCGCCAAATCCGCATCCGGATTGATAAACCGTCTATCAGAAGATTGAAAAAAACGTTCATATTCGGAAAACAGCGCCGCAATATCCGCCCACTTGGCAGCAGCCAGTTCCTGACCGGCTTTCTGAGCCAGTGTTTGAGCCAGCAGTTCAATCTGGGCGGCGGTGCAGCTGCCTGCCTGAAGCTGACAGAGCAATTCGGAAAGCTTGCCGGCCAATCCCGTCCGATATACATGGCCCTTATACACCCGCAGCCGGTCGGATAAATCCAGCAGCAGCTTATGCACTGCCATTTGCCGGCCGGTTTGCGACAATTCTATTCCCGCTCGGCGGCCGACCAGCCAGAAAGCCAGCCGGTTAAATGACAGCACCCGTAAACGGCTGAAGCCCCTGAGATGCGCTTGCGACAAAACAGCCCGTTCTGCCTGATACGTCGCCTGTTCCGGCACCAGAAATACCAGCGGCTCCTCCCCTTCTTTTTCCAGCGCAGAACAAACGCCTTCCAGACATTTGTGCGTCTTTCCGGTTCCGCTTCGGCCGAGAATAAACTGGATGGTTCCCATCATATTCCTTCCTTTGCAGGTGTAACATACCACTCTCTTTTTACCATATGTACCCTCTGCCTGCAATCATAAACTCCCCCCCTTTTCGGCCGCTGTTGGATTATCGGGATACTCCTTCTTCACCGCTGAGGATACGGCTTGGTGTTTCTCTCCCAAAAAACACCGTCGTAATAACCTTGAATCGTTTTGTCACAATCAGCCATCTGCAGCCGTTTTTCGGTCAGGCAGCAGTAAAACTTGTCCTGTTCAATGCCGATATATCGGCGGCCCAGTTTTTTGGCAACAACACTGGTTGTGCCGGAGCCGCAGAAAGGATCCAGCACTATATCCCCTGCACTAGAGCTTGCCAGAATAATCTTGGCCAGCAGTTTCTCTGGTTTCTGTGTGGGGTGATTGGTATTTTCGGGCATCGACCAAAACGGTACCGTTAGATCCGTCCACAGATTAGACGGGGCTGTCAGGCGAAACCCTCCACCTGCAACAGGTATCCAATCCTTCGGCTGACCGGCAGAATCCGTATAAGGAGCCAAAACCCGCCGCTTCAATTTGACCGCTTCTTGATGAAACGTATAATCGTCAGACATAGTACAAAACCAGATATCTTCAGCACAATTTTTCCAGTTGGTCCTGGCCCCGCGTCCCTTCTCTCGTTCCCATGTAATCCGGCTGCGGATTTTGAAATAGCTGCCCGCTGTCATCTGCACAACCCCGCAGGCATTCCAGTCTGAACAGATATAGATAGAAGCGTTGGGCTTCAGAAGAGGGGTCAATAACCGCAGCCATCCGTCCAGCATCTTTGCATACTGTTCCTGCGGCACTTTCGAAAATCGTCTGCCGTTAAAGTTCTTGTTGAGATTGTAAGGCGGGTCCAGAAACAGCAGGTCTGCAATCTGCGGGGGCAGAAAGCGGCACGCTTGCTCCATATTCTGCCAAATCGTCTTATTCAGCACCTCATCGCGTGACGCCGGCTTATGCAGCGTCAGTAAACGCTCTGAAAACGAATTAAATTCCTGCGGCGTCAGCTCAATCGTACGGTTTTTTGAAGCTTTTGGCTTCATATGATAAAAATCCCCACAGCAATGGATCCGGCGCAGCACAAATTACAGCTGGGCCAGTCCCGACTAACCTGTCAGACCATCGATTTGAATTTTAAAATCGATGCCTGCCTTGTCGCCTATCACATATGCGGTGTCTGCATCGTACTTCCAGCCGTCAGCACAGTTTGTTCATTCCAATAGTCAATCCATCGTCCGCTTGCAGGAACAGTGACCTCTTTCTTCGTTCCAGCTTCAGAAACCAGCGATACAAATATCTGGTCTGGCAGCAGAGGCTGGGCTTTGGAAACATCGGCCGCTTTGACAACGCTGCCGCCTTGGAGGCTGGATTCCACCGAACAGCTGAACAGATAGGGGATTGCCTGCAAACGGCTCCTTAATCGGATGCTGCGAAGATTTCGCCGTCGAACAAATCCACCCGCCCGCCGCTAAGCCCGCAAAGGGAGCCAGCAGCAGTTCAACAGCAATGCATCTGTTCATTATGCAGTCTCCTCAATCGCTTGAATCAGTTCTGCTGGGACATCCCGATTGGCTGACTAAATCAATCTCTTCTGATCCTGCCGACAGCACTACAGGCAGCGGGCTGCCTACTTGAGAGTTTGCTTTTTTTTAATATGGTTCAGCAGGCCGCCGTCGTTGACAATCGCAATCGCAAAATCCGGCAGCGGCATAAACCTGATTTTTCTGCCCTGCGTTTTGTTATCAATAACGCCGGCCTGATAGTCAATATCCAGTTCGTCGCCGTCATGGATTTGCTCCAGGGCGCCCGGCAGCTCTATCGGGTAAAATCCGCAATTGATGCAGTTGCGGTAAAAAATGCGGGCAAAGGAATGGGCTATCACGGCCCCGACTTTTGCTCCCTGAATTGCCCAGACAGCGTGTTCGCGGCTGGAGCCGCAGCCGAAATCATCCCCGCAGACAATCACATCACCCGGCCGGCACTTGGCAATAAAATTTGTATCCAAGTCCTCCATGCAGTGAGCCGCCAATTCCGCCGGATTATCGGTGTTCAAATACCGGGCGGGAATTATTTCGTCCGTGTTCACGTGGTCACGCTTATATACATGTGCTTTTGCCATACCATTCTCCCAAAAATCCTGAATGCCGCTGACCTGACAGCAAGCATTAAACAATCAAATACTACTAGTCGCACATTTTTTCTCTGATGCACTCAAAACCGTGTTCAACTTCGGCTGCCGGCTACAGATATTTCCTGCAGTCGGCTAACCGTCCCTCAACCGCCGATGCAGCCGCCGTTGCCGGACTGGCCAGATATACCTCGCTCTTGGGATGTCCCATCCGGCCGACAAAATTGCGGTTGGTGGTGCTGATGCACCGTTCGCCGGCTGCCAGAATGCCCATAAAGCCCCCCAGACACGCCCCGCAGGTCGGCGCACTGATAACGCAGCCGGCCTCGTAAAAAATCTGGGCCAGGCCTTCGTCAATTGCCTGCTTCCAAATAACCGGCGTAGCGGGCACAACAATTGTGCGGATTTTGACCTGTCGGCCTTTGAGTATCTGCGCTGCAATCCGCAGATCTTCGATCCGCCCGTTGGTGCAGCTTCCAATATAAGCTTGGTCCATCACCAGCCCTTTGCAATCACTGATCATCCGGCCGTTGCTTGGAAGATGGGGAAATGCAACTATCGGCTCTAATTTTGAGCAGTCTATTGTCTCCACACTGACGTACAGGGCATCTGCATCCGATTCAAAAATCGTATAATCCATCCGGCCTTTGAGCCGACCGTCCAGATACGCCCGGGTTGTTTCATCAAAGCCGATGATGCCGTTTTTGCCGCCGGCTTCGATAGCCATATTGGTGATCGTCATTCGCGCTTCCATTGACATCGTTTTCAGCGCCGGCCCCGTAAACTCCATCGCCCTGTACAGCGCTCCGTCGGTCCCGATGCGCCGAATAACCTCCAGAATCACATCCTTGCTGAATACCCCATCCGGCAGCGAACCGTTCAGTACAAACTTCATCGACGCCGGCACCTTAAACCACAGAACACCGGTGGCAATTGCCGCCGCCAAATCTGTCGAGCCGATGCCCGTTGAAAACGCCCCAAACGCGCCGTAGGTGCAGGTATGCGAATCTCCCCCGACAATCACCTCGCCGGGCCGGATATGTCCCTGCTCCGGCAGCAGCGCATGACATACGCCTGCCCGCCCGAGTTTGTAATAGTACGGAAGCTTCTTTTCCCGCGCCCAGTCATCCAGCCGCTTGTGAAGTTCGGCACTCTTGATATCCTTGGCCGGCTGAAAATGATCCGGTGTAACCGCTATTTTGTTCACATCGAATACCACGTCAATCCCATGTTGTTTCAGCATTGATATTGCCGGCGGCGTTGTTACATCATGGCACATAATCATATCGATTTTCGCATTAACCAGCTGACCTGCCTTAACGCTCGACAGATCTGCCGCACGCGCCAGTATCTTTTCGGTTATTGTCATCATCGCTTGCTTCCTGAAATCAAATCTTGTCCCAAATCAGCATTTAATCCTGTAAACAACTGCACCGGCAAAATGCCATTTCATTGCCGCAGCAGTCTTTCTCTATAAGCCCGCCTTTTCGGCCTCGTTGTTTCCTGAATAAGCCGCCATCCGGTTTATCGCATCAATATAAGCTTTCGCGCTGGCTTCAATGATATCTGTCGAAACACCCCGCCCCACAAACGACCGACCCTTGCCGTCCTTGATGCGAACCATTGCCTCACCCAATGCTTCCTTGCCGCCGGTAATCGCCCGAATCGAGTAATTATCCAGTGTCGGCGTCTGGCCTGTGGCCTGACGAATTGCCTCGTAGGCCGCATCAATCGGTCCATCGCCGCAGGCGGCCGCCTGACGCACTTGTCCATCCCGCAGCCGAATTTTGACCGCACCAGTCGGCAGCGTTCCTGTGCCGCTGGTAACATTGAGGTATTCCAGATGGTAAAGCTGCTCAACCATCCGAATCTCATCATTGATGATAGCGGCAATATCCTCGTCAAATACCTCTTTCTTCTTGTCGGCAATTTCCAGAAATTTCTCATACGCCGCTTCCAGCTCCTTTTCGCTGAGGTTGTAGCCCAGCTGCCGGCAGCGATCCATAAAGCCGTGCCGACCTGAATGCCGCCCCAGCACCATTCGCGAACCGCTCAAGCCAATCATCTCCGGCGTCATAATTTCATACGTCTCGCGCTTCTTTAAAATGCCGTCCACATGAATCCCTGATTCATGCGCAAAGGCATTGGCGCCGACGATTGCCTTGTTGGGCTGCACAACAAAACCGGTCAGCTGGGATACCAGCTGGCTGGTGCGGAATATTTCACGGGTATTGATATGCGTCGTCAGATGACTGCCAAAGAAATCCTGCCGGGTGTGAATTGCCATCACAATTTCTTCCATCGCCGCATTGCCCGCACGCTCGCCCAGTCCGTTAATTGTGCATTCCACCTGACGGGCACCGTTGCGCACTCCTGCCAAGGAATTGGCTGTCGCCAAGCCCAAATCATTATGGCAGTGCGTACTGATGACCGCCTTATCGATACCCTTGACATTTGCCTTCAAATTGGCTATCAGCTGTCCGTACTCATAGGGTATCATATAACCCACCGTGTCCGGGATATTCAGTGTCGTAGCGCCGGCCTCGATAACCGCCGACAAAACCTCATATAAAAACGTCAACTCGCTGCGGCAGGCATCCTCCGGCGAAAACTCGACATCGCTGGTAAACTGCCGTGCATACTGCACTGCCTCCACAGCCATCTTGAGCACCTCTGCCGGCTTTTTGCGGAGCTTGTACTCCATATGAATTGGGCTGGTGGCGATAAATGTATGAATTCGCCGCTTGGCTGCCGGGGTCAGTGCCCTGCCGGCGGCTTCTATATCTTTGGCATTCGCACGCGCCAGTCCGCAGATCACCGGCCCGGTCACCTGTTCTGCACACAACCGAGTGGCCTCAAACTGGGCCGGTGAAGACACCGGAAATCCCGCCTCAATAACATCAACGCCCAGTTTTGCCAATTGCTGGGCTATTTCGAGTTTTTCGCTGACCGAAAGCGACGCCCCCGGCGATTGCTCCCCATCACGCAGAGTCGTATCAAAAATTATCACCTTTTCCGCTGACATTGTATAGGTCTCCTGATAGTCAGAATAAGCCGCCTATTATGCATAAAATAAGCGTAAAAATCCACTGGAATTTGAAAATACGATGGGTTTAAGATGTGTAATGTCGTTTATGCGCCCGAGGGGCGCAGAAGGATCAGACCGGCGATAACGGCAGAAACAAAAACATTCTGATCTTTTTTATGCTCCATACGTTTGTAATTTTACTCTTTTTAGCGGCTCGAAAGCAAGAAAAAACTTAAATTATAGGGATTTCCCACATTCTTGACAAAATTTCGAGTCCTCTTCGTTCAATTTTTGGCAGTGCGGACAGCGAATCATAACTGTCTGTCGCGCGCCGGCAGATTTAATATCCGCCTCTTCTAATATATCCTTAACCATTCCGCCGGCCATTCCAGTCCAAGGCTTAAGATCTTCACGTGCCTTCTCCGGGTTCAGCACAAGTCCCGACCCTGCCGTCCCGCGCGCGGCTATAGACCGCATCACACAGCCAGCCACAATCAGCGCAATGCCGATAAACGACACAAACATCACTATCGGCCCCGCAATCGGCATCCATATGGGAATACCGGCTTGGCTCTTGCCAAAACTGATCACCATAATCGCCATAAGAGCCGAAACGGCCAAAAAAGGCAGTGCAAAAAAACACCCTCCTGCAATCATTACAGCTAAGCCGGCATTATAAAGCGATTTACGCTCCTGCGAAATCTGCTTGGCCATAACAAACTCCCAATAATAATATATTACACCACTATACTACTCCCGCATATTTCAATATACAACTATTTCCGCTTCCTGTGCCGTTTTTTCTTGTAAATCGCTTGCCTTTATTGTTATCAATATACACATAAAGTAAAAAACTTTATAACCATCGTTTTTTGAAGGAGTAGCGATTATGAAGCTGAACGTGAAGGCCTTTGGGCTGGCCTGTGGTTTATTGTGGGGAATAGGCGTCTTCTTTCTGACTTGGTGGCTGATCGCTTTGGAGGGTATCGATGCCCCGCCAACCATTATTAATCGCGTATATCCCGGCTACGAAATAACACCTATCGGTGCAGTAGTCGGAATGGTCTGGGGCTTTATCGACGCAGGCATTGGAGGAGCCGTTTTCGCTTGGCTGTATAACCTGCTGGCCCTTAAGTTCCTAAATAAATGCTCATAAAGAGCTTTTCTTGACCCTGTTAGAAAGGATTCGATTGCAGCATCGCTTGATTTTTTAGCAATGAATGTGTGTATAGCTGTGTATTTTTAACGGTTTCCAGCAGAAACTTAACAAAAAACGCCGGCTGTTGGCGTAGCTGGCGTTTTTTATGCAATCCCTTATCAGGATGGTGGTTTTGCAGGAAAAATCAGCACATCGCTATATAGCTGGCGATTGCAAGAATAAGAATTCGCTTTTTATTCGCGACAAACGGAACCCAGAACCTGTAATAATATTTTTTCATCGTTTTCTCCCCAAGTTTTGGTTCTTTATAACCCCCCATGACCGAAGCCATACTCATCAATTATTATTATATCCAATTATCTCTTATTTCTCAAGAAAAAACTCGCCCAAACATACATATCTATATTTCATATAATGGTTTAGAAAAGTTACAAGCCATTAATTTTATCCCTTATTTCAAGAAGTACAAAATAATTAGAGCATTTATGGCAAACCATGCCTTACCTATTACGTAGTATGAGTAAGTACTCTTTTTCATCTTTCTTCCTCCAGTGGTATGGACACCTTAATACCTGCCCAAAAAGCGACCCGATTTCTTTCGGGTCGCTTTTTTTAGGTATTTTTACTGAATTTTTCTTGATTTTTTCCCGATATGATGTATAATTTACTAAAACAATGTAAGATTTCTTTCGTATAGACAGAAAGATAAAAAAAGACATTACCCTCCTCCTCCTTCTAATGCCAGGTATTCTACCTGGAACAGAGCAGCGGGTTCCTCCTTCCCGCTGCTTTTCTTTTATACATTGACACATTTTAGACCGAATATATCCGCCTATTTTCACTGAAAAGTGCTTGCACCCGTCATATCTTTAAGGTTATGATTTTATTAGACTTATCAGGAGGCTAAGATGCTGTTGATTCCCTATGCGGTTGATGTTCCCTTTGACCGCCGTCCATTTGTTAATTGGCTACTGACAGCTTCGATAGCAGCAGCATTTGTCTGGCAGGTCGCAGATAAAGGACAAACGGTCGAGCAGTTTGCACTCAACGGCTGGACGCTGAAAGGTTTGTTCGGTCATCTTTGGCTGCATGCTGACATTTTACACCTGATTGGCAATATGATTTTTCTTTGGGTGTTTGGCAATGCAGTTTGCGCCAAATTAGGCAATTTGCTTTATCTGCCTGTTTATCTTCTGTTTGGACTGGCTGCAGCGACGGCTCATCGGTTTTTTGACGGCAGTCCGGCAATAGGAGCCAGCGGGGCTATCAATGGTGTCGTGGGAATGTTTCTTGTTTTGTTTTGGCAAAACGAAATGGACTGCCTGTTTGTTATGTTTATCTTTTTCAGGCCGATTGTCAAAACGTTCAGTATTTCCAGCTTCTGGATGATTGGACTGTGGCTGGTGTTTGATATTCTTGGGGCTATAGTAGGCGGCAGCAATACAGCCTATTTTGCACATCTGGGTGGCTTTTTTATGGGGATTGTTCTGGCCGTTTTGCTCCTGAAGTGCAATCTTGTTACGATGTACAGCGATGAGCAGTCGCTGGTGGAACTGGTGGAGCAATGGCGTCAAAAACTCCAAGATGACAAATTGGAGCGAATAGCCCGGGTTTCTGTCAATAAGGCCCAAAAACAGGACACAGCGCCTCCGGTGCCGGCTATGATACGATTTGTTTGTCCCTGCGGCAAACAGATTAAGGCGCCGATTCAGGCAGCAGGCAAGACAGGTTTATGTCCGGTCTGCAGGCGAAAACTGATTGTACCACACCCGACCGCTGAGCCTTAAGATGGGCTGATTTTCGCCTTTATGCTGCTTAATCCCTTGCCTGCTTCCGGCCATCGTTCCACGTCAGGAGATTTTCTCGATAAGGGCATCAAGGACTTCCTTAGCCGCCATACTTTGCCAGCCGCCTTTTGTCTGCCATTTGAAGGTTTTTCCTGCAGCAAGAGCTTGGTCGATTTTGCGGCATGCCAAAATAACGGTAGCATGGTTCTTGTTGCCGAATGCCCGTCCGATTTCCGGGAAGCTCATTTTGGTAAACCGACGGGTCAAATACATCGCCGCAGAACGAGCCAGGGTGGTGGTGCGGTCTTTTTTCGCCGAATACATATCCGAAACGCTGACTCCGAACAAATCGGCCGCTGCCGAGAGAATCTCGGAATTTTGTACGACCGGATCCATCCGGACGACATGTTCGGCCAGTATCTGGCGGGCTGCCGACAAGGTAATCGGCTGTCCGCTGAGGGATTCGAAGGCCGCCATCTTCAGCAGGGCACCTTCGAGTTCCCGTACATTGGTAGTGATACTGCCGGCGATATATTCGATCACCTCCTGTGACAGGGTCAGCTTCATGCACTGTGCCCGCCGGGAGCAAATTCGGCAGCGCATTTCAAAATCCGGCGCCTCCATCCGCACCACCATTCCCGAAATAAAGCGGCTGACAAGCTTTTGGCAAAGCTGTCCGATTTCTCTTGGGTGTGCATCCGATGCCAGAATAATCTGTTTTCCGGCCAAATCGATGCTGTTAAAGGTATGCAGGAATTCTTCCTGCATGGCATTTTTATTCGATAAAAAATGGATATCATCAATCGCCAGCAAATCGAGCTTGCGAAACCGGCTGCGAAATTCGTCCAATCTCCGTGTTTTCAGCGCAACAACATATTGATTCGCAAAATCTTCCGCTGACAAATACATCCATCGGCAGCCGGGGCGCTGGACATGGATGGCATTGCAGACACCCTGAAGCAAATGTGTCTTGCCCACGCCGTAGCCGCCGTGGAGGAATAGCGGATTGAATGGACTTTTTTCCTCCTGAATAACGGACTGGGCGGCATTATAAGCCAGCTGATTTTTGGCACCAACAACAAAAGTATCCATTGTTAGCTTGAGAGGAAGCTGACCGGCTGCTGTTTTTGGCACAGCAGGCACCCGTTTAAGAGAATTGAGTGTTCGTTCGGCCTTCTGCTGCTCAAGGATTGGACGCGGCGAGGATTTGACTAATTTATTGTCTATCAGAAAGCGAAGGGGGCGCGACTGACCAATGACCTCTGCCAGGGCTTCTGAAACAGCGGCAGCAAAATGCCCCTGTATCCAATTGCAGATAAAAGGATTGGCGGCAGCCACTTCCAGATGATCGCTGTGAAGCGTCAGGCGCGCAGCCTGTTTGAACCAAACCTGAAACTGAGTAGTTCCGATTTTGGCAGCAATCCTTTCATGAAGCGCTTGCATCTCATCCGTGATAACAGCCTGCATAGTTTAACTCCCATCCACCGCAGTATTTTCAATGTTGAAATCGACTACCCGGCCAGCGCCGGTTAGGCAAATCATAGGTAGCAAGACAAAAGGTTGCAATGGTGTTTTTTGAAAATACTTTTCCACAGAGAAAAGATTTCAGTGCAGACATAACTTATATGCAAAAAAATTTTCTTTTGAACAATTTTTTCACAACCTAAATCCGCTATGTGAATAAGCTGTGAATGAAGGTTCTAATTTTGGCAAGCAGTCAAGATCCTACTTATCATAAGGGAAAAAACTCACAGGCATCGGGTCGTATAAATAACGAATTTTCAGAATTAGCAGCTGTGTTTGGCGGATAGGAAGGACCGAAAGATCAAAGTGTACTGAACCTGCTTGGGGAATGCTGTTAAATTTTTATATTTATCAACAATATCCCGTCGGTAGGGCACTTTCTAACAGTATGTCTAGTGCTGGAAAATCAGACTTGATAAATGGCATCAATTTTATGATGTCAAATCACTACTGTCCCGTTATAAGTCGAATAGATATAATTGCTTACATAACTCGCTCTTTGAAAAGTTGTGAAGATCCGCAGGAAACAGGCTTTTTATGGGTGTTTTCTCGAAAAGCATCATGCCCAAAACTTGCAGAATTTCGTACATATTGGCTTCCAGGTCGAGTTCCTCTTTTAGGATCGCAACCAGCACATAAACACTGATGGCGATCCACATCTGCGTCTTCACGGTGTTGGGTGTCGTGCCATAAAACGCTTTGATGTGGAGATGCTGCTTGAACCATTTGAAGAACAATTCGATCTGCCAGCGATATTTGTACAGCCGAGCAATCGTCCACGGCGACAGATTGAAGTGGTTGGTCAAGAACACGAAACGCTTGTCCAGTTCGATATCGACGTAATGGATTCGCCGTAGCAGTTCGGGATAACATACCGAGCTTTTCGGACCCGTCAAACGGATGGCTTGATCGCTGCGCAGCCCCCGATTTTTGTCCACCGGATAGGATTGATGGCGTGCAAAAGCCAGGTTGTCTTTGGCACGCGTGACAAAGAACGATTGCTGCTGATGGATATGGTACAAACGCTGAAAATCGATGTACCCCTTGTCCATAATATAGAAGGCTCCGGCCTCGAATAGCACGTGGTCGAGAAAATGTACATCGTGTATCTGGCCGCCTGTAATGCGGATAAACGCCGGAATATTGCCTCGTAGGTCTAGTTGAGTATGTATCTTGACGGCACTTTTGTGTTGCCGATGCTGAGCCCATGGAAACAGCGTCAGGGATAAATCGATGACCGTAGAATCCGGTGCGTAAATGGCTCGTTTGAGATTCATCGCCAGTGGTTGATTCGTATAAAGTCTGCGGGCGTGTTCGATCAGAATCAGGGCGATATCGCGATAGATCCTCCAGTCGCGAACTTCGTTGGCTTTGGCCAACGTGGTGCGAGAGACATAGGTCTTCATTCCGGCATGATACAGTTTTGGACCCGCGGCACGAAGACAGGCTTCGATATCGCGTAAACTCTCGCGGCCAGTCAACTGGGCGAAGGCCATGCAATATAATACTCCCCGAATTTCGAACCATGATATAAGGTGGTGGTTGTGGTATAATTCTGTCGTGTATGGATATGAAAGGAAAGCAGAGAATTATGGCACAACGCAGACATTTTTCAGCGGCATTCAAGGCCAAGGTAGCTATCGAAGCCATCAAAGGTCAGAAGACCGTCAACGAGATCGCCTCGGCTTACGAGGTCCATCCCAACCAGGTTGGTCAATGGAAAAAGGAAGCACTTGAACTTTTACCCAGGGCGATGGCCGACGGCAGGACAAAAGAGGCCCGCGACGCAAACGCAATCGGGCTGATTTCGCTGAACAACAAATTCAACGAAAATGAAGGAGAAAAGGACATCCGCGAGATTGACATTATCCAGGACCAGAGAAGCAAAAATCCCGAAATCGAAGCCCAGAAACGCGATCTTAAGAACCTTATTTCAAAGGGCTTAACGCGGGCTGAGCGGCTGATTATTATCCTGTATTACTATGAAGAGATGACGATGAAGGAGATCGGAACCACCCTCGATTTATCCGAATCGCGGGTTTCGCAGATGCACTCCTCGATAGTGGCCCGGCTCAAAGCCCAAATGACCAGCCGGAAGAAGGAATTTGTCATCAATGTCTGAAATCGGCTAAGCCCCCTGTCGTTGCAGAAATTTTGCTGGTTTGAAATTGGCTTTGGTTGGGTTTCTATCGGGTTTGTATTGGGTTCGTTTTGGCTTCGAATCGGCTTTGCTTTTGGGTTCGAATTGGGTTTGTTTTGGGCTGCGCCAGGCGTTAGGCAATAGGCAGAAGGCATTAGAAATAAAGGAGTTATGGCGATTTTGCAAAATGGAAAATTGGGTTTGTTTGTTCTTTTTAAGGCAGAAGCCAGAAGGCAGAAGTTCAGATTGGGTTCGATTGGGTTCGTTTTTGCCACCTCAGCCGTGAGGCCTGAGACCTTAGTCTTGAGATTGAAAAGACTTATGGATGTTTTTCTCCTTTGAAAATTGGCTTCGTTTCGTAAAATCATATCAAAAATCAAAGATAAAATAGCATCCGCCTTCACCAAGGTTACGGCGGACAAGAAAATGCGGGATCCGCCGGAGGCGGATGGCTGAAATAATAGAACCCTCATGTCCATTCGGGATGACCGTTTGCTGATGACTGTTGGCGGGTTGCTGCTCACTGATATGTCTCCTTCTTTCATCGGGGGACTTACGTCCCCGCGCTTTTAATCGGGCGGCTCGCGCCGCCGCGCTGTTGTTTTCCATTCTAAATTTTCTATTTTTGCGTATTATAACATAAGTTTTGTAATTGTCAAACTTATTTTGACGGGATTAATAGAATTTTTTTCTCGACGGAATTAGGATTCAATGGAGTGAGAACCCAAGAACTCAAGAATGCAGGAATACGGAGATGCCAAATGTTAAATGCCAAATGTGAAATGCCAAATGTGAAATGCCAAATGTTAAATGCCAAATGTGAGATGCCAAATGTGAAATGCCGGGGGAAATAAGGATTGTCGAGGGAGAATGGCGGTTGACGAATGGGGCAGGCAGGGGTATGATTTCAACCGCGAATCGACGCGAATTTACGCGACTTATTTATCACCCCGGCACAAGAAAACTTACATGGACGCAGGGGATGGACGGAATGGACGTTATGGACAAACACGGACGTACACAGATGGACACGGAAAAAACCGCTACAAAAGATTGCCCGCGCTGCCCGGCTATGATTCTTTAAATTCATCGTTAATTATTTTCACTTTATTTTTGTATTGACTTTTCTTCCAATCGGAAATTACATCCTGCCGTTTATTTTCAAGTAACTCCAAGTAAATCTCATTGTGAACGGCGGTATATTCGGGCGGGACTTTGGCTTCTTTGTACCTTTTCCTGTACGCACGGACGATTTCTTCCTCGGAAACATTAACATCTTTTGTAATAATTTTATTCAGCTTGGCCCGTAAAACATCATTTTTAGCAGATTCACGCGAATTTCGCTTCAAATCATTAATATCATTACAAATAACAAGACGTTTCAGCTTTTCCGGACTATCGATTAATGTCTGCCATGTTTTCCAATCGTCTTCACTTATCAAGGAACTTAATTTTTCTTGATAAATTTCTTGAGCGGCCGACGGTTTTTGATATAGTGCAATAAGCGCATCGTGAATTGCATTTGAGATGCGACAGATTTTATGTATCTGTTCATCGGATAAATTAGCTTTCTCGAAAGTTTCATCTACCTGCATGTCAATCTCCGATTCGGTAGCACGTATGTGGTAATCGTGTACGGCCTCTTGAAAAACAATATCATCAATTTTTCGCCAAAGACGTCTCTGTTCTTGTTTTTTTATCTGTTCGAGCGTAAGCGTGGAAGCATATTTAATATCAAGTTTTATTTCGTTGTAGGTAATTTTTCTCTCTTTAACAAAAGCAATCACGCTATTCGGATCGAGCCGGCTTGCAAGTGAAGACATACAGAATAAAAGGATATTAACAATACAAAAATAGTTTAATTTAATTTGCCTCATAATATAACTCCTTAACAACATTAACAGGTTTTTTCTTATTCTGGCATTGCGCAATCAACTTCTGCGTTAGTTATAATTCCGGGAGCATGTCCTCCACCGTAATCCCACAGCAGTGAATCGCATTTACCGATGCCCTTCAAACCATCTGGCGTTACAGAAATCTGAACTGAACAACCTCTTGCACCTTCACCTTCACCTACCAGACCATCGCTAATGGTCATGGTTACCCAATCCGTTTCGTCGCCATTCCACGAATATTTGTGTTTTTCAACCCACGTAGCGATGTTATTTATGTCGGGTCCAAAACGCATGACTACGATTGAACTAATAGTTTGTATGTTGATACAGGAATAATAAATTTCATGAACTGTGTGATTGTACGGTCGTAATCCTACTCCCTCTACCAAAAAATATGCAAAAAGCGCCTCTGTTGCACTGGCTACTTTGCGCTTGGGCACACACATACCGTTGCAACAGGCCTCGTCATTACTGCAGGTTGTACCGTCGCCATACTCGCAACAGTGCTTTTCATTTGGGTCATAACAGGTTTTGCCGTCGCAGCAAAGCAGGTTGGGGTCGCCGCCGCAGACGACGCAGGCCCCATTGACGCAACTCTTGCAATTGGTATGGTAGCAACAGGATTGATTGCAGCAACTTGCGGGCTGGCCACCGCAAAACACATCGCACGCCGGCCAGTTTGTAATACAGGGCGAGCAGGGCGGCGGGGGCCAGGCGAGGGCCGTCCCACTCAAAAGGATATAGATTCCAAGTAAAACAAGGCGAAATAAGGTGTTTTTCGTTTTCATTGGCCGCACACCTCCAGTCCAGCCATTAACTTGTGAATGACATTCATCCGCCGCGGGTCACCAGAGGCCGTATGGTCCAAAAGCCAATTGATATAGACGGCCGCCGTAACCGGTTTGCCGCGCGCCAGGTTGATCTCGATCAGCCGGATCGCCGCGTACTCCACGTCCCGGCTGTCCGGATACTGGTCAAACAGGGTCTTGTATCCCCACTCGATCACGGGGTCCGCTTCGTTGGGGTCCACCACACCCTCGGCCTTGAGTTTGACATAGCAATCCGCGATCATCCGGCAGGTCGAACCGGCATGGGGATGGTTGGGGAACAGGTCAAGCGAATCCAGAAGCGCCTCCGACGCGTTATTTACTTGCCAAAGAGCAGCAACCCCGCCTTAAACTAAATCCTACAACACCCGCGTGGGCAAATCAACGATTTGCGCCACCCTGCGAAAAATTGCCCGCCCTGAGCGAAGCCGAATGGCCCGTGCTACCCGGCTGAAAGAGAGAAATTAGTATGGTGTCACCAGATTTTGATTTAGATTTGATTTAAACTTCTTTATTGAAGCATCAACTCGCTATAATCAAGATACTGAAACAGGTTGACATCTTGCGTTTTGCCTAATATTTTAAGATAATCAAATGGCGCTGAATCCGCAGGAACCGCTTCAAAATTGATCGCATGATCAACGATTCCGGTCGTGTTATCTGTATACCGGTAATAGTAATTATTGCCGGCATCAGAAACGAGATGAAGCCCCTTCAATTTAGCTTCCTTGATATCCGGAATAATATTAAAACTGGTTTTTTGTGAATAACTACGCAAGCTCTCCGGTTTTACGCCTTTTATACCGTCAATATCAAACGATTCATATGTCATTATCTTTAAAAGGCCCATTCCTTTACCTTTTGGCTGCTCGATTATATGTTCGCCGGACTCAAGTAACATGTCCAAAATCATATAAATCACCATATATTGACTCTGCCTAACAATTTCCGAATCGCTGCGGCCAGTCACCAGCATAATAGCAACCGGTGACTCTTGCTGAGGATTTATTACAATTTCAGTCGTAAAAGGTTCGAACTTCGGTGAAGTCTTTTCAGCCAGTGCGTGGCTAAATGAACGCTTGATTTCTGTAAGTTCGATCACGATGTTTTTTACGGTATCGTCTAAAAGCCATCGAATTTTTCCTTCAATCCGTATTTGGGCAAAAACTTTTTCTTTATCCTCTGTCATATCCATTTCATGAATATGCCGCATTAACAGCGTAAATTTCTTTTCGTAAGAATTGTTTTTTGTTGCCTCCTTTGAAGCGTATGCAGAGGGTGATGTCAGGATAATCGCAATAACGCTAATTGACAGGTATTTCAAACACGCCATCATCTTCATAAACCTCCACAGTTGAAATATGTTGAGTATTATCTAATACAACTGGACTTCTAAGAATCTGTTCCGGAATTTCCTCTGTTGGTCCAAAATAAATCAATTGTGAAATGCTGGCACTCGCAGAAGCTTTAACATTCAGCGATACGGGAGACCCTACTGAGTATGTTCTGTTAATGTCTTCATGCAATTCCAGTAAACCGGTATCGTCCCACATTTTATATTTATAGTGTACCCCCCAAATTGGAAATGGAAGACCAACCTCATTCCAATTATGAGAAACCGTTGCACACTTAAATTCTTCGCCATCTGCAATAACTGATGAAATATTTGCCCCTGCCAGGGATGAACCATAATCAACTAAACCCAAATTAGCCGCAACAGAAGCAGAGATAATGTCAAAAGTTAGATTGATTGAGGGGGCCTTTACAGTCAGCCAATTTGCTGGCGGTCCATTCCTTAAAATCATAGAACCTGTGGTTTGATAATTCACTATTGCTCGTGCTTTTACAGAACCTTCATAGCTTCCCAAAGGATCATCTAACACTTTAACACGATAACACCAGATTACTTTTGCACCGTATTCATGACCTTCCAAAGCCGATTCATCTGCTTTGGCATTGGCGTAGCCGCTGGCTGTGCTATGCTGCGAACAGGGGGGTGAGCTTGCTCCCGAATCCCCGTCAGGATATCGATATGTGTCAAAAATAAATTTAAACACCGTTTCATTCTTTTGGACGGGGCAGTCGCCGCAGTCGTCGTGGGTGATGGTAACAGTATATACGCCCACTTGGTCCTCATCAATGCTTTCAACATAAAAAATGGAGTTGTCGCTGACGGTTCCGCCGCCGCTGACGGGCCCGGAAACGGCGACCGTCGCCGTCGTGCCGCCGGGCTTGACGATGGCCTTCCACGGGGCTTCGCGGAATAATTGCTGCGCATTGGCACAAATCCGCCCCGCAACCAGCGGCGAAAACGGCTGCACGTGCGGCTGAGCCACCAGGTCCACCTTTACGACCTTGACGACGTCCGACTCCGCCCCTTCATCGTTTATCCCGTTTTTGGCGCGTACCTGATAAAATCCCGGTTCATCGGTTGGCAACCGATTTGTCGTCTCATGGGCTCCGCAACCATACCAATCAGACCAGGCGTCACTGGAATTGGCTTTAAACCGGCGCTCCCATACAATGCAATTCATCGACCCACTGGGGTACGGAACTGCCGTGAATAAAATTCCATTTAGATCGTTCACACAGACGGCATTCGGTTCTGCATCTACTCTGGTTACCCCTACAACGGTAATGGTTTTTGATTGACTGCTGCTGCCGCAACTGGCGGTTACTGTATAGGTCCCGGGGCTGGTCCAGCGCGCCCAGGAAGAGCCGCAAATAGAGCCGGACTCGGCGGCGCCCTCATGCTGCCAGACAAGCTGGCACGTATAACCCCCCGGACTGGTTGTGGCGCTGAACCAGTCGGTGTAGCCGACGCAGACGACCTCCTCGTCAGCATAAAGAGTCGCTACGGAAACCGGCGCGCAGGCCCAGGATGAGTTGCAGTATTGGCAGCCGCCGCAATGTTCGGTTTCCTTGCACTCCACACAACTTGCATTGACGCAGAAACGCGGACACTTGCTGTCATCGTCGTGACATTGGCCGTCGCTGGGCCATCTTGTCTGACAACCCGGGCAGGGCGGCGGGGGCCAGGCAAACACCGGAAACGATACCAAGACAATAGAAACCAAAAACGCTCCATAAAATATAGTTTTCGTTTTCATTGGCCGCACACCTCCAGTCCAGCCATTAACTTGTGAATGACATTCATCCGCCGCGGGTCACCAGAGGCCGTATGGTCCAAAAGCCAATTGATATAGACGGCCGCCGTAACCGGTTTGCCGCGCGCCAGGTTGATCTCGATCAGCCGGATCGCCGCGTACTCCACGTCCCGGCTGTCCGGATACTGGTCAAACAGGGTCTTGTATCCCCACTCGATCACGGGGTCCGCTTCGTTGGGGTCCACCACACCCTCGGCCTTGAGTTTGACATAGCAATCCGCGATCATCCGGCAGGTCGAACCGGCATGGGGATGGTTGGGGAACAGGTCAAGCGAATCCAGAAGCGCCTCCGAGGATTTAAAAAGGTCGCCCCGATACCAGTAGCTCAACCCTTTCATATAGCACGCCAAACTCTGGTCATGGGCATCCGACACGACCGGAAGAATCGAATCCAGAAGGGCTATCGCCTGGTCGAATGATTCGTTTGCCGCGGCGGTATTGCCCCGGCTAAAGTCCGTTTGCCCTTTAAGATAATACACTTCCGCCACCGGCAAAACGCCCTTGACCAGATTCGGGTCGTCCGCATAGTCGGTCAGCAACCGGTCGAACTGCTGCTGTATGATATTCGGATCGGTTGTCGCGATTCGCGACGCCAATTGTCCCATTTTCGCGATCACCAGTCGCCCGTCGTCTGCATCAGCAGAATCCAGGACATGCTGGTACAATGCATCGGCTTTGGGGTAATCCCCTTTCAGGTTATACAGATTCGCCACGGGGTTCAGAAACGTCACAACTTCGTCGCCCGTATGCGGTTCGGACAAAAACTGCTGCACCAGCGTTTCGGCTTTGTCCATATCGCCGCGGTCAAGATACCCTGTGACTTCATCCGCGCGTACCTGAATCGTCCGCGGATCATCCGGGAAGGCCTGGGCCACCCGCTGGCAGATGGCAAAATGAAGGGCATAGTTTTTGTTCCACCAGCAGATATTCTTGGTATTCTTTATCTGTTCCAGAAAATCAGGATGCGTACTGTATTGATTCCAGAACCGCTCAAACGTCTCAGCGGCCTTGTCAGATTCCTTCAGCATGACATACCCGTTGACCTGGTCGGCCAGCAGACCCACAGCCGCCGGATCGTTCGGGAACTGCTCGACAAAACGCTGACAGAGCGGGAAATACATGGCGTAGTTTTTGCTCCACCAGCAGACGTTTTTGATCTTTTGAAACTGTTCGAGAAAATCCGGATGGGTATGGTAGCGGGTCCAGAACCGGTCCAGTGTTTCGGCGGCACTGTTCGGATCGTTGAGATTGATATAGCCGCCCACCTCGTCGGCCAGCAGACCGATAGTCAACGGGTGATCCGGAAATTCCTGCGCAATGCGCTCACAGATGGAAAAATGCAGCGGGTAGTTTTCGTTCAGCCAGCAGAACTCCTTGATATTTTTTAACTTCTCGACAAAATCCGGATGTGTGCTGTACCGGACCCAGAGTTCATCCAGCTTTTGGGCGGCTTTTTCCGAATCCTTGAGGATGACATACCCATTGACCTCGTCGGCCAGTATCCCGACAGTCAACGGGTCGTTCGGCAGCAGCGAAACCAACTCATCACAGAACTGAAAGTGTTCCGCATAATGCTTACCCCACCAATAATGGTCCTTAATCCGGCGGGCAAAATCGACGAATCGTTCATCACGGCTGTACAGGTCCCAGAACCGGTCCAGCTCCTCGGCGGCCCTTGATAAATCCTTACGCGCGATATAGCCGGTTACCCGATCCGCCTGAATCCCGATGGACAGCGGATCGTTTGGAAAGGCCGTAACGATCCTCTCGCAAAGATCAAAATGTGCCGGATAGAATTCGTTGGTCCAATAGGCATCCTTAACCCGCCTAACGGCATCAACAAATCCTTCCTCGCCGCTGTGTTCGGCCCAGAATTGATCCACGGAGGTTTGCGCTTGAGAAAGATTTTTTTGTTGAATAACTTCATTAATCGCCCGGACTTGAGCGTCAAAGGGGGACACTTCTTCCTGTGCAAAAACGAGGGAACAGTAGAAACATAGACAGATACCGGCAAATACGGTAAAAATTGCCCGATGAAATGACGTGCCCGAAATTCGCATACGCATACTCCTTTCCTGCTGCGCAAGGTCTTTAACCTGCACAGCTTATGCGAGATTTAGAAGAAGATGCCCGCCCTTGCCATTCCGAACCCATCCCTGCGCTTGCCCCCGGAACAAGTCCGGGGTGACATTGCTTCGGGCTGTTGTCTCGGGTCGCTTACGCTGCCCGCATGGAATGACCTTCTGGGTTCTAAATTCTCCCTGTCCGTTATTCCTTTTTCACGCCCTGTACGCTTCTCTGATGCCGTCTGTTGAACCCTGCGTACAATAAAGGACTCCCATCATTACATCCACCGTAGTACCCCCCCCCACGACTTTGTCAAGCACAAAATTGCCAGAATTTTAATTTTTTTTTCATCCATCTGTAAAGGGCGTTTTTTTCTTTACTATACTATTGGCTAATGGGCGGCATAATGGCCTAAAACATTTATTATCTTAATTTAAGGAGAAAAACAAGTGAGAATGTACGCAGTTGTAATGAGTTTCCTCGTGTTGTTGTCAATGACCGCGTTTTTAAAGACCACTATCCAGGACACCGAGGGCGTCAATCGGCTGACGATTCTGGTCGGAGAGGAAAAAGATACTATTGCTCCTGAAATTTACGGGCATTTTGCCGAACATTTAGGGCGGTGCATTTATGACGGGATTTGGGTCGGCCCCGAGTCCGATATTCCGAATGTCCGGGGGATTCGCAAGGACGTGCTGGAGGCCCTGAAAAAGCTGAATCTGCCGGTGCTTCGCTGGCCGGGGGGTGTTTAGCCGATGAATACCACTGGAAGGACGGCATCGGCCCGCGCGAAAAACGTCCGCGCATTGTCAACACCCACTGGGGCATGGTCGTCGAGGATAACTCCTTCGGGACGCATGAGTTCATGGATCTGTGCGAACTGCTCGGCTGCGAGGCCTATATCGCCGGCAACGTCGGTTCCGGTACGCCGGAAGAATTGATGGATTGGGTGGAATACCTGACCTTTGACGGCGACAGCGAGATGGCCAATCTTCGCAAGCAGAACGGCCGCGAAAAACCCTGGAAAGTCAAATACATCGGCGTCGGCAACGAAAACTGGGGCTGCGGCGGCCACGACTCCGACGAGCTTTTTAGCGGCCCATTCTCGTCGGGCCGCCGGTCCGAGCCAGACGCGGCTATTGGTATTCGAAACAGCAGACGCAAAAGCAGCATCGTCTGCGGAAGATGCAGGAAAAATCGTTACAGCCGCCACCTTATACAACAGAAATTTTGGTATTGATATCGGGTAGGGGTTTACAATAATACCGATCCAGGCATGTAAAGGTTTTGATACGATGATCGCCGCGATAGCGGTCCACGCAAGACTTGAATCGCCTCGCGGAAAGTGGTCCATGATCTGTGAGAATACAATTCGACCGTCGTTCATGATTGGCTCCTTGAAGTAATCCAGAGCGATTATCATACACGAGCAAATTGAAATCGATACAGGTCATAATTTTCTTTAAGTCTTTAAATTGTTTCGTGTTATAATAAAAATGTTAAAAGTTAACGGGACAGTACTGATGTCGAATTTAATCTTGAAAATTTTCTAAGTCGGGCATATAGTCAACCTGCGATGTCTTTTATTTGCCGAGCACTCGTGAATATAACTTCTTTTTTTATCAGAGGTTAGCTTACTTAGACTGGGGTGAGAGAGAATTTAACCTTGTAAAAAACTCTCCGCCGTCGAAAATTTATTCGTCCGATAAAATATTAAAATTTTGTTGGACAAAATATTTTAAATTTGTTAAAGAGAAAAAAACAGCTTAGCCGATTTAAAAGATACAAGAGTTTTCTCCCCTCCGGAAAACATCAGGGAATAAGGTTTCCTGATGTTTTCTTTTTTTAATTAGTCAGCGTCAGCAGTCAGCTTTTATCAATATTCAATCAGCCAGCCCCAATAAAAAGATTTCTTTTCAAAACAAGCAAAATAGATTTATAAATGCCTATCGAACTGTTAAACAGCTGCCGGCTTCGAAAGATATTCTAAAGTTCAGCGTCCATTTTTGCCGGTATCAAGACCCGGCAGCAGTTCGGGGTGTTCAACCTGCTCGAGCACCTGACGGATAAATTCGCGCCAATGCGGCAGGCGGTGCGTGCGGCGCTGTAAAATGATGTTACGGAGGGTTTTGTAGCTCATGCACCACATTCGGGTCTGGAGAAAACCCTCGGGCAGTTTTTTCTTTATTTCAATGATATTTTTTTGGGGTACCGTTTCATATATCCAAGCAAGCGTTTGGGGACTGCATGAATTGGGCTCGAAATTGTCGGCAATAAATGCCTCAACTTCTGCTGGATTATGGATATCAATAGCGGCCAGTTCCTCGGTAAGCGTGTGCATTGTGCTTTCACTCTGCTTGGTAGAAAGCCGGAATGTATCGGCTTCCTGCCACCAATAGCGCGGAGCCCGGACATCCAGCCAGACAATAATGCTTTCCAAAAACTTATTGTGGCCGCCATCCATATCTGCCAGCCGGCGGGCTACAATGTCCATTCGCTGGGGTTCCTGCTTTTTGTTGTGTGCCAAACCCCGCAGTGCAGCCGCATAGCCGGCCTCATCTGCTTTTCGTACTCGCATATAAAAGGATTCCATCCCTGTTGTCTCCGCATTTTTTGCCGCATAGAGTAATCCGGCACAGATTGTCCGTCAATCCTATTTTATCCGCTGGATCGGTGAAAACACTGGATTAACTATCTTGCAGAAAGCAATGATTTCGGATACAGTTTAAGCCTGAATTGGATTCAAATCACAGCAAAGGAACTATTGCCAATGATGCCAAATAAGAAGGTTTTTATTCGTGAACTGAAAAATTATATTGGTCAGCAGGTACGGCTGGACGGCTGGCTGTATAACAGCCGCTCGAGCGGCAGGGTGCTGTTTTTGATGCTTCGCGACGGCACAGGTCTATGCCAATGCGTCGCAGAGGCGGCCAATCTTTCAAAAGAGCTGTTCGTGCAGCTTGAACATCTGGGTCAGGAATCATCGCTGTCTGTTGGGGGCACTATCCGGGCAGAGCCGCGTTCGCCGGGCGGGTTGGAGCTGGCCGTCAGCGATGCGATTATTCATTGTCCGGCAGCGGATTACCCCATTACACCGAAGGAGCATGGGATTGATTTTCTGCTGAAAAACCGTCATCTGCACCTGCGTTCTCTGCGTCCGTGGTGCATTGGACGGATACGGCACACGGTTATCGATGCCATTCGCCGGTTTTTCAACGACAACGGCTTTATACTGGTAGATACACCCATTTTTACGACGATTGCCGGCGAAGGAGAACAGACTTTGTTCGAGGTTGATTATTTCGGCCAGCCCATGCATCTGGCGCAGACAGGCCAGCTGTACCTTGAAGCGGCGGCGATGAGCTTTGGGAAGGTGTACTGTTTTGGCCCGACCTTTCGGGCGGAAAAAAGCAAAACCCGCCGGCATCTAACGGAATTCTGGATGGTAGAGCCGGAAGTAGCTTATATTGACCTGCCGGGGCTTCTGGAATTGGCCGAAGATTTTGTCTTCAGCATCATTCAGGGGGTACTTCGAAACAATCGTGCGGAACTGGAAACTCTCGGTGCCGATATTGCGGCATTGGAAGCTATTCAAAAACCATTTGTGCGGCTGACCTATAGCGAAGCAGCCGAGATTCTGACAAGCAACCGCACGAAAGAGTTTATGGCAGCTCAGCTTGAAGGATTTCTGGCACAGAAAAAGGCATACGAAGAGGAATTAAACCAGTTATTATTATTGGAAGCCAAAGGGGGCCTTAAAAAATGGCAGCAGGACAAAACGGCCGGGCGGATTATCGAACTTCGCGGGGAATTGGCAGAATTGCAGGTAAAAATTGAAAATAATCCTAAGCATGCACAATTAGCCGCTGATTTCCAATGGGGCAAGGATCTGGGTGGGTCGGATGAAACTATTATTTCGCTGATGCACAATCGGCCTGTATTCGTAACTCATTATCCCAAAAAGGCTAAGGCGTTTTATATGAAGACGGACCGCAGCAGGGAAGAGGTTGTAGAGAATTTTGACCTTTTAGCTCCGGCCGGCTTTGGCGAGATAATTGGGGGTTCGATTCGGGAGGACAATTACGAAAGATTGCTTGCCCGCATTCGCCAAGAAGGGTACAATTTAGATTCTTATCAATGGTATCTGGATTTGCGAAAGTACGGTTCGGTACCGCATGGCGGCTTTGGTCTGGGCGTAGAGCGCACTGTTGCCTGGCTTACGGGCGAAAAACACATCCGCCAGTGTATTGCGTTTCCGAGATTGATGGACAAGGTTTATTTGTAAATAGAAAATTGAATCTATGAATTTTGATAAGTTTTTGCAGGATGCCGGCCGCTGGTTCGTCAGCAGCGGCCTGCGGATTTTTATCGTTCTGATTATAACGCTGGTGCTAGTTAAAGCGTTTCGCCTGCTGCTGGATCATGCATTTTCACGTCTGGAAAAATGCCAGAACGGCAAAATTAAAAATCACACAGAAACACTGAAACCGCTGCTGTATAAAATCTTTGTCGTTGTCTTGGCTGCGGCGGCTGTTACGCTGATACTGGAAAATCTGGGAATCAATGTAGAAGGGCTTTTGCAAACAAAAATCGGCAGCTGGCTGATTACCAGCGGCCTGCGTATTGTCCTGGTGCTAGCCGTAACTTATATCATTATGAAAATCATCGGGCTGGTGCTGGATCATGCGTTTACCCGTCTTGAAAAACGTCAGGACGGCGAAATGAAAAAACGCTCGGATACGCTGAAGTCTGTTGTGCGCAGCGTCATCAATACGGCTTTGATTGCTGTAGCCATTATTATGGTTCTGGATAATCTGGGGCTGAAAGTTGGTCCTATTCTGACAGCCGCCGGCGTTGTAGGTGTGGCGGTGGGCTTTGGCGCCCAGCAACTCGTGCGGGATATAATCAACGGCTTTTTTATTCTGCTGGATGACCAGATACGGGTGGGTGATATTGTGGATATTGCCGGCAAAAGCGGGCTGGTGGAAAATGTCAATCTGCGGATGACAACGCTGCGGGACTTTGCGGGCAATGTGCATTATGTTCGCAACGGTGAAATTACTGTCGTTACCAATATGACCAAAGAGTGGTCGCGGTATGTGTTCGAAATCGGCGTGGCCTATCGTGAAAATGTGGATGAAGTAATGGAGGTGATACGGCAGATTGATGAAGAACTGCGGTCTGATGCAGCATTTCAAGGAGATATTCTTGAGCCAATAGAAATCCTCGGGCTGGACCGCTTTGCGGATTCGGCGATCATTATTAAGGCCCGCATTCGAACGCGGCCGTCTCGACAGTGGGCGGTCGGACGGGAGTTTAACCGGCGGCTCAAGAAGAGATTTGACGAAAAAGGCATCGAAATTCCGTTCCCGCACCTGAAGCTGTATATGGGACAGGGCAAAGACGGAACGGCGCCGCCGCTGCGGGTAGCAATGCCGCCGAAAGTGTAAAACTGCGGCACTGCCGGCCAGCGGCAGAAAAAATTATACGCTGTGACGGGCGAAAGTAAGGCCCGTCCTTATTTTTTGGCAGAACTCAAAAGAAAGGGAAAAAATGAAAACGTATTTTTTAATTGCGGCTGTCGGATTGACAGCTGGCTGGATCAGCGCCTATGGTGCCGACAGCAAAACACCTATGCCGGCAGCGCCTGCCGCTCAAAATCCTGCCGTTCAGAAAGAAGCCGTTGTCGTTACAGTCAACGGTGAAAAAGTGACGGAGAAGGAAATTGCCGATGAACTGGCCAAGCGTATCGAAGGGCAGAAAAAGCGGATGCCCGCAGGGATGGAACTGCCTGAATCCTACCGTCAGCAGATGCGCAAGCGGGTGGTGGATATGAAGGTAGAGCAGATCCTGATGAACCAGGAAGCCAAGAAGAAGAATATCGCTATTCCCGATGCTGAAGTCGTGGCGGAAATCACCAAAATCGCCGGACGGCAGGGTCAGTCGATGGAAGATGTGGAAAAAGAGATTGCCAACTGGGGTATGACGATGGAGGACCTGAAAGGGCAGATTCGCTATCAGATGCAGATTAAAGCTCTGATGAAGGCGGAAAATAAAAATCCGGAACCCAGCGACGAAGAGGTTCGAAAGTTCTATGATGACAATCCGCAGCACTTTGACCAGCCCGAGCAGGTTCGCGCCAGTCATATTCTGATTAAGGTTGATTCGGACGCTGCGGCAGAAGAGAAGGCCAAGGCCAAGGAGAAAATTGAGGGTATTTTGAAGCGGGCCAAAGCCGGAGAGGATTTTGCTGCACTGGCCAAGGAATTCAGCGAAGATCCCGGGTCCAAGGATACCGGCGGGGAATATACCTTCCCGCGTGGGCAGATGGTCAAGCCGTTTGAAGATGCGGCTTTTGCACTGGAGCCCAATCAGATAAGCGATATCGTCGAGACCCAATTCGGCTATCACATCATCAAGCTGTCTGAAAAGATTGCAGCCGGTAAAACGCCCTTTGAGACCGTTAAAAACCAGATTGCCGACTATTTGGCCAATCAGAAGCAGAACGAATATTGGAATGAATATAACAAAAAGATTCACGAAAGCGCCACTATCGAATTTTCTCCTGAAGAAAAAGCCCTGCGGGACCAGATAGAAAAAGAGGCGGCTCAGCGAATGCTGCAGCAGCTTCAGCAACAAGCTCAGCAGCAAGCACAGCCGCAGAATAAGCCTGAACAAAAGGCAGAAAAGTAGTCCATAGAATAGCCCACAAACCGCCGGCCTGGTCTGACAGGTCCGGCGGTTTTTTGTTTGTCCGAAGGGATTTTACTAATGACCTTCTCGTCCAGCTGAAATGCCAGTCTGTTTTTGACAGACGTTAGAGACTGTGAACACCGGGATGCAGCTGTCCGAGCTGCGAAGTCGCCTGTGCCTGCTGCATTGTGCGAAGCTGACGCTGTATAGGCCATTCGCTGAATGCCAATATGAGCAGCATAATGATATTGCCGATAGGAATCAGCGTAATCAGTCCCAGCGCCCAGTGATAGCCGGCTTTGGCAAAGATGCGGCAGAAGATGATTACTGTCAAAACCGCAATCAGCAGGATGACAAACATATAACAGCCGATGAATACAAACGGCAGAACGGCCTCAGGAGAATTGGGGAAAGTATCCATATCTTTCCTTTCGGTTTAAGATGTTTTTTTTTTATTCTAACAGCAAAACGAGAATCAGGCAAATATAATGCAAATTAGCTATCCTGAACGGATATTGGAAGGGGCAGCGAACCGGCCGGATTTTAGCTCGTATTGAATTAATAAACAGCTATCATAAAAGGGGTATCGATGCGGCATATACAGCAGCTAATCGGAATAGGGCTGGCAGGAGCAGCAATAGCAGCCGGCTGTGACAGGGCCGCTCCAGCAGGTGAATATGCCGCATCAACCTATACAAAGAATACAACAGAGGGTGCTATGACAGACAACCAAACAGCAGACAGCGATAGAAAAACCGGCCGATCTTCGGGAGACAACAACTATCCAATAGCAACCTTTGCAGCAGGATGCTTTTGGGCAGTTGAGTATGCATTCAGTCAAATTCCCGGAGTTAAGGCAACCTGCGCAGGCTTTATGGGGGGCACAGTTGACAATCCCAGCTACCGCCGCGTATGCAGGGGCGATACTAATCATGCCGAAGTAGTGCAACTGCGCTACAATCCCCAAGAGGTAACCTATGAAACGCTGGTAAAATTTTTCTTTCTGTCGCACGACCCGACAACACTGAATCGTCAAGGGCCGGACACAGGTACGCAGTATCGCTCAGCAATTTTCTACCACAGCCGGGAACAAAAAGAAATCGCCGATAAGGTCAAAAACCGGTACACAGCCAGCGGCCGGTTCAAGAAATCCATTGTTACAGAAATTACCCCGGCGGCAACCTTTTGGAAAGCCGAAGAGTATCATCAGGATTATGCCCGCAAGAATCCCGGCTCCTGTCATACCGTCGATGTTAAGGCCATTCTGTCTGAAATAGCCGCCGACTCATTTTAAGCTCACCCTCTATCCGCTGGAGGGCTGCAGCGGCAAGTTTTGTCAGTGAAATCACCGGCTGCAATTGACAATCCCCCCTTGCATTTGCTATAATAAGCCGCTGGAGAAAAGAGGATCATTTTGTGGAGGAAGGAAAGATGAAAAAAAAACGGTTCTGTTGACAGTTGTTGTCTGGTTATGCACGGGGGGATTAGCGGGGGCAGTTCTTATTGAGCCGTATGATTATCCTAACGGCACCGTCTTAACAGCAAGCGCGGAAGAGGTGATACTTTCAGCTACCGCTTCCGACAACCAGCCTGTGAGCATCTGGCCTGTTACAGCAGATATTGACCCGTTTGGGTATGCACCAACGGGGCAAATGGTTTTCAGTCATGCACATATCTGCTTCTGGAATACCGATCGGCGTCTGCGAATGGATTTTGCCCAGCCGGTTTCAACAATACAGCTTACTGCTGGGGGAGGCAGTATTTTTACATCCTGCCAAGGGCGGCTGGAAGTCTATGATATTCATTTTAATTTACTGGATGTGTATCAGACAGCACCTCTGACAGCCAATCAGTTCGAGACCATGTTGATTTTCCGGCCGGCTAATGATATTTATCATGCAATTGCTTATTCCACCGGGTCTAATTCGTTCGGCCGGCTTGACCATTTGGAATTTGCCATTCCTGAACCGTACAGTCTGCTGCTGCTTGTGGGGGGAGCTGCCATTGCACGATGGAAACGGCAATGGGTTTAAAGAGGCCGTAGATTTCAACTGAGCTTAAAAAAATCTCCGGCTCCAAAGCGAGATGACATAATAGGACTTTAGATTTGGTCTGGTCAATTCAAAAGAGTGCGGTATAATAGACCTCTCGGAAATACACAGGAGGTCTTATGGCTCAGCGGCTTATCAGTACAGTCGGATTAGCGGTTATGGTTCTCTTGGCCTGGGCGCTGTCGTCGGACAAGAGGCGACTGAATTGGCGGCTGATAGGCAGCGGCATAGCACTTCAGCTGATTCTGGCGGCGCTGTTGCTGGAAACGGAAGGCGGGCAGTGGTTCTTCGAGCAGGCCCGGGCAGTCGTTACCAAAATCATTCAATTTTCCGATACGGGTGCCGAGTTTGTCTTCGGGGCAAATTTCAAGGAGCATTTCTTTGCCTTTTCTGTATTGCCGACGATTGTCTTTATGTCGTCGATGATGAGCGTCTTGTTTTACTTGGGTGTGATTCAGAAGATTATTCAGGCAATGGCCAAAGTAATGGTCTATGTGATGGATGTGTCGGGTTCAGAATCCTTGGCCAATGCTGCTAACATTTTTTTCGGAATGGCCGAGGCTCCGCTGGTTATCCGACCATATCTGGACACAATGACCCGCTCGGAGCTGATGGCGATGATGACCGGAGGAATGGCCACGATTTCCGGGGCTACTTTGGCGGCGTATGTCGGTTTTGGGGCGGATGCGGGGCATTTGCTGACGGCCTCGATTATCTCGGCTCCGGCCGGACTGGTCATCGCCAAAATAATGGTTCCTGAAACCGAAAGTTCGCTGACCAAAGGAACCGTGCGCATTGACGTACCCCGCAAAGATTCCAATGTATTGGATGCCGCCTGCCGCGGGGCTGCGGAGGGATTGCAACTTGCCCTGACCGTGCTGGCAGTTCTTATCTGCTTTACAGCATTTGTATCCTTGCTTAACTGGGTAATGTCGCTGCTGCCGGAATTGGGGGGCAGACCTCTGACCTTAGAGCGTCTTCTGGGCTGGATTTGTGCGCCGCTGGCGTGGGTGATGGGTGTGGAATGGAAGGATGCCGCTGCTGTGGGAGGATTGATTGGAAAAAAGACTATCCTTAACGAGTTTATCGCCTACCGCGATTTGGGAGCAATGAAGGACACACTCAGCAGACGTTCGGCAGTCATTGCAACCTATGCGCTGTGCGGTTTCGCCAATTTCGGCTCGGTGGCTATTCAAATCGGCGGGTACAGCACTTTAGTCCCTGCCCGCCGGAAGGATTTTGCTTCATTGGGCTTTAAGGCGATGATTGGCGGCTCACTGGCGGCTTTTATGACTGCAGCAATCGCTGGTATGCTAACGGCTTGACATAACCTCAAGCAGAAGGTAGAATTCGGGCAAACGGCAAAAAGAACATCTGTTAAAAAGTAATGATTTTGACCGGCCGCTGCACGTCTGCGGCTATTTTAGTATGGAAACAAAAAGCAGTTCTTTACCAGAACAAGAATCAGCCTGCCTCAGCTGCGGGGCCTGCTGCGCTTATTACCGATGCTCATTTTACTGGGCGGAGGCAGACAGCGTCCCCGGAGGAACTGTTCCGGCGGCACTGACTGAGAAGCTGAACGATTTTCGTTTGGCAATGCGTGGAATGAGCGGACCCAATCCCCGCTGCATCGCCCTTCTGGGTGAAGTCGGTAAAAGTGTCCGATGCAGCATCTATGACCTGCGGCCGTCGGTTTGCCGGGAATTTCCGGTGGCATGGGAAAACGGCCAGCCCAATCCGCGATGCGATAAGGCACGTATGGCATGGGGACTTGACCCGCTGAATCCGCCGGAAGCTGCGCCCCGGCCAGACGACAATCCAGCTGATCAGCCGCCCTTTCGGCCGCCGATGCCTAATGCTGCATAAGTCTTTAAGATTATGCTTAATTCTCTATCTTTTGTATCGGAAACGAGGCATTTTGATAGATTTCACTCTTTTAGAGAAATGATCCCGGGAGGAAATCAGAGAAAAAGCATTTTAGTCGGCGGCACGATACTCCCAGACTTCATAGAGGAGAGCCAGCTTCTGTTTTTCGGCGTCGAAGTCTGCTTGAAGCTTTTTTAAAAGCTGATGGTTCAGATAGATTTTTTCATCCCCGAAGGCATTCTGCATCTGCTCAATCGTGCGTTCCTGCTGTTCAATCATTTCCTCTATCTGTTCGATGGTGTATTTGTTAAAAGGCCGCAGGTGGGTCGGGGTTTTGGGCTGTCCGGAGGGGGGGGCGGTTTTCTGTTTTTGAGCAATTTTCTGGTGCTGTGCGGCCTGCCGGTTCTGCTCGATAAGCTGGGCATAGGTAGAGTACACGCCATCGGTGTCTGGGGCAGCAGAAAGAATCAGGCGTGTTTGGCCGACTTGTCTTCGGCCGGCGGCATCCGTACCGATAACCAGCAACGAATCAGCGATGCGGTCGAGAAAATAGCGATCATGACTGACTGCGATAATCGCCCCATTGTAGTCAGCCAGTGCTTCTTCGAGCATCTGCCTGCTGGGGATATCCAAATGGTTGGTCGGCTCATCGAGAATCAGCACATCCGGCTGGGCCAAGACGAGACGGCAGAGCATCAGGCGGTTCTGCTGACCGCCAGACAGGTCACCGACTTTTTTAAAGACATCCTCGCCGGAAAACAGAAATGCTCCCAGCCGACTGCGCAGCGCCTGCGGCGTTAAATCCGGCCGGACAGAATGCATTTCTTCCAGAACTGTATGGTCTGGATTGAGAGTATTTGCCTGCTGGTCAAGGTAGCCAATCTTAAGATTGGCACCCAAACGAATCGTGCCGGCATCAGGGGCAAGCTGGCCCAGAGCCAGCTTGAGCAGAGTTGTTTTACCCGTCCCGTTGGGGCCGGTAATTCCCAAGGCCTGTCCGCCGACGACATCAAATGAAAGATTTTCAAACAGGGTCAGCGGCCCGAAGGATTTGCTGATATTTTCAGCACGAAGGACCAAATCGCTTTTTATATTTGTTTGAGCAAAGCTGAATTGGATTGATTGTACAGTCTTGCGGGTCTGCAAGTAGTCCGGATTTTCTTTGAGCAGACGCTGGAGACGGATTTTACGGCCGCGTGCGGTTTTGCGCATTCCTTCCTGATCTTTGTTGCGGGCGATAAAATCCAGTGTGCGGGTGACCATTTCGAGTCGTTTTTCGTGCTCCCTCCGTTCGGCCAGAATGACGGTTTCTTTGGTTTGAACATACTGGCTGTAATTACCTTTCCAGACGCGGACACGGCGGTTTTCCAGTTCAACAATTTTTTCGGCTACTTTATCCAGCAGGTAGCGGTCATGGCTGATCAGGATGACTGAACCGCTGTAGGTCTTTAAAAAAGATTCCAGCCACGCTGTTGCCTGTAAATCCAGATGGTTGGTCGGTTCGTCGAGAAGCAGGAGGTTGGTGTCTTTAACCAGCACTCTGGCAAGCCCCAAGCGGGACAGCTGACCGCCGCTGAGGACAGAAGTTTTTGCGTTATAGAGCTCTGGACCAATATCCAATCCGTTTAAAATGGATTTGATGCGTGCCTGACAGGAGTAACCGCCTTCCGTTTCGAATTGATGACAGAGTTTATCGTATTGGGCCATTGCTTTCTTCAATTCGTCTCCCGAGAGACTTTCCATCTGGCGGGCAAAGGTCTCTATGCGGTAATTGAGGGTCAGAATATGCGACATTTCTTCATACATTTCTTCCATAACAGTCTTTTGACCATCAAAGACCGGCTCCTGGGGCAGATAGCCAATTCGCAAGTCTTTGGCGCAGATGACCTTGCCGGCATCGGGCAGTTCAGTGCCGAGAATCATTCGCAAGAGAGTTGTTTTGCCAGACCCGTTAGGACCAATCAAACCGACTTTTTGTCCAGCATAGAAATGCACAGACAAACGGTCAAAAACTACCTCTGGGCCGAAGGACTTGTAAACATCCTGAAATACGAGTATAGACATAACTATTCGGATAGCATTTTTTAGGGGCTGATTGTATCCATTTTTATGCTGTTGTTCAAATAAAACACGAAATCCTTAATTTAACGAGGCTTAAAACGATTTTTTTTTGACTTATTAAAAAAATAGCATTACAATCGATAAAGGTGGCTAATGTTGTGCGCGGACATTTTAAACGCTGCGAGCAGGACTGATTTAAGATTATATTTCATAAGGGTTTAGCGATGAAAAGACAGATGACATTGGTGTTCACTGTTGCGGTTGCAGTATGTATGGGACTTATGGGATGTACGACTAATAACATTGGCAAAACAGGGCTGGAGGCCCCGGGTCTGACCCGCCAGCAGGTTCATCAGCGTCACTACGAGGCCATTCAGAATGATCTGTGGCAGCTTCAGGATGATATAGATTCGTTTTTCCTGTTTGACCGGCCGGGGCGGTTAAGTCCGATGGTGGTTCGATAAACTGCTTTGGGGCGGCGGCATTGATTGCTATCGTATAGAAAGATATGAAGCACAGGTCGATTTAATGTTAATGCCCGAATCGGTTTCGTGCAAGGAAGCTGATTTTTGAAGGCGATTCTTGAGTATATTCTGAACATCGGTTTTTATGATCGGCTTATCGTAGCAGCGGAACTGCTGCTGATAGGTCTGTTTGTTTACGGCATCATTACTTTCCTCAAAGGGACCCGCGGTGAACGTCTTTTTCGGGGAATGATATTTGTTCTGGTAGTCGGGCTGCTGGTTCTGAACCTGGTTGTTAAAATGTTTGGGATGGACCGGCTGGCTTATCTGTATAACAGTTTTCTGCTGGTGGTTCTTGTAGTAGCGGTTGCAGCGTTTCAGCCGGAGCTTCGGCGGGGTCTGATCCGGCTGGGCCAGACGCGGCTTTTCGGCAGTTCGCCGCAGCAGCTGACTCGTTCGGTAGAGGAAATTATCAAAGCAGTATCCCAAATGGCCGCTGACCGCACGGGTGCGATTATAGTTATTCCGCAACAGGTTGCTTTGGGGGAGTTTATCGAAACCGGTGTACGGATTGACGCCAAAGTTACCAGCGATCTGATTCAAACCATATTTTACGAAGGCACGCCGCTGCATGATATGGCGATGGTAATTCAGGGAGACCGTATTGTTGCAGCTCGGGTGCAGCTGCCGCTGGCAGAAGCCAGCAGCCGCTTTGGTCAGCTGGGATCGCGGCATCGGGCAGCCATCGGCGTCACCAGCGGGTCGGATGCAATTGTTATTGTGGTCAGCGAGGAAACAGGAATTGTTTCTCTGGCGATGGAAGGCAATCTGATTCGCAATATATCGGAGGCACAGCTTCGCCGGTATCTAACAACAGCACTGGTGGAGACGACGCCTGTTCTGGAAAAACTGGGCAAACTGACCCGAACTGAAGCACAAGAAGACAGTTCGTTAAATACGTAAATCCCTATGAGCGATAAAGTGCGTACATTTTTAGGAGTGGTTTTCTTAACGCTGCTGATTTGGGCATGGGCTTATCTGTCACAGGAAGAAAAACGGTCGTTTACAGGAACTCTGGAGGTTTCTCCGGCAACTGACCCCGGGCTGCTGGTAACATTTACAGGCAAGGAGGGAGCCACGCAGACGCGGATTACGCTGACTTCGCTGAATTTCAAAGGGGCACCATCCAAGATTTCTGATCTTTTGAAGCGCTACAATCTGCCGCAGACAGATCCGGACAAGGAGCGCCTGAACTTTTATTACAATCCGACAGATGCCGGTCAGACGTCGGGAACCTATACACTGGACATTCTCGATTATCTTCGCAAAAGCCCTAAGATGCATGAGCTGGCGCTGACATTGGAATCGTGCACACCAGAGCAGGCGGAGGTTACTATTGAGCAGCTGGAGGAGAAAAAACTGGCGATTCAATGTCTGGATGAAAATGGGCTTCCTGTTAAAGGTGCTGTAGCAGATCCTGCTTTTGTAAATATCTTCGTTCGAAAAGGGTACAGCGGCCCTGCTACAGTAACGCTTTCGCCGCTGCTGAAAGAAGCAGCCCGCAGCGCGCCGGTTACCGTAACACCCTATGTATCGCTGGGAGTGGCCAAGATTGTCCGCGAATCAAAAGAGCCGGTGAAAGTCAGCGTTCAAAGCGAAGAGCTTTTAAAGACTTGGTCGTTTCAAACCACCAAACCCATCGGCATTATTATGAGCCAGGCGCTTCAGAATCGGTATAAGGTAACGATTCAGAATGAAATTGAAGTGCGCACTTCGACGCCGATAGTGGCTACCGAGGAGGCGTTCCGGGCTTATGAAAACGTTACCTATCCGCTGCTGATAGAAATTCTTGACCGCGATGCCGCCCTTCCCGAGATACCCCCCAAGCGGATTATCTACAATTTCCCGCCGGAATATGTCAAGCGGGGAGAAATTGCGCTGGATGAAACAAAAATTCCGCGCACTGCAACTATTAAACTGGAGCCGATTAATCCTCTGACGGTCCCGTAGAGCAGCTTCGGGAAAACTGGATGACAGTTTCAGCTGTCATCCACACAGCCAGGAGAAAAACAAGCCCTCCGACTGTTGCCAGCAGGACATTTTTCGTTTTGATATAACTGATTTCATTGAGGACCATCGCCCAGCCGGTTACAAGGAGCATTATCAGACAGGGCACGGCGGCTACCAGATAGCGTAAACCGCCTTTGCGTTTGAGGTACATTGTTATCACCAGAAGCGCCAGCGCTGCCAGAAGCTGATTAACGGTTCCAAAGAGCGGCCAGAGCCGTTTAGCACCGGCGGCATCAGCACCGAAGACAATGTGCCCTTCGGATGTATTGATGAATGCCAGCGCTGCGGCGGTCAGGACGGCTGCCGTCGTGGCAATCCAACGGTTGGACAGCACAGGCAGGTGAAAATCATCGGCCAGTTCACTGATAACATAGCGCTGAATACGCGTGGCCGTGTCAAGGGTAGTTCCAGCAAAAGAGGAAATAAACACCCCAATAATAGCCATTCCCAGCGCCGCAGGAATGCCCAGCGAAGTCATTACATTCGAAGCCCCTATGACCACCGGCGCCAGATTGCTTTCGAGGCCTTTTTCGCCCATCCAGAGACCATAGAAGTGCTGCCAAGCCTGCGGGCCGGACATTTGGCTGACACCCAGACTCAAGCCTCCTGCAATACAAACAATCACCAACACTGCCAGTGCGCCTTCCAAAAGCATTGAACCGTAGCCGACGAACAAGGCATCTGGCTCGGCTTGAAGCTGCTTGGTGCTGGTTCCGCTGGCCACCAGTGAATGGAAGCCGCTGATGGCACCGCAGGCAATGATGACAAACATCATCGGCAGCAGCGGCGGAGCATCTGAGGGAACATCCTGCAAGGCCGGAGCAGTCAGTGCGAATTCCGGGTGCAGAAAGGCCGAAGCGGCGATGCCGCAGGCCAAAAGCCCCATCATAATATAAAGCTGCCAAGCGTTAATATAATCGCGCGGCTGGAGCAGCATTGTTACCGGCAGGGTCGAGGCAAACCAGACATAAACCAGCAGCAGAATTGTCCAGAGGCCTGTCGGGGGAATCATCCAATCGGCTGGGAAATTGAACATCCCCGGCCGGACCGATTCCAACCAGGCCCCCAGCGCGATGCAGCCGTACATTGCCAGTACAGCTGCAATGGTACAGAACAAGACATCGGCGTTTTTCCTGTAAATTGCCCAGCCCAGCAGCATTGCGATGGGAATCTGAAGCCAGACGGCCAAGATAGAAGCAGGGTAGAGCTTGAAAACCGTTGCTATCACGATACCGAAGATGGCAATAATAATCAGCAGTGCCAGAAAGACTATGAGGAAAAAAATCAGCCGGACACGCTTATTGATATAGCGGGCGGCTATTTCCGATATGCTTTTGCCGTCGTTTCGCAGGGAAACGACCAGCGTTCCGAAATCGTGTACAGCACCCATCAGCACGCAACCGAGTGTTACCCACAAGAGAGCCGGCAGCCAGCCCCAGATAATGCCGATGGCCGGACCGACAATGGGACCGGTACCAGCAATGGAAGTAAAATGATGACCGAATAAGATCCCTTTTCGGGTTGGGACAAAATCGATGCCATCCTGATGCTGGCGGCTGGGCACAGGGGCTTCAGGACGCAGACAGAAAATCTTGCGGGCTAGAAATTTGCCGTACGTGTGATAAGCTACCAAATATCCGACAAAACAAACCAGCATTAGTAAAAGTGCATCCATAGCAAACCTCCTGTTTGGCAGTACCGTAGAGCATCACGCTCAAAACTGACCTTCATTTATTAGCTGCGTCTGCGCAGCAGCAAACGTATCGGGACTTCTTCCAAACCCAGCAGTTCTCCCAGCCGGCTGATGATAAACCGCTGATAGGGCTGGTCAAACAGTGCCGGATTATTAACAAACAGCAGAATGCAGACGGGATTGGAGGCCACCTGTGCGGCATAATAAATCTTCGGGATACCCGCCTTTTTGCGGGAGCCGGCGGCCTTTTCCGAAGCCAGCATCTCAACAGCTTTGTTTAATCGGGCAGTTGGAATCTTTGCTGAAGCCTGCTTAAAAAGTTCAGCCGCCAAATCGAGGACGCTTTGGATATTTTTTCCGTCCTTGGCGGTAGTAAAGGCAATGGGGGCATGGCGAATGCCGACCAGAACCTTGCTGAGGTAGTCGGCATAATCTTCAGCAGCAGCTTGGTTCTTGACCAAGTCCCATTTGTTGACAACAATCACACAGGGTTTGTTTTCCTGACAAATCAGGGCACACAGTTTTTTATCGACCTGCGAAATCTTTGTTGCGGCATCCATCATAAAGAGGATAACATCGGCCCGACGGATGCTTCGGGTAACCCGTGTATAGCCGTAATATTCGATGTCGTTCTGCATTTTTCCGATTTTTCTTACCCCAGCTGTATCAATAATAATAAACTGGCGCCCGTCCTTTTCAAAACGGACATCCACCGCGTCACGGGTAGTGCCGGGAACATCACTGACGATGACACGTTCCTGCCCGACGACGGCATTGATAAAGGTGCTTTTGCCGGCATTGCGCTTGCCGACTACAGCCAATTTCATTACTGCTTCAGCAGGCTTTTCGCAGGGCAGATGGTCAAGCATTTGGCAGATTCGCTCCATCAGGGCAGCACGGTTGACAAGGTTGGCAGCTGAAATGCAGATTGGCTCGCCGAAACCCAGTTTGAGGAATTCGCTGGCCAGTGCAAGCTGCTTTGGGCTGTCGGCCTTATTGGCAACCAGAATTACTTGGAGCGAGTGCTTGCGAAGGAGAGCAGCGATTGTTTGGTCAAGGGGAACCACCCCCTCTCGGATATCAACCATAAACAGCACGACATCGGCAGAACCGATGGCCTGAAAAATCTGATTTTCGACGTGTGATTCAAGGGCATCGGTGTCTACAATTCCATAGCCCCCGGTATCCACCAGCTCAAAATACCGGTCGCCTTCGTTTATGATAGTGCTGACGCGGTCGCGCGTTACGCCGGCCATCGAGTCCACAATGCTTATCATCTGCCCGGACAGCGAATTGAGCAGACTGCTTTTGCCTACATTGGGACGCCCGATTATTGCTACAACAGGTAATGCCATTGGGTATTTCCGTTCTCAAATATTCAATTTCAGCGAAATTATAACCGAAATAACATTTTATGGGAAGTAGCAACCGCTTTGTATAATTTAACTTGCAAAATTAACCGGTGCGAATACGCTGTGCAATAAGATGAGTGAAAAAGCGACAAAAAAATGCCCATTCTGCAATGAATTAATCCATATTGAAGCCGTCAAATGCCGGTTTTGCAAAGAGTTTCTCGAAGATAATAGGGGCCTTCCAGTATCACTTCATTCCCGACGGGCAGTTGGCGGGAAAGCAGGGCTACAATTGTCTGCCGAACAAGACAGAAAAACAAGAGATGAGATGTCTAATTCTAACAAAAATGACTCTTATGTTCTGTTTGAGGCATCGCCATCGTTATGGGCGCTGGTCGGTACGTATGTCGAATCAGCAATTTTTTTGGCAATCGCTATTATTCTGATGCTGCATCCTGTCAGCAAACTGGCTGCATACAAGATAATTCCAGTTGTTGCTGTCGAGAAAATACAGATTGGGGACACAATTGCCAAGTACGGGGGTATGGGTCTTGCGGGCATAGTCGTAGTCAATGTTCTTTATCAGACAATTCGGCTAAAGCGGATTCGTTATGAAGTCAATCCTGACCGTATAGAGTTTACACGGGGTGTTTTCAGCCGGAAAATTGACAATCTTGATATGTTTCGGGTGGTTGATATAAAACTTCATCGAAGTCTTCTGGACTGCATCACGGGAGTCGGATCTGTCACGCTGGTGACCAAAGATGAATCTGATCCTGTGTTTGAATTTGAAAAGGTTGCCAATCCTAAAGCTCTGTACGATGTCATTAAAAAGGCTTCTCTGGATGCTGACCGCAGACAGGGTGTAATCCACATTGATTAAATACTTCCTTTGCCGATAAAAGCGGTTTAATAAAGCCGGCCCGGGCGGAATAAAATCCCCCGGGCCTTGTCTCAAAGCCGTGGCGGGCTAGGTTATCTCAAATGCAATTTTCGACAGTCAAAAATCAGGCAGCCCGATCCCTGTGAGGTTCTCATATACTCCTCGTCGTTAATTTTTTGGGCGCTGGCTTCCTTTGCTCGCGGCTGCCTGAAGCAAACGTCCTTGTTCGCCCGGATTTTTATACTTCTTGAGAAAGCTGTGTTTTTAAAGAGCGGCATATTGCTGAGCGACATCGGCAAGTTGACGGTCGGCCTCGAGCAGTGCTTCCATATCCGCCGTTACGAGGTGGCGAATCAGGGTTTTGCGAATACGCAGCAGACCAAGCCGCAAAATTTTTTCCTCAACAGTCCCGGCAATAGTACGCGCCATCAGCCGATCCATCCGATAGCGGCTAACCAAATCTTCGACGATTCGGCTTTTATCCCATTGGAGCCACTGGCTATCTACCACTTCAATACGATGCCGATGCAGCGAGCGGCAGAGATGGTGATGCTGAAGTGCTTCAGCCGCTTCTTCGAAACCCGCTCCGGACAGGACAGATAAAATCATTAAATGAATCTGCTCTGCAGTCAGTTGCCCAAGTGAAGGCTGCTGATAGAGAAAGGCGGTAATCGCCTCGGCCAGCATTTCGGCTATATCCAAACCGTCTCTTCCGGCACCGGCCAAGGCCCTATGCAGCGTGCCGAGAACCTTGGTGTGCAGGTATGGCTCTGTTGAACCGTCTGCCTTTATCACTCGTATTTGCATCGATTGAGTCCTTTCAATCGCTGCCGCACTAATCAGACATTAAACAGGTGCGGCTGATCTGCATTGTCGGGCTCCCGAATGGCTTGGCTGACTTCATCCAGCAGAGCGCCGGCATCTGTAAAATCCCGATAGACACTGGCAAAACGAATATATGCTACCTTATCCACTTTGCGGAGAAATCGCATTGCCTGCTCGCCAAGAAACAAAGAAGAGACTTCTTTATCGTAATTGCGGAAGACCTCTTCTTCTATGCGGTCGGCAATGTCCTGAATTTTTTCAGCTGAAACCGGACGCTTATAACAGGCTTTCTGGAGGCCGGCAACAAGCTTATCACGATCATAGGGAACCCGCGTTCCGTCCTTTTTAATAACGCTTAATTTGAAGGCTTCGCCGATTTTTTCGTAGGTGGTAAAACGCCGTCCGCAAAGCAGGCACTCACGACGCCGCCGAATGATACGTCCGCCTTCGCTCGACCGGGAATCAATGACCTTGTCGTTGTCTTCTTTACAAAACGGACATCTCATAACCACTTCCGCGCTAATGGGGATTACTATATATTCATTTTTGAATATATTATCATCAATATATAGTGTGTCAATGGAAAAAATAAGAATTTTAGGATAGGCAAGGAATAATTTTCAGTTAACTGATTTGCATCGATGAAAAGCAAACTCAATTCAACCAACGATAGCAATAGATGTTTTAGATATGGATTGTCGTTAGTATGGAATTAATAGAAAATCACCCAGCCCCTCGGCAGGGGCTGGGTGAAGATTGAAAGCGAAAGTGTTATTTATTTTTAACCGCAGCCTGTGCGGCGGCCAGACGAGCAATCGGTACACGGAATGGAGAACAGCTGACATAGTTCATACCCACCTTGTGGCAGAACTCAATGCTAGCCGGCTCACCGCCATGTTCGCCGCAGATACCAACTTCAAGGTCTTTTTTGGCTGAACGGCCGCGCTCAATTCCGATTTTAATCAATTCGCCGACACCAATTACATCGATGCTCTGGAACGGATCTCCGGGCAGAATGCCTTTGGAGACATAATCGGGCACAAAACCGCCGATGTCGTCACGGCTGAAGCCGAAGCTCATCTGCGTCAGGTCGTTCGTTCCAAAGCTGAAGAAGGAGGCATATTCGGCTATCTGATTGGCTACCAGCGCAGCCCGCGGGATCTCGATCATTGTTCCGGTAAGGGTCTTCAGTTTCTTGAGACCAAACTTGGCCAGCACTTCTTTATAGACTGCGTCGATAATCGCATACTGGTTTTTCAGCTCGTTGACATCGCAGACTACTGGAATCATAATTTCCGGATAGGGCTTCTTGCCTTCTTTGGTCAATTCAGCAGCCGCTTCATAAATTGCCCGCACCTGCATCTCAGTTACTTCCGGGTATGTAATGCCCAGACGAACGCCGCGATGTCCCATCATCGGATTGGTTTCGTGGAGATCCTCTGCACGCTTGGTCAGTTCGGCAATGCTGATGCCCAAGGACTGTGCCAGCTCGGCCTGTCGGGCCTCATCCTGCGGCACAAACTCATGCAGCGGGGGATCCAGCAGGCGAATAACCACGGGCATTCCATCCATAGCGGCCAGCGTGGCTTTGATGTCGCGCTTGACGAAGGGGAACAGTTCGTTGAGGGCTTTTCGGCGCTCGTCGAGGGTCTTGGACATAATCATCTTACGCAGGCAAAACAGCGGCTGCTCGCTGTTTTTGCCGTAGAACATATGCTCGGTACGGAAGAGGCCGATGCCTTCTGCGCCGAATGCTTTGGCACGGGCGGCATCTTCAGGCGTATCAGCGTTGGTGCGGATGCCCAGCTTGCGTACGGCATCGCAGATTTTCAAGAAATCCATCAGAACCTTGTTTTCCTCGCCGGCGTCCATCATCGGCAGCTGACCGACATAGACATTGCCCCGTGTGCCATTGAGGGTAATCCAGTCGCCTTCCCTGAGGGCAGTGCCATCAACACGGACCGTCTTAGCAGCCAAATCGACATGGAGGGCACCGCAACCGACGATGCAGCATTTGCCCCAGCCGCGAGCAACCAGTGCTGCATGGCTTGTCATGCCGCCGCGGGCAGTAAGAATGGCCTGAGCGGCTCTCATTCCCTCGACATCTTCGGGGTTGGTCTCTTCGCGGACCAGAATGACCTTCTTGCCTTCCTTGGCCCAATTAACGGCATCGTTGGCAGTAAAGACAATCTGCCCGGTGGCACCGCCGGGACCAGCCGGAAGACCTTTGGCCAGAACCTTCTGCTCCTTTTCCACCTTGGGATCGATAATCGGGTGAAGCAATTCATCCAGCTGGGCAGGAGTAACCCGCATTACAGCCATTTCCTTGGTGATGAGCTTTTCTTTGACCATATCTACGGCCATTCGCACCGCCGCAGGACCATTGCGCTTGCCGACACGGCACTGGAGCATAAACAGACGTCCCTTTTCGATGGTAAACTCAATATCCTGCATATCGCGGTAGTGCTTTTCCAGCCGATTCTTAATGGCTACCAGCTCTTTGTAAAGCTTGGGCATTCCCTTTTCGAGGGTTACCAGATGCTTGTTGTGTTCGGATTGCGATTCTTTGTTGATGGGGGCAGGGGTACGGATACCAGCCACCACATCTTCACCCTGAGCATTGACCAGATACTCGCCATAGAAGGTATTTTCACCGTTGCCCGGATTGCGGGAGAAGGCCACGCCTGTGGCGCAATCGTCACCCATATTGCCAAAGACCATGGTCTGGACATTAACAGCGGTACCCCAGTCGTCCGGAATGCCTTCAATGCGGCGGTAGCTGACAGCCCGCTTGCCGTTCCATGAAGCGAACACAGCTTCAATACCGCCCCACAACTGGTCATAGGCATCATCAGGGAAGGGCTTGCCGAGAACATCCTTAACCTTAGCTTTGAACTGGTCGCAAAGTATCTTGAGATCTTCTGCCGTTAAATCGGTATCGCTGGTATAACCCTTGGCCTTTTTCATCTGGTCCATCAGACGTTCAAGCTGACGGCGGATGCCCTCGTCGTCTTTGGGTTCGATGCCGGCTGCCTTTTCCATGACGACATCGGAATACATCATAATCAAACGGCGGTAGGCATCATAGACGAACCGCTCATTGCCGGACTGCTTAATCAGGCCGGGTATGGTTTTGCTGGTCAGACCGACATTCAGAACGGTTTCCATCATTCCGGGCATCGATGAACGAGCACCGGAACGGACGGACACAAGCAGGGGATTATTTACATCGCCCAGCTTGCGGCCCATAATCTTTTCAACCTTGGCCAGAGCGGCGGCAACTTCTTTATCCAGGCCGGCAGGGTATTTCTTTTTGTTCTGATAGTAATGGGTGCAGACCTCTGTGGTGATGGTGAATCCGGGTGGGACCGGGATGCCCAGCGAGGCCATTTCGGCCAAATTGGCGCCCTTGCCGCCCAAGAGTTCCTTCATTTTGGCGTTTCCTTCAGCTTTTCCGCCGCCGAAGAAATATACCATTTTGCCCGCTTTGGAGGCGGCTTTTTTCACGGGCTTCTTAACTGCATTCGGGGCAGTTTTTACGGCTTTTTTTTGTGCCATTGTGAAAATCTCCCTTATCTTAAACGGTTAAAATTTCGCGTATTCTGGCGTTTTTGCTGTCCTACACAGACCGCACGATATAAATCAGGGTGTCGTTCAATAAAAGGATGTGAAATATAGCCGCAAAACGGCTCTCTGTCAACAATGAAAACAAGATAAGGAACAGCTTTTAGAGTGCCGAAAATGCTGTTTTCGAACTACATAATATGATTTTCGAAGATTTATATATCTCCCCGTCATTGTTTTTGGGCTTTACCACACAATCTTTTTTAGGTTTTTTAAATTAAATCACATTATCGCCACCGGTGGGCACGGATAGATTCGAGGATTTGTTCGGCGCATTCAAGGGCAGCCAGCCCTTCTTCGGCGGTAACTTCGGGGCGTTTGGACGGATCGAGGATGGAGGCCAGAAAGGCCTGCTGCTCGAGTTTAAGAGGTTCTGCATCTTCAATCTGCAGGTTTTCGATATGCAGCAAATCTTTCCAGTTGACCGTAGAAAAGTCAAAATCCTGCGCCTGCTGGTGCTGGCGAATCCACTTGACGACATCGACGTTGGGGTCGGTCTTGATGATGATGCCCTCTTTGCGGAAATAATCCAGCGACAGATAGGCCTGCCGACTGAAGACACGGACTTTGCGTTCGGTTTTGAGTGCCAGCCGGGAGGCGGTAACATTGGCGATGCAGCCGTTTTCGAAGACGATGCGGGCATTGCAAATATCTTCGTGGTCGGCAATAACATTGACTCCGGCGGCATCGACTTTTTTGACGGGGCTGCTGGCCAAAGAAAGAATGATATCGATGTCGTGAATCATTACATCCAGCACCACGCCGATATCCATCGAACGGAAAGGATAGGGGCTGACGCGGGTTACTTCAATGAACATCGGCTCGATATGCAGCCGTTTCATCGCCTGCACGACGGGATTGCAGCGCTCTGAATGGCCGACGGCCACAACAACATTGTGCTTTTTCGCCAGTTTCACAATGTCGCGGCCCTGCTCAACTGCAGCAGCCAGGGGTTTTTCAATCAGTACCGGTATTTTATTTTGAATGAACAGGGATGCCAAATCATAATGCGCCGCCGTGGGGGCGGAAATGGTAACGGCATCTACTTTGCCGATCAGGTCGGCAGGATCGGCGACAGCCAGACAATCGAACTGTTCGGCAACAGCAGCGGCCTTTTCGGGATTGCTGTCGGCCACGGCGACAAGCTGGACATTGTCCAACTTGGAATAGACTTTGGCGTGAATCCGGCCCATCTTGCCGGCACCCACGACGGCAGTACGCAACAGAGCCATTGGTAATGTCCTATTCCCTATACAGTTCCAGATGCCGGCCGAAACGCTGCTTGCTGCTGTTTATCAGCGAATCTACCATTGCGCGGACAGGTTCAGCCAGTCCATCCCGCTGGGCCAATTCCTTGACACGTTCAAGAATAGGACCGTCGCCGCGCCAAATCCATTTGAACGCATCAAAGACAGCGTCCTTCTGCTCGTCAGACAGGCCGGCACGTGCTAAACCGCGCTTATTGACGGCACGAATTTCCAGCGGATAATGGCCGCTAACGATAACAAATGGGGGAACATCATGGTTAATGCCGGTATAGCCGGCGGCATAGCACCAGCGGCCGATGGTGACAAACTGATGGACGGCAACCATACCGCTCAGCCAAGCGCCGGTTTCGATTTTGCAGTGGCCCGAGACCTGCGTGCAGTTGCTGATGACAATTTTGTCTTCAAGGTGGCAATCGTGGCCCAGATGGACATTTATCATCAGAAGATTGCCGCTGCCGACAATGGTATTATGGTCGGGGTACATACTGGGATGAATTGTTACATATTCCCGAATGACATTATGGTCGCCGATAATCAGCCCGCCCAGCCGGCTGTTTTCATCAAAACCCAGCACCTGCGGAGGGCGGCCAATAACAGCCCCTGCATAAACACGGTTATGCTTGCCGAGTCGGGTATTTTTGCCGATGACCACATGGGTATCGAGAATGGTATTGTCGCCGATAACCGCCCCCTCGTCTACGACAGTATAGGGGCCGATCACCACATTTGACCCTACCTGTGCACTGGGTGCAATCACAGCGGTAGGATGAATTTGCTGACTCATACTTTTTTTTTAGAACCTCCAAAATATAAATTGGTTATTATCTCACAGTCGCAAATACTGCTGTTTATACTTCATCGTCCACCAGCATAAATTTCAGCTGGGCTTCTGCCACAATTTCATTGCCGACCATAGCGGTACAGTTGCATTTGGCTGCGCGGCTTCGGACTTTGTCTGCCTGCGCTGTCAAGATAAGCTGATCGCCTGGGATAACGGATTTTCGAATTTTAACGCTGTCCATCGTCAGCAGGACAGCGAGCTTTCCGGTATGCTCAAGGGTCTGGGCAAACAGAAGGCCGGATACCTGAGCCATTGCCTCGACAATCAGAACGCCGGGCATCACGGGTCGGCCGGGAAAGTGTCCTTGAAAAAACTGCTCATTAAAGGTCACATTTTTGACAGCTTTTATCCAGTGGTCTGGCTCGACTTCAACAACCTTATCGACCAGCAGGAATGGATAGCGATGAGGCAGAATGCGCTGAATGCGGCGGATATCCAGCACGGGTTTGCTTTCCAGGAGACGTTCCTTTCGGCTTCGGCGTTCGGCTTCGACTATCTGCATCACCAGTTTCTGGTTAAGGGCATGGCCTGATTTATAGGCGACAATTCTGCCGATGATGGGCCGCCCTGCCAGCCGCAGGTCGCCGATGAGATCGACGACTTTGTGCCGCACGCATTCATCGGGAAAACGAAAACTGTTTTTAATAGGTCCATCCGAGCTGATAACCAGTATTTCCTTAGGGCTCAGATGCGTTCCGATTCCCATTGCCTGCATTTGGCGGGCTTCGGCCTCAAGCACAAACGTCCGGGTGCGGGCCAGATGCTGTGCAAAGTGCGATTCGCTCAAATCGCAGGAATAAATCTGGCGCCCGATGCCGGTATGTTGGGTATAGTCCAAATCATAGGTGATGCTCAATCCGCCGGTACCAGACGGCAGGGCATAGATGGATTTATCGCCCTCATTTATCGCTATCGGCTCGGTGATAATAATAGGATTCTGTTCGGCCTCCTGCATTTGGATGCCGCATTTCTGGAGCGTTTTAAAAAACTCTTCACTGCTGCCTTCAAAGCCCGGCAGTTCAGGGGCATCTATTTCAATAATCAGGTTGTCAATATCCAAAGCGCTGACGGCAGCCAGACAGTGTTCTGAAGTTTCAACATAGGCATCGCTATTTTGCAGAGCAGTCCGCCGCTGTCGGACGGCAATGTTCTGGGGGGACACCGGAATATATACAGGGGGCTGAAGGTCTCGGCGCACAAAAACAACTCCGGTATCGGGATCTGCCGGCTTAAAGACTACTTTGACATCACAGCCGCTAAAGAGTCCCCGACCGGATAGTTTGGCTTCACTTTTAATGGTTTTCTGCTGACTCAAGCTGTTTGACCCTTTGTCTAAGTTCCTTGAGTTCTTTGGCCAGTTCGGGAAGGCGCTGATAGATTGCTACACACTTTAGTTCCCGATGCATTTCCTGCGGCGGCATACCCAAAACAGCCTGTCCGGGCGGCACATTTTCGGTAACGGCACTTTTGGCACAGACCATCGCGCCATCACCTAAAATTATATTATCAATAATGCCCGACTGACCGCCCATTGCAACCCCGTTTCCGAGCACCGTGCTGCCGGCAATGCCAACCTGACCGGCCAGCAGGCAGAGCCGGCCGATCCGGACATTGTGGGCAATCTGGACCAGATTATCTATTTTAGTTCCCGCTCCGATAATGGTATTGCCGAATTTGGCCCTGTCCACACAGCTGTTTGCACCGATTTCCACGCCGTCTTCCAGAATCACGCCGCCGTTGTGGGGAATCAGACGATGCTGTCCATCAATAAAGGCATAGCCGAAACCGGTCGAACCAATGGTAGAGTTGGCCTGAATGATGCAAAAATTACCGATTTGACAATTGTGATAGACAACCACATTGGCATCCAGCCGACAATGCATCCCGATAACGGTCTTTTCGCCTATCTTGCAGCCGGGCCCTATGACTGTGTGAGCACCGATTTTGACACCATGGCTGATATATGCACCCGGACCAACAGCAGCAGTCTTATCGATCTGTGCTGACGGTTCGATTACAGCCGTCGGATGAATCCCGCCAAAACCGGCCAACTTTGGAGCAAACAACTCCATAGCTGTAATAAGCGCCTTGTTTACATTATCGACCACCAATTGCGGGATTAGGCATTCCGGCAGGGGTTTATCAGTAATTACAGCCGCCGCACGAGAACCGGCTAATCCTTTGGCGTGTTTGGCTGATGTTAAAAAGCATACCTGATCTGGGGCGGCATCCTGAATTGTATTGACACCGACTATTGTTTTTTCACCGCCGCCGGTCAGTTTTGCTTTCAGCTTTTCTGCAAGTTCGGACAATAACATATATAGGCTCGCTGCAAAAGTCATTCAGCCGTCATTGGGCCTTATCCAGTGCGGCCAAAACTTCGGCAGTCAGGTCATACTGTTCGCTGCGGTAGAGCAGTTTTTTAGTCTTGACTGTAAGCATAAAATCGCGAAGGGACGGCGCCGGCAGGTCCAGCTGTTCATCGGCGATGACCATATCCAGTCCTTTGGTCTTGGCAACATCCTGAACGACGGTCAGCAGCTTTTGATAGAGCGATTCTGTCCAGCGCTGCATTTCGGATTCTACCTTTGTGCGGTAAAACTCATCTTTGGCATCCATCAGGGCCTTCTTTTCGAGCATTTCACTCTGAAGACGCAGGGCATCCTCGCTGCCGGGTGTTCGCAGCTTAAGGTTGGCCTGCAGAGCATCCAGTTCATCCTTCATTTTTTTGTATTCGTTTTCCATCGCGGTCCGCTCGCTCTGCATTTTTTCCTGCCATTGTTTGTGTTTGGCACAGTTTTCGAGCACCTGTGTTACATTGACGACCCCGATTTTGGCCGGTGCTGCAGCGGCGGCTGCGTCAAGATGTGCCTGCCGATAAATTCCAAGTGAGACCACAACAGCTACAGCGGAGAACGTATACATCAATTTTGCGTTTTTCATTTTGAATCCTTTCTTTCTGCTGGGCATCTGAAGATGCGCCATAAAGGGTCAACTTTCAATCAAAAAACGAAAAAACTTCACGCTTTACACACGTCTGCACCATATCGCATCTGCTTTCCTATCATCGGCCGGACTTAGAAGAGAGCACCGACTGAAAAACTGAAGACCTGAGTATCATCGTCTTGGTCTTTGGTAATCGGGGCGGCCAGCTCAAAACGCATCGGCACCGGCCCGAAGAACTGGGGTATCAAAATCTGTATGCCGGTACCCACGGAGGAGCGAACATTTCCGTCATCAATGAGGCCGGCATCCGTAAAGAACAGCCACGAAAACATTTGGCTGCCCAGCGGCACTGCCACCTCGGCATTTCCGACAACCATCCAGTCGCTCCCAATGGGCTCCTTGCTGGGACCGCTGCGGGGGCTGACGCCGCGGTATTCAAAACCGCGCAGCGAGCTTTGACCGCCCAGATAGAACCGCTCAAATGTAGGAGCATTGCCGACCGTAGTAGCAGCAGTGATTTTGGTTTCGAGCACCGTTTTCAGCTCAGCCAAGTCTTCATAGAGGGTGGTGTACCAGCGATAGGTGCCGTCGAGAATGCCAAATGTATGGTCACCGAAGACCTGCTCATAGCCGGCGTCAAAATTATAGCCGCGGCTGGGTGTAAAACGGCTGTCGGTTGTATCTTTGCGGATATACAGCCGCGTACCATAAAGCATATTGGAACCCTTGACATCAATTACATCCTGAGGAGCATCCCAATCCAAATTCTCAATTTTAACATCTTCCAGCCGAAAACTAAGGCCTCTGCGCCAGTCATCGGCATAACGTTTTTCCAGACCAAAGCGTCCGGTCAGGCGCGATTCATCGTATGTTTCGCGCCAGCGTTCAAAGCTGGAGCCAACCAGATTTAATGCCATTGGCATATCAAACAGATAAGGTTCGGTAAAACTGACCGAATAAGTGCTGACTTCCGTGCCGGGGCTGGCTGTGAGCCGGAACTGCTGGCCTGCGCCGCGAAAGGCCTTGCCGGTAAACAGCTCGCTCCAGCTTTCGGGCCAGTCGGTTATGTCAAAATTGCGCTGGGTCAGCGAAATGCTTCCGATGACGCCGCTGTCGCTGGCTATACCGGCACCCAGCATAATCGAACCGGTCTGTCCTTCGCGAATGGTGACCAAGGCATCACGGGTATTGGGATCGGTGCCCGTAGGAACAATAGAGGCTGCTTCAGCTACAACCGACTGGCGAATAATTTTTTCCAACTCCCCTTCGCCGTTGCCCCGGGCAATATCCGCATTGTACCATTGGCCGGGTGTAAAACCCTCTTCATCCATAATGCGCCGGATAGTTCGATCCTGCAGCGTGGTATTACCAACGACGGTAACTTCGCCGATGCGGTAGCGGCTGCCCTCTTTAATTTCATAGTCCACATCCACCCGGGCTTCGGGCAGAATGGTACGCTTGGCATCAACCTGCGCATCGATGAACCCCTGCTGGCCATAGGTGCTCTTGATTTTTTTAGCATCAAAATCAGCCCAGGCCTCGCTGTAGAAATAATTTTGACGCAGCTTCATATTGCCGCTGAGCTGCTCACTGGAGAAAAATTCATTGCCGGACAGGCGGATAGCATTGACCGTATAAGCCGGCCCTTCGGCGACATCAAATGTTACATAGGCCCTGCTTTTGGTTTCGTTGAACACCACTTTGTTTGAAATCTGCGCATCAAGAAAGGATTTTTTGTGGTAGGCTTCCAGCAGCTTTTGGGTATCCTGCTCCACCTGCTCAGGGGTATAATAGACGGGGAAAAAGAGGAACTTACGCGGCTTGGTTTTAACAACATCGCTGAGCTGGCCGTCCCGCAGCATCTGGTTCCCGTTATACTCTACATGGGCGATTTTCGGCCTGGGGCCTTCTTCGATCTGATAGGTTACCTGTCCCAGCAGAAGGCCTTCTTCTGAAACTGTTACCTTTGCCCAAGGGAAGCCCTTTTTGCGGTAGAGGGCCTCCATGGCATCAGCACCGGCCCGCACCAGAAACACATCCAAGTAATCGCCGGTGTGAAAGCCCAGTTCCTTCAGCAGCACGGCATCTTTGAGTTTCTTATTTCCGACTAGCGCAAGAGAACGGACCAGATTGCGCTCCTCTACAACATATGTCAGCACAACCGTTCCATTTTCAATGCGCGTGTTGTAGTAGACCCTTTCGACGGCCTCCAGCCGGCCGATACGGCGCATGTCCTCAGCAGCGGTTTCGGCGCGGAACGGCAGGCCGGACCGAGAGCGGACGACAGCCAGAATTTCGGCACGGGTCAGCGTTACATTGCCGGCCACCTCCAGACTTTTAATTGTCAGACCTTCCGGAGAAAGGGCAGAGTCTTGTGCCCCCGCCAAGCCAGCGCAGATACAAACAGCCAGCAAAACCGCCGCTTGAGACCGCAACTGCCGCATGTTCACCTCCCTATAAGTTTTCTGCATACCATTAAAACGGTTCTGTAATGTGACTTTTCGGCTTAAAGCGCGTCAGACGCCCGTCAAAAATCAGCTCAACAGTACCAGTAGGGCCGTTTCGCTGCTTGGCAACAATGACTTCCGCCAGATTCAGTTTGTCCTGATTGGCACTCATCCACTCCTCATCCCCCTGATGATAATAGGCCTCGCGGTGAAGCAGCATAATCACATCGGCATCTTGTTCGATGCTGCCGCTCTCGCGGAGGTCGCTCATCCTCGGGCGGTGCCCTTCGCGGCCCTCGGCGCCGCGGTTTAACTGACTCAAAACAACCACCGGCACATCCAGCTCGCGGGCCAGTCCTTTGAGTTGGCGGGAAATGGTACTGATTTCCTGCTGGCGGGATTCAACATAGCCCCCCAGACTCATCAGCTGCATATAATCGATAAAGACCGCCTGAATATCATAGCGGCTTTTAAGCCGGCGGCACTTGGCTCGCACAACCAGCGGATTCAGATTGGGCGTATCGTCAATAAAAATGGGTTTTTCATAAAGTTCGCCGCCGACACGCATCAGTTCGGCCATTTGGTCGGTAGAGAGCATTCCCTTTCGGACCAGCTGGGAATCGATGCCGCTGCGGCTGCATAGAAACCGCTCGACAAGCTGGTGGCGGCTCATTTCCATTGAAAAAATTGCCACAGGGATGCCTTCATCGGCACCGAGCGCTTCGGCCATATTCAGTGCAAAACTGGTTTTGCCCATGCTCGGGCGTCCGGCAATAATAATCATCTCGCCCTTCTGGAGACCCGCCAGCAGATAGTTTAATTCTTCAAAACCCGTCGGCAGACCTGTTACATGGGAGCCTTTGCGTTTCTCGATATTCTCGAAGGTCTCGGTAATCAGATCACGGACCGGATAAGCCGTACCGCGGATTTTCTTTTCTGTCACTGCAAAGACCCGCTGCTCGGCAGAATCAAGCTTTTCGGAAGCTTCTCCTTCTTCCCGGCAAGCCTCGTTGAGAATTTCTCCGCAGACGTAAGCCAGCTGGCGCAGCAGGGCTTTTTCCTGCACAATTCCGGTGTAATAGGCCACATTGGCCGCCGAAGGTACTGTCTCAGCAACACGAACCAGATACTCAACACCGCCGACGGCCTCAAGACAGTTGCGCTTTTTGAGTTCATCCCGCAGCAGGAGCAGGTCAATTTCGCTGTTTTTTTCATACAGCGAGACAATGGCCTCAAAAATGAGACGGTGCTCGGTCAGAAAAAAAGCATCGGCGCCGATGGTCTCAATCACATCCGCAATCGCCTGCCGATCCAAGAGCATTGAGCCGAGCACAGCGGCTTCGGCCTCAGGAGAAGCCGGAATTTTTCGTCCCTGAAGAAGCTGCTGCAAATCCGCATCTGTCCAGGAGTCATTCCTGGGTATTTGTTTCTTTTTTATCTGCGTCAACAGTCTGATCCTCTGAGACGACAACGACGCGAACAGCCGGCCGCAGGTCCGATGCAATTCTCAGCACGACCTCATGTGTGCCGATTTCCTTGATATGACCGGCCGGCATTTTCACCATATCATCCTGCACCTCAAAACCCTGCTGACGAAGGGCATCGGCAATATCCCGTTCCGTAACAGAGCCGAACAGATGCCCCATTTCGTTGGCCTTAGCAGCAATAATCACTTGAGCCCCTTCCATACGGGCGGCAAGCTGTTCCTTCTGCTGCCGTTCCAGCCGGCGAATTTCGGCCCGGCGCTGTTTTTCGGCTTCCAGCGACTTAATATTGGCCTCTGTCGGAATCGTTGCAAGTCCCTGCGGCAGCAGGTAATTGCGGGCATAGCCGTTTTTCACTTCAACCACATCGCCCAGCCATCCGAGTTTTTCCACATCTTCCACTAACAGTACTTTCATTATAGTATCTCTCCATTAATTTTCCATAGAAATTGCCGTGTTGACGAAAGCGGCTCGGACTTAAGCCGTAAACGGCAGCAGAGCCATAAAACGGGCCCGCTTAATGGCGGCTTTGACTTTCCTTTGACAGCTGGCACAATTGCCGCTGCGCCGTCGGGAAAAAATCTTGCCGCGGTTGGTCAGCAGCTTCTGCAGGGTCTCGACATCTTTATAGTCGATATATGTCTTGCCTTCCCGGCAGAAACGGCATTGGGTTTGCTCGCGAATCGTCGCGGTAATTTTCCGTCGTTTCGTATTTGGATTGCTTTGAGATTTTGCCATATAAAATCCTGTTTATTAAATGTTAACTGTTTTTTCTTCCTAATTCACAAAAGCCATAGTGCGCGGCCAGCATAATGATGAGTTTAGAACGGGATATCATCCTCTGCCGGACCGTACGAAGTTTCGGGAGCCTGTTCGTAATCCGAAGATTCGGCTGGACTGGCACCGGCCGCTTGGCCGCCTTTGCCGATAAACTCGAAGTTTTCGACAAACACTCTCAGCTTGCTCTGTTTTTTACCGTCTTTTTCCCATGCATCGTATTGGAGGCGTCCTTCCACAAAAATCGGGTCACCTTTTTTAAAGTATTTGTTTACAACCTCGGCCCGTTTACCGAACAGGCGGCAATCCACATAGCAGGGCTCATCGGCCATTGTGCCATCCTGCTTTTTATACCGGCGGTTAATAGCCAGACCGAACTCTACCACTGGCGTATTGCTGGGCAGGTATGACAGCTGCGGATTGCGGGTCATATTGCCCATCAGCAGCACTTTATTCAAATTTGCCATTGTTTAATCCTTTCTTTTG
>Ga0209407_1000208_pt1:0-60000 | contig 82652 bp, 54 predicted proteins | sample AD_JPNHG3_MetaG_FD_184410 | JGI IMG/M metagenome (GOLD analysis project Ga0209407, IMG submission 184410) | Active sludge microbial communities of municipal wastewater-treating anaerobic digesters from Japan - AD_JPNHG3_MetaG (SPAdes) (version 2) | ecosystem: Engineered > Bioreactor >...
ATCAGGTCGGTAATTTCCATCTGAGTTCTTCCCTGATGAGGGGAAGACCTCAACCGTTATGTCGCAATCCCTTCAAATCAGGTCGGTAATTTCCATCCGAAATCAAGGGCATGCTATCAATGCTCTGAAGTATTGGTCGCAATCCCTTCAAATCAGGTCGGTAATTTCCATCAAGATGCCCTCCGAAAGGGGGGCTTCCCCGCCCTGTATGGTCGCAATCCCTTCAAATCAGGTCGGTAATTTCCATCAAAACCCCCACTGTAGTTGGGGAGATATGCATAATTAGTCGCAATCCCTTCAAATCAGGTCGGTAATTTCCATCGATAGAAAAATATGCAAGCATCCCATTGCCTCATGTAGGTCGCAATCCCTTCAAATCAGGTCGGTAATTTCCATCGGAGCTGGTATAGCCTATGGCATCGGAGAATCAACGCATGTCGCAATCCCTTCAAATCAGGTCGGTAATTTCCATCAGCGGCACGGTATGCAAAGAACTAACACATCCGTTTGGTCGCAATCCCTTCAAATCAGGTCGGTAATTTCCATCCCAATCCAAACCTTGTCGAGGCAGTGCGCGACAGGGTAAGTCGCAATCCCTTCAAATCAGGTCGGTAATTTCCATCCTTTTCTTTTGTCTAGACCGGTCTATGCACCGGTCTATGTCGCAATCCCTTCAAATCAGGTCGGTAATTTCCATCAAGAGGAATTCGTAGCCGCATACAATGCGGCTACGAAGTCGCAATCCCTTCAAATCAGGTCGGTAATTTCCATCGTCAGGCCACCCATGTCCATCCTGGGCTATCAAAGTCGCAATCCCTTCAAATCAGGTCGGTAATTTCCATCGGTCGAGAAGGCGGCGGCTGAGAAAGCCGCCGCCGAAAAGTCGCAATCCCTTCAAATCAGGTCGGTAATTTCCATCGGCGGATCTGACGATGGCCCGTCGTCAAGTGTCTCAGGGTCGCAATCCCTTCAAATCAGGTCGGTAATTTCCATCGATTGAAAAGTGTACCGATAATGAGGTAAACAGAACAGTCGCAATCCCTTCAAATCAGGTCGGTAATTTCCATCCTTAAAATCATCCAAATGGGAGAAATCATCAACCTTTTGTCGCAATCCCTTCAAATCAGGTCGGTAATTTCCATCCACGTCATGACCCCCAACAAGATCATCTACCTTCTCAAGGTCGCAATCCCTTCAAATCAGGTCGGTAATTTCCATCGCACATTACTAATTGCCGGGCTCCCGGCAAGCGGTTCTGTCGCAATCCCTTCAAATCAGGTCGGTAATTTCCATCACGGCCGCGCGCCGTCAAGTCTCACAGGGCCGCGCTATGTCGCAATCCCTTCAAATCAGGTCGGTAATTTCCATCTGAATAAGGAAGAGATGAACTACAACATCCTGCTCGAGAGTCGCAATCCCTTCAAATCAGGTCGGTAATTTCCATCCCCTCCGGAAATTCCGTCCGGCCGAGGCCCGTCGTTCGTCGCAATCCCTTCAAATCAGGTCGGTAATTTCCATCAAAGTGCCTGAGCTGCGGGACCGGATTCCATCAATGGGTCGCAATCCCTTCAAATCAGGTCGGTAATTTCCATCAGCGATAAGCGCCGTGGCGCTTGCTCTCTTCCCCGAAGTCGCAATCCCTTCAAATCAGGTCGGTAATTTCCATCCCCTGCTCGAGAGCAGGGAGGCGTTCATCGCCGCATACAATGGTCGCAATCCCTTCAAATCAGGTCGGTAATTTCCATCCGCGGAAGCGAGGAAGGCGAAGGAAGCCGCCGAAAAGGTCGCAATCCCTTCAAATCAGGTCGGTAATTTCCATCGAGCAGGGAGGCAAAATCCGTCGTGACGACCTGTCGCAATCCCTTCAAATCAGGTCGGTAATTTCCATCAATCTGGAATCACAATCTCCTCTTTTGCACTCCTCATAGTCGCAATCCCTTCAAATCAGGTCGGTAATTTCCATCGAAGACCTCTACCGTGGTGGACTTGGCTACCGCAAGACGTCGCAATCCCTTCAAATCAGGTCGGTAATTTCCATCAAAGCTATCGCTTCGGCGATAGCCGATGACATCGAGAAGTCGCAATCCCTTCAAATCAGGTCGGTAATTTCCATCTCCATCTTCCCCGAGAAGGGGCTGAACGCCCCTTCTTAGTCGCAATCCCTTCAAATCAGGTCGGTAATTTCCATCAAAGAGTCCTTCCTCGCGGAAGCGAGGAAGGCTAAGGCCGTCGCAATCCCTTCAAATCAGGTCGGTAATTTCCATCGCTGCACGCCGTCAGAACAGCCAAGGCAGGGCCATCAGTGTCGCAATCCCTTCAAATCAGGTCGGTAATTTCCATCCATCCTGCTCGAGAACAGGGAAGCCTTTGTAGCGGCGTAGTCGCAATCCCTTCAAATCAGGTCGGTAATTTCCATCGTGATCCTTGAAAGGTGCGTCATGCACGTGACCAATTGCGTCGCAATCCCTTCAAATCAGGTCGGTAATTTCCATCCGCAATATGGAATTGCGCCGGGCGTTCGTTAACTCCTAGTCGCAATCCCTTCAAATCAGGTCGGTAATTTCCATCAATATGGAATTGCGCCGGGCGTTCGTTAACTCCTATGGTCGCAATCCCTTCAAATCAGGTCGGTAATTTCCATCCCTTGCCGCATACAATGCGGCAATGGACAAAGATGTCGCAATCCCTTCAAATCAGGTCGGTAATTTCCATCGCAATGGACAAAGATGCCTTCCTTGCGCAAGCAAGGAAGTCGCAATCCCTTCAAATCAGGTCGGTAATTTCCATCGATCAGTCAAGGGCGTGCTATAAGCGCCACGGCCCTTGTGTCGCAATCCCTTCAAATCAGGTCGGTAATTTCCATCGCCGGGCGTGCGCTTAACCCCTCGAAAGACTGGGTTCGTCGCAATCCCTTCAAATCAGGTCGGTAATTTCCATCTTGGGAGAGAGTCGTCTTTCGGATTCTTCCCCCCTGGGGATTTGTCGCAATCCCTTCAAATCAGGTCGGTAATTTCCATCCTTCTTGACTGGGGCAAACAGTCGTTTGGCTCTTCTACGTCGCAATCCCTTCAAATCAGGTCGGTAATTTCCATCGTAGGGCGGTAAGCGCCGTGGCGCTTACCATTTTCCCCGAGAGTCGCAATCCCTTCAAATCAGGTCGGTAATTTCCATCGACATTGTGATCACCTTTCTTTCAACACAAGGAGTCGCAATCCCTTCAAATCAGGTCGGTAATTTCCATCGGCGCATGGAATTGTGTCGGCCGTTCGGTTAATCCCTCGTCGCAATCCCTTCAAATCAGGTCGGTAATTTCCATCCCTCATGGAAATGAGGAAGGCCAAGGCCGCCGCCGAAAAGTCGCAATCCCTTCAAATCAGGTCGGTAATTTCCATCCCTTGCGCAAGCAAGGGAAGCGAAGTTGATGGTCGAGAAGTCGCAATCCCTTCAAATCAGGTCGGTAATTTCCATCCCGGACCTTGCTAAGGCGGTTCTTGAACGTACCATTAGTCGCAATCCCTTCAAATCAGGTCGGTAATTTCCATCGGTGGTAGATTTTGATTCTCTGCTTTCGAGCAGAGAAGTCGCAATCCCTTCAAATCAGGTCGGTAATTTCCATCACCTGGTGTTGCGCCGGTAGGTCGATTAACCCTTCGAAGTCGCAATCCCTTCAAATCAGGTCGGTAATTTCCATCACTTGACGGCTGCGCGCCGTCAAGTCACGCAGGGAAGGTCGCAATCCCTTCAAATCAGGTCGGTAATTTCCATCGCTGAACTCTTGGTAGAGTTCTTCCCTTCGAAGACCTCTACGTCGCAATCCCTTCAAATCAGGTCGGTAATTTCCATCGTATAACGCCGCTACAGACAAAGAGGCTTTCCTTGCTTGGTCGCAATCCCTTCAAATCAGGTCGGTAATTTCCATCGACCGCAATTAGTCTCTTCCCTGAAAAGGGAAGAGACTGTCGCAATCCCTTCAAATCAGGTCGGTAATTTCCATCAGATGTAAGAGCGATCGCTTCGGCGATCGCCGATGACAGTCGGTCGCAATCCCTTCAAATCAGGTCGGTAATTTCCATCAAGACTGGGTTCCGGAGAACCCAGATCTGAAAAAGGTGGTCGCAATCCCTTCAAATCAGGTCGGTAATTTCCATCTTACCGCGCGGAGACAAAACAGCCAGGGCAGGGCTATGTCGCAATCCCTTCAAATCAGGTCGGTAATTTCCATCGGTAGAGTTCTTCCCCAATGAGGGGAAGACCACTACGTCGCAATCCCTTCAAATCAGGTCGGTAATTTCCATCCAGTCCTTCACAGGGTCGTGCATGACCGCACGGTCATGCGTCGCAATCCCTTCAAATCAGGTCGGTAATTTCCATCGATAAAGGAAGGAAGGTAAAGATGAAAAAAGAGAAGGCGTCGCAATCCCTTCAAATCAGGTCGGTAATTTCCATCGCTGAGGTAATGGTAGAGTTCTTCCCCAAGACCACTACGTCGCAATCCCTTCAAATCAGGTCGGTAATTTCCATCGATGGACTTCACCTCTTTGCTTTCGAGCAAAGAGGCGTTGTCGCAATCCCTTCAAATCAGGTCGGTAATTTCCATCCAAGGCCGTGCCATTAGTGCTACGGCCGTTGCGCTCTTCCGTCGCAATCCCTTCAAATCAGGTCGGTAATTTCCATCCAACGCGGCGATGGACAAGGAAGCCTTCCTAACGGAAGGTCGCAATCCCTTCAAATCAGGTCGGTAATTTCCATCGTGATACTTGAAAGGTGCATTATGCACATCACGAATGTCGCAATCCCTTCAAATCAGGTCGGTAATTTCCATCGTTCAGGAGAACCCGGATCTCATGAGGGTTGTTTTAGTCGCAATCCCTTCAAATCAGGTCGGTAATTTCCATCTCTATTATGGACTTCACCTCTTTGCTTTCGAGCAAAGAGTCGCAATCCCTTCAAATCAGGTCGGTAATTTCCATCAGCCCTGAGGGAATTCTTTCCCTCAGGGACTTCAACAACGTCGCAATCCCTTCAAATCAGGTCGGTAATTTCCATCGCGTACGCCGCGGCGATGGACAAGACGGCCTTCCTAACGTCGCAATCCCTTCAAATCAGGTCGGTAATTTCCATCCTGGACTAAGGATAATCCAGTCCTTGCCAAGACAATCTGTCGCAATCCCTTCAAATCAGGTCGGTAATTTCCATCCTCAGAAAGACTGGATACGGGAAAATCCAGATCTGAAAAGTCGCAATCCCTTCAAATCAGGTCGGTAATTTCCATCTTCGCCTCCCTGTTGAACGACAGGGAAGCGTTCATCGGTCGCAATCCCTTCAAATCAGGTCGGTAATTTCCATCATGTAAGAGCGATCGCTTCGGCGATCGCTCAGGATATGTCGCAATCCCTTCAAATCAGGTCGGTAATTTCCATCCGAAAAGGCGGCGGCGGAAGTCGTGATGGAGTTCTTTGGGTCGCAATCCCTTCAAATCAGGTCGGTAATTTCCATCAAGAAAAAAGAGAAGAGAAGTCCATAGACTTCTCCTCCGTCGCAATCCCTTCAAATCAGGTCGGTAATTTCCATCGTCCATTATTGATTTGACGACGGCTCGTCGTCAGATTTCAGTCGCAATCCCTTCAAATCAGGTCGGTAATTTCCATCAGTCTTCTCTTTTTTCCTTTTCCTTTTTCATAATCGTCGCAATCCCTTCAAATCAGGTCGGTAATTTCCATCGGCTGAGAAAGCCGCGGCCGAAAAAGCCGCGGCTGAGAAGTCGCAATCCCTTCAAATCAGGTCGGTAATTTCCATCGAAAGCGATAGCCGATGACATCCAGACCGGCGCAGTATGTCGCAATCCCTTCAAATCAGGTCGGTAATTTCCATCGGTATTGTAACCGGAGCCGAACGAAGGGCGCAAGGTATGTCGCAATCCCTTCAAATCAGGTCGGTAATTTCCATCGAGGCGTTCGTAGCGGCATACAATGCCGCTACGGATAAGTGTCGCAATCCCTTCAAATCAGGTCGGTAATTTCCATCCATGGAAATGCGCCGGAAGAGCAATCAACCCTTCGAAGTCGCAATCCCTTCAAATCAGGTCGGTAATTTCCATCGGGGGTATTTGGCCACAAGAGGCCATGTCAGTGACATACGTCGCAATCCCTTCAAATCAGGTCGGTAATTTCCATCGATGTAAGGGCTATCGCTTCGGCGATAGCTCAGGATAGTCGCAATCCCTTCAAATCAGGTCGGTAATTTCCATCGAAGGCACGATGGACTTCTCCTCCCTGCTCTCGAGCAGTCGCAATCCCTTCAAATCAGGTCGGTAATTTCCATCCAGAAGGCAATCCTCGAGAGAACAATAATGCATATCACGTCGCAATCCCTTCAAATCAGGTCGGTAATTTCCATCGGACGTTAGACTCGCTGAGAGGTCGCGGTTGAAAAGTCGCAATCCCTTCAAATCAGGTCGGTAATTTCCATCGGGACAACCCGAACCTGGAGAAGGCGGTGCATGACCGAGGTCGCAATCCCTTCAAATCAGGTCGGTAATTTCCATCGGCGGACGGTCCTGGACCGACAGGATCGATACCTGGGAGTCGCAATCCCTTCAAATCAGGTCGGTAATTTCCATCGCGGAGCGGGAAGCGGCGGAAGTCTTAGTGGAGTTCTTTGTCGCAATCCCTTCAAATCAGGTCGGTAATTTCCATCTCTTTTGTCTATGGCCGGTCTATGCACCGGCACCGGTCTAGTCGCAATCCCTTCAAATCAGGTCGGTAATTTCCATCCAGGGAAGCGTTCGTAGCGGCGTACAACGCCGCTACGGAGTCGCAATCCCTTCAAATCAGGTCGGTAATTTCCATCATAATCCCAGTCTTGCTAAGGTTGTCTTGGAGAGGTGCAGTCGCAATCCCTTCAAATCAGGTCGGTAATTTCCATCAGCGATCGCTCAGGATATTGAAGCGGGCGGTACATGGTCGCAATCCCTTCAAATCAGGTCGGTAATTTCCATCCAGCGATTGAACAAATCGACTATCCGAACTTCAAGAACGGTCGCAATCCCTTCAAATCAGGTCGGTAATTTCCATCCCACCGCCCCCGACTTCGCTACCCTGCTTGAAAGCAGGGAGTCGCAATCCCTTCAAATCAGGTCGGTAATTTCCATCCGGTAGGGCTATCAGCGCGGTAGCCCTTGCCCTCTATCCGTCGCAATCCCTTCAAATCAGGTCGGTAATTTCCATCAAAACCGCCGAGGAAAGGGAGAAGGAAAATGAAAAAGGGTCGCAATCCCTTCAAATCAGGTCGGTAATTTCCATCGGACTTCGCTACCCTGCTTGAAAGCAGGGAAGCGTTTTCGTCGCAATCCCTTCAAATCAGGTCGGTAATTTCCATCGGACTTCGCCTCCCTGTTGAACGACAGGGAGGCTTTGTCGCAATCCCTTCAAATCAGGTCGGTAATTTCCATCGAGCGGGAAGCGGCGGAAGTATTAGTGGAGTTCTTCCGTCGCAATCCCTTCAAATCAGGTCGGTAATTTCCATCCGCTTACCGTCCCGAAGACGTAAGAGCGGTCGCGAAAGGTCGCAATCCCTTCAAATCAGGTCGGTAATTTCCATCCCATGAAACCGCCGATAAAGGAGATAGAAAGATGAAAAGTCGCAATCCCTTCAAATCAGGTCGGTAATTTCCATCACCTGGCAATGCGCCGGGCGTTCAATCAACCCACAGAAGTCGCAATCCCTTCAAATCAGGTCGGTAATTTCCATCAAAGAGGCTTTCCTTGCTTGCGCAAGGAAGGCCAAGGCGTCGCAATCCCTTCAAATCAGGTCGGTAATTTCCATCATGGACTTCTCCTCCCTGCTTGAAAGCAGGGAGGCTTTGTCGCAATCCCTTCAAATCAGGTCGGTAATTTCCATCGATAAGGGAGAAGGGATTATGAAAAAGAAAGAAATGAATGTCGCAATCCCTTCAAATCAGGTCGGTAATTTCCATCGAAGATGTTAAGACGATCGCTTCGGCGATCGTCGATGATATCGTCGCAATCCCTTCAAATCAGGTCGGTAATTTCCATCGCGGAAGACAAGGAAGCCTTCCTTGCGCAAGCAAGGAAGTCGCAATCCCTTCAAATCAGGTCGGTAATTTCCATTCCGAAAAGGCTTCGGCCGAAAAGGCCGCGGCTGAGAAGTCGCAATCCCTTCAAATCAGGTCGGTAATTTCCATCTGAACCCTTCAAAGGACTGGATTGTAAGCAATCCAGACGTCGCAATCCCTTCAAATCAGGTCGGTAATTTCCATCGGCGTACAACGCCGCTACGGATAAGGAAGCCTTTCTCAGTCGCAATCCCTTCAAATCAGGTCGGTAATTTCCATCACAATGCGGCGGAAGACAAAGAGTCCTTCCTTGCGCAAGCAGTCGCAATCCCTTCAAATCAGGTCGGTAATTTCCATCATCAAGAGTGGCGGGGAGTGGAACTGTGTCGGGAGGAGTGTGTCGCAATCCCTTCAAATCAGGTCGGTAATTTCCATCACCTTCATAGGGCAATCCTCGATAGGTGCACAATGCATATGTCGCAATCCCTTCAAATCAGGTCGGTAATTTCCATCACGATTGCGTCGGTGCTGTTGCGAGACAGAACGGTGTCGCAATCCCTTCAAATCAGGTCGGTAATTTCCATCGAACCCGAACCTTCACAAGGTAGTGCATGACCGAGTGGGTCGCAATCCCTTCAAATCAGGTCGGTAATTTCCATCTGAGAAAGCCATGGCTGAAGTAATCAATGAGTTCTTTGGGTCGCAATCCCTTCAAATCAGGTCGGTAATTTCCATCCCTCGCCGCATACGATGCGGCGGAGAACAAAGAGTCCTTCCGTCGCAATCCCTTCAAATCAGGTCGGTAATTTCCATCCGCCCTGATCTCGAGCAAAGAGGCGTTCCTCGCCGCATAGTCGCAATCCCTTCAAATCAGGTCGGTAATTTCCATCCGAAAGCCATGGCTGAGAAAGCCATGGCGGAAAAAGTCGCAATCCCTTCAAATCAGGTCGGTAATTTCCATCTTTAACCTCCATCAATGAGCGTTTGGCGTTGATAGGTCGCAATCCCTTCAAATCAGGTCGGTAATTTCCATCGCTCTTCCCCGAGAAGGGGCTGAACGCTGACGCGTAGTGTCGCAATCCCTTCAAATCAGGTCGGTAATTTCCATCAAGGGAAGAGATGCCGCGGCGTACAGCTCCGAGGATGTGTCGCAATCCCTTCAAATCAGGTCGGTAATTTCCATCAGGGGATGTGCGGCGCCTGTTACTACGAAAAGGTCGGTCGCAATCCCTTCAAATCAGGTCGGTAATTTCCATCGTTGTTTTCATAGGTGATGCAAATGAAATTTGATTTCTGTCGCAATCCCTTCAAATCAGGTCGGTAATTTCCATCGGCGTTGCAGGAAAGAGGAATTCTTCTTCCGGGGGGTCGCAATCCCTTCAAATCAGGTCGGTAATTTCCATCCGCCATGGACATTAAGGCAGAAATCGCCGGAATAGGTCGCAATCCCTTCAAATCAGGTCGGTAATTTCCATCCATTATCAGCATGCTCGATACTCCTGAAGCAAAACAATGTCGCAATCCCTTCAAATCAGGTCGGTAATTTCCATCATTCCTTAAAGTATCAGCCCGATCGAGCGGCGCTAACCGTCGCAATCCCTTCAAATCAGGTCGGTAATTTCCATCCGATTGTGTTCCAATTCTTTGATAATAAAAGATTTAATTCGTCATTTTCGTGAATCTCCACAAAAAGGTGGCTGATCATACTTAACCATATTTCCATCTTCGTCATTTCCTTTCTATTTTCAAGTACTTGCAAATTCGAGGCTGGTTTTATAATAGTTCAATAAAATCAGCATGTTAGGCGTTTTTTCTTTATTCTAAAAAGATCCGTGTAAATCGCCGCTAAACACTTGAATTCATTCCCTTCATTAGTCAGGTCAACGATATTTGGTTGTCAATGAGCAATAGCGGGATTGATTTATACAATCCCTGTCTGCGGTAATTGCGGCAAAGTGATATTTATGCCGATCATTGCCGCTGCACTTGCAAGAAAACCGCCCAGCGTATCTTTGACTTCCCGGTAGTCCCCATTCGCCAGCGGCGTGATACCATGGGCGAAAAGGCTGTTGTTGCGTTTCAACAGGGTATTCAGGACTTTTTCCCGATTTTTGGAATAATGTTCGCCTACAGGATCACCAAGTTCTTGCAGTAGTTTATAGACATCGTTCAGCCCCAAAATCAGTTTGTCCTTATCCCGCACACGGTTTTTGTATGTCTCCCGGAGTTCCGCCGGCAGGTGGTCCAAGGGGATGTTGCCCGATTCCAGGTTAAATTGCTTTTTCAAGCGAATCTGAGCGAAAAGCTCCATGGCGCGGTAAAGCCTCGCGACGGCGTCATCGTAGTGTTGGCGATGGGCTTTGCGGGCAGCATTGTTAAGAAGATCGCCCACGAGTTCATAGCCGGTGACCTTCTTGCCCTGTCCAAGGATCGATTTTATTGCCTGTTGATGTTTGGGAAGCGGGGCATTGCAGGCTTCCAGCAGATCCCGGGCCTCAGCATGCAGGAATTTGTCCCAGAGATCAAAAGCATGGCAGAGCTGGGCGCCCTTGAGAATCTTGTCCCGGAAATCTTTGTCAATGGGGCGTTTCAGAATCTCTGTAAGGAGCAGATATGCATAGGCGTAATCGAAATCGCCAATACTCCTTCTGGCCAATTCAACCTGAAGATCGCCGAAGATCCGCCATTTATCCACGGCAACGGGGGTATCGCCGCTGCGGACCTTGATCAGATCGGAACGGGGGCCAATATTGACGGCCAGATCGCATCGTTCCGTCATCAGGCCGGCAAGGCCCAGCGCCACCGACATGGTCTTGGTGCCACCGGTATAGTTGGCAATGACCTCGCAACGGGGACCATGTTTTTCCTCGATACTTATCAGCAATTCCCGGACGGCTTCATAACATTCCCGCAGGTCGTCAGGATTATCCACAGTAAAAATGTCATATTGGGACGGGTCCAACCCGGCCTGCACGGCAATGGCCTTGCCTTTGGGGTCTCCGATGTATAGTTCGCAGTTGCATTCCTTGCATATGATCTTGCGTGTATCCCCGCAGGGGTCGCCCGGCGCGGCGATCATCTTCTCGCTGCCCTCTGACCCACGGGAGCAGAGGAAGTAAACATGGTCAGGTTTGCCCAATTTAATGGCCTTGACCACCGGCTCGGCAGAGCCGCCTACGGAAAGAATTAAAACTTTCATGATAGGGACTCCTTTTACGACAGCAGTTCATGTATAATTTTTAATGCTTCCGATGGGTTATACAGGGCAATGTCCATGACCGGGAAATCGCGTTCATTGCGCGTGACAATCATATCCGTTCCTACCTTCTTCGCCGCTCTATATATGACGGCATCTTCATAGTCACGGAAGGCGCTCTCCAAGGCGCTGACAAGTATTTCCCCGCTCACGGCGGCAACCTCAAAAAGAAGAAGTAAACTGTGAACAGCTTTTTTTGCCGCTTCATAACCCCTTGCTTTAGCAATCAAATAGAATATTGTTGTCACAGTAGTTGCACATAGGCAACCGTTTACAACTCGATTCTCAATCAGGCTGAACAACTCTGCCGCATCGTCTGAAAAAGGTTTCCTGTCCAAAAGCAGATCGAGGACTACATTTGTATCTAAGAGGATCTTCATTTATGCTTTTCCTCAAGATACCGGCGATAATCTTCGCTACCGACATCTGAGCCCCGGAGGAGCCCCCGGAGCGACTCCGTTACCGGTGCATCGAACTTCCGCCGTTCACTATTTTTGCCGGCCAGAAGCTTGAGGTATTCAGCTACCAGTCTTGACAGCGATTTCCCTTTTTTCTGGGCATATATCTTTCCCTGATTTATAAGGTCCTCATCAAGACGCAGGGTCAATTTAGTTTGCATATACCGCCTCCTTTGATGACGTATAGTTATTGGCACCTTTATACGTCATGCTTGTCGGCAAGTCAATAAGTGCATAATTTTCAGTCTCACGAGAAATAACTTACACGTTGTTTGTCCTATCAAGCAGAACGATATCCTTGGAAAAATCCTTGTAATGCTTTTTTCGTACGCCCTTTTCAATCATGCGTTCATAGCTTTTATCGCTATGGCGAGAAAGTTCGCAAATGTGGACAGTTCCTTCCTTCTCAAAGAAGAAGATTCGCTCATCCCGGCGGCCTTTGGGATATACGAGACAGTCGCAATTGTTCACCTGGTCGGCGCCGGAACGGCGTAGAATGGGAGAGCGAATCTTGACTATTTCCCGATCAAAGCGCCTGCGGACGGAATCTTCAAGGGCTTGATATGTCTTGTGCGCCTGCGCGGAAAGTAAGACCGGATAGCCGGCGGACATTGTCAATTGATCCCTGAATGCCTGGAAAAAGACTTCGCCGGCCGGCGACAGAAATGTAAATCCCTCCTCCTCGATGAGGAGCAAACGTATCTCCGGCGGCAACTGCTTGATCTTTTTATCCACTTCGGTGGTTTCCCGTGGCTCTTCATCTATCCAGAAGAAAAAATCTTCATGCTCGGCAATTAGGGAATAATCCCAACCAATGGGTGTTGGAGGCATTTCAATAATGTCTTTGAAGGCTTCGTGGATGTAATAGACCGGGATGTCGAAAAGAAGTCCGATAAGGGTCGCATAGGCGATTTCCGCTTTGAATCCTCCTGTCGCGTTCAGGATCAAATCAACGCCCTTTTTTCTTTCCTCGACAATGGTTTGAATGATGGAGTTCACCAAAGAGCGGAGGCCGCGAATCTTGAAACGACTTTCCTGATAGGACAGATCACGGATGGGAAGCAAAGAGCAAACACAATCCCGGGACCGGAAATAACGGCAGAGCACCTCGGCGCATAAACGCCCCTGTTGCGTCTCAGAATGAAGAAAAATCAGTCGATCTCCTTCTTTACGCAACTTCGCCAAAGAGTTCGTTTCGGCGCAGGCCTGTTCCGGCGAATTGTCATTTATAAAACGCAACAGCTCTTTTTCTCCCGGTTCCGCGACGGTCAAAATCCGGGCGGCATTCGACAGCAGCGATGTCCCCACGGTATTGATGATCGTTCGCATCCTCAAACACCCTTCTTCAGATATTCTTTGACCATTTTATAGGCATGCCGTTTATCATCCTTGGCCTTCTTATCATTGCAGCCCCATTTTTCCATCTTTTTCAGCAGCAGCCGCAATGCCTCTACATCAAGCCCGTCCATCTCTATTCCCGCGGATTTGAAAGCACCCCAATCCCTCATGTTTTCTATGGCTTTATAGGCATCCGAGGTTTGCTCCGCCATGTGTGTATCGGTGCTAACCACTACTGCCACATCCCATTGTTCGCCCGCAGGTACGAGCCAGGCGGCTATCTGTTCGTCCCGGGCGGGTTCCCAGTTCTTCTTCCATTGCTCGCGGATCTCGATTGCCTTGGCCTTTACCGCCGCCGCCACTTCTTTTTCATGTTTATGGAGGGTCAGTGTTGCATTTTCCAGGACATGAGTTTTGAACCCGCCCCAGTCGTTAATTTCCGTGAGACGCTCCAAGTGCCCCCGCCAGGGAAATCGGCGCAACGCTTCTTCCTGTTTCTTCCTCTCAAGTTTCTTCAGCCGGTCTTCGGTCGCCTTTTCATCAAGGGTAAAACGACCATATCCGACGGCGGTTTTCGCGCCCACCCCTTCCACCGTCAGTGCTTTGACAAAGGCGGCCCGGACTTTGACCGGCATATCGTCTTTCCTCTTTGCCAGCGCCCGGAAGATAAAGACGGTTCCCGGCGCTACGGTGAGGAACTTGATGGGATTCGGCGACAGATAATCCGCGGGGGGGATCCGATTCATATCATCTGCATAATAATCGCCATAATGGGGGTTCATGATATCGATGTGCAAAGCAGGAACCACAGCCGGATAGGCATCGAGAAAAATCACCTTCCCCCGGTTTTTCTGATTGCCGAAGAGGGAGTAAACGGGTTCATAATTTTCGTCGTCAAACCCGGTTATTTTCTGGGTATCTCTATCGCGTTCCAGCAGACCGGCAGGGAATTCCTCGGGAAGACCGTTCTCCCAGATTGAAAGGGTATGGGCAAAGCGGACTATCCCCTTTATCCCAGAAGCGGGAATGTAAGGAATGCCCAGATTATGATCGAAGACCATGCTGACCTCGTGGGGATGGGACTCGCCGATCCCGGTGATGAGGGGTGCGGTCAGCCGGGCCGCCATGAATATTCTCTCATACTCTCCCCCCAGGTAACCGGCAATAAACGTGTCTAGGGCGTCGTGTTTCGCATCTAAAAAAATCTGAAGCTGCTTATTCTGGATCATCTTTTTGTAAATCTGTTCGTAATGCTCGACAGGTTTTGTCTTGTCGCCACGATCGTCTGAGGCATTCAGCTTTTGATCGTCACTGAGGGGTACATACTTGTTGTACCAAAGGCCGAAATTTCCAGACGGCCGCTGTTGCCAGGCCTTCTGCAAAGTGTTGGGAAAGGGATAGAATGTCATTTCAGCACCCCCTTCACTGCAAATCAGCGGCGGCAAATCGCTTTACCCATTCGAGAAGGGCCATAGCCTCATTCTGGCCTGCTAAATATTCACTTTGCTCGAGATTGGCCAATTTCTGTATAAAATCCTTAGGATGCCGGCAGGCGCCAAAATTTTTCTTCTTCGACTCCTGCAACCACCGTGTGAGTATGTCGAAGAGTATAATATGTTCAGGTTTTCCTTTGGCCAGCCAGAATGACAGAGCTTGACCGAAACCGTTTTGCAGGATCATGGCCGGGGCACCGGCGGTAAATGACTTGAATTTGTCCTTATCAACTTTTGTCCGTGACGCCAGGGTTTCTTTCAGGGCATATTCCGCCCGCTTCTGTGCCAGCGTTCTCATTTCACACCTCCCTGGGAAAGCCAGTTGATTTTGCAGATGCCCCTGCCCAGCGTTTCGTCGCCGCCGATCTGGATGAAGTTTTTGATCACATCTTCAACGTGTCCGCGCACCGTTTCGGCCTGCAGGGTATTGTCGAAGACGGCCCGGCTGTAATAGACAACACTGTAAAGCACGGAATCGGCGGGAAGGAGCTCCTGGTAACGCAAAGAGCCGTCGGCGGCAGTGCCCTTTTCTGAATCTATTTTTATCTGGGTCTGAATCTCCGTGCAGGAGTCGACAACATATTTGAAGGCCTCATCCGAAATGAGGAGCAATCTTTCCAGGACGGGAAATCCGCTGGGGATGGGATTGGGGATATCCGGGGCAACATTGACGACCATATCCTCCAGAAGCACCTCGCCTGAGAGGTTACCGGCCAGACAGAAAGCATTTTCGCCGATAAGTGCCGGGGGATCACCCATTCCCGTCATCCCCGCAAAGGCCAGATCGTTGTTTAGACGCTTCAGGACGGCCGGGCTGGTCACCCAAACGAAGGGCGCCACATTGGAACGCACCGGAAAGGCCAGCAATTTCGCATCGGAAAATGCCACGGCGCCGGGGAAGTTGTCCTTCACCTCAAATCTGTCATTTTCAGAACGTTTGGCATTGAAGTTGTTGTGATGTTCAACATCAGCTTTATCGTAACCGAATAGAAAATTTATCAGTGTCTTATCGGCCGCAAAATCCCGATAGTGAGCCCGCATTGCCCCCTTTACGGCCGATGCCTGGACATGGGGCCAGTTGGTGTGCCGTTCTCTTTGAATGGGCAGATCGACGGCGGCCAGGGAAGCGCCGGCGCCGGCATGGACGGGTGAAACGGCATAAAATGTACAAATGGAAAAAATATCTCTTTTCAGCATGGCAGCCCTCCTATATTTGGATGCAATTTGGTTTGATCTGGCGATCGAAAACGGAACCGGCGGGAAAATATCCCTTCATCGGCTTATGAAAACCCCGGTGGAGGTCCCAGCCGCCGTAGTAGAGAATGCGGCCGGTCGCTACACAATGGGCATTAGCCTGCGCGTCGGCGGCCAGTATCGAAAGGGTCATGTACAAGCCGCTCTTTCCTTTTGAAAATTTAGGTGCCGTGGTGTTTTTTTTGTATTCACCAAAGCGTTGTTCCGCACCAAGGGTGAGGATGCCGTCAGCGGATAAAGGCAAAGACCCCGACACGCCAAAAGCAATCACTACCCCGGAATGCAGCCGGGCGTGAACAAAGCAATAAAGGTGACTTTGGCGTACCGTCCGCCGTGTCTCTTTTACATTAAGGGCGATTCCCGTTCGGATCTCGCTGGTAAAAAAATCTTTCCCTTCTTTTATGGTCTTCGCATCTGAATCATTTAAGACATCTTCCAGGGAAACCCAGCAACCTCCTAATGATTTCATTTCTTTGCCTTTCGCCCAGAATAGTCCGCCACCGCTTCGGGAACTGACCAGCGAATTAGCGACGGGTTTGGCAAAGGTTATTTTCAGAGGTGTATTGCCCATATCTTCTAACTGCTCTTTTTCGGCAAACCAGTGAAAAGGGCAGGGAACCCAAAGTTTTTCCTCACTGAAAAAAAACGGGCCGATAACATCGAAGGGGCTGGGCATCCCCGATGGGCCGATGACTGAGAGGACTTCATCCTTGTCGGGAGGACATTTTCCCTGGTTGTATAGGGTCGGATCAATATTATGTTGACGTAAAACCGCCGTCCTCAGCGCGCCGGCGATAGTGTGGGCAGGTGGTGGGAAAATCAAGGATGCGGCATGGCTTTCCCCCATGATGGCCGGTTCCGCTCCCCGGAAATATAGGGTGTCTTGCGGTCTGAAGCTATACCATTCCATCTTCTTCACCTCCTCCCAAAAAAGCGGCAATTATCAGCCCGTCCGTTTTGAAGGGTTTTTTGGCATCGTTTCGATCCCACACTATTTGGGCGATCATTGCCGCGATATCCTGTTTTCGGACGGACCGACCGTCCGGAGAATTTCTTTTGTTTTGCTCGTTACCTTCGTCGTTGACGTTCCGACCATCATTACGTTCCGTTACAGCCTTACCTGTCTTTTGTCCCGAACGTTCAACCTGAGCAGACAGGAATCGTATCAATCTTTCTTTTGCTCCTTCCCCGCTGGCCAATATCGCTTCTATCCCCGGACGCATCGATTCGAGACGATAAAGGAGCGAATGAGACACTTCCCGAAGTTTCCCTCCGGCGCTCTCGATTAATCCCCAAAAGGCTTCCCAGTCATCCGTATCATCCCATTTTCTGGTAAAGATCCGCTCGCCTCCGTTCCGTTTCCTCAACTCCACGGTGCAGGCGTTGCGTCCGGCACGTCTTTTTGCCTCTGAAGATAAAAGCTTATGGGCATGGTCAATCATCTGGGCAAGGCTTTCCTTGTGGTGGCAGATCAGGATGGCGGCGGAAATGGAGATGCCCTCGCCGCTGCCGAGATTCACAGACAGTTTGCCTGCCGTCGGCACCCATTCAGTTTCAAGGGGCTTTGATTTTCTATCCACATCAATAAAGCGATAAACCGATGTGTAATAATCCTTTATCTCCCGTGCCGCGCTCAGGGCTGACTGCAGGGGTAGGAACGCACATACATCATCGCCGCCGGCATAGACCAGCCGCCCGCCGTGGCGGGCGATAATCTCCGGAACACCATAAAGGGAAAAGTCACCCAGGGCCTCGGAAATGGCCGCATGGATAGCCGGCGTGACAAGACGCTTATGGAGGGCACTGCCTGTGCCGCCGCTTTTGAAGACCTTCTCCCAAGGCTCCCGGTATAGTTTGTCGAATCCGGCGCCTGTCAGCCTGGCGACAATATCGGGGTGCATGATTCCCTCCCAGGTGGCGGCGATGGTCTGACCATTGATGAGCTTGCCCATGTTGTCCCCATCCATGATGAGGATGGCGTAGTATTTATCTGAATTGGTAATGTCCTGCCCCTTGACGAATTCTTCATTGTTAAATAGTTGCGTTGCTATTTCTTTCCTCAACTTTTGATCATTGATTGATTTCCTGTCAAAGTACCCAGCCAAGGCCATTTCCGTGGTGGATGGAAATCCTGCGGAGCTGCCCAGGACATCAGATAGAGGATGATTGTTTTTCTTCTTCACTATTTGCGGCAGAAAGCGTTTCACGCTGCAAACGGAGCAGAGTCGCTCGTTTTCCTTAACATCCACATCGCTTCGCTGTTCTTCTTTGAACCCTGTCCAAAAATCCTTCAGATGGCCGGCATATTCAATGGCGCTTGTTCCTTCCCCCCATGGCAGGGCGTGCAGGACCTCAAACTCACCGCACATCTGACATTTCTCGCCGGGTTCGTCCGCCCGTTCGTTAACCCGCCGCATCTTTTCAGCGGCCAGGGCCGATTGCACCAGGGAGTGGGTGGTGGAATAAAAGATGCCGTAGCTTGCATCTCGAAGCGAATAATCCTTGGCTTTAAATATGCCATCAAAATTATAGAGAAAATTCCTCTGATTTTTAAAAGAAGATTCATGCAGCAACGCATTGATCTCGGCCTCGTCATCCATGCCGGCCAGTCTCGCCGCAGCCCAGTGGCACTGCCAGAATTTCTCATTCTGCCGTTTGAAAATAAACCGGAGGTGAGCTGCTTTCTCGTCTACAAGCGACATCTTGTTAATGATGTCATCGGCGGTCATCTCCGCCAGCTCCCCCCAGGCCTCCCGGACGGCCCTTTCCAGTTCATCTGCTATGTCTTTTGCCTGCGCGCCGGGAATCAACACGAGCAACTTATTGGGAAGACTGGCGATATCCCGGGGCGTTTTCTCCCAGATACGGGGACGGAATTTTCCTGACACATGCCACTCCGTCTCCAACCAGGAATTGACGAGGGGCTGATCGATGAGAGAAGGGTACAGAATGTGATCAGCACCGAGATTTTCCATGATCCAGCGAATGGCGGCAAAGGTCATCCAGGATAGCAATACCGAGCCGGTCCAGAAATCCCGCAGCTTCCTTGCCCGGGCAATGAAGGCCTGCACCGGGGTGATGGCGAAGGACATCAGCCCGACTTCTGCTCGACTTTTAGACAATTCCATAGACGAATATAGGGCCGAACAGAGGGCGTTATGCTGCCAGATCGTGTGATCCGGGAACCGGGAGTCGGCGGGCAGACGGTGCCAGAGGGCGCCCAGCCCGCCGACATTATTCTCCGCAAGGGCAAAGCGCAACACGAGATGGGTATAGAGAAACCGCGCCTGGGCGAAACGGTGTTCATCTTGGGCAAATTTAGCGGCGTAGTCACCTTTCCCGGCCTTCGTGCCAATGGTCTTTTTCAAGAAGTCCTGAACGCCGGGAAAGACGTCATTGACTTCCGGCAGGGTCCCCTGGATGGTCAATAAACCGTTTTGCGAGGTAGGATGCGTGAGCCGGGGGCTGTGCCGGTAATCCACGGCGCCGTTTTTCCCCGGATCGGTGCTGAAGGTGGGAACCTGTCCCCGCTCGAAACCGGCGGCGATGCCATCCGCCTTTCTCCAGAAGGCATCGTTCGGTCTGTCCATGCCGAATATCTGCAAGTAATCGGCGGCACGTCCTTCGTGGCCGGGTATAGCCAGGACCTTGTCGATGGGATCGTGCCACCAGGCGGCAAACTTTTCGTTCCAATAAGAGGTGTCGGGCTTTGTCCAGGTCATGACGCACCTCCCATGGCTTTGTAAATTTCCTCATTCATTTTCGCACACACCGATTTGTACTCTTCGAGTATGTTTGTTCTATCGTCGGCTTTCCGCTTGTATTGATAAGGCAGGAAAAGGATTTGGCCCCGATATCGCCCTTCAGGAGTTTTGTTGACATGAAGAAAATAGGGTTTTGCGTGACGGCCATTGCGAATATCATCCGGTATATTTTCATTTTTTGCTTCGATGGGCATGGCCACGAAGGCCCTCCTGAAAAAACGATGTCTCGATTCCAGTTTCAGGCGGGCGCTTCTGTAAACATCGCCGATTTCAGACAGGGCGTCCACCCATGTATTGTGAACCCCGAATTTGTCAAATAATAGCGCCTCTTTGGAGAAAGAAGTGAAGGGCTTCAATCCGCCGTTATTCGGAAACTTACCGTTCCCCAGGGCTGGACAATGGAGCGACCCAAACCCGTTGCGCGAGCGGGCGCCCAAACCACCGAACGACATCGTGGACTGGAGGGCCGCAGTTATTTCGCTTTCTATGCTTGGGGGATATTGGACAACTATTTTGAAGCGTGATTGTGGTGGAAAAAATCTTTTAGTGAAAACATTCCCTGCTCCCATCTGATAGCTGAAAAGCCCATAAGCAAGATAATGAATAATCGATACCGGAAATGTTTTCCCTTGTACGGGGACCTTTTTGCCTGGAGGAAGATTCTCTGTTTTTGATTGGGCGTCGATATTCTCGATCCACAGTAACACATTTGATTTCTTTTCAGTGGAGCCGAAAATCCTCCCCTCCTCATCGGCAAGATCTTTAATGTTTTCGATGCCGCTAACCGCCCGCCACCAGAATCGGAGGATTCCTTTGAGAGGCGGGGCGCGCAGTTCCGCATTCTGAGGATTTGCGCCACCCAGAAAAAGGGGCGTCACCACCTCGCATTCCAACTCCTTTTTTACATGTGTTTTTTCAAATCTTGAGACATTGAACATGCTCCCCTCCTTCACCGTTAAAAAATGGTTTTTCCAGCAACCATTTACTTGTCTCACAAATCAAAGAACAACGCCAAAACGGCAATGTTGCCGTTAATAACGCAAAAGCCCGCTTCCCTGTTTGTGGGCAGCGGGCTGTAATTTTTCCGATGTTGCCTGACTCATGGATCACCTTTTCAGTACGTGTTTATGTGATCGGGCAAAATCTGTGGTTTAACTACCACTGAAATCTTAAAAATGCAACCCTATAATTCCAGCACAAATGTCGGCCTTTCCCCTTCTTTCTTTTCCCGGCGCAATTCCCCCAGGGCGGTATGGACGGAGGCTACTCCCGTCTCGTCAAAGAAGCTCGCCAGGCGCTCCTCGTAGCGGGCGAGCAGCGTCTGCGACTCTCGCAATTGCTTGCGCAATTTCAGATAATCCTGAAGAAAATTCTGGAACTCCAGCGAATCGACGGCAGTGCCGGGGAGGGGGCGGCTGGCGGCTCCTACCGCGATCTCCGTTTCCCGGACGTGGATCAGCGGGGAAGGATAGAGATTCGTCCCCGGATCAAAGACACAGTGACAACCTGCCGTGGCGGTGACTTCGGGGATCCGGGCGCGAATTTTAGGGCAGCTCATGGGGTGGCCCCGGAGTCTCGATTTGAGAAACAGGGCCGGATCGGCCTGCCAGGCCCGCTCGAAGAGATCGTTCACCGCCGCCGGTCCCTGCTCCAGGTGACCGAGGGTATGGATGAGGACCTGTGTTTCTTCGTGAGAGAGGCGGCCGGTTCGATGTACCTGTTCCACCAGCGCCTTGATGACGGCACAACGCGAAAGGAGGGTCTGGAACTGGCGATCCTGTTCGGGATGATATTCCTCCGGAATCTCCGGTAACTGGTGGTGCCGCTCCGCAGATGTTCCGCGCCGGCCCGCCGTTACCGCTTCCCGGTCCGGCCACATTCCCGTCTCCCAGGGAGGTAAATCACCTTCTCCTTCAGACGGCGGCATTGCCGTCAATGGTGGCAATGCCGCCGTCCCGTCCGTTCCGCCGTTGCTTGCGGCGCCCCGGGCCGCAAGTGATGACTTCTCCCCGCGCAATGACCCGGCAGCGGCGCGGGGAGAAGTCCCGAACACCATGCCGGTTACGGGCGAGCCGATCGTCGCCGTCCGCCGCTGGGCCTGTTGAATGAAGGCGTAAATGGCCCGCCGCGTTGTCTTCCGGGCGGAGAGGAGGAAGCCGAGGGGGTCGGGATGATCCGTACCGTCGGGGAGGATGATGCGGGAAAGCCGGCCGGTGCGCCGGTGGATCCCCAGGGGCAGTTTGATGAGATTACCCAGGCCGCCTCGGGCGACACTGCCCTGGCGGGGGAAGACCTCGACGGTGATTTCCCGGGGAAGGGGCGCCAGGGCCGTCGTCATCAGATCGCCGAACTTCTTGGCCACTCCGGCGGGGATGGGCGTTTCGAGAAATATCCAGGCGTGGCGGCCCTTGAATCCCGAATCTTCCAGATGCACCGGCGTTTCCCAGGCGGCCCCGAGATCGACGATACGGCAGGCTGTCTCATGGGCCAGGGCCATAACGGCGTCCCAGCGCCGCTTGACGGCGATTGTTTCCCGGACGGCGAACTTGGCGATGTCGATATCGAAGGCGATGAAGTTCACGGTATTGTCCAGACGGACCGGATAGACCCCTACCGTGAAGTTGCCGAGGAGATGATGTTCCGCCACCTTCGGCGTCAGGGGTTCCTCCACGGGGGTGTATCCCGTTTCGCCGGTGGGGCTTGTCCACTGACGGGCGTAAACTCCTTCCCGACCGCCGAACAGGGTCAGAAAGGCGACGAGATGGTGAGGTTGGGGGAGGAGCGGGGAGGGGGCCGCCGGGGCTCCCTCACGGCCGTTTCCATGTTCCGCCGCTGTCTCCGCCAGGAAGTCGAGATTCCTCAGGAGGCTCTTCAGGGTGGCATCTCCCGTCGTTTCCAATCCTTCGGCATAGGCGGCACGGGCCTTCTCGAACTCTCCCGCCCCTTCCAGGGCCGCACCCCATTCCCGGTAGAGATCAGGCTCCGCAGGGAAGCGCCGTGCCAGGGCCTCCCAAATCCGCGCCGCCCGCGCCGGTTGCCCCTGGTCGAGATAGATCTCCGTCAGGCGTATCTGGGCGTCCCGGTTTTCCGGATCGTCCCGGACGGCAAGATTCAGCTCCATGATCAAATCGTCGATCAGCCCCAGCTCTTCCAGAACTTCCGCCCAGCGGAGATGGAGGGATGCATCGCGGATCTCCCTGGTATCACGGCTTTTCGCCAGTTCTTCCGCCTCTCCGTTACGTCCCGCCGCCGCCAGTTCCCGGATTTTGGCAAACTGCACTTCCAAGGTTTCCATTATCTTATCCGTACCATCCGGGCAAGATATCGAGGCGGTACCTCGTTGACCGTGGCGATCCGCAAGGTATGACCTGTGGAGCCGCTTACATTTTTGGCGGCGAGGGTTGCGGTTACATCCTCCTGCAGGGTCCACATGGCCCCGGTGACCGGATCGACGATTAACCAGCCGATCAGTCCTCCGAAGAGGATGTTGCCCAGGACATACCACATGCTTACATCTCTCTTGATGACGGTGGTGTGTTGTTCGAAACCGGGTTTGCTGAAGGTGACGCTGTAATCCTTGCCGTGAAAATAACCGTCACCGCCCGAAAGTGTCACCGTGGTGGGTGTTTTCCCTGCAAAAACGGTTTTGCCGCCTTCATCGACAATAACAATGTCCGCCTGATCCGGTTTGCTGTTGATGACTACGGGATGCATGGTTTTGCCGACAATGGACGCGCAGCCTGCAGCGGCCGTCACCAGCACGAAGACGGCCAGATAACGATAGAACGAACGCTTCATTATTAAGAACCTCCCTTATAGAAATTTGATGGGCAATTCTATAAGGGAGGTTGGGGAGGAAAGGCAAAAACGGCAATGTTGCCGTTTCTTACCGGTCACCAGACGACACGGATGTGGGCCCGATCCAGGGGGATCCCGTAACGGGTATCGGGACGGCGGCCTTTGCCCTCGATGACCAGGCGCCGGGCGGCGACCTCGCCGAAGCCGTCCAGGAGATCACGGCGAATCTTGCCCTTGTAGGCATGAAAATTCTCCGCCGTGAGGCCCATGATCCCCGTGTCGCTCATGGCCATCAGATCCCGGCAGCCCTCGGTGATGCGATTGTAGAGGTCCGTGATGACCTCCTGATTTTCGCTGACGCCCTGAAAATCAAGATAACAGTCATCGCACCCCCGGCAGGTGGGGGCGGCGCAGCCTTCATCCCTTTTTTGCAGGGCGAAGAAGGCGTAGAGGGCCAGCCGGGCCGGCGAGATTGGTACGGTAACACCCCGCCAGGTAAGACCGCCGCCGGGGAGATCTACTATGAGATCTTCGGTTTTGCGATGGATGAGGTGCCGCATGAGTTCTTCGGGATCGAGGGGTTCGTTGAGAAGAGCGGGGGCCAGAAGGCGACGGACCGAGAGGAAGGGGATATCGACGAGGCGGATTTCGGCATAGCGCGTCTCCCGGATGTAGGGTCGGCCCCGTTTGTCCTTCAGGGTGACGGGCGCGGATATCTTGGGGATGTAAAAGAAATCGGGATGGTTCTCGAATTCCGGTGTCACCAGGACGTGACAGATCCGGTCGTGGGAACGGGCATACATGGAGGCGGCGACCATGAGGCAGGCCGTCATGGTCTTGCGTCCCCCGGCGATGGAGAAGATCAGGCGCGTGTCGTTGTCCCGGGTCAGCTCCCAGGTCACATCCAGGCAGGTGCGCATCACGTCTTCGTTGTCTTCTTCATAAAGGATGTCTTCTATTTCCCGCCCCAGATCGTTCCGGACGCAATGGAGATGATGGTGGGAGAAGGCGATGCTTCCCGGATCGATGCCGTATTCCTGGAGATAGCGGAAATAACGGCCGTCTGCGGGCGACAGGAGCGTGGCGTTGACGGCCTCTTTACCCGGGCGGGTGGTGATGACATGAATGGCGTCGATACGTTCCCCTTCCTGGTGGAGGGCATAGAGGGTCTCCGTGAGGATCTGGGGGTTCAGGCCTAACACCGCCAGCAACACCGTTTGTTTCATAGCCCTTTTCCTATGCCTTCTTCAGTTTGAATTTGCCCAGACCGAAAGTTGTCTGCTTGCCGAGATGGACTTGTTCGCCGAATTGGAGGAGGGGAAGAAATTCATCGAGTTTCCCCGAGTAGCGGACCCGACCCATCAGTCCCCCCATGAGCATCTTTTGATCCTGGCGGCTGGAATAGCGCTCCCAGTCGAACCAGTAAAGGCCGGTTTCGTCCGCCTCCACGGCCTGGGCCCGGGCCGTAATCCCCCGGTAGTCGAGGTCCGGTTCGCCGTCGCCGTGATAGCGGCACAGGGCGGCGATCCGGCGCAGGGTGGCCCGGATCAGGACATGAAAGGGGAGGGATGCGCCGAGGTGGTTGCCGTATTTCAAGCGCAGGGGGGTAAGCAATTCCAGCTCGATCTCCCCTGCCGTTGCCTGACGGCCGGAAGCGGGGAGCAGAGAGGGCGCCGCGGTGGTGGGCGGGGCGGGGTAGGTGACCATTTCCCCGGTCGTGACGGCGGCAGGGACGGTGCAGCCCAAAAGCGGGTTCAGGAGTGGACGGAGATCCGTGGTGACGTCGGCGGGAAACATGCGGTTTTCCTTCCCGTCATAGATAAGCTGCCCGGCTGAGGTAACGGACACCAGGGAAAATCCGGCCCGTCGCCCGTCGATCCGGCTGCCGATGCCGCTCTTGCCGACCTCGTTGAAGGCGTAGATGAAATAGGGAATACTGTCGTTGGCCCTTCCGAAGAGGAGCAGGTCGAAGGAGAAGGTTTCGCCGGCCCGGTAACGGATCCTCTCGCCGGGCGGTGCCTCGATGACATAGGGATGAGGACGGGCGGCGAGACGTTGCCGGATTCTCCCCCCGCCCCCGCCTTCGACGTTGGCATCGTCGCTTCCGTTCAGGGGCGAAGTCTCGAAGACGTAGGGGTAAAGACAGCGCGAGGCCAGAAGACAATCCGTGCAGGACCGGCGCCGTAAGGCGCAAACTACCGAGCGGAGGGCATGGCCGAAGACGCCTCGAAACGTCGAGCCCTTGTACTCGGGCAGCCGGGCCTCATCGTGGAAACGGGCGGAAAAGCTGTAGGCTCCGAAGCGCATATCCTCTCCCTTTTGTCGGTTTACGAAGCGGTTTCTCGGGAACGTCTGCCCACCTTTATAGGGATCGCGGGCCGCGGTGTCAACGGGAAACTGCCCACGGGAAACTGCCCCTGTCCGATGGTGTCGGTTTTCCAGCGCGCCGCAGTGGGGGATGTGAACTTTATCCCGTTCGGGATGACGGTGGGGCGGCCCCGAAAGAAAGGCCGGCACGCAGCCTCGTGCCGACCCGTCTCGAAGCTGACTCCCGGATCGATAATGCTTTCCCCGGATAATCAAATATGGTAGTCGTCTCTGAAAATTTTATGGGGAAGGTTTCCGTCATCGCGGTAAACCGCGAGCCGCCCCGCGGCAAGCTGCGGTACAGTTGCCATCAGGAGGCGAAGTAAGTTCCGTAAAAAAACCTTAGCGATTGCCGGATATTAGGAGGGAGATGGCACACAGAGGAACGAAGGGGGATACGCTGGAGCTATGGGCGGCGGGGCAGGAACTCGGCGCCTTTCTCACCCCCGATGGCGACCTTCAGCTCGAATGGACGCCCCCGGAGCAGGAGATCGGCGGGGAAACCGCCCGGCTTCAGGAGGAGATCTTCCGGCGTTACGAGTCCGGAGTCGCGGTGGTTTCCCCGCCGGGATCGAGAAGAAACGCCCCGGGCACCAACCGCCGCGCTGAAGGCGGCCGTCGTTCCGAACCTGCCCGCCGTACCGGTCCCGGCCGTTCCCTCGCGTGGCTTCTGTATCTCGGGTTCTCCGATCCCTCCGTATCCCTTTCCCGGTCCCTGACCTTCTGGCGGACCTTCGGGGCCCTTTTTGCGAAAGAACTCCGCCTGACCCCCGATCTGGAAGAACTCCGCGGCCGGGCGGCGATAGCCGTCCCGGAGGAAGAACTCACGACCCTCGCGGCCCGGGCCCCGGACGCCGCCGGCATGGAATACCTGACCCCGGATCTTCTCCGTTTCTTCTGGGAAAGTTTGCGGCGGACCTTCGCCGGGGAGATGGAGGACTACCGTGGTTCCGTGGCCGCCTATATCGCCTCTCTGAGTCCGGAGGCACATCTGGCGGGCCGGGTTTTCTTCCATCTCGTGGAGAACCGGACTGAGGCGGGGCCGTTCGCCTTCCTCGCCACCTATTCCCATCGGCGCCCGGGGGAGGAGAAACCACGCCACCTGCCCTTGAAACATGCCCTCATAGAATATGCCGGTGATGAACGGCAACTCCTCGATCTTTTGGTGACGGTGCACGAAGGGGCGAAGAAGAGCGCCTTGATCTCCTCCCTCATTGAGACGGGCGAGTTGTTCCATCCTTTGGTCTGGTCGGCCCGGGAGGCCTATACGTTCCTGACGGAGATCCCCGTCTATGAAGACGCGGGCATCGTCTGCCGCATTCCTAACTGGTGGAAGCGACAGACCGCCGGTCCCCGCCTCGGCGTCCGGATCGGGGAGAAGAAGCCCTCCCGGGTGGGGATGGACGCCATCCTCGATTTCCGTCCCTCTATAATCCTTGACGAAGAAGAGATCACGGTGGCGGAGGCGGAGAGACTCATCGCCGCCGGGGAAGGGATGGCTTTCATCAAGAACAAGTGGGTGCGGGTGGATCCGGAAAAGCTCCGGGAGGTCCTGCAGGCCTACGAACAGGTGCAGGGTCTGATGAAAAAGGGCCTGACTCTGCGGGAGGCCATGCGCCTCCAACTGCAACCCGGCCGGGAGGCGGGCGGGGATGGTGCCGTTCTGGAAACCGCCGTCTTCTCGCAAGGCGACTGGCTCCGTTCCGTCATGGCAAGGCTGAGGAATCCCGGCGCAATCCCCGCCCGTGCTCCGGACGAAACCTTCCGCGCCTCCCTCCGGCCCTATCAGCAACAGGGTTTGAACTGGCTCTTGCTTCTTCATTCCCTCGGATTCGGGGCCTGCCTGGCCGACGACATGGGGCTGGGGAAGACCGTTCAGCTTCTCGGTTTCCTGAACGTCCTCCAAAAAGACAACGGTAGTGGTGACAGAAGCGCCGCAAAGGATGAAAGCGGCAAAGAGGATGAGCGCGGCGCCGGCAACGGCAGTGGTACCGCTCCCGAAAAGAGTGCCCAGAGCGACGGCGGCGGCGACGACGGTCATGAAAAGAGAACCGGCGGGGGGACCGGAGACGGGCGGCGGGCGAGCCTCCTGGTCATTCCGGCCTCCCTTCTGGGAAACTGGGCGGCGGAGATCGAGCGCTTTTATCCCACCCTTAGTTATGAGATCGCCCATCCCACCGCCGGGGCGACAACAGGAGCTGCGGCAGCCGACGATTTCGCCGGGCGGGATCTGGTCATTACCACCTACGCCATGGTCCAGCGCTATCCCCGGCTCCGGAACCGCCGGTGGCGCTACGTGATTCTCGACGAGGCCCAGGCGATCAAGAATCCCGGCACCAAACAGACCCGGGCGGTCAAACAACTGCAGGCGGAAAACCGCATCATCCTCACCGGCACCCCGATCGAGAACCAGCTGGGTGATCTGTGGTCCCTCTTCGATTTCCTCAATCCCGGGCTGCTGGGAACACAGAAAGAATTCAAGAACTTTGCCAGGAAATTGCCGGACCATCCCGAGGGCTACGCCCGTCTACGGGACCTCGTGAAACCTTATATCCTCCGCCGGATGAAGACCGACAAGGCGATCATCGCCGATCTGCCCGAGAAGGTGGAGATGAAGAATTACGCCCTGTTGACGAAAAGGCAGCTTGTCCTTTACCAGCGGCTCATCGAGAATCTCGCCGCCGCCCTGGACGACTGCGGAGAGGGAATCCAACGCAAGGGACTGATCCTCGGGACTCTGATGAAGGCGAAACAGATCTGCAATCACCCCGATCAATACACGGGGAGCGGCGGCCCTTACGCCGGGGAGGAAAGCGGGAAATTCCAGATCCTTCGCGACATTTGCGAAACGATCTATGCAAAGAGGGAGCGGGTTCTGATCTTTACCCAATTCCGGGAATTGACCGAGCCGCTGGCCGCTTTCCTACAGACCCTTTTTCATCGGCCGGGCCTTGTCCTCCACGGCGGTGTCCCCGTGGCGAAACGCAAGGGGCTGGTGGATGCCTTTCAGGGCGAGGCCTATGTCCCTTTCATGGTGCTGTCCCTGAAGGCGGGGGGCGTAGGCCTGAACCTGACCCGGGCCGCTCATGTCGTCCACTTCGACCGCTGGTGGAACCCTGCCGTGGAGAATCAGGCCACGGACCGGGCCTTTCGCATCGGGCAGAAAAACAAGGTGCTGGTCCATAAATTCATTACCAAAGGCACCATCGAAGAGAAGATCGACGGGATGCTGGTGGAAAAGCAGCGACTCTCCGCGGAGGTAATCGCCGCCACCGGGGAGGACTGGATCACGGAGTTGGACGATAAGGCCCTGCTTGATCTTTTCCGGCCGGCCTTTTGAGGTCGGACCTCGTTGTTTTACAAGCGTGGGAACACCGGGGGCCTTCGGGCATGAAAATATAAGAAATCACATGGGATTATTTTGCTTCGTCATGTTACGTGCGTGACCGGATATTTATTGCAGACCGTCGCCCGCAAACGGGATGACGGCAGGAGGTGAAGATGAGGTACCGGGAAGGTTATCCCCCCTATGTTTCCGTCGGTGAGAAACGGGCCAAGGCGGCGGCAAAGCTGAAAAAACTGCAAAAAACCGATCCCCATATCCAGCCTGTCATCCTGGCGGGTAACACCATCGCTGCCACCTGGTGGGGGAAGTCGTGGAACCGGAACCTGGAGCGCTACGCCGACTACGCCAACCGGGTCGGCAGGGGCCGGAGTTACGTACGCCACGGCGCCGTTTTGGATCTCCGGATTTGCACCGGTAGAGTTTCGGCTCTGGTCCAGGGGACGAGGGCCAAACCTTATGAGGTCAATATCGGGATCGAGAAGTTGGCCCCCCCGCGCTGGGATGCCGTCAAAGCCGCCTGTGCCGGGCGTCTCGCTTCCCTGCCCGAGCTGCTGGCGGGGAAATTCCCCCGTGAGCTGGGGGAGATTTTCATGGCCGAAGGTGAGGGGCTCTTCCCGGCCCCTCAGGAGATCTGTTTTACCTGCTCCTGTCCCGATATAGCCGATATGTGCAAGCACGTCGCCGCCGCCCTCTACGGGATCGGCGCCCGTCTGGACAATGATCCGGGCCTTTTTTTCACCCTTCGGGGTGTCGAGGTCGGGGAACTGATTGCCGCCGCGGTAGCGGACACGACCCGGGGCCTCCTGAAGAAGGCCGGGCGGCAAACCCGTCGTGTCCTCACCAACGTCAATCTTTCCGATGTCTTCGGCATCGATCTGGATGAAGCGGCCGGGGAGACAGTACTTGCGGCGACGCCGGGGGCGGTTCCCGGGACGGTGAGGAAGGCAGGGAAGTCGGGAGAGGCCACAGGACCGGCGGCGTCTATAGAGGCGGCGGGTCAATCTGGGGTGGAGCCGCAGCGTTTCTTCACGGACGGAACTCCCGTATCACCGCCGCCGGTGGGGAGCAGGCAGAGGCAGGCTGCCGGGGCAGTAAAAGTTCCCCCGGCGGCGCTTCCGCCTCTGGAACTTGTGGAGCAGCTGATAATCAAAAGCCGTAAAGGGATCGACACGGCAACCCTGGTGAAAAAAACGGGTCTGAACGCGTCCCGGATCCGAAGCATCGTTCAGCGCCTCCGGATGCTGGGGCGCATCGCCAACCTCTCCCGGGGCATCTACGGCAAGGCGGGGAGTTGAAATTAACAAAAACAGGCCGCTTACACGAAAATGCAGGTAAGTGCCCGATTGTTTTCATGTTTCGTTATACCCGACCGCAGGCGTGGAGGTATGCGAATAAGCAACGGGGAGGTTTATAAACATATCGTCCCCATTTATATTGCCGGGAGGGACACCCCCAAAGTGGAGATGTCCCTCCCGGCCCCCGGCGGGGAGGCGCCCCTGGGGCAGGTCCGGGGGTGACGTTCGGATGTTCGTCTCCGGGAGCTGCGTCCCGGCACCAATCTCCAGGATCCGACGGCTTTCGTTTTCGGCCTGTCCGCCGTATCCCTTTCCGGTAATATAAAATCGTGACAAGGCGGGTGTTCGGGCGGCAACGGGTTAAGACCCGGCAGCTTTGATATTCTTTATCATTCCTGTTGCCTGTTTTCCAAAGGTAGTTTAATATCTTCGGCAGCAAATCCACTTTCGAGGTCAGCCGTGATGCAAAAATTCTCCATCAGCTCCAGGTGGATTATTGCCGCCACCCTCCTCCTGGCGACAGCCGTAATTGCCGGTGTCTATTTAACTTTAACCATGAATGAATATGGGCGCCGAGAGGTGCGCATGGAAAGCAGGACGATGCTGTCCGTCGTTTCCATGCACCTGGAAACCGATATCAAGACGATTAACGGCGCCATCGTCGCCTTGGCCGGCTCTCCGTGGGTCCGTCCCGCCTTGATGGTGCCTTCAGCAATCAACCGCGAGCATGCCAACTCGGTTTTGGATCGCTACAATCAGGCCATCGGGGCTTCCGTATCTTATCTGATCGATGGACGGGGCGTAGTGATCGCCTCTTCCAACCGCAAACAGGCCGACAGCTTCATGGGGCAGTTCTACGGGTTCCGCCCGTATTTCACTGAAGCCATCAAAGGAAAGCCGCACAGTTACTTTGCCTACGGCGTAACCTCCCGAAAAAAAGGTTACTACACGAGCGCCCCCGTCCGTTCACCCGCCGGTGCCGTCCTGGGCGTTGTGGTCATGAAAAAGGATCTGGACGAACTGGAAAACTTCATGGCGCAATTCGAAAAATGCTTCCTCATCGATCCCCGGGGAATAGTCTTCCTCTCCAGCAGGCCGGAATTTTCCCTCAAATCCGTTTGGCCGTTGACGGAGAAAGAGCGAAACGATCTGGCCGCCTCGAAGCAGTTCGGACCGGGTCCCTTTGAACCGGTGTTCCCTCGCCGAGTTGCGGACGGATCTGTGGTTACCCTTGACGATGAGGAGTTTCTGGTTTCGAAAAAGGATTTCGGCAAGGAAGGATGGTCGCTCATGGCCCTGGTTCCCCTGCAGGCGATGGCCGTATACCGGGCCCTGGGCATTCTCACGACCCTGATTCTTTTCGCGATCACGGCGGGATCTTTGACATTTCTCTACATCAGGGAAAAATCGGCCTATGAAGTGCGGCTGAACGAGGAGCGGTTCAAACAACTGGCGGAAAACTCCCAGGACTGGATATGGGAGGTCGACGCGGAGGCCCGCTTCACTTATTCCAACACCTCGGTGACGGAAATTACGGGTTATACCGTCGGGGAAATCATCGGGAAATCTTTCCTCGACCTCATTGCCCCGGGCGAACGGGAAAGGATTCGCCGGCGTATCGAGAAGATCTTCCGCGACCGCAGATCCGTGAAGCGTAACCGGAACCGTTATCTCCACAAGGACGGCCGCGAAGTCGTTCTGGAACTTTCCGGCCTGCCCATGATGGATGACAAAGGAAACGTCATCGGTTTTCGCGGCCTCAGCCGCGATATCACCGAACAACTGGAGATCCTGGCCGCCTTGAGGGATAGTGAGGAAAGCTTCCGGGCCTTGGCGGAGAACGCGCAGGATGCCATCATCGCAATGGATGATGAGGGGAAAGTCGTTTACTGGAACAGGGCGGCCGAAAAGATCCTGGGACACACCCGTGCGGAGGTCCTGGGAAAGAACCTCCACGACCTGATCGCGCCGCCCCGGTTCCATGACGCCCATCATGCCGCCCTGCCGAGATTCCGTGAAACCGGAACAGGCGCCGCCGTCGGCAAGACGCTGGAACTTGTCGCCTTGCACAGCGAGGGAAGGGAATTTCCCGTCGAGCTCTCCCTGTCGGCGGTAAAGATCAAGGATCGCTGGACCGCAATGGGGATCCTGCGCGATATTACAGAGCATAAGCAGGCGGAGGAGGCCCTCCGCCGGGCGAAACAAGAGGCCGAGGCCGCCAGCCGCGCCAAGAGCGAGTTCCTTGCGGGGATGAGTCACGAAATACGGACCCCTATGAATGCCATCATCGGTATGGCCGAGCTCATCATGGATACCTCCCTGACCAGGGAGCAGCAAAAATACGTTACCGTTCTCAAGAATGCCGGGGATCATCTTCTGGAACTGATCAATGAGATTCTTGACCTCTCCAAGGTGGAGGCGGGGATGTTGCAACTGGAGACCATGGTTTTCAATCTGCCCGAGATGATGGAGCGGATCTGCGAGGAAATGGCGGTTCGTGTTCATGCCAAGGGGCTGGAGCTGATCAGCCGTGTGAGTCCCGACATCCCTCCGCTCCTGGAGGGTGATCCGGTCCGGCTGAAACAGGTTCTGATGAATCTCATGGGCAATGCGGTCAAATTTACGGAAAAGGGAAGCATCTACGTCGATGTCAGCCGGCTGACCCCCACGGAAAAGGATGAGGAAACGGCAACCATCTGTTTTCGTGTGACGGATACGGGCATCGGCATCCCCGCCGACAAGCAGGAACTAATCTTCGAGAAATTCACCCAGGTTGACGCCTCCGTCACCCGCAGGTACGGCGGCACAGGTCTCGGTCTGGCCATTTCCAAACGCCTGGTGGAACTCATGGGGGGTAAGATCGAGCTTGAAAGCGAAGTCGGCCGGGGCAGCACTTTCCGGTTCACCGCGCGCTTTCCCATCGGCAGGGAAATAACCGGGAAACCGGCGGAAGAATCACCGGTGGATATGAGCCGTCTCCGGGTGCTGATCGTAGACGATAATGAGCTCAGCCGGCTGATTCTCTCGGAAACAGTAAGTATCTGGGGTATTGAAGCCGTAGCCGTCGAAAACGGATATCGTTGCCTCGAAGAGATCAAAAAGAGCCGGGAGGCAGGCAAACCCTTTCATCTGGTTCTCCTCGACTATCAGATGCCGGAAATGGACGGATTGGAAGTGGCCGCCGCCATCCAAAAGATGGAAGGCGCGGCGGAAACGGGGATAATCATGCTCACTTCCGGGTTTCAGAAGGATGATGTGGACCGGGCTGCGCAGCTCCGCATCTTCAACTATCTGTACAAGCCCGTCAAGAGGGCGGAATTGCGGGAAGCCATCGTCGCCGTCACGGGCGGCGCCGCCACGGGCGGTGCGGAAGCGCCGCCGACTCCGGATACCGTCCCGCCGGCTCCGGATACCGTCCCGGCGGCTCCCGGTACCGCCCCGCCCGTGGAGGAAGGGCAGGGCGCGGAACCGCCGCTGCGGATACTACTTGCCGAAGACAACGAGGATAACCGCCTCCTGATCCGGGCGTATTTCAAGGCCTCCCCCCACCGGGTCGATATGGCGGAAAACGGCCTGGAAGCACTGGAAAAGTTCAAGGCCAATCGCTACGACCTGGTACTCATGGATATGCAGATGCCGGTGATGGACGGCTACACGTCAACGGCGGCGATCCGGGCCTGGGAACAGGAACAGGCGCTCAAGCCGGTGCCCATCCTGGCCCTGACGGCCCACGCGCTGAAGGATGACGAAAAGAAGAGCCTGGCGGCGGGCTGCGACGGCCATCTCACCAAACCGATCAAAAAACGCCAACTACTGGAAGCGGTTACCCACTGGACCTCGCCGCGCAAGATTTCCTGAGTTTTTTCCGGCCGTAACACCGGCAGAATGCGCTGCGCCCTCTCATGGTCAATGTACTTTAACTAATTGGAATAATTGCCGAACGCCGTCATTCATCGGGTTCGGGGACATCACCTGCACCGTCCGGGAACTGAGCGACCATGTCCCCATTGTCACCACCGCCGGCGCGCCGTATTCGGATGACATCCGCCAAATTTTTCTTTTCATCGGCGGGCCTGTAGAACACACATCATGCCTCCCACTTGATGATCTTCAGGTCGAGAACGGCAATGGCGTAGATGACCGGCACCAGGATGAGGGTGATGAACGTCGCCAGACTCAACCCGCCTATCTGGGCATAGCAGAGTGGTTCCCAAAGGGGGCCGCCGTGGAGGGCCAGAGGCACCAAACCGAAGACCGTAGCCCCGACGGTGACCAAAACGGGTCGTAAACGAACGATGCCGGCGTCCAGCAGGGCCTCCTCCAGAGGTTCTCCCTTTTCCCTCATCTCCTCGATGAAATCGAAAAGAACGATGATATGGCTGACGATAACGCCGACGAGGCTGATAATGCCCAAAAAGGCCATGAACCCGAAGGGGAGGTTCATGAAGTACAGCCCTCCGTAGGCCCCCACCATGCCGAAAGGAATGGCGGCAAAGACCAGCAGGGGCTTGACGGCGTTTCTGAACTGGAACACCAGGGCCAGGAAGATGGAGAACACGCAGGTGACAAGGACAATCGCAAGTTCCTTGAATCCCTTTCCCTGCTCCTCCTCCTCGCCGCCGATCTCCATCTTGTATCCCAAGGGCATTTGCTTTCCGATTTTAGCGAGTTCGGACCGCGCCCGATCCATAACCTCTGAAGCCAGGTATCCTTCCGCGGGAAAACAGGAAACGGTGATCGTCCGGAACTGGTCGCGGCGCCTGATCTTTTCCGCTTCCATGTCATAGCCGATGTCGGCAACCTGTCGGAGGGGGACCTTGAACTTCTCCTGGGATGAAGAGATGTAAAGGTTCGACAGGTCGCTGAGCTGTCCCCGCTCGTCCATGCGCAATCGCATAACGACGGGAATCTGGCGGTGTCCTTCCCGGAGTGAGGCGACGGGGAATCCGCTGACCGCCGTGGCGGAAGAAAAGGCGATATCCGCATTGGACACCCGTGCCAGGTTGGCCCGATCGGAGTCGATGCGATATTTTACTTTCAAGCTTTCCGCTCCCCAGTCATCCCGCACTCCCGAGGCCTCGGGCATTTTCCGGAAGACATCGCGGATCTCATCGGCAAGTCGCCTCAATGTTGCAATATCGTTGCCGGAAACCCGCACCTGCACGGGGATGCCCACCATGGCGCCCGTTTCCAGGGGCCGCACATCGATCCTCGCTCCCGGTACCGTATCGGCAAGGGCCGTTTGGAGAGGTCCGAGGAGAGGGGAGGTGTCATGCTTGTCCTTAACCAGAATGACGATTTGGGCGTAATTGAGTTGTTCCATCTCCGGGTTGATGGAAAACCAGAACCTCGGGCCGCCGCCACCGACGAAGGTGGTCAGGGAATTCAGAATCTGCCTGGGTTTGCCCGCATCGTCGGGATGGTCCTTCCCGTACTGTTCAGCAACCCGGCGGATGATCTTCTCCGCTTGTCCTGTGGCTTCGTAGGTGGAACTCAGGGAGGCGTTTTCCGGCAGCCATATGTCAACATAGGAGAGATAGGAAAGATCGTTGGGGAAATACTGCATCTTCAAACTGACCATGAAGAATACACCACAGGCGAGAAAGATCAGGGACGCCGTCAACACCTTCCAACGATGACGGATGGCCGCGGTGCCCAGACGGAAGTAGAAGCCGGGGAATCCCCTGGTGCGCCGCTCCTCCGGTGCTAACGGTTTCTCTTTGTCGGGCCGGAGGAGGTAGTAGGCGAGGAAGGGGATGAAGGTCATGGAGACGATCCGCGAGGATACGAGCGAGCAGGTCAGGACGATAGGCAGGCTGTAGATGAACGTTCCCGAATCGCCTTTGAGGAGCAAAAAGGGGAGGTAGGCCACAATATTGGTAATCGTGGCGTACATGATGACCGTCGCCAGTTTTGTCGGTCCCAGCCAGGAAGATACGGCGGGGGGATGACCCATGTTCAGGTCCCGCTTGATGGCGTCGCCCGCCACGACGGGATCGTCAACGAGGAGACCCAGGGCGATGATCAGGGAGGCGATGGAAACCTGCTGCATGTCGATGCCCAGAAGGTGCATCATCCCGAAGGTCATGGCCATGGTCAGGGGGATGGACAGGGAAAGCAGGGCCGCGGAACGCCATTCCCAAAAACCTATAAACGCCATGAGGACGACTAAGGCAATGGCCTCGTAGAGGCTTTTCATAAATAGATCGATGCTTTCCTTGACCTGGAGGGGCTGATCGGAGGTCCGGGCGAGAATCAGGTCGGCGGGAAGATTCCCCGCGATGCCCGCCAGGGCCTCGTCAACATGAAGGCCGAACTCGGCGATCTGATGCCCTTCCCGCATCTGCACGGCCAAGGTGACGGCACGGCTGCGATACCAGTTCCCAGCGGCATCTTTACTTGTATAAAAGTTCAGGAAACGCACGGGGTTTTCGTAGCTCCGGGTGATCGTCATGAGGTCCCGGAGGTACAGGGGTGCGCCCGAGGTCGATGCAGTCAGGAGCACATTGCCGATCTCTCCCTCGTTTTTAAACTCGCCGGAGGAATCGATGGAGATGTTCCGGCCGGAGATCTCCACGACGCCGCCCTGGCCGGTAATGTTTCTCGCCCCCAGGATATCCCGGATCATCGTGGGCTTTATCCCGTAGGCGGCCAAGCGTTCCTGGGAATACTCCAGAAAGATCTGCTCCTGCTGCACCCCCACCCGGTCCACCTTGGCCACGTCCGGCACCGTTTTCAAGGTTCTGACGATCAGATCCGTCATATCGTCGAGCTGGCGGTAGCTGTATTTGTCACCGGCGGTCTTCCGGAGGACCGCCGCTACATCCCGGCTGTTGCGGACCACGCCGACATCCCAGATGTCCGGGTGAAACTCCGCCTCATGCAGGCGCTCTTTCATGAACCTGGCGATATAGGCGTTGATCGCCCCGTCGTCCAGTTCCGTTTCCCCGTCCAATCCGAGAAACCCCGCTCCCCTGATAATTTTTGTGTTCTTGAGGACGGCGTCCTTTTCGATGGCACGGATCAATATCCGAAACGGCGGCAGCAGCGTCTCCGGGGGGATGGTAAAGGGAAAACAGACCAGCAGCGTGGCTCTTGAAGATGGGCGGGCTGCGGAGGACCTGGCCGAGTCGACGGCCTTCCTGACGGCATCCGCTCTGATGGCCAGTTCGGTGTCATCCGCCTTGGGGCTGGAGACGGTGAGCATCAAGGCGGCGGTGTCGGAATAATCCTTGAGGAAGAAGATCGGGCCGGCGTTTTCCGGAAGATCGCGGATGCCGTCCAGCCTGAGCTTGATATCGTCAAACTCCTTGGCGGCCTCTTTGAAGTCGTCGAGAAGCTCCAGGTACATGACCGCCATTCCGGTCCGGGCGGTAGTATATATCCTTTTAATCTTTGGATTTTCAGCTATCTTCTCTTCGATCCTGCGGGCGATGAGTTGTTCAATCTTTTCGGCGCCGGCGCCCGGCCAGGGGCAAAGGACAACAGCGACTCTGCCGGGAATGTTGGGGTCCTTACGCTTGGGCATCTCCAGATAGCCATATATACCCCAGAGAATCACGGCGAAGAATAACATCCAGGAGATATGGCGGTTTTCAACAAAGAATCTCGCCGTGTTCCGTGTCTTTTTTATTTGCTCTTCGTCCCGGAGGTGGCTCATCCCTTACTGTTCCTGTAGTTTACTGCACAGTTCTGACTTCATCGCCGTCCTGAAGGAGGGCGGCGCCATTGCCGACGATCTGATCTCCCGCCTTCAGTCCCTCCAGCACGGTCATACGGTTTCCTACGACCTCTCCGAGCTTTACGGTCTTTGTCCTGGCGATAAGCTTTCCGTCTTGCCGGGCGATGCTGAAAACGGCGAAGGCCTTAGGGTCGCCGCGGGGTCTGACGATGGCATTAAGGGGAATGACCGCGACGGGCTTGGGCAGTTTCGCGTCATGGACAAGGAGAGACATGACCATGCCCGTCTTGAGCTTGTCCTGGGGATTGGGAATGGCGATCTCCACATCGAAGACGCGGCTGCCGGCATCGGCGGCCGCCGCTATCCTGGAGATGCGTCCATGGAACTCCTCCCTGGGAAAGGCCTCGCTGGTCAATGTGTATGATTTGCCGATCCGGATATAATTTAAAAGTACGTCGGGGACGCCGAATTCCGCCTTCACCGAGGAGGTGTCCGCCACGACGAAGGCCGGTGAGTTTGGGCCCGCCAGGCTGCCCCGTTCGACATTTTTCTTGAGCACAACCCCGGAGATGGGGGACCGCAGGGAGGCATCCTGCAACGCCAGAAGGGCCTCGTCGAGGATTGCCCGCGCCCCTGCCGTTTTTGCCGTCAGCATCTCCAGGCGGGCCTTGGCATTTTCGAAATCCGGTTTGGTCATGCTGCCGGACGAGAAAAGCTTCTCGGCTCTTTTATAATCCATCCGGGCCTGTTCGAGAGCGGCTTGAGCCTCGGCAAAGGAGGCCTTGGCCTGCTCCTCCTTGAGAGAGTAATCCCTGTTCCGCAGGGTCGCCAGGATCTGACCCCGAAAGATGCGGTCGCCTTCCTGAATGTCCCGCCGCTGACCGTCCTTACCCCGAATTTGAAGAAGCTCGGCTACATATCCCCCGTTCTTGAATGCCAGATCTATTTGTTGCTTGGGCTTTATGTTGGCCGAATAGCGAAGTCCGCCGGCCATGGTTTCTTCCTGCACAGCTACGATCTGGACGGCCTTCTGCTGGGGCCGGCTTTTGGGTTTGTCATCGCTGCACCCCAAGGGGATCGCCAACATGGTCATGACTGCGCCCATAAATAGGATCGTCAGGGTTGCCCCCATGCCTCCCCTTGAGGACAAGTTTCTCTCCCCGTTCTTAATATGAAAGCTCATCTTTCCTCCCCTCCCATGGCTTTCTGAAAATCGGACTTGGCAGCCAGACAGCCCAGCAGGGCTTGATGGAGCTGATGATTTGCTTCTGCCGCCTGGGCTTGACTCTGGAGCAGGTCTTTAAGGAGAGTCGCTTTATTGTTATACCGGTCCAAGGTTACCCGTAAACGCTCTTGCGCCGCTTCCCGTTTGATCTTGGCCACTTCCAGATATTCATACGCCTCGCGCATTTTCCGGTAACTTTGCGTCACCTCCATCCGGACCATCGATTCCGCCTCCTGGATCGCCGTATTTGCCTGGGAAACGGTTTTTTTCGTTTCCAAAAGCTCCTGCTGCTTCCTTCCCCAGTCAAAGGGCTCCCAGGTGAGCCTGACTCCGGCATAGGCATAATCCTTGGGCATGATTTCCATCTCCGGCAGGCGGGTATAGGAGAAGACCAGATCCACGTCGGGGATGTATTCGGAACGCTTGATTTTGATTCCATATTCCGCCTGGCGCGCCTTCAGCTTCGCCTCCCTGATTTCCGCCCTTTGCTCCAAGGCTTTCTTAATCGCCTCCGCCGTGTCCATCTCCGGGGGGGGCGGCGCCGCTGCTTCACTCACGGCAAAGGGGACGGAGAGATCCCGCCCCAGAAGGTGGTTAAGCTGCTCTTTCTGGGAAGAAAGGGCGTTTTCCGTCCTTGTCGCCTCATAACGGGCTTGCGCCAGCTTGGACTTGACTTCCAGGAGATCCGCTTTGAGGATCGTCTGTTCCCGGAGATGATCGTTCAAAAGCCTCTCCAGCTCCACGTAAAAGCCGATGGCTTCCTTCAGGGCCTGAAAAGCGCTCTGAGTCTCCAGAATGCCCAGATAGGCCTTGCGGACATCGTTGATAACGGCGGAGCGGGCATGGCGATATTGTTCTTCCGCAATGTTTTTCACCAGCCCGTAGCGGTCGATTTCCAGGGAGAGGCGGTACAACTGGGCAAGGGGTTGGGCCACCAGGGCCTGCCCCTGGTTTTCCCATTGTTTGGGGGTGGAGATCTTGGTATCCATGGGGGGGATCAACTCTCCGGTGGACAAGGAACCCAGCGATCCCCGCTTGAACTCGAAATCAAGAGCGCTCAATTGTTGGGCGCCCGTATAGCGGAGATTCAAATTGGGATAGCGGCGGGTACGCAGAGCGGCGATGGCGGCGTCGGCCTTCTCTATCTCCGCGGCGGCGTTCCGGATATTCCGGTTGTTTTTCAAGGCAAACCCGATGGCGTCCTCCAGGCTCAGGACTTCTTCCGCCCGGCTTGACGAAACGTGAAGAAACAACGGCAGGCAGGCGGCGCTGATAAAAACTATCCACGAAAGGAACAACCATTTAGACCTTGTCATCTTCAAACCCCATAAAAACACATTCCCGCCGGGGTCCCCATGCCGCCTGCACCAAGACGCAAGACCTTCATAAACCCTCCTTTTGTATGCTCGAAAGATTCCGCTGTTCAATTTGGAGCTGATGACCGGTCGTTTCCGGACCACACAAAGAGCTTTTTCAACTTCTCCCGGAATTCCCCGCCGAGAACAAAAAGGCTTAAAATAAAGATCACATCTCCGGCCGGCAATGCCGTGACCAGATAGTGGAGGTCCCGTCCCGTGGGGTGAAAAAAGATCAGGGCAACGGCGCCGAAAAAGGAGATCTCTCCGGACCCAACGTAGATCAGGGCAAACGATGCCGCTTCGGCATGGGTTATGGGGAGGAGAAAAAGGAGCTCTACGGTAAATATGGAGAGGAAAGAATAGATAAAAAGAGTTAAACCTAGATAATATTTCCAGTTTATTTCGGGATTCACAGGTCTGGTTCCTTATGATCTCGAATGCTTATCTAATGCTTATGGGAAGAGCATTACTTACAGGGTAAAAAAAGATAGAGTAAAAAGCTCCTGTTGTCAATGGTCAAACAGTCTGTTTTCGGCATCTCTTTATCTCCTTACCGCTATTTTACCGCCCCCTGTTTCTTTGCGACCCGCCCCCAGTGTGCGGGGGAAGGTCATTACGGCGATGAGAGGCTTATGCAGATGGGGAACGGAATGAATCCCTTTAGCCTGAATATGGCATGACGGTGATTACCACTCCTGATGGACGTGTGAAAATTCCCGATCATGTCGACGAAAAGAATGCCGGGGTATATATAAATGGGTCATGTGAGATTCCAATTTCTTATGTGGGAATGCAGACCCCAACCGGAGGAACGGAGATTTAAACCTTGACAGTCCTTAAATTTCCTCTGTATAAAAATTGAGTAAACAGCGGCGGCTTCCAGACTGGAAAGAATTTTTCAAGGCCATGAAGGCCGTGGCTGACCCGAATAGGTTAAAATTACTTAAGAATCTGCATGTGAAGGTGCTCTGTGCGTCTGCGGGACACAGGCGCTCTTGGGGATCGCCCAGCCAACGGTGTCCAAGTATCTGAAGGTCCTGTCGGTTCCTTAGCCCATGTGAAATGGAGATTTCGGGACCAATAACGTAAATGTTTGCCGGCGGTAAGGATCTTTCGCCCCAAAGGCAACGGGATTTTTTTCTGATTCGCGATTTTGACAGTTATCGAGAGGAGGTTTTTATGGGTGACGACAATTATTTCCTTTTCATCATCCCGGATATCGACAAGGATCCCGATAAACCCACCTTTCGCGTCTTGAGTTTCAGCGGTCATGAGGAGATCTCCCGTCCGTATGTCTTCCGGATCAATCTCATGGCCACCGAGGAAAATATCAGCGGTTTGATCTTCAAAGAGGCCAAGTTTGTCATTCATATGGGCGACCAGTCCTCCACCTATTACGGCGTCATTACCCATTTCGACCAGCTCCGGAAGATCGACAACAACTATTACTATCAGGCCCGGCTCATGCCCAAGTGTTATCTTCTCTCCCTTTACAAGATGTCCGACGTCTATCTCGACAAGGGACTCCCTGAAATCATCAGGACGGTCTTCGCCAGAGGTGGTTTCACCGATTACGACTACCGCCTTGACCTCAAGGGGACCTACAACCCCCCGGCAGACAAGGATAGTCCTTATAACCGGTGGTCTTACGTCTGCCAGTACGAGGAGACGTATCTTGATTTTCTCTCCCGCCTCATGGAACGGGAAGGGGTTTATTATTACTTCGAACAGGGTGATGGCCGGGGCCGCATGGTTATCACCGACGATAAGATCGTCCATAAGCAGTCGGAACATAAGTTGTTTTACAAAGCCCCGGGAACGCCTTCCACGGGTAACGACAACAACCTGGTCCAGGAAATGGTCTTTCATCAACGCCTTCTTCCCAAAAAAGTGATCATGAAGAATTACAATTACGAGAGGGCATCACAAGGCGTCATGAAGGCCGAGGCCTTCGTCTCGAAAGACGGCCGAGAGGACCATAGCCTCTTCGGAAATGTGAACATCTTCGGTGAAAATTTCAGCTCCGGAGAAGAAGGTAACACCCTGGCCAGGATACGGGCCCAGGAACTCCTTTGCCGGGGAGAGACCTACTCCGGCTTTGGAACGGCTGTCCCGATGACAACGGGAGATCTAAAACATCTTACCCATGAAAACAAGCGTTTTACGGGCTGGTATCTCGTCACGGAGGTCAGCCATAACGGCAATCAGCGCCTTGCCGGCGCCGCCGGCCTGGGGGGAGAAGACGACGAAGCCTTTTCTTACAACAACAGTTTTACCATGATCAGGGAAGACGTCCAGTTTCGTCCCCGGCGTCTGACAGCCAAGCCGAAGATTCAGGGGACGATGACCGCCTTTATCGACAGCGAGGGCAGCGGTGATTTCGCCGACCTCGACAGCCAGGGCCGCTATCGGGTCCGCCTTCCTTTCACCCTGACCTCCCAGAGCGATGGTCGTGCTTCGACAAGAATACGCATGGCCACACCTTTCACGGGCGTAGGACTCCAGGGCTACGGGATGCACCTCCCCCTCCACAAGGGAGCGGAGGTGATCCTTGCCTTCCGGGACGGCGATCCCGACCAGCCCATGATTACCGGTGCCGTCTTCAACTCCCAGAACCTAAATGTGGTTAACGGAGATAACTACAAACAGCATGTCATCAGGACTCCGGGGGGTAATCAAATCGTCATGGATGATACCCCGGGAAAACAATCCATGTATCTTTTCAGTCCCTTCGGAACCCAGGGCAACTGGCTCTACCTGGGCCAGGGGGGGACGGGAACCCAGGCCGGGGCCTTCAAGGGAGAGAAAGGCGACAAGGGGGATAAAGGCGACAAGGGAGAGCAAGGTGAAAAGGGTGAATCGGGAGAGGAAGAAAAGAGCATCATGCATGTCAAGGCCTCGGGAAACAAGCACGAGTTGATCCTGGGCCAGGAAGACTCCTTCGTCATCGGTTCGGAAAATTACCTGACCATCGGCTCGAAGTCCGAGACGATGCTGGGAACCCAGACGGAATTCACCGCGGCGATGAAAAGCGTTTTCGAGTGGGCGGGAACCATCGAATGCAAGGCGGGTCATCACATCGAATTCGGCAAAACCACCGAGCGCATCAAGGATGAAGACGAGCTGTTGGGAACGGAAAAGGTGACGATTGCCGGAGGTCTCCCCCAGGGCGAAAAGGCGGTGTTAAGTACTCTGGCCAAGGCCATGGTCTTCGGAGGGGCGGCGGTGGGAGCCATCCTTGCCGCCGCCGCGGGCGATCTTGGCGCCCAAACAAATCCCGAAGGCAAGGGCGATACGGATCTGGCCTGGAAACAGGGGTTGACGACCACCTCCGCGGTCGTGGTGGGCGCGGCGGCCCAGGTCCTGGCCCTGTCTTATCTGGTCAAAAAGCTGAACATGGAACTTACCCATGCCATCTCCAAGATCGAACTGAGCAACGAGGGGATAAAGGCCACGGCCCTGGAAACCGCCCCCCAGGGGATCAGGATCGCCGTGCAAAAGGCCGCTGCGAATCTTCCCCTTCCCGATACCTATCTGGCATCGATCTCCATGTCTCCGGATAACGAGGGAAATATTCAGATCGCCACGGGGATCACCCCCGGAGACGTCATTACCGGAAGCAGTATCACCGTGGGAAATACCAATGTGAAAATACAAAGGGCCAACAACCAATTTCTATTGGGGGCGGCTAGCGTCAACATCCAGAACTCCACGCCCAACACCGCCAAATTCGTCTATAGCCCCGTTGAGATTCAGCTCCAGAAGCAAACCGCCGTAGCGAAGGTGGCATCTTTGGACGCTTCTCTGAAATATGGGGCCAACGGTTTTACCGTCAAGGCTGCGGAAACGAGCATGGTGTTCGGCGGGAAGGCCATCAGGATCAATGCCGGGAGTGTGGATGTCGGTGGCGCCGTGACCATCGTTGCCTAACCCCTTTATGGAAGAAATGAGCGAAGAGGAGAACGCCCGCCCATCGTGAAGATCGTCAAACCGCAGAACATGGCCCTGATGTTCAAAAGCCTGCATATCGACGGTAGCAGCCATTTGAGCTTGGCCGTCTGTGCCTGTTTTTCTTTCCAGGTCTCTCTTCCCGACCGCCTCCTGGACGAGCAGGAAATGTGGCCGCTGATCGAAGGGGCGCTGGAGAAAGAGGAACTTTTCGATTTCGGGGTGCCCAAAATACGGGGGGAATTCCTCGTCTATGGAAGCGCCCTGGCCCCCAAGCCCGTTCCGGCTCAGGAAGTTGCCGTTCAGGTGGGCGGGACAAGAAAGACTCTGGTTGTCTTTGGTGATCGTTACTGGACCAGGACCGGCGGCATTGAGGATCCCGCCCCCTTCACCTCCATGCCCATCAGATGGAGCTATGCCTTCGGAGGGCCGGATTTTACCGACAACCCCGCCGGTAAAGGGGCGTGTCCCGACGCCTCGGGGAGGCGTCCCCTGCCTAATGTCCAGGATCCCCAACAGCTCGTGTCTTCTCCGCATGATACCCCCAAACCCGCCGGGTTTACTGCCTGGCCCATGAACGTCCCCCAGCGTCTCCGTTATCTGGGAAAGGTGGATGAAAAATGGCTTCAGGAAGAATGGCCCCACTTCCCCAGGAGTACCGACTGGGAATATTTCCAAACCGCCCCGGAGGACCAGCGCTGGAAGGGTTTCTTTACGGGGGACGAAAAGGTTGAAATCGTCAATATGCACCCCCGCGAGCCCATTCTCCGTTCCGCCCTGCCCGCCCTCCGTCCGCGGCTCTTCGCCCATCGGCAGGCCGACGGGAAAGAGATCTTTCAGGAGATTTCCTGCCGGGCCGAAACCCTCTGGCTTTTCCCCGACCGGGAAGCGGGGATTCTCCTGTATCGGGGCGTCATAGGGACGGCGGATGAGGATTACCCGGATATTCTCCACCTCTACGGCCGCTGGGAATCTCTCCGGGAACCGCCGCAGCCCCTGGAAGTGTACGCCCGGATGTTTCAGGAAGAACTGACGCCCCCGGCGCCGGGCGAGGAGGCATCGGCACCGCCGCCATCCCCGGCGGCGCCGGTAGAGCCTTCACCCAAGCCCCCTGCCGCCCCGGCCCCGACATTAAGCCCGGAGTTGTCCGCCCTTCTCAAGGATGCGGAAGAACTGGAGTCTCAGTCAAAAGCGATATTGAAGAAGGCCGGAATCGACCCCGAGGAAGCGGTACGCCGCTTCATGCCGCCGGGAATAAGAGAGGGGGCGGGTAGTATGGAGGAGTTGGGGGCGGCGGTGGCGGTTCTGGAAAAACAGACCGCCGAGCTCATGAAAAAATTCAATGTCAGCGCCGCCGATGTGGAAAAGGCGATGAAGCTTCAACCACCGCCGCCGGCTCAATCTGCCGACGAGATCATTGCCGGGCTCCGCAGCGCGGGGTTCCATAAGCCGGAAGTCGAGGCCCAGTTGAAGGAGGCGGAACGGATGGCCAAGGAAGCGGCGGCGGGTCTGGACAACCTGGCAGCGAGGAAAGGAACGGCTCCCGTCCCCCCGCCTCCGCCGCCCCCGGAGCCCCCCCCGGCGGGAGATGTTGCCTTTACGGTGGATGAGGTTATGGCAAGATACAGTCATGGGGAATCCCTGCAGGGTCTGGATCTGAGCGGTCTGGATTTTACGGAACGTAAGCTCCGGGGAGCAGACTTCACCGGTGCCGCCCTTACGGGAGCAAGCTTCGGGAAATGTGACTTGACCAGGGCGATTTTCAAAGAGGCAATACTTAAAGACGCTGATTTCACCGAGAGCGATCTTACCCAGGCCGATCTGGAAGGAGCCGATGCCTCGGGGGCACGCTTTAAAGGCGCCTGCCTCAAGGGGGGGAAGATGACCGGCGGTGATTTTACCGGGGCCGATTTTACCGATGCCGATTTTACCGATGTGGCTGCCGCGGGGGCCTCGTTCGAGGGGGCGCTGCTGGAGGGCGTCATGGCCCAGGAGTTATCCGCACCGGGAACCCTTTTCGCCCGGGCGAATCTCAACGATGCCGACCTGTCGAAGGCGGACTTGGAAGAAGCGGATTTTACCGAAGCGCAACTGACCCACTGTGTCTTCAACCTGGCCAAAGCCCGGGGGATCTGTCTTAACGGGGCGACGGGGGAGCACACAAAATTCGGCCTCGCCGATCTTACCGCCTCCCGGGCCGACGGTGCTACCGCTCTGAAGGATGGCCGTTTCTACAAGACGGAGCTGACGGATGCCTGCTGGGAGGGGGCCCAACTACACCGGGCCCAGTTGATCGGCGCCGTCCTCACGCGAGCCGATTTCAGCAATTGTGACCTTACCGGGGCGACTATGATCCTTGCCAGCGCCCGGGAGGCTAAGTTCGCAAAGGCCGATCTTACCAACGCCAATCTCACCGGGATCGATCTTTTCAAGGGTTCTCTCCGGAAAGCCGTTCTCATCCGGACGGATCTGAAGCTTTCCAACCTCTTCGCCGTGGATTTCTATCAGGCCCAAATGAAACGGGTCAATCTTTACAATGCCAATATCAACAGAACCTTGCTGAAACTCCGAGGGGGGGCATGACCGGCGAAGAGGTCGTCTCACAGGCAAAAAGCGACGGTCGCCTTACCGGGGTGGATCTTACCGGAGTGGATCTTTCTCGTCAGGATCTCGCGGAGATAGTTTTTGAAGGGGTGAACCTCGCCCGGGCAAACCTGGAAGGCGCCAAACTCGCTGCCGCTGCTCTGGTCAACGTAAACCTCGCCGGCGCCCGTCTCACCGGAGCTGATCTCGCCGGCGCCCGCCTCGACGGGGTCGATCTGACCGGGGCCGTACTGGCCGAGGCAATCTTTGTTGATGCCGCTCTCGAAAACGTGATCCTTGCCGAAGCCGAGCTTGTGGGGACAGATTTTTCCCGGGCCGTTTTCGACCGCTGCGATCTAAGAGGGTGCCGGGCGGGCGGTTCCCTGTTGATCGGCGCCGCCCTGAGGGACTGCCGTCTTTACGGATTGGACTTGACAGGGGCGGATCTGACGCAACTGTTGGCCGCCGGCGGGGATTTCACCGCTGTGGTCTTTCAGAAGACAAACCTCACCAAGGCCTTTCTCGTGAAGGGAAAGTTTGTCAAACAGAGTTTTCGCGGCTCCACCCTCCTGCTGACCAGATTCGATCAGGGAGACCTGAAGGAGGCGGACTTCTCCGGGCTCGATCTTACCTCGACGAGCTTTGACGGTGCCGATCTCGGTGCGGCCCGGTTTGTAAAAAGCTTCGGCAGATACACCAATTTCAACGAAATCAGCGCCCCCGGGGCCGATTTCTCGCAGAGCGACTTCTTTATGGCAAATTTCACGAAAGCCCGTCTTGACGGGGCCGATTTCCGGCAGGCCCGGGTGGAACAGTCCCTTTTCCGGATGGCCTGCCTGGACCGGGGTCTGTTCCAATATCTCTCCGCCGCCTATGCCGATTTTTCCCGGGCCACGGTGGCCGGGGCTGATTTCTCCCGGGCTGGTCTCCGGCAGGCCAATTTCCACGGCGTCCGAAGGAAGGAAGCCAAATGGGAGGGGGCGGAGACGGCCACAATTTATAAGACCGATCCCGAACTCTGGGCGGCGGAGAGTTGGAAGCCTTTGGAGCAGATACCCGCGATAACGGATCATCTGCCTTGATCCCATGCCTGCCGCTGGCTTTCCACCCGGGGGAAAGAGGGGAAAAGATACGGAAACGAAAGAGGAATCGACATCTCGAAACGTGAAGTCCACCTGTATAACAAGGAGTGACAGGAATGAGTAAGATTGTGACCCTGAAGCATCAGACCCTGCCCCGGGAGGCGTCTTTATTCTACGCCTGCGTAGAGGGGAAAGTAGCGGGAGGAAACTATCGGCTTCGCCTCGACAACGGGGAATTCCTCACGGCCGCCCCGGCGGTCGGTTGTTTCCTGACTCCGGAACCGGGAGATGAGGTCCTCCTCGCCGATGACGGCCGGCGCTCCGTCATCCTCATGGTTTTGTCCAGGGTGAAGGACCGGGGCAGGATCAGTCTGCCGGAAACCTGCGAAGTGGCGGGAGGGGAAATAACCTTCACGGGAAGAAAAGACATCCGCTTGGAGGCCCCTCAAATCGGCCTCACGGGTCTTTTGGGGGAAGTGCGCTTCAATGTCCTATCCTTCCTCTCGCACTGGTGTGAATTCCGGAGCAAGAAGATCATTACCGTGGGCGAGGTCTGGGACCGGGTTATCGGGCGCCTTACAGAACGGATCCGGGACAGCTACCGGCGTATCGAAAACACGGAGCAGACAACGGCGGGACGAATCAGAACCGCCGTCCGGGGCCGCTTCGCCCTATCTTCCCAAAACGTCACTCTCACGGCGGCGGAAGAGGTGAAAGTGGACGGCAAGAAGATCCATCTCGGGTGAAGTGCGGAAGAAGCTCATCATGATCATGACCGGCAGCAGCTTCAATCTCACAGGGTTGGGCATCCCGAAGCCTGCGGCATGGTGATTCATTTATTTATCGAAAAAGGAGAGGCAAGAGATGTTCGCCGCAACGATCGAAAAAGGGCAGGTCATGGCCATGCCGGATGTCTGTAAAACCCCCGCCCCTCCGGGGCCGCCCGTACCGGTTCCCTACCCCAACACGGGCATGACCACCATGGGGAATCCCATTTCGAAAAAGGTCTTGATCAACGGCGCCCCCGCCCTGACCAAGGCTTCCAAGATTCAGCCCACCAACGGGGATCAGGCCGGCGCTGCCGCGGGCGTTGTTTCCAGTAAGATTATGGGCCCGGCGGAGTTCATCCAGGGGAGCATGAAGGTGAAGATCGAGGGCAACCCGGCGGTCTTCATGGGAAATCCCACGAAACAGAACGACGGCAACGCCTTGGGCTCTCATCTCCAACCTTCCCAAAACAAGGTGATGATCATGGGGTAAGGGGGCTAAATAAAGATGGTCTCTTGAAGCTTATCTTTCTTTCCCGAAGAACCCACCTGCCCGGCGCGGTCATAGCTGAGCATGAAAATAATCGACCATTTACCGACATTTCACTCGCAAATGCGTGCATATGTTATTGATCTGCAAGGGTTTATCATTAACAGGGCCGCTGCGGACACTGGGGACTGGGGAGCGCGTCCGCAATTTTCATCCTGCCTTGTGACGGCATGCTGCCATGGGGGGGTTCATATAAGGGAATTAGAACCGTTCCCTTAAAACGGCCTTGATCGCCGCCGCCGGTATCGCCCCCGCTCTCAGAATCGAAGGCGGATCGGTGGTGACATCGACAAATGTGGAGCCTTTCCCGCCGGGAGTAGTACCGCCGTCGAGGAATGTAGTAAGCAGGTCCGAATGGATTTGTTCCCTGACTTCCCCGACCGTCGTGCATTCCTGACAGCCGGAAAGGTTGGCGCTGGTTGCGGTAATGGGACCGCCAAGGGCGGCGGCCAGGGCATGGGCGACGGGATGACTGGAGATGCGGATGCCGATCTTGCCTGTGCCGGCCGTCAAGAGGGGACTGACCGACGGAGAGGCCGCAAATACCAGGGTCAGGGGTCCCGGCCAGAATATGTCCAGCAGTCGGGCCGCCGTTTTTGGTACCGCCGTCGTCAACTTATCCAAAACCTTCTTTTCGGCAATTATCAGGGCGATGGGGCTGTGAAACGAACGTCCCTTTATCCTGAAAATGTTCGTTATTGCCGCTTCGTTCATCCCATCCGCGGCGAGGCCATAAAATGTTTCCGTAGGATAGGCCAGTAATTTTCCCGATCTCAGGCTGGAGACGGCCTTTTCAATGCCCACCGCCGCGGGACGGACGGGATCGAGATAAATGATTTCCGGCATGGGCGTGTCGCTGCCTTTTAGGCGAGAATGTAGGAAACTACCAGAATACTTTCTGTTTTTAACTTTAGCATTGTCTGCAGGCCTCCGGACCTGGGGGATTAGCGATTGCTCAGGTAATCGTTTTGGAGCTTATGGTTCTTGTGTTCCACTTCCTCCGCCATCCGGGCTACGTAACCGGTCAATTTCTTCAATAAGGCATGGTCCTGGAGCGACAATATCCGGACTGCCAAAAGCGCGGCGTTTTTCGCGCCGGCCTTGCCGATCGCCATCGTGGCCACCGGAATGCCGCCGGGCATCTGGACCGTGGCCAGCAGGGCGTCCAGCCCCTGGAGGGCGGTGGCGTCGATGGGCACGCCGATAACCGGCAGGAGGGTTTCCGAAGCGATGACGCCGGCCAGGTGGGCCGCCGCTCCGGCGCCGACGATAATGACCTTTATCCCTCGTGCGGCGGCGTTTTGGGCGAAAGCCGTCGTCCGCGCCGGGGAACGATGAGCGGAGGTCAAGAACAGTTCGTAAGGTATGTTGAATTGCTCCAGGATTTTGGCGGCTTCCGCCATGACCGCAAGGTCGGAATCACTGCCCATCACCACGCTGATCAAAGGGGTTCTAACAGTACCGGATCCTTTCCGGCCCCGGGCTGACTTTTCCATCGCATTTAACCTCCTGCCTGCCTGCTGTGGAAATCCGAGGGATTTCTGAACACCGGCCGTTCCTCATGAAAACTTGTCGGCAACGAAGAGGGCAGGAGATCTTAAAAAAGAGCCCCGCCCCCGACTTACCCCGCTAACGGCGGGATTAAAAACCCGCACCGCGATTAATGCTTGAAATGGCGTTTACCGGTAAAGATCATGGCCATACCGTGTTCATCCGCCGCCTGGATGGCCTCTTCATCGCGGACGGAGCCGCCGGGCTGGATAATGGCCGTCACTCCGGCCTCCGCCGCCATGTCGATGCCGTCCCGGAAGGGGAAGAAGGCATCCGAGGCCAGAACCGTCCCGGCAGTGGGGAGGATGGCCTTCATCCGGGCGATCCTTACGGAGTCCACCCGGCTCATCTGGCCCGCCCCCACGCCGACCAATTGATCTCGGGTGGCGAGGACAATGGCATTGGATTTGACGTGTTTGACCACCCGCCAGGCGAAATCCAGGGCCTGATACTCCGCCTCCGTGGGGGAGCGTTTGGTCACCACCCGGGCCCGGCGGATGTCGAAGTCGTCGGTATCCCGCTCCTGGATGAGCAGTCCCCCGACCACGCGGCGGAAATCATAATCCGGCGGGGCATCGGCGGGTGCCGCCGGTACTTCCAGCAACCGGACATTCTTCTTTGCACCCAGGATTTGCCGTGCCTCGTCAGTGAAGGCGGGGGCGATGATTACTTCCAGGAAGGTCTTTGCCAGCTCGGCGGCGGTCTTGCCGTCCACGGGACGGTTCAGGGCCACGATGCCGCCGAAGGCCGACACCGGATCGGTCTGCAGGGCCTTTTCATAAGCAGTCAGCAGCTCTCCGTCGGAGGTGGCGGCGCCGCAGGGATTGGCATGCTTGATCACCACGGCGGCGGGGAGTTTGAAATCGGAGACCATCTGCCAGGCCGCGTCGGAGTCCATGATATTGTTGTAGGAAAGTTCTTTTCCATGGAGTTGGCGGGCGTTGGCCACGGCGGAGAGGAAGGGTTTGTTTTCCCGGTAGAAGGCCGCCTTCTGGTGTGGATTTTCGCCATAGCGCAGATCCTGGGCCCTGGTGACCTGGAAGGTGAAGGTCTTGGGGAAGTCGGACTGTTTACCGTCCGGTTCGATCCGGCCCAGGTAGTTCGAGATGGCGGCGTCGTAACGGGCGGTAAGCTGAAAGGTCTTGGTGGCGAGATAAAAGTTCGTCGCTTCGGAGATCTTTCCCCCGGTCCGCTTCATTTCCTCGATGACTCTTTCGTAGTCCGCCGGATCCGTCACGACGGAAACGAAGCGGTAATTCTTGGCGGCCGCCCGGAGCATGGTCGGGCCGCCGATATCGATGTTCTCCACCGCCTCCTCCAGGGTGCAGCCGGGTTTGGCCACGGTGTCCTCGAAACGGTAGAGGTTTATCACCGCCATGTCGATGAGGCTGATGTCATGGGCCTGCAACGCCTCGAGATGGCGGGGATTGTCCCGGAGAGCCAGGAGACCGCCGTGAATCTTGGGGTGGAGGGTCTTGAGGCGTCCGTCCATCATTTCAGGAAAGCCGGTATAATCGGACACATCCCGGACCGGCAGGCCGCTGTTGCGTAGCTGGGCCGCCGTACCCCCCGTGGAGAGGATTTCTACCCCCAGGGCGTTCAGCTCCCGGGCGAATTCCACGATGCCGGCCTTGTCGGTGACGCTGATCAGGGCCCTTTTGATGACATTCATATGCATAATTTGCTCTCCTTGTTCCTTTTCCGTTTGTCTGTTTGCAGGTTTGGCGGTTGTTTGTCAAGGCCTCACTCCCGGCGCAGTTCCTCCATATGGCGGACCCGCTTGTCGATGAGGGCCGCCGTGCCGATGTCCGGGCGGTGGGCGACGGGACCTTTGATGGCGGTCACGGCCCTTTCGGCAATACCTTCCGCTTCCGGTAAATTGTCGGCGATGCCGACGATGCCGATGGCCCGGGAGGTGGTCATATACAGTCCGTCCGCCCTTTTGTCTACCGATGAATAATAGAGCCGGGCCGGGCCCGTGTCCCCGACTTCGATCCGGGCCGATGTGGAGCGGGCGTCGGGATGGTCCTTGGGAAGACCGTATCCCCGGGGGACGATGTATTTACAGACCGTCGCCCGGCGGGCGAAAGTGACCGTCAGCCGATCCAGCGTACCGGTGATGATGGCCCGGCAGAGGTCCACGAAATCCGTCTCCAGGAGGGGCAGGATGTTCATGGCCTCCGGATCGCCGAAACGGGCGTTGTATTCCAGGAGGCGGAGCCCCGTTTTGGTGATCATGAACCCCCCGTACATGACGCCCCGGTAATATTCACCGGTTTCCCGGCGGATGGCTGCGGCCACCTGCCGGGTGATCTCGAGGCCGGCGAGAACATCCGCCTCCCGAAGAAAGGGCAGACGATGATCCTCGCAGGAGTAAGAACCCATCCCGCCCGTATTGGGACCTTTATCGCCGGCGAATCTTCTCTTGTGATCCTGGACGGGCGGCGTGGCGACGACATGGGTGCCATCGGTAAGGCATTGCAGGGAAAATTCTTCGCCGGCGAGCTTTTCTTCCACGATCACCCGGTCATGTTCCGCCAGGATGCCGCGGCAGATCTCCAGGGCCTCCTCTTTGGTCTCAAAATGATCACCCTGGACCATCACCCCTTTGCCGCCCGTCAGGCCATCGGGTTTTACCACCACCTCCGGCAGCGCGGCCATAAACTCCGCGATTCCGGAAAGGGAAGTAAAGACCCGGAAGGGGACATTGCCGGGGATGCCGTACTTCTGCAGCAGGTCGCGGGTGAAGGATTTTGATGTCTCCAGTCTGGCCAGGGACTGCGTGGGCCCCACCGCCGGAATGCCCGCCGCGCTCAGGGCATCGACGACGCCGGCATTCAGGGGGTCTTCGGGACCGATAACGGCGAAATCCGCCCGCATGCTCCGGGCGAAATCCACGACGGCTTCCCGGTCGCCGTAACCGCCCTGGCGGACTTCCGCGGAAAGTTCGGCAATACCGGGATTGTTGGCTTTCATGTAAGAAAAGAGACGGGGGCGCTGCTGCGAGCGGACCAGCGCCTCAGCGATGGCGTGCTCCCGGGCGCCGTTACCGACGAGGAGGACATTGAGCATGGCTTTTTTCCTTCCTTTCACTCGAAAATTCACACATATGTTATTGATCTACAACGGTTTATCATTGACGGGGCCGCTGCGGGCACGGCGGGGCGCGTCCCGCTACTTTCATCTGCCTTGTGACGGCACGCCGTCATGGGGGGTTCACTCGCAAATGCGTGCATATGTTATTGATCTACAACGGTTTATCATTGACGGGGCCGCTGCGGGCACGGCGGGGCGCGTCCCGCTATTTTCATCTGCCTTGTGACGGCACGCCGTCATGGGGGGTTCATTCTTTTCCGGTTGTTGAATCCGGGCGGTCATGTTAAATATCGAAAAAGGGCCTTTCCGTCAATGAAACATTGTAGCGGGAAAGTTTTCCGGGGAGCTGATGGGAGGCAACGTACGGCCGTCGCAGCCAAGATACCTCACCGCCATACCCGGGGAGGACACAACAAAAAGAGAAAACAAGCGGATACTTGCCTGAGTATTTTATATAAATTTTCATGCCGGGGCGGCACCCGCGAACTTTGAAAATAATTTAAGGGAGGCCACCCCGGTATATTTTCATACTAACGGCAAGAAGGGATGAAATCGTAATGATTCGTCATGAGGATGACGAACTAAAAGCTACGGAGGTAGGGCGCGCAAATCATAAGGAATGAGAAACACTTAGGATTACGTCGCCGTGACGGGGAGGAAACGCTTTTGCCGCAAAGGGACTTTTTGCGCCGGCGTTAAAAATGGGATCCGGGAGATCAAGCAGATGCATTTTCATGATGAAGATAAAGATATCGGGGTGCTGATTCTGGCGGCGGGCAAGGGGACGCGGATGAAGTCCGAGCTGGCCAAGGTGCTCCATACGATCGGCGGCCGACCGATGCTCACTTTCAGTATCGAGCTGGCCAGGAGTGTGGGGGCGAAACGGATCGTGGCGGTCATCGGCCATCAGGCGGAGCGGGTGCGTGAGCTTTGCCCGGCCCCGGGGCTGGTATTTGTGGAACAGCAGCCCCAGTTGGGGACCGGTCACGCTGTTCTCCAGGCCCGCAAAGCCTTTGCCGGATTTACGGGTCTGGTCCTGATCCTTTGCGGCGATGTCCCCCTGTTGAAAGCCACGACCGTAAAGGCCTTGATCGCACAGCATCAGACAACCGGAGCGGCGGTTACGGTCATGACGGTCATCCTGGACGACCCCGGCAACTATGGTCGGGTGGTGAAAAATGAGGCCGGTGAGGTGATGAAGATTGTGGAGGCGAAGGACGCCACGTCGGCGGAAAGGGAAATCCGGGAGATAAACACGGGGATCTATTGCGCGGACAGCGGCTTTCTTTTCCAGGCGGTTTCCCGGATCGACAACAACAATGCCCAGCGGGAGTATTATCTGACGGATATCATGGAGATCGCGCGGCGGGACGGGATGCGGACGGCGGCCTTCGTGGCGGCGGAGGCTACGGAGGTTATGGGGATCAACACCCCGGAGGAACTCGCTTACGCCCGCCGGGTCGTGACAGGGGAATCAGGGGAGGGGCGGTGAGAATCGGGGGGCTGGTTTTTCCGCTGCCCGTTTTTCTCGCCCCGATGGCCGGTATCACCAATCTGCCCTTCCGGACGATCGTCAGGCGTTACGGATGCCTCCTGGCTTTCACGGAGATGGTGAGTGTCAACGGTCTGGTACGTAACTCGGGACGTACCTGCCGTTATCTGGACAGCGGTCCTGAGGACCGCCCGCTGGGGGTACAGATCTTTGGGGGAGATCCGGAGACAATGGCGGAAGGGGCGCGCATCGTTACCGACCGGGGTGCCGATCTGATCGATATAAATATGGGTTGCCCGGTAAAGAAGGTCGTCCGGTCCGGAGCGGGGGCGGCCATCCTCAAAGACCCGGTGCGGGCCGGACGGATCGTCGGAGAAGTCCGCCGGGCCACCCACCTGCCTTTGACAGTCAAGATCCGGGCCGGATGGCGGCGTAACGACATCAACGCCCCCCTGATTTCCCGGATCGCCGCAGCGGAGGGGGCAGACGCCGTCATTATCCATCCCCGGACCGCCGATCAGGGTTTCAGCGGGACGGCGGATTGGTCGATTATCGCAGCGGTAAAAGAGGCAGTGCAGATCCCTGTTGTCGGCAACGGCGATATTCGCCGGGCTGCTGATGTCCGCCGCATGTTGGCGATTACGGCCTGCGATGGGGTGATGATCGGTCGGGCGGCCCTGGGAAAGCCCTGGATATTCAGAGAGATAAAAGAGTTATGGGTGCCGGGCGGGACGGTGGTCCCGGTGTCGGGGAAGCAGGAAAAGGATGGGGAGCAAACAACGAACACTGGGGAAACCGGAGGAGAAAGCAGAGAAATAAAAGGAGAAGGGACGCAAAAAAAGGGGGCGCAGGTGTCGCTGTCCGAACGGGAGCGGGTCATCCGGGAGCACCTGAAGCTCGAGAGCAGCTATGCCGGCCCGGGGGCGGGAGTGCAGAATTTCCGCAAACATATTTTATGGTACACGAAGGGTCTGCCCGGGAGTGCGACGTTGCGGCAGCGGCTTGGCGCCTTGCGGGATGCCGGGTCCATGCTGGCCGTGCTTCAGGCCTATTTTGGCGAAATTAATAATGCCCTTGACTTTTCATGACCCTTTTGGCATATTTTAACCGGCGTTTATAATAATGGTAAATTTGGGGGGTGGCGTTGGAATTCGTGAAATTTACAGAACTGGAAGAGAGGATAAAAAGGATTCTCGAGGAAAAGGCGGTCCTGAAGACTCGCAACGAGGAGTTGGCAGAACTGCTTGGAAATAAAGAAAAAGAGCTGGAAGAACTAAATAAAAAACTAAAGGGACTACAAGAGGAAAAGGAGACCGTACGCACCAAGGTGGATTCGTTGCTCGAATTGCTTCAAGATATATAAGCACGTCACTTGGCTCTTCTGGGGTTATGCAGGTTGAAAAAGCGTTATCATATCAAGGTAATGGGTCAAGATCTCTCAGTAGTAAGCGATGCAGAGGAAGAGCATGTGGCGCGGGTTGTCCGGTATGTGAATGACAAGATTGAAGAAATAGGGAAACAGACAAAGCATTTCAACAGCCTTAACATCGCGATACTGACGGCCCTGAATATTGCGGATGAATATTTCCGGGAAAAGATCGCGGAAGAGGATGCATACCGGCAACTGGAAAGCAGATCGGAACGATTGATCAATATGATCAACGAGGCAATTTAGAGTTTTTGAACATCCCCTGCGATGTTTGTGATTAACTGATGTTTTTTGATCCAACACCTTGGAATCGGGAACCTGTCCTTGTTCGCCGTGTGCATGTCTGCCGGCATCCGTGACAACGGAAGGTAGGAAGCCTGACGCAGCAAATTTAGGCACCCACTTTTGGGAACGGTTCAAAAAGGTAGTTAACACGGCATACGCGGGGGTTTTCTTTCCATATCAGGAAATCCGCAGTCTTCTCCCTTAAAAGCCCTTTAGAAAAAGGCCTTCTTCCGCGAAAGGATTTCGCTCCGCTTCCGGACGGGATGGAGCGTGATCTTTGCGAGGGTCACTTCTCGTTGATGAAGACAAGAGACGAAAGTGAAGATATCAACGCGGTTGCGGGCATTTATGATTTGACATCCCGGGGGGCGATGGCAAGTCGCAGTTAGGTGAATATGGAGGACAAATAAACCAGGGTATGGTTATCGGTAACAGGGCTCGCCGGACGAGGAAGAGCGAACCTCTTTCCTGTTGGGGATTGGTATATTGGGAGGTATAGGAAATTGAGCACACTCACATTGATGTCGATATTGGTTGCGGCGGTGTTCTTCGGTCTGATCGCCGGTTTTGGACTCAGCCACTTCCTCATGAAAAAGAAGTTGGCGGCATCGGAAAGTCTGTCCGGCCGCATTATTGAGGAGGCCAAAAAAGAAGCGGAGAACATCAAGAAAGAATCCATGCTGCAGGCGAAGGAAAACCTGCTGAAGGTCAAAACGGAGTTTGAAAAGGACACCCGGGAACGAAAGCTGGAACTCGATGCCGTAGAAAGGCGTATCCGCGCCAAGGAGGAAACCCTCGATAAACGTATGGACGTCCTGGTGCAGAAGGAAAGTGCCATCGAGACCAGAGAGAAGGTTTTACTGCAGAAGGAGCAGTCCCTGCATGACAAGCATGAGTTCCTGAATCGCAGCATCGAGGAGCAAAAGGAGAGACTGCAGAAAATTGCCGGAATTTCTTCGGAAGAGGCGAAAAACATCCTCATCCAGTCCATGGAAAGCGAAGCGCGCATTGAGGCGGCCACGACGATTCGCAAGATTGAGGAAGAGGCGAAACGGATGGCGGACAAAAAGGCAAGCGAAATAATCTCTTATGCCATACAGCGCTATGCCGGCGAATTTGTGGCGGAAAACACCGTTTCCGTCGTCAATCTCCCCAATGACGAAATGAAAGGCCGGATCATCGGCCGGGAGGGACGGAACATCAGGGCCATCGAGGCGGCCACGGGGATCGATCTTATCGTGGACGACACCCCGGAAGCGGTGGTGCTTTCCAGCTTCGATCCCGTGCGACGGGAAGTGGCCAGAATATCTCTGGAACGGCTGATTTCCGACGGACGGATCCACCCCGGAAGGATTGAAGACATTGTGAAAAAAGTACGGACCGAGGTGGATACGATCATCAGGGAAACCGGGGAACGGACCTGCTTCGATGTCGGGGTTCACGACGTGAACCCGGAGATCGTCAATCTCCTGGGCAGCCTCAAGTTCCGGAAGAGCTTTTCTCAGAACGTCCTGCAGCATTCCATCGAGGTGGCGCACCTGACGGGGATGATGGCGGCGGAACTGAAGCTGAACGTCAAGGAGGCCAAGCGGGCGGGATTGCTCCATGATATCGGCAAGGCGATCGATCATGAAATCGAGGGTCCCCATGCCGCGATCGGTGCCGATTTCGCCCGGCGCTTCGGAGAGTCGCCGCGGATCGTTCAGGCCATCGCGACCCATCACGATGACGGGCGCACGAACACCCTTTTGGGGGTCCTGGTCCAGGCGGCGGATACGCTTTCGGCGGCCCGGCCCGGGGCGCGGCGGGAAATGCTGGAATCATATGTGAAGCGCCTGGAAGAACTGGAGGCCATTGCGAATTCCTTCAACGGTGTCGATAAGTGCTTCGCCATCCAGGCAGGGCGGGAGATAAGAATTCTTGTGGAAAACGAAAAGATTTCCGATAACGACGCGGTGATGCTCTGCCGGGACATCGTCAAGAAGATCGAGGCGGATCTGACCTACCCGGGGCAGATCCGGGTGACGGTCATCAGGGAAACGAGGGTTACCGATTATGCGAAATAAACCCGGCATAAACCCGCGTGCCTGCGGGCATAGGCAACGGAAAGAGAATAATCAATGAGGATTTTATTTATCGGCGACATCGTGGGCAAACCGGGACGTCGGGCGGTACACGAACTCCTGCCGGAAATCATCAGAGAACGGCAGATAGAATTTGTTGTCGCCAACGGGGAAAACGCCGCCGCCGGCTTCGGTATGACCAGGGAGATCGTGGAAGATCTCTTCGGCAGTCAAATCGATGTCCTGACCACAGGCAATCATGTTTGGGACAAGAAGGAGATCGTTGATTGTATCGACGATTACGAGTCCCTCCTCCGGCCGGCGAATTATCCCGATGCGGCACCGGGGCGGGGGAGCGTGGTTATGCCCGCCGTCAATGGCCGCCATGTCGGGGTGATCAACATCATGGGGCGGGTGTTCATGCACCCCCTCGAATGTCCTTTTCGG
>Ga0209407_1000208_pt1:67500-82652 | contig 82652 bp, 54 predicted proteins | sample AD_JPNHG3_MetaG_FD_184410 | JGI IMG/M metagenome (GOLD analysis project Ga0209407, IMG submission 184410) | Active sludge microbial communities of municipal wastewater-treating anaerobic digesters from Japan - AD_JPNHG3_MetaG (SPAdes) (version 2) | ecosystem: Engineered > Bioreactor...
CCATCATGGCCGCCAAGGACGAGAACATGCCCAAGGAGAACATCGAGCGGGCCATCAAGAAGGGTATCGGCGGGGACGAGGGGGCGGCGGCCTTCGAGGAGGTGACCTACGAGGGCTATGGGCCGGGGGGCGTGGCCGTCCTCGTGGAGGTGATGACGGACAACCGGAACCGCACCGTCGCCGAGATCCGCCACATCTTCTCCAAGCACGGGGGAAACCTGGGGGAGAACGGCTGCGTGTCCTGGATGTTCGAGAAGAAGGGGACCATCCTCGTGGACAAGAAGGCGGTCTCCGAGGACGAACTGATGGAGCTGGCCCTCGAGGCGGGGGCCGATGACGTCCGGGACGAAGAGAACGAATACGAGGTCATCACCAGCCCCGCGGCCTTCGAGGCCGTCAGGAAGGCCATCGAGTCCCGGGGCCTCCCGGTGGTGTCCGCACGCATCGGCATGGTCCCCCAGACGACGGTCCGCATCGGCGAGGACAAGGCCGCCCAGATGCTGAAGATGATGGAGAAGTTCGAGGACAACGACGACGTGCAGAACGTCTACGCCAACTTCGACATCCCCGACGAGATCATGGAAAAGTTGAGCTGATGGTCATCCTCGGTATCGATCCCGGCAGCCGCGTCACGGGGTTCGGCGTCCTCGAGAAGGGGAGATACGACCTCAGTGAGATCTGCCACGGGGAGGTCGTCATCAGGCCCGGCCAGTCCCTCTCCTCTTTTCTCGCCCACCTTTACGAGACCCTGCGGGAGGTCGTGGAGAGGACCCGGCCGGAGGCGGTGGCCGTGGAGGAGGTCTTCTACGGCAAGAACGTCAAGAGCCTCATCACCCAGGGGCAGGTGAGGGGCGTGGCCATCCTCGCCGGTTCCACGGGCGGCCTGCCCGTTTTCGAGTACTCGCCCCTCGAGGTCAAGAAGGCCGTCGTCGGTTACGGCCGGGCGGAAAAGGCCCAGGTACAGCGGATGGTCAAGGCCATCCTCGGCCTTGCCGAGGTCCCGGGCAGGGACGCCGCCGACGCCCTGGCCGTGGCCATCTGCCACGCCCACACCGGCGGGGGACCCCTGGGCACGGGGATGGAGAGGGGGTTAACGGCGGCGTCGGGACTCCGCTTCCTGAGGGGACGGGGATGATCGCCCGGATCTGCGGGACCCTCACCCACAAGTCCGTCAGCCATCTCGTCGTCGATGTCAACGGCGTCGGCTATCGCGTCTTCGTGCCCCTCTCGACCTTCTATGAACTGCCCGAGACCGGTCAGGTCGTGACCCTCCACGTCCATACCCACGTCAAGGAAGACGGGATCAATCTGTTCGGTTTCCTGAGGCAGGAGGAAAGGGAGATCTTCCAGGTCATGATCTCCGCCTCCGGTATCGGCCCGCGCCTGGCCATGAACATCCTCTCCGGCGTCACCGCGGCGGACTTCGTCGCCGCCGTGACGAGGGGGGACCTGGGACGCCTCACCCGCATCCCCGGTGTGGGGAGGAAGACGGGGGAGAGGATCATCCTGGAGTTGAAGGACAAGATCCACAAGATCATGCCCCCGGAGGGCAGAGGGGAGGCGCGGGAGGCGGGTCCGACGAAGGACGATCTCATCGAGGACGCCCTCTCCGCCCTGACGAACCTCGGTTACAAGAGCGGTCCCGCGCGGATCGCCGTCGACGAGACCCTGGCGTCCCTGGAGGGGATCCCGACCCTCGATCTCCTCCTGAAGGGGGCCCTCAGGCGCCTGGCGGGATAGGAAATGGGGGAGGAAAGGCACAGCCGTATCATCCAGAGCCGGGAGGCGGAGGAGGACCGGGTCTTTGACCACTCCCTGCGGCCGAGGAACCTGGCCGAGTATGTCGGTCAAGAACGGATCAAGGCCAACCTCGCCATCTTCATCGAGGCGGCCCGGGCGAGGGGCGAGGCCCTGGACCACGTCCTCCTCTACGGCCCTCCCGGTTTGGGAAAGACGACCCTCGCCTATATCGTCGCCAGGGAACTGGGAGTGGACATCAAGGTGACCTCGGGGCCCGTCGTGGAGCGGCCCGGCGACCTGGCGGCCATCTTGACGAACCTCCATGAGCACGACATCCTCTTCATCGACGAGATCCATCGCCTCTCCCACGTGGTGGAGGAGATCCTCTATCCCGCCATGGAGGATTACCATATCGACATCATGATCGGGCAGGGACCCTCGGCCCGTTCCATGAAACTGGAGATCCCCCGTTTCACCCTCATCGGGGCCACGACGCGGGCCGGCCTCTTGACCTCCCCCCTGCGGGACCGTTTCGGCATGAGCTTCCGTCTCGATTTCTACACCCCGGCGGAGCTTTCGGTTATCCTGAAGCGGTCCGCCCGGATCCTTTCCATCGACATCGACGAGGAGGGGGCCCTGGAGCTGGCGCGGCGGTCCCGGGGGACGCCCCGCATCGCCAACCGCCTGCTGCGCCGGGTCCGGGATTTCGCCCAGGTGCGGGGCGCGGGGGTCGTGGACAGGGAGGCGGCCGTCAAGGCCCTGGACCTCTTCGAGGTGGACGAGGGGGGCCTCGACGCCATGGACCGGGCCATCCTCCTGACCCTGATCGAGAAGTTCAACGGCGGGCCGGCGGGTATCGACAACCTCTCCGCCGTGATCGGCGAGGAAAAGTCGACCCTGGAGGATGTCTACGAACCTTACCTCATCCAGGAGGGATACCTCCAGCGCACCGCCCGGGGGAGGATCGCCACCAGGCGGGCCTACGAGCATTTACGCCGTCCCTGGGCGGGCGTCCCCCAGGGGGGGCTCTTCCAGGGCGAGTCATGAACGGCCGTTCAAAGAAACTTCTCCTCCATTGCTGCTGCGGACCCTGCACCATCTATCCCTTGGAGGTCCTCAGGGGGGAGGGTTTCGACGTGGAGGGGCTGTTTCTCAACCCCAACATCCACCCCTGGAGCGAGTACCGCCGCCGCCTCGACGCCCTCCTGGCCTACGCCTACGTGCGGGGTCTGAAGGTGATCACCGTCGCCGACGACCGGCCGGAGACTTATTTCCGGGCCGTCACGGGTCGGGAAGAAGAGCGGTGCGGGATCTGCTACGAGCTGCGCATCAGGAGGAGTCTGGAGAAGGCCCGTGATCTCGGTTACACCCATTTCACCACGACCCTCCTCTACAGCCCCTATCAGCGCCACGAGTTGATCCGTCAGATCTGCGGGGACCTGGCCCGGGACCATGGGGTCACCTTCGTCTATCGGGACTTCCGGGCGGGGTGGAAGGAAGGGGTGAGGATCTCCCGCCGCCTGGGGATGTACCGACAGAATTACTGCGGTTGTCTCTACAGCGAAAGGGACAGGCTCTTTCCCGACGCCGTCGGCGCCCCGGAAAGTGTGTCCGATTTGCAACACCCGCCGTCCCCAGGGGGGTCGAAGGACGGCCCGAGATCGAAAAAGAAGCAAGGGAATACGATACCTTAGAAATAACGGCCCTTCTTCCGATACAGGCATGAGGATTGCTACGCCTCATGGGAGAACGACAGGGGACCTTCATCAACTCCGTCGTCACAGGTAGAGATGGAATTTCAACGGACGGTAAAAGAAGAGATAGTCTGCCGCAATATAGGCCTCCACACGGGCCGCAAGGTCGGGATGACCATCAAGCCCGCCGAGGGCGGTGAGGGGATCGTCTTCGTGCGCAAGGACCTGCCCGGGCAGCCGCGGATCAAGGCCGAGGTGGCCAACGTCTGTGACACGACCCTGGCGACGACCATCGGCCTCAACGGCGCCACCGTCTCCACGGTGGAGCACCTCATGTCGGCCTTCAGCGGTCTGGGGATCGACAACGCCGTCGTGGAGCTGGATTCCTTCGAGGTCCCCATTATGGACGGCAGCTCCCTGCCGTTCGTGACCATGTTGAAGGAGCACGGGACGGTTATCCAGGGGCATCAGCGGCGTTATCTCGTCATCGAGTCGTGCGTCTCCGTGAAGGACGAAAACGGCTCCGCCATGTTTCTCCCCGCGCCGGAGCGGCGTATCACCTACACCATTGATTTCCCTCACCCCGTCATCGGGCGGCAGAGTTATTCCTTCTCCCTCAACCACGAATCCTATGAAAGGGAGATCTGCGCCGCCCGCACCTTCGGTTTCCTGAAGGACGTCGAATACCTCCAGGCCGTCGGCCTCGCCCTGGGAGGTTCCCTCCGCAACGCCGTGGTCCTGGACGAAAAGGGGGTCATCAACAAGGAGGGCCTGCGTTTTCCCGACGAGTTCGTGAAGCACAAGATCCTGGACGCCATCGGCGACCTCTCCCTCCTGGGGATGCCGATCCTGGGGCACTTCGTCGCCTACAAGTCCGGCCATCGCCTCAACAACCTCCTCCTGAAGGAGTTGATGGCCGCCAGGGACGCCTGGCGGATCGTCTCCCTGCCCCAGGCGCGTCCGAGCCGGTCCTACGTCGCCCCCTCCGGTGTCGCCGCCCGGGTCTCCGCCTGCTCCTGATCCTTCCATCTCCACATCAGGCTTGATTTTTCCTCGTTCCTCCCCTACATAGCTACCCTATGTCTGATCCCAAGGAACTGCCCATGGATGGCGGTGTGTGTCCGCCGGCGCGGCGGCAGACGTTTTTTTACGCCCTTTTGGCCGTCGCCCTGACGGCGGCGGCCCTGGCGGCGGTCCCGGCGGCGGCCCGGACCGCCCAAATGAAGGATATCCTCGTCACCCCCCAGGCGGGCTCCCTTGTCGTCTACGCCCGGGTGACGGACTGTTTCACCCGGGAGATGGAGGCGGCGATCCTGGCGGGGGTGCCCACGACCTTCACCCTCCAGGTGGAACTCTATGAGTCCCGCCGTCTCTGGTTCGACGAAAAGATCAGCACCGCCTCCATCAGCAACACCGTCAAGTACGACAGCCTGAAGCGGCTCTTCTACGTCTCTTCGCCGGCCTGGCGGGAAAGGGCCGTGTTCTTCGACCTCCAGGCCGCCAAGGAGGCCATGTCGGAGTTCACGGGCCGCATCTTGGTGCCCCGGGATAGGATCGCCAGGGGGGCCGCCCACTACCTGATGATGAAGGTGAAGCTCGACAAGATCCGCCTTCCCGCCTACCTGGAGTATCTCTTCTTCTTCACGTCCCTGTGGGATTTCGAGACGGTCTGGTACCGTTATCCCGTCGACTTGTGAGGGGTACGTCGATGAACCTCGACGAGAAGGAACGGCGGAGGAGGAAACGGGAGCGGATCCTGATCGTCGTCATCTTCGCGGCGGTCGTCCTCGTCACCTACCTGGAGACCCACCTCGTGGGGAAGGACGTCAGCCTCCCCTTCTCCACCAACACCCTCATCTTCGGCCTGATCAACGTCAACATCATCCTGATCCTCCTCTTGATGTTCCTCATCATCCGCAACGTGGTGAAACTGGTCTTCGAGAGACGGCGGGGCGTTTTGGGTTCGAAGATCAGGACGAAGCTAGTGGCCGCCTTCGTCAGCCTGACCCTGATACCCACCTTCGCCCTGTTCCTGGTCTCCGTCAATTTCCTTTCCTTCAGTATCGACAACTGGTTCAACCTGAGGATCGGCGACGCCCTGAACAACACCCTCGAGGTGGCCCGGACCCTCTACACCCAGACGGCCGAGTACGCCAAGTTCAACGCCCGTCAGATCAGCGCCGACATCACCCGCAGCCGCCTCTACCAGAAGGAGAGGAGGCGTTACCTTCAGGCCCTCGCCGAGGGGCGCCAGAAGATCTACGGGATCGGTTCCTTGGAGATATCCTTCGACGGCCAGGGAGAAAAGATCGTCGTGAGAGACCCGGGCAGCGCCGGTTGGGTCCCCCCGGACCTGCCGCCCGCCGTCCTGGAGGAGGTCTATCAGGGCAAGGAACAGTCGGCCATCCGGAGCACGCCGACGGGGGACGTCGTCACCGGTCTCGCCCCCGTTTATTCCGCCGTGACCCACCCCGAGGTGATCGGCGTCGTCGCCGTCAGCTACCGTCTCCCGGGGACCCTCGTGGACAAGATGGGGGTCATCTCCAAGACATCCGACGACTACAGTCAGCTCGCCCTCTTAAGAAATCCCATAAAATTCAGCTACATGGTGACCCTCGCCATCATCACCCTCCTGATCATCTTCGCCGCCACCTGGTTCGGTCTCTTCCTCGCCAAGGGGATCACGATCCCCATCCAGGACCTGGCGGAGGCCACGAAGCGGATCGCCCAGGGTGACTTGGACCACCAGATCGACATCAAGGCCGACGACGAGATCGGGGTCCTCGTCGATTCCTTCAACGCCATGACGAGGGAGCTCAGGAAGAGCAAGGACAGCCTCGAGCGGGCCAACGAGGAATCGGAGAGGCGTCGGGCCTACCTGGAGACGGTCTTGAGGAACGTCTCGGCGGGCATCATCGCCGTGGACCGCCAGGACGTGATCACCACCATCAACCGGGCCGCGGAGAGGATGCTGGAGATCAAGGTGGAGAAGGTCATCCGCCGTCCCTATCGGGAGGTCCTGGCGCCGGAGCAGATGGCCGTCGTCGCCGAGCTCCTCCGGGAGCTGCGGGAGAGCCAGGACGGTTTCATCGAGAAACAGATAGACATCCATCTCAAGGGGCGTTCCCTGACGGTCCTCATGACGGCCACGGAGATCAGGGACGAAGAGGGGGACTACATGGGGATAGTCCTCGTCTTCGAGGATCTCACCCAGCTCCAGAAGGCGGAGCGGGCCGCGGCCTGGCGTGAGGTCGCCCGGAGGATGGCCCACGAGATCAAGAACCCCCTGACCCCCATCCAACTCTCGGCCCAGCGCCTCCAGAGGCGTTACGGTGACTCCCTGGGAGAGGGGGGGGAGGTCTTCCAGGAATGCACCCGGACCATCATCGATCAGGTGGAGGTGCTGAAGAACCTCGTCAACGCCTTCTCCCGTTACGCCCGCATGCCCGTCACCTCCCCGTCCCTCAACGATCTCAACAGCGTCGTCGCCGACGCCGTCACCCTCTTCCAGGACGCCCACCGGGAGATCGTCTTCGATTTCCAGCGGGGTGAAGATATCCCCCTCTTGAACATCGACGCCGAACAGATCAAGAGGGTCATGGTCAACCTCCTGGACAACGCCGTGGCGGCCCTGACGACGCAGGAAGGCAGGATCGAGGTCAGGACGTCTTACGATCCCGTCTCCGGCCGGGCCGCGGTGGAGGTGGCGGACAACGGCTGCGGCGTCCCCCCGAGTTACAAGGTCAAGATATTCGAACCTTATTTCTCCACGAAGGGATCGGGTTCCGGTCTCGGCCTGGCCATCGTGACCTCCATCATCGGGGATCACCACGGTCAGGTGAGCCTGCGCGACAACGTCCCCCAGGGGACGGTGGTCCGGTTCGAACTGCCCGTTCCCGAAGGGGAGGTAAAGAAGGGAAGCTATGCGTAAAACCATCCTGATCGTCGATGACGAAGAGGCGATCCGCCAGTCCCTGGGGGGCGTTCTGAAAGACGAGGGATACGACGTCCTGGCGGCCGCCAGCGGTGAGGAGGCCCTGAAGGTCATCGACGAGGATCCCCCCGCCCTGGTCCTCCTCGACATCTGGCTGCCCGGCATGGACGGTATCGAGGTCCTGAAGGTCATCAGGGAGGAGCACCCCTCCGTGCGGGTCATCATGATGTCGGGCCACGGGACCATCGAAACGGCCGTGAAGGCCACCAAGCTGGGGGCCTTCGATTTCATAGAGAAGCCCCTGTCCCTGGAGAAGGTCATCCTCCTCGTCAACCACGCCCTGGACATGGCCTCCCTGGAGGAGGAAAACGTCCTCCTCAAGGCGAAGATCAGTCAGGAGTACGAGCTGACGGGCACCAGCCAGTCCACCCTGGAGCTCAAGGAGGCCATCGGCATCATCGCCCCGACCAACGCCTGGGTCCTCATCATGGGCGAGAACGGGACGGGGAAGGAGCTCGTGGCCCGTTCCCTCCACCACCTGAGCCGCCGGGCCTCGAAGCCCTTCGTCGAGGTCAACTGCGCGGCCATCCCCGAGGACCTCATCGAGAGCGAACTCTTCGGCCACGAGAAGGGCGCCTTCACGGGGGCGACCCAGAAGAAGCGGGGCAAGTTCGACCTGGCCCACGAGGGGACCATCTTCCTCGACGAGGTGGCCGATATGTCCCTCAAGGCCCAGGCGAAGATCCTGAGGATCCTCCAGGAGAAGAGATTCGAACGGGTCGGCGGGACGAGGACGATCCACGTCGATGTCCGCGTCATTGCCGCCACCAACAAGGACCTGGAGAAGGAGATGGAAGAGGGGAGGTTCCGCCCGGACCTCTACTACCGTCTCAACGTCATTCCCCTCCGGATCGCCCCCCTGCGGGAGAGGAAGGAGGACATCCCCCCCCTCGTCGAGCGCTTCTTGACGGAGTTCTGCCGCAAGGAGGGGGTGCCCCTGAAACGGATCACCGACGAGGCCCTGGCCCTCCTGATGGAGCACTCCTGGCCGGGCAACGTCCGGGAGCTGAAGAACGTCATCGAGAGACTCGTCATCATGGTCCCGGCGGAGGTGATCACCGCCCGGGACATCCCCGTCTTTTCCACCGACGGCCACCGCCTCGAGATCTTCGCCCAGGCCGAACCGGACACCTACCGGGAGGCGAAGCTGGAGTTCGAGAAACGGTACATCATGAAAAAACTCAGGGAATTCGACGGCAACATCAGCCGGACCGCCGAGGCCATCGGTCTGGAGAGGAGCAACCTCCACCGCAAGATCAGGAGCTTCGGCCTCGACGTCAAGGGGGAATAGGGAAAAGTACCCGGTTTGTCAGGGTCGGTTTTCCCCGGCTCCGGGGTCGGCGGCCCTTTTCAGGTCCCCCCAGGAGAAGGGGTTGAAGGGGAGATAGATCAGGCCCAGGACGACCACCGTGGCGATGGACAGGAAGTGGTAGAGGACGGCGAAGGACAGGGCCTGGGCCTTGGGGACGTCGTAGAGGGAGAGGGCGAGGATGCAGAAGAAGTGCCAGTTTCCCACGAAGCCCGGTCCGGCGGGGATGGCGATCCCGATGATGAGGATGATGAGGATGACGAAGGGCGCCACGGGGGGCAGAGCGAGGCCGAAGGCCCTGAGCATGAGATAGATGGCCAGGGCGTCGATGAGCCAGAAGACGACGGATAGTAGGCCCGCCTCGACGAGGGGCCGGCGGTTCCTCATGACCCGGAAGCCGTCGAGGAAACCGCCGATGATCCCCCTGAACCTTTCGTAGAAGGGGCGGGGCAGGAGGTCCGTGAGGCGGGAGAGGGACCCGGGGCCGGCCCCCCGGCGGCGGAGGGCGAAGAGGACGACGGCCAGGACGCCCGCCGTCAGGAGGATGAAGAAGACACTCGCCCGGACGAGCCAGGGGGGCAGGGGCGTGAGGGCGAAGACGCACAGGAAGATCGAAAAGACCGTGAGGCTGTCCAGCAGGCGCTCCATCACGATCGTGCCGAGGGCGGCGCTCATGGGGACGGGGCTCTTCTTCGTGATGAGATAGGGCCGGGCCAGTTCCCCCAGGCGGGCGGGCAGGGCCACTATGGCGAGAAAGCCGACGCTGGTGACGGAAAAGAGGGCCGGGAAACCCACCACCGCCAAGGGGCGCAGGAGGGCGCCCCACCGCAGGGCCCGGACCACCTGCATGATGATCATGATGAGGACGGCCCCGATGACGTAGCCGACCTCCACCTCCCTCAGCCCCGAGACGACCGTCTCCATGTCCACGCCCCGGAGGGAGAGGTAGACGAGGATGACGCTCAAGGCGATGCCGATCCCCCACCTTTTCATGGTCGGGCGGCATAACACATTTCCCGCAAATAAAAAACCCCTCCCGGACCCCGGGGGCCCGCGGAGGGGTGGAGGGAGCGGATCTGCCTCAGCCCACGAGATGCCTCACCATGTCCATGACGGGGTTCGTGAAGAGGCTGACGTAGAGCGTGTAGAGGGCGAAGGCGCCGACGGCCTCGGAGGTGTACATGCGGTGGAAGCGGTGTTTCATGGACAGGATGATGAGGCCGCCCACGATGAGGAGACCCAGTTGGAAGTACGGGAACTCTTCCGCCCCCGTGGCGGCCAGTTCGGCGAAACCGAAGGTGGCCGTCAGCAGGACGATGGCCCCTGCGACGATGATGGTGGAGAGGGTCTTTTTCATGGTCTGTCGCCTCCTTTCCTGTTTTATTCCTTTCGCCCTATGTATATGAAAGAACCATGCCAGGCAGCCCGCTCCCGTGACTTTGTAACTGATTGATAATGAAAGAAAAAATATTTACCAAAAAGATCGAGGGCCCCCTTTGGGGAAGGGAGATTGAACGTTTCTTTCAACGGCGGGGAGAGGCTGAAAAAAATCTTTTCACCGTCCCCGCCGCCGGGGGGAGGGAGATGGAAAGAAGGGAATTCATCAGGACCCTCTTGATGTTGTCCGCCGCGGCCTTCTTGCCGTGGAACGGGTTGATCGGAGCGGCGGAGGGCGCCACGGCGGCCGACTTGGCCGTCTGCCGCGGCGCGCCGCCGGAGAAGGCCACCCGGGCGGCCGTGGAGGCCCTGGGGGGTATGAGGCGCTTCGTCGGACCCGGCGACGTCGTGGTGGTCAAACCCAACATCGGCTGGGACCGGGCGCCGGAGTTCGGGGCCAATACCCATCCCCGGGTGGTGGCGGAGGTGGTGCGTCTCTGCCGGGAGGCGGGGGCGAAGCGGGTGCGGGTCATGGACAACCCCGTGGCCGATCCCCAGCGGTGTTACCGCCACAGCGGCATCGCCGAGGCGGCGGCGCGGGCGGGGGGCGAGGTCGTCTTCATGGAGGAGAGGAGATTCAGGGAGGTGCGTCTCTCCGGCCTCGGTCTCCGGTCCTGGCCCGTTTACCGGGACGTCCTCGAGGCCGACAAGGTGATCAACCTGCCCGTCGCCAAGACCCACGGGTCCTCCGTCTTGACCCTGGGGATGAAGAACTGGATGGGGGCCGCGGGGGGATGGCGGGGGCGGATGCACCTGCGCCTTCACGAGTCCATCGTCGATCTCGCCCTCCTGATCAGGCCGGCCCTCGTCGTCCTGGACGCCACGAGGATCATGGTCGCCAACGGTCCCCAGGGGGGCGCCTTGGGGGATGTCCGGCGCCTGGACACGGTCGTGGCGGGGACGGACCAGGTCGCCGTGGACGCCTTCGCCGCCGCTCTCTTCGGCCTGCGTCCCCAGGACGTCCCCTACATCGCCCTGGCCCAACAGGCGGGCCTGGGGAGGATGGAACTCAAGGGCCGGGTGCGTCACCTGTCCCTGTAGGGAGAGGGGGAAGGGCGTGAGGGAGGAGAGAACGGGAACCCGCGCTTCAGGGGGGGCGAAGGGATCGTCCCTAAGTAGGTTCCGCCCCTACTGCCAGCTCTTTTTCCTCCTTCTCTTCCTCTACCTCTTCCTCGGCACCGCGGGCGGCGGCGCCGACGAGACGGCCCGCTCCGTGAAGGTCTTTCTCGACCTGGATCCCCTCCTCCAGGGGACGGCCGCCCTGGCCGCCCGTTCGCTCCCCTCCGACCCTTCCGTACTGGCGGCGTTGGGGGTGGTCGTGGCCGTCACGGTCCTCCTCGGGCGGGTCTTCTGCGGGTGGGTCTGTCCCTTCGGGACCCTCCACGACGCCGTCGGTTCCCTGAGAAAGGGGGGAGGGGGGAGAGGACGCCCCTCCCTCTTCCGCGTCAAGTATCTCATCCTCGTCTTCTTCGTCTTCGCCGCCCTCTTCGGCCTCCAGACCGCGTCGTTCCTCGACCCCTTGAGCCTCCTGACCCGCTCCCTGACCCTGGCCGTCTGGCCCGCCTTCGTCTTCGGGGCCGAGAGGTCCCTGGACCTGATCCACGCCGCCTCCCTGGAGGGGACGGCGGACCTCGTGGGCCGGGCCCTCAGGGGCTCGATCCTGCCCCTCAGGCAGCCCCTCTTTTCCCAGGCCCTCGCCGTGGGCCTTCTCTTGTTTCTCCTCCTGGCCCTGAACGTCGTTTTGGAAAGGCGTTTCTGGTGCCGGTACCTCTGCCCCCTGGGGGCCCTGTTGGGCCTGTTGGGGCGGTGGTCCGTCGCCCGTCGCGACGTGGCAAAGGGGTGTGACGAGTGCCGCCGGTGTGAAAGGGGGTGCCCCGGCGGCGCGGCCGTCGGGAGGGAAGGGGCCTGGAAGGGTGAAGAGTGCGTCCTCTGCCTGGGATGTGACGATCTGTGCCCGAAGAATGCCGTGTCCTTCGGGTTTTCCCGTCCGCGGTCCCCGGCCCTGGACCTGGGCAGAAGGCGGGTCCTGACCTCCGCCCTCGCCGGGGCCGCCGCCGCGGCCCTCGTCAGGGTGGAGACGCCCGCCGCCTCCGTCGGCGGCGGGGCCCTGAGACCCCCCGGGTCCCTCCCCGAAGGGGCCTTTCTGAAGACCTGCCTCCGCTGCGGCGCCTGCATGAAGGTCTGCCCGACGGGGGGACTCCAGCCCGCCTTTCTCGAGAAGGGGGTGGAGGGTCTCTGGACGCCGATCCTCGTGCCGAGGGTCGGTCATTGCGAGTACCACTGCACCCTCTGCGGCCAGGTCTGCTCCACGGGGGCCATCCGCAGGCTAAGCAGGGGGGAGAAGGCCTCCTTCACCATCGGCCTGGCCGTGATCGACACGAACCGCTGCCTGCCTTACGCCCATGACCTCCCCTGTCTCGTCTGCGAGGAGGTCTGCCCCACCTCCCCCAAGGCCGTGACCCTCGTGAGGGAAACCGGCGGAAGGCGGCCCCCCCGGCCCCGGGTGGAGAGTTCCCGCTGCGTCGGGTGCGGCATCTGCGAGGCCAAGTGCCCCGTCGAGGGCCGGGCCGCCGTCAACGTCCTCCCCGGGCCCGGGCCGGCGGCCTGAGGGTTCGCCTACAGGCTGACGTAGAAGGTCCCGCCCTTGCGGTAGACGAGGAGCAGGACCCGGTCGTCCCCCTTCAGGCGGGAGACGACGGCCTCGTATTCTTCCACCCCCTTGATCTTCTTCCTGTTGATCTCCATGATGACGTCCCCCTTCCTGAGGACCCCGTAGGCGGCGCTGTCCTCGGCCACGGACACGACGACGACCCCCTGGATCCGGGCGGGGATGTCCAGTTCCCTCCTGATCTCCGCCGTGAGGTCCTGGACGGTCAACCCCTTCAGGCGATTCTCGTGACGGGCCGTGACGCCCGCCGTCTCCTTCTGTTCCTCGATGACGGCCCTGACGGTGCCCGTCTTGCCGTTGCGGCGGTATTCGATCTCCACCTCCTGGCCCGGTTTCGTGGCGGCCACCATGTTCTTCAGGGCCGTGACGTCCCGCACCTCCTTCCCGTCGTAGCGGACGATGACGTCGCCCCGCTGGATACCCGCCTTGTCCGCCGGGCTCCCCTCGTTTACGTCCCCCACGAGGGCGCCCCGGTCCGCCTCCACCCCGAGCTGTTTCGCCAGCTCCGGCGTCACGGCCTGGACGGTCACGCCGAGCCAGCCGCGGACGACCTTCCCCCGCTGGATCAACTGTTCCATCACGATCTTGACCATGTTGCTCGGGATGGCGAAACCGATCCCCTGGTGCCCTCCCGAGGAGGTGACGATGGCCGTGTTGATGCCGATGAGCTCACCTCTCATGTTCACGAGGGCGCCGCCGGAGTTCCCGGGGTTGATGGGGGCGTCGGTCTGGATGAAATCCTCGTAGTCGGCGATGCCCACGTCGGCCCTCCCCTTGAAACTGATGATCCCCGAGGTCACCGTCTGATCGAGGCCGAAGGGATTACCGACGGCGATGACCCTCTCGCCGACCCGGAGGCGGTCGGAGTCGCCGAAGACGGCGGCGGGCAGGTCCGAGGCCTCGATCTTGATCACCGCCAGGTCCGTCTTCGGGTCGCTCCCCAGGACCTTGCCCTTGAAGACCCGCCGGTCCGCGAGGGTCACCTTGATCTCGTCCGTGTCCTTGACGACGTGGTTGTTCGTGACGATGTGACCGTCCCGGGAGACGATGACCCCCGAACCCGTGCCCGACTGCTTGTAGTTCCTCGGCTCCTCGAAGGGCCCGAAGGGGGTGCCGAAGAACTCCCGGAAGAAGGGGTCGTTGAAGAAGGGCGAAGGGAAGCGCCGGCCCTGGACGATACGGGTGGAGGAGATGTGGACGACGGAGGGCTTGATCGCCTCGGCGACCTCGGCGGTGGCCTTGTTGATCCGGTCCAGGAGGTCGAGGGATTCCCGGGAGATGCCCTTTTCCTTCCCCTCCGTAGGCCCTGCGGCGGCGAGGAAGGCGATGACCAAAGTGAAAGCAACAATGGCCAAAAGGAAGTTCTTCTTTCCCAAGGACGACGTGTTTTCCATAACTCTTACCTCTTTGTGTCGTTACGCCCCGACGGCGGACCGGCGGGGGAGTCGAGACAATGATAATGACGAAGTCGCGGCTGTCAACCGGTTCCCCGCGCCCTTGCCGGGTCCTTGAGGCGTTCGTAGATCTCCTCGAAGAGGAAGGCCGTTTCCCGAAAGGCCCTCAGGACCTTGGGGTCGAAGTGGGAGGGTGAGGTCCGGTCGTCGCCCTTGTTCAGGATGCGGCTGGCCGTGACGTGGTCGAGGGCCGGTTTGTGCCAGCGGGGGATGCGCAGGGTGTCGTACTGATCGGCGAGGTTGACGATCCGCGCCTCGATCGGGATCGCCTCCCCCATGAGGCCGCGGGGGTAGCCCGTGCCGTCCCACCGTTCGTGGTGGTTGAGGGCGATGACGTGGGCCATGCGGAAGCGGGGGTGGGGGCCGATGATCTTCGCCCCGAAAAGGGGGTGTTTCTTGATCTCGATCCACTCGTCTGGGGTCAGCTTCCCCTTCTTCCTGAGGATCTCCGGGGAGATGTAGATCTTGCCCACGTCGTGGAGGGTGGCCTGGAGGCGGATGGCGGAGACGAAGGCCCCGTCGAGGCCCATCCTCTCCGCCAGGACGGCGCTGTATTCACCCACCCTGATGATGTGCCTCCCCGTGTCCTCGTCGTTGGCCTCGGCCGCCCGGGCCAGGGCGTGGACGGTGTAGACGAAGACCTCGTCGACCTCCTTGACCTGACTTGCCAAGGAACGGAGAAAACGGCTCTGCACCGCCAGGTTCTCCACGACGAGGGCGTCGTAGGGCGTGACCTCCCGGCCGTAGTTGACGGCCAGGAGGCAGAGGTCTTCGCTGAGGTAGGCCACGGCGTTGACGATGTCGATGTTGATCGTCTCGATCCTCTTCAGCTGCCGCGGCCACTCGTCCCTCGACC
>Ga0209407_1000212_pt1 | contig 82459 bp, 74 predicted proteins | sample AD_JPNHG3_MetaG_FD_184410 | JGI IMG/M metagenome (GOLD analysis project Ga0209407, IMG submission 184410) | Active sludge microbial communities of municipal wastewater-treating anaerobic digesters from Japan - AD_JPNHG3_MetaG (SPAdes) (version 2) | ecosystem: Engineered > Bioreactor > Anaerobic...
AAGCGGATGATATTTTATAATTGACTTAGCACAAATTTATCGCAAAAACCTATATGTCATGATGTCCGTGTCTCTAATTTGGTAGTCCCACGGGGGTTTGAACCCCGGTTTCCGGCGTGAGAGGCCACAAACGATTGTATACTATAATTTCCATCAACCTACAATAGCATTGTTAATATTATTAATATTAATACATAATTTATTCTTGACATACTACCATTTACCTGTATATATAATAAATATGTGGGGAAGAATGTGGGGACTATACATTAAAAAATGTGCATATGCCAAAAATAAAAAGATATAAAACAAATTATCCGGGTGTCTTTTATATTGAAACCAAAAACCTAAAAGGCAAAGAAAGGACGTATTATATCCGCTATCGCCGTAAAGGTAATTTGATTGAAGAAAAAGCAGGGCGACAATATCAAGACGATATGTCACCCGCTAAAGCAGCCAAAATCAGAGGAATTCGAATTGACGGTGAAGATCTTTCAAATAATGAAAAACGAAAACGTTTAAAGGCCGAAAAGATAGCTGAGGCAGGAAAAATGACCTTTGCGCGTCTATGGAAAGAATATGAGACAAATAAACCAGATTCCAAAGCCATTAAAACAGATAAGGGACGGTTTGAAAAATATCTGTTACCTATTTTTGAAAATAAGGAGCCGCATGAAATTATTCCGCTTGAAGTTGACCGTTTGCGCGTCACACTGTTAAAGACCTTAAAACCACAGTCAGTCAAACATGTTTTGGCATTGCTTAAGCGGATTGTCAATTTCGGAATATCTCGTCAGTTATGCCAGAACATCAATTTCAAAATAGAAATGATCAAAGTCGATAACAAAATAACCGAGGATTTAAATCATGAACAGCTACAGAAACTTTTAATAGCCATTGATAATTCTGAGGATATTGAGGCAGCAAACATAATGAAGCTGGCTTTATTTACAGGTATGAGGCGCGGAGAAATATTCAAACTCAAATGGGATGATATCGACTTTGATAGACGTTTTATAACAATCAGAAATCCAAAGGGCGGTGCAAGCGAAAAAATCCCATTAAACGATCAGGCACAACAAGTATTAGAAAATCATCCCCGCACTTCTGATAATGTTTTTGTTAGATCAGACGGCAAACCATTTACGGATATTAGGCGGCGTGTCAATCCGATTAAACAAGCAGCGGGATTACCTGATAATTTTCGTGCCCTACATGGTTTAAGGCATACTTTCGCTTCAATACTGGCTTCAAGTGGAAAAGTCGATTTATATACATTGCAGAAGCTACTAACGCATAAATCACCCGTTATGACTCAAAGATACGCACATCTTAGGGATGATGCCCTTAAAAAAGCTGCGGACATAGCCGGTAAACTAATTATTGCAGCATGAGTCACTGCATTAAACATATCTCTAGTTTTTGATAAATATTTACGCTTGCAATAACTAAGCAATAAAAGGAGGCTGCTATGGCCCATCTTGTTGAAAGTATGATGTACGTAGGGAAAGCGCCTTGGCACGGCTTGGGCAAACCGATACCGGAGGAAAGAAAACTCAGCGTTCGCGAAGCAATTGTAGCCGCAAATCTTGATTGGAAAGCAGAATTAAAACATATCTATACGGACACACCATCTGGACACCTATCAGGTATAATTAACCATTACGCCGTTTGTCGAACATCGGATAATGCCTTTCTGGGAATTGTCGGTCCGGATTATGTACCTCTTCAAAATGAAGATGCGCTAGAATGGTTTCAGCCTTTTCTTGATTCGGGTGAGGCAACGCTAGAAACCGCCGGCAGCCTAAAGGGCGGATCTCAAATCTGGACACTGGCCAAAATACAAAATGCTACTATGGACGTGGGCAATAGAGATCCTGTAGCACACTATATTCTGCTCTCAAATGCTCATGACGGCTCCGTGGCTGTCCGTATTGGTTTTACACCAATTAGAGTAGTTTGCAACAACACTCTCTCGTTAGCCCATAATTCCGAGGCAAGCAAACTTATGAGAGTACGTCATACTGCCAATCTCCATATTAACCTGGATGCTGTGAGAGAAATCATGAATGTGGCTCGCAAAGAGTTCCATGCTACAATTTATCAATATAATAAGTTGATTAATAGCGATATCAACGCCAAAGATCTTGAAAAATATGTAAGGCTAGTTTTCAATCTGCCAGATAATGCCGGCCGAGACTTGATCCCAAATATCGTATATCTTTTTGAAAATGGTAGAGGTTGCCGAGAAGCTGGTAAAACATACTGGGGTGCTTATAACGCAATTACCGAGTATCTCAACTACTTTCGGGGATATACTCAAGACAATACGCTCAGAAGTCTCTGGTTTGGCGAGGGGGCACATCTTAATAGAAAAGCACTTGATATTGCTTTTAAGATGGCAGCATAGCGGATATTCCGAGATTGATATTATTTATGTCTAATTTTCAAATTATTAAAAATTGGCTGTCGCAAAAGCGCGCGCGCAGATGTATCCGCCGACACTTGATGCAACAGCTGCCAGCAGATTTTTTGCTTCATGACGGCATTCCGGATGGATGCTCGATTTATAGTATATCAAGAAATGAGCCATGTTGGACGGCATGGATTCCATCAAAACAAATACGGGTAGGAGCCACTAGATTAATTTGCGTCAGCAAACAGAGTGGCAAAGTTATATATGATGGACAGACGGGAGAATAAGATTACCATAAAAATATTTTATTTATAATTCTTTCTAATATATGAAAATGAGAAATTAATCTTATTTATAAGCTTTCAAATAATAAACAGTAATATTTTACTTTAGTAAATAATCCGAAATATCATATCGATTCTCATAACAGCTTGTTGAAAAATTATAACATTCATAGTAGTGTTTTCACAAACTTATTAGCTTTCTGCGCATCATGTATTTAATAAGTCTATTATAAATTTATATTTTTTAGAGTTTATATAATATCTATGTAAATATTGTTATACCAAGGAATACCGATGTATCGAACCGTTTCGGATGCCCAGGTGGAAAAGGAAGCAAGTTCTGGTTACAAGCCTCCTGCTATTGAGTCGGGCGTAATGAATCTCCCCTTATCTGAGCTTGGTGATCGAGAATTTGAGCTCCTTGTATATCTTTTGATCAAGGCTGAAATAGAAGCAGGCAGCCAACTACCCTTCACAAGCATTTCTTTAATGCAAGCAGTTGGCGAACGCGGGAGAGATTGTGTTCTGTATTCCAATGAAGCTGTTGCTGCGGTTGTGCAATGTAAGAAATATGCAAACAGGCTGTCGCGACCTCAAGTCTTAAAGGAGCTGATCAAGTTCCTACTATTCTCGACATTAGATCAAAGCATTCTACCTGACCCGAATAACTTTGAGTACAAATTGTATGTTTCAAATGATCTAAGTGAACCAGCTATTACACTCATCAATTCCTATACATCGGAAATCCAAAAAGATATTTCATCAAACAATATATTTAAATACGTTTCAGACCTAGTTGCTGAATACGAGTCATTCTCCGCATACCGCAACCATCCTCCAGTAAAAAATGTAGTTGAACTATTAAAGAGAATACGAGTCTCATATTGCACATCGACAGATTTGACCACGCGGATACATCATCAAAAAAATATATTAAATAACTTCTTCCGAGTTCAAAAAGTTATTTCACTGGAAGGCGCTGATACCTTGATTAGAACCGCGATGGACGACTATGGAGTAAGGTTCTTGACTGATGATGACTTGAAGGCGCTTCAGACCAGGATTGGGAGTATTCCAAAGGAATACAGAATTAAACTGGGTATGGTTGATTTTTTTGGTTTCAATTTGGACTTCTTTAGATATTTGAATGGTGCAAAATTGCAAGAATTATTAGATGCAATTGTTTCAATAACTAAAGTGCTGGATAAAGAGCTGTTTAATTTCCTTATCTCTGAAATAGATAAATACGTTCTGGAGAGAATTACGTTGAAACTCCTTAGCAAGAGCTATAGTCAATAGTTGTGTATGGGATTTAGGCGGCGATCCGTTTTTCTTCCAACCCGTTGACAAATTTCACTCCTTTAACAACATCAGCCAAGCGCTCGGGACGATGCAATCGTATCCATCGTTTTTGAGCACATTGACATAATTTAAACGCCATCGAAAGGACTGTATTGGCAGAAAAACAGCCTCTCACTTTATTCGTTCGCAACCGAACCGTCGCAAAGGTCGATTCAATCGGATTCGTGGTCCGAATGTGACGCCAGTGTTCAGCGGGAAAATCATAAAAGGTGAATAAAGCGTCTTTATCTTTTTCCAGGCATTGGGTCGCTTTTGGATATTTTGCTTCGTACGTCTGCACAAAATCATTAAAGTGGCGCTGGGCCTCATCCTTGTTGTTTGCCTGCCAAATCTGGTGCAACTTGGACTTCGCTTTGGCTTGAAGGCTCTTTGGCAAACTGTTCAGGACATTGGCGGTCTTGTGTACCCAGCATCGCTGCCAACGGGTGGAGTCGTAAACTTTGCTCAGCGCTTTCCAGAAACCCAATGCGCCGTCGCCTATTGCCAGTTGTGGCGCGGTGGTCAGGCCTCTGGATTTCAGATCGAACAGCAACTGCTCCCATGACAGCTCACTCTCACGGAAACCGCCCTCTATGGCCACCAGTTCCTTTTCGCCATCAGCTGTGGCCCCCACAATGACCAGAAGGCACTGTTTATCATCCATCCGTACGTTGCAGTAAATGCCATCCACCCAGATATAAACGTAACATTTTCCTTCAAGACTGCGTTTCTGCCATTGTTGAAACTCCTGCTGCCAAATCGTCTTCAAACGGCTGACCGTCGGGGCAGACAATCCCGGTGCGTCTTTGCCGACTAAGGCAGCCAATGCCTCATTGAAATCTCCGGTGGAAACTCCTTTCAAATACAGCCAGGGAATCAACTGCTCCATGCTCCGGGTCTTCCGCAGATAAGGCGGTAAAATCGCTGAACTGAATGATACCCTCTCCGATCCATGCGGCGACCGGTCTCTGATACGGGGGGCTTCCACGGATACCGGTCCAATACCGGTTTGTATCTGCCGCCCAGGAAGATATCCATTGCGCACAATCCTTCGGAAACCCCGTTCATCTCTTAAATCCTTATACTGATTCAAGAAAATATCGATCTCGGCTTCCAATGCCTCGGCTAACAAACGTTTCGCTCCTTGTCGTAAAATCTCTGTTAGAGGATCATCAATAAATGTTTCTGGCTTATTTACTGCTGTTACGTTATCTTTCCTCATGGTGTGTGTATCCTTTCCATTTTTGTGGTCGGTTAACTGTCGCTAAACAATCAACCGATGGATACACCACCTATCTTCCTAAACACAACTTTTGTTTATATCTCATTTGGCCGAGATCAATTTCCAGGGTATCAGCCAAATTGACGAGCATCTTCAATGTTGGATTTTCTTTTCCTCTTTCTATGCTGCTCAGGTATTTCGGACTTACACCCATTTTACCGGCTAATGCTTCCTGGGTAAGGCTTTTCTGTTTCCTAATCTCTGCTATCCTGATGCCGATCATCTGAATCTTATCCACTTATTTAGTCCCCATTTTTAAATTTAATGCTGCCAGAATCCGGGGCGTTTAAACACAATCCTACACACAGAATCATATTGACAATATCAATGTAATAGAGTTATTTTAAGAACACTCTTCGTGTTTTGAGGATTAAATGACATAACACACAATAACCAAAATACATCATTAAGGGAGGAGATGAAGAATGAAAAATAATATCATCGTGGGAATTTTGGCTCTGATATGTTTTTTTTGTTTTTGTGGTTCTGCTTCAGCAACTCAAATAGGAGAATTGGAAGATAATTTAAGAATTTGTTCCTATGAGGGATGCGTTCGTCCTACACTAATATATTCAATCGAAAATAAAATTGACGTATATATTACAGGAGAAATTGTAAAGAGCGCTCGTCTTATATCGAAGCATGTTATTTCAAAATCTAATAGACCAGAAGAACAAGATTTCTTTTATTTCGAAGGAGGATTATATTTTGATTTTAAAGACAAGGCATCAAAGGAAACAGCTATAAATAAAATAAAAACGATGATCAGAATCCATGATGAGAATAGGAAACTCAATACAGAAATGGGAAAACCAATTCCATCCCCTGAGAGCGAGGATTCATACTTCTGGGGTTCACTGATTGACGGACATTATGTTTGGGGGTATTCAGGTCCTCGTTCTTCTGATGTAGAAAAAATTGATAATTTTCGATTTCTTACAATGAGAATCATAGCAACATTCCCGATATCCCGGGATGACTTATCATCATATGATACTGCAACGTCAACATTGCTTATAAACAGACGTTGTTTTCATTCTGGGAAACCTATAAAAATCAATATAAATGACAAACCATTTATTGGACTCGTGGATCCAAGAAGTTCTATGAGTTTATCGGTGGGTGTTGGAGCAATTTTGTTAAATCTAACACCGGACCGCTATAATTTAAAAGCACAAAACACGCCAAAAGATATATTGATATTTAAAGATATTATTGAAGCCATAGCTGTGCAAATCTTTAAAACAAGGGACACTTTTGAAGCTCCTAAAAGAAGTGCCGGATATAAACGTCAACAGACTAATAGGACTGAAAAGGAAAGCAATAATCCTGAGGCTGCCCTACAAAGTAATAAACCTGGAGAAGTTGCCCCGCAAAGCAATAACCCAACAAAAAAGTTTCTTAAATCACTTGATTTATTTAATTAAGAATTAAAGCGGGGAGGAAAACAGGCGACCAAGCGGAACGCCCTTAAGAAATTTAGTTGCTGTCCGATGAATGATAACAGCATAAATTAAAGTGACGCTGTTCACTTATGAACCTCCTCTCTGAAAAATAAGGAAACGCAGCGTAACATTAACATTGTCACGCTGCGTATAAAATTTCACCTTGCTTGGCATAATCGTACAGCGGTGATGTTTGGTTGTCCCACTCTTCAGGCGTGAAACCGACAACCTCAATCGGCGCAAAGACGTCGTAAATGGCTTCGGACAATATATCAATTCTTGGAGCTATAGTCAATAGTTGTGTATGGGATTTAGGCGGCGATCCGTTTTTCTTCCAACCCGTTAACAAATTTCACTCCTTTAACAACATCAGCCAAGCGCTCGGGACGATGCAATCGTATCCATCGTTTTTGAGCACATTGACATAATTTAAACGCCATCGAAAGGACTGTATTGGCAGAAAAACAGCCTCTCACTTTATTCGTTCGCAACCGAACCGTCGCAAAGGTCGATTCAATCGGATTCGTGGTCCGAATGTGACGCCAGTGTTCAGCGGGAAAATCATAAAAGGTGAATAAAGCGTCTTTATCTTTTTCCAGGCATTGGGTCGCTTTTGGATATTTTGCTTCGTACGTCTGCACAAAATCATTAAAGTGGCGCTGGGCCTCATCCTTGTTGTTTGCCTGCCAAATCTGGTGCAACTTGGACTTCGCTTTGGCTTGAAGGCTCTTTGGCAAACTGTTCAGGACATTGGCGGTCTTGTGTACCCAGCATCGCTGCCAACGGGTGGAGTCGTAAACTTTGCTCAGCGCTTTCCAGAAACCCAATGCGCCGTCGCCTATTGCCAGTTGTGGCGCGGTGGTCAGGCCTCTGGATTTCAGATCGAACAGCAACTGCTCCCATGACAGCTCACTCTCACGGAAACCGCCCTCTATGGCCACCAGTTCCTTTTCGCCATCAGCTGTGGCCCCCACAATGACCAGAAGGCACTGTTTATCATCCATCCGTACGTTGCAGTAAATGCCATCCACCCAGATATAAACGTAACATTTTCCTTCAAGACTGCGTTTCTGCCATTGTTGAAACTCCTGCTGCCAAATCGTCTTCAAACGGCTGACCGTCGGGGCAGACAATCCCGGTGCGTCTTTGCCGACTAAGGCAGCCAATGCCTCATTGAAATCTCCGGTGGAAACTCCTTTCAAATACAGCCAGGGAATCAACTGCTCCATGCTCCGGGTCTTCCGCAGATAAGGCGGTAAAATCGCTGAACTGAATGATACCCTCTCCGATCCATGCGGCGACCGGTCTCTGATACGGGGGGCTTCCACGGATACCGGTCCAATACCGGTTTGTATCTGCCGCCCAGGAAGATATCCATTGCGCACAATCCTTCGGAAACCCCGTTCATCTCTTAAATCCTTATACTGATTCAAGAAAATATCGATCTCGGCTTCCAATGCCTCGGCTAACAAACGTTTCGCTCCTTGTCGTAAAATCTCTGTTAGAGGATCATCAATAAATGTTTCTGGCTTATTTACTGCTGTTACGTTATCTTTCCTCATGGTGTGTGTATCCTTTCCATTTTTGTGGTCGGTTAACTGTCGCTAAACAATCAACCGATGGATACACCACCTATCTTCCTAAACACAACTTTTGTTTATATCTCCAGATAAACACCTACTGAAAGAATAACATTTGAGGCAAGATGGGAATAAACACGACCCAATCTAGGCTCAAAGCTGCCCCAGCCCACCTTTCAAAAAGTTACGCATAACACAATTATTACTTAAAAAAGTTAAAAAAATACATGGAGAATATCATTGGTAGGGGGGGGAGTCCCTGGTCTCCGGGTTTTTACTTTTCGCATTATTTGTCTTTAAGATACATCACTTGTAAATCTCATTGGTCACCTCTTTTAATGGACCAAGCTTTTTTTATTACACTTTGCCATTTCGCGCTCTGGGGATGTTACGCTTTTTCATCCAGTGATTTAGATTAACCTCTGTTGTTCCATGCATAGCAGCCACACGACGTTGCGACACACCAAGCTTCAATAATTCTTTTATATTTTCACTTTGCTTATCAAGCTTAGACTTACCTGGACCTTTAGGTCTGCCTAAAGATATTCCTTGAGCTTTCTTTGTCGCCAATGCGCTTTTCGTCCGTTGTGAAATAAGGTCGCGTTCAATTTCAGCTGCCATTGCTAAAACCATGGCCATTATTTTGCTTTGAAGGCTATTATCAAGGCTCCAACTACCTTTTACTGCATAAACTCGAACACCCTTACGTGCGCAAGTTGCTAGAATCTCCATAATTTCCAGCATCGATCTGCCCAGCCTGGACATCTCCGCAACAATCAAATTATCATCCTTACCCAAGCCATCTAGCACTGCCGATATAGATCTTTCACGCCATGCCTTTCTACCGGAAACAATTTCGTCAATCATCGTGACCTTTCCCAAATTCTTTTCATTGGCCAATTTTAAAATTTCCAAACGCTGATTCTCCACATCCTGAACATCACTACTAACCCTCACATACGCTACCGTTTTACTCTTTGACTCCATACGCTTCTCCTTAACTTTAATATAAACCTGATTTTTGGCTTATTATTTAAAGCAACATTATATAATAATCAAGTCTTTTCTTTATAAGTATACTATAAAATAATACGTTCGTTTTTATTATAATTAAACAAAAATTTATTTCCCGCTTCTTTTTTTGATTATTTTGGCAAGATAATGTTTATAGAAATGAATAGTTAATAATATTTGCAAGTTAGATTATCCCCTCGCCCCCAACTTGCTTTTTAAAAATTATCGGCCAACTTCAAGCTAATAAATGAATAAATGGCGCGACTTAGTAAAAAAAAGAGGTAATTAATGAATAAAAAAGATTAAAAATACGCCTACGTATCTCCATTTTATTCATTCACCAAATTCAAGGGCTGTGTATGTGCACCCTGACCTTTCTGACACTTTTTTATAATCATTTTTTCATACAATCATGATCTAATATTCGCGTGTCCGCAATAGGCATATGTATTAAAAATATAATTAATAAAAAAAGTGTCAGAATTGTCATTTTAAGCAGACAATTATATAAAAAATATTCTTGACCTTGCTGATAATATTGAAAATGCGACGGGGGGAACGGGGAGACAAAAAGTGTCATTTAAGTTCTTGACATTGCCAGCATACGGTATGCTTATCATCATATGAGGCAACAAAAAATATATTTAAGTTTTATTACTTTATAAATTTAGCAAATACGAAAGGGAGCGGTTACTTTCACTAACAAATTTACCATGATCCCAAAAAATGAGAGTTATTCCTATATTCTTAAAAACTTTTTTTAATAAATTAATTTTATTTTTGTTATAGGTCGCCTGCGGTAGAACAAGAAATAATTTACTATTACGTAAGCCATATTGCGCCTTATAGCATAAGAGCTGACCAATGCCTTTATATATTTGATTCGAAAGGTTAAGGGATGTTTTAACTTCGAAAATTACCCTGGCTTTTTCATTGCAAACAATTGCAATATCAACATTTTTATTGGATCGAATAAGCACATTATTATTGCTTATCTCTTCAAGATATCTTCTTAGACTATTACATATTGGCCCGTGAAGATATTCGTATTCGGATTCTTGCATAGGCCTTTTCTTTTTTACATTACCTTGATATTCATCCGACTGGCGCCATCCTTTGTTTTGTTTAATTTCTTTGCCAATAATACCTTCTTTGTATTTTTCTTTCAGCAACTTAACCTGACTTACGAATTCTGCAATTTGCTCAGATAAGCCTGGAGAAGACAATGCTGCAACTGGAATCATTAATGTTTCTCTGTCCCCATCTTGAACAGGAATTAACCATTCTCGAAAATAATCCAGCACCAAAGGTTTTAAAATAGGAGACTTAAAGACAGTGAACTTACCACGACTGCAGATCAAGATATCTTTACCATCTTGAACGTAACATGCAGAAACATTCCTATCGAGCTTCATAGGAATGTTAAGCTCAACATCGGGTGCATGTCTTTTGGCTGACGGGTTTAGATTAACGAGATGAGGTATTCTCTGATTCCACATTTTTTTATCGGGAATCATTATAGTAATCATTCCGTGCGAAGTAATAGCACTATACTCTACACCAGATGATTGGCCACCCCCGGGAAAACCAATTTCCACCTTCTTAGCTTCTGAAAATGCGGTGCGGATTTTCTGCCTAAAATAATGAACCGCAGAAGTAATTTCATTCTTTTTTGTAAGCACAGATCTCATAAAGTTACCCCTTTACCAATACTCGATCCCAAATAATCTATCGTCGTTGCTATGCTCTTTTGCCGCTGATTAAAAGAGGTTCTTCTGTCAGTTCAAAAGTTTTTGATTCCTTGCAATATTCACGACAATGCTGATGATACTGACTATAATCCAAACGATTCAAATCATCTGTCTCGCCATCATTGCCGGTATCCAAACCGTGGAGGAAAGCAACCCCACCAATATCTGCTAATATATAACGATTGTGCAATCTATGCCCGCCTGGCTTCTCTTGCCACCTAAAAAGCGTTATGGACATGCCAGAAGGAATAATTGATGTAAAATATCTATCACGTAAATATTCTGTTGTTGCGTCACCGGCAGCATTTCCCGTATGAATTTCTACAAACTCCGGTGTGCCTACAGGTCTATCATTAGCTAAAATTTTTAAAAATGAGTTTAAAGATTCTTTAAAACTGTCCCTTCCTCTTGCAATGTATGGATCAATAAATTTAACCCATCTGCAAAGTGAAAGCATCTTTTCAACAGCCGCCGCCATATCTGCCGCATTTCTTTTAACTATAACTCCCGAAGAAATATTCCAGCCATTGCAGGATGAAGAACCGACATCTTCTTCACAAATAATTTGCGTGTGATTTTCAGGATTATTTTTTGCTAGTATCGCTTGAAAAGGATAACGATTATGCTCTAAAAGAGCATTTTCTAGCCAACTTTTGTCAATATCTTCCCTTATACAATCTTTACGCTTTACCATGTTTTCTTTCAAATGAGCCAATATTTCAACGAGGCGCTTCTTTTCGTTATCATTTTGATCATTAAATGAATCAAATACTTTCTTAGCCCAATATTTTGGAAAGCGCGATGCTACACGCCCCTGTCCAATCCCGAACGCACGGATAAAAAAGCGATAGTTATGCTGAGATCCCCAAGTAGCAACCATTTCTGGATCTAGAGCATACTCATAAATCATCAGAACAGCTCCTCTGCACGTTCGGTGAAGAAACCTTTGGGCCAGCGGTCGATAAAGTCGCCATCCTGGTCAACCTGGATGGAGTTGCACGAGATGCCTTCATCGCCTTGTTCGATGAAATAGATGGACAGCTCGCCCGGCGAAAGTGATTTGTTTTCCGGGACTGTTTTTTCACCAGTTTCTCTGATCCTGCGCAGTAAACGGAGCATAAGGTGTTCGGAATGCGTCTCCAGGATAAAGGTCAAATCTGTCGCATTTCGTGTCTGCTCTATGAAAAGATCGCCCAGAGCGACTTGAATTGCGGGATGAATGTGCAGTTCCGGCTGTTCAATCATCACGAACCCTGTTTTGCGATGAAGAGCCGCCACGACGACCGGCAAAACCTGGGAGATGCCGACACCAATATCCTGCGGAGCAAGTTCGATATTTCTGGCCTCATCGCGAATCAGCAAACGGCGCTTTACAGGCAAAGTAAGCAGTGCGTCCTTAAAATCAATTTCTTCGTCTAACAGACGGTCATTCATAATGGCTAATGATAGCGGGTAATCCGTTTCCAGTTCACGATACTTTATCACTTTCACACTGTAGCCGGTGGCAAGACGTTCGACCTGCGTAAGCCATTCGTTGACTTTCTCGACAAAAGGGTCCTCCGATGAGAAAAGAATATCATAAGCGGCTAGGCCGCTGGCCCAACGGGAGGCGTCCGGCGAGAGTTCAAGGGCATAGTTTCTTGAGGGAATTTCACGCAATGGTCCGACGTAACAGAAATTGCGAAGTTCGTCGCGAAGCAATTCACCGGGGCCAACCATCGTGGAATGTATACTGCACAACCCATAACTCATCATGTAATTTGCACTATTTGAATCATCGCCATACTCGATTCCATCCAGTTTCAGAGATTCACCCCATGCCGGGAGCGCGGATTCTAATCCCTGCACTCCATAGTTGACTCGGTTAGGATCTTCGCCCTCTGCTCCTACTATATTAAATTCTTCGTCTTCATCGTGTAATCCGGGATTCGACAAATTGAGATATACAAGGGTCACCTGCCTGCCATCTTCTGATGCGATAATTCTTCCCAGTATCTCACCGTTGATCCCTACCTCATAACTATTTACCAGTGGCTTCTCAATCACAGAACTCCAGGCAACAGATATTTCCACCCAGGCGCTCTTTACTCTGTTTGATGCCTTGGCAATAACATCGACAAGTTCGTCAATATAACCGGGGAATTTTCCATTTTCCATTCTGGGTAAATATTCCGGTAAATCTTCATTGGTCAAATCAAGATCGAAACGGAGCTTAATTGTTCGAGTCAGGTCATGCCCGTAAACCAGGCTTTTGAAGCCACCCAAATCTATCGCTTTGCCGCCGGATAAGGTTTTACCGGGATCGACGTTTTGCCGCTCAAAGATTTCGCGGGCGTAATGCAGTGCCTGGACAATAGTGGATTTGCCTGCCGAATTGGGGCCGAATAAAAGCGTTATCGGTTTCAGCTCGATACGCACCGGTTCTTTAATGGCCTTAAAGTTTTCGATAGTAATGGCTGTTATGCTCATTATACTTCTCCTCGAAAGGCGCGTTGGGTTAGAGAATTGAAAAGCTTCGATGAATCAACTTTCATTAAATCATGCCTATTTCCCAATGATTGAAATTTATCAATAAATTGATCAAATTCATTCATCATTGCTTTACTCGGGACAGGAATAGGTAAATTACGAATATCCGTCAATGCAATGAACTGCTGTGTCCCGCCTCTGTTTATATCTTTAATGGCCCATTCAAAGTAATGACTTTTTAAGAGGTGTAATACGTAATGATTATTGATATCAGCATCTTTAAATTTAATAAGCGCAACGTTCTTAATTGCAAACTTATCATGCGTTTCAACAAGAACAGGATTGCCAATGGTCCCTATCATAGGCATGATAATGTCGCCATAATCGACAGCAGATCTTTTATTTATTTTTATAAAATCTTCTTCGGTGATCAAATTGACATCTGAAAAGTCAATAAAACCGTTTTTCAAATTTTTTGATGTAACCAAAGGATAGCCATTTGCTACATACTTGGGTGAGTCATGTGTTCCGTCACGAACATCACATAATTTTGAAAGAGGCTTCACTTCCCACCCTTTTGGATTTGTGACCGGGTCGCCGAACATGTCGAGGAAGGTGGCGCGGAGGAAGTCGTCGGCGTGTTTGATGGCTTGCTGCCGTTTCCGGCGGATGGCGTCGGCCTTATCCAGAATCGCCGCAATGCGCTTCTGCTCTTCCAATGGCGGTAAAGAAAAAGCAAGTGTTGATAAGTTACTTCGTGATATTCTTTGTCTTGTTGTTCCTGTCACCCATTTTTGAATATGATAAATGAAGTCTGATGAGTTAATTCTGTGGACTAACCAATTTGTATCAACTATATCGTGATCTGGTCTTAAGATGCAAATATCAACAACCGTGACACATGGCTTTGCATCGCCGGGGAAAACACATGCTCTACCTATCGGATCAGGCATTCGTGCGATTAGAATATCGCCCGGCTTCAAGAAAGTACACCTGAGCTTTTCAGCTTTCTCAGACGTCATAAATCTGGCTGACTTATTAATATATTCGCCAATGCCAACATCGGCAAGCTGTATTAAGCGCACATCGCCATTTTGATCCTGGTCTTTGCTTTCAACCCAGTCGCCATCTGAAAATAAACCATTTTCCCCAATTAAATCTGGGAGAGTTACTTGAGATAAGCTATTCTTCTTAATATGAATCACTTCATCATCCCCTTCAGTTCTTCCATGTCAGCCATGATTTCTTCCTCCAGGCTCATCATCTGTTCCAAAATCACTTCGGGCGTTTCATACTGCTCTTCCTGATAGACAGTTTCCTTATAGCGATTGATGGAGAGGTCATACTTGTTTTCCCGAATCTGCTCTGCACTGACAAAGAAGTGTTTTTGTTTCCGGTCTGTGTCTTTCTTCGGATCGCGATTGTGCCAACGCTCCAGCATATCCGGCAAGTCGTCCTTATCCGGTTGAGGATCACGTCTGTCATCCAAGGAAAAGCCATCAGCCCGCACATCATAGAAAAAGACGTCATCGGTCCGGCCGCCTTTTTTGAAAACAATGATACCCGTGGAAACCCCGGCATAAGGTTTGAAAACACCGGAGGGTAGTGAAATAACCGCTTCGAGCTGGTTATGGTCCACTAGCATCTGCCGCAGCGCCAGATGAGCCTTGGAGGAACCAAAGAGCACACCGTCCGGAACGATAACGGCCGACCGGCCGCCGGGTTTGAGCATCTTCAGGATCAGCGTCACAAAGAGGAGCTCCGTCTTTTTGGTTTTAACCTTTTTCAAAAGCGAGGGATGGACATCTTCATAATCCAGACTGCCTTTAAAGGGCGGGTTGGCCTCGATAACGTCGAAGAAATCCTCGGACTGGTCCTTGTACTTCTCCGGAAAGCGGTTGGAGAGTGTGTCCATGTAATGGATATTCGGGGCATCAATGTTGTGCAGCAGCATGTTCATGGCCGCAATGCGCAGCATGGTGACATCGAAATCGAAACCGTAAAACATATTCGTCTGAATGTGTTCACGTTCTTCGGGCGTTAGCTTATCACCGGGATAGACGAGTTCGCCAAATTCATCTTCGTACACCATGTCCGGCGAGGTGTATTTTCTCATCAGGTAATGCATCATCACCACGAGAAAGCCCGCAGTGCCGCAAGTCGGGTCACCGCATACCTCATGCGGCTTCGGATCAAGCATTTCCACCATCTTGGTGATGATGTGGCGCGGTGTGCGGAATTGTCCGGCAATGCCCGCCGTGGTCAGCTTCCTCAGCATGTATTCATATAAGTCGCCTTTGGTATCGCCGGCCGTGAGAGGCAATTTATCAATGGTTAGGACAGCGCCCACCAGTAAGGTCGCCTTCTGAATGAGAAGCTGGGCGTCTTTCATGTATTCGCCGAACTTTGTGCCATCGATGGCCGCATTTTGAAAATGCGGGAATACACCATCGCGGACAACACGGACCATGTCGGGGCCGTTTAAATTCTTGAAGTTTGACCAGCGCAGATCCTGTTCTGTTTTGACGAGATCAGCAAGCTGTTTTCGGCGAATCTCGTCCGCGATGGGTTTATCCGAAAAAATCCGGCGAAACTCGCCGCCGGTGCGGGCAATCTTTTTTTCTTCCCGGCTTTCCCGAATATCCAAAAGACGGGCAAACATCAGAAAAGAGATCTGTTCGATAACAGTTAACGGATTGGTGATGCCGCCAGTGTGAAAGTCAAGCCATAGTTTTTCGATGTCATTTTCTAATTGTTTGTTTCTCATAATTCTGCCTGTGCTCCTGTTTGAGGTTGAAAAGTTTCTATAATACGAACTAATTCGTTGATCTGGCGGTCATCATCAAAGACACCGTCCAGACCATTGCTGTCGATTCCGGTAAAAGGCGGTTCATAGAGTTTTTCCATGTTGATGGTGCCGTATTTGCGGATATGGTTCTTGAGCAGGCGCAAAAAATGGGTCTGCCTGGAATTGTCCGCGAATTTCTGGGCAAAGGTGGCAAAGCGCTTTTCCACGGCTTCCGGTTCCATGCCGACAATGGTGCGGATGATAAAATCCAATGGTAGAACAGCGTCGGGGTAAAACTCTTTGAGCGTTTCCAGATTCACATCCGGGTTTTGTGTCAGAACCAGAGAAATCAGGGATTCAATATCCTTTTGACTTACCGGTTCCGCCCTGCGTATTTTCTGAAGCACCAGGCTGGTATCAAAAAGCTTTTCGAGCGTTTCTTCGACCATCTGGCGGTAAAGCTGCATATCCACCGATTTCATGTTGGCTGAATGTTTTTTCAAAACCACGCCGCCGTCGGTCACATCGATGGTTTTGGGCGGAACAGGATCTACCGTAACCTTCTGTTTGTGATGCATAATGCCGCGCAATTCGAGGCGCATGTCTTCAAGCGACTGGTAATCCGCGTTACGCCAGAAATCGCTGCCCTTGACCTTTTTGATGGTTTCGGCTTTGGCGATAACCGGGTTCAGGTGCATGATCAGTTGATTAACCCTGTCTTGAATCTTATCCTGATAATCGGCAAAGCGACCCGACTGACGCAGCCATTCCAGTTGGGCATTAGTGACCAGAAGGTCAAAATAATAGGCATCGGCATGATCACGGATATTGACCCATTGCATGAGCGGGGCAATGTCCTGGCGCAAACAAAGGACGGTGGACGGCGCAAACTGTTCGAGTACGCCTTCAACCAGAATAGAACTCTTTTCCTTCCATTTTTCCTTGACGGCGATGGATTCATCCGGCAGCGCATTTATATCAGTACGAATCAGCTTAACAACTTTTTGCATGATGTCCGCTTCCGCTTTCCCCAGAGCCGTTTCTGCAAGGTTCAGGCGGGCTTCAAAGAGCTGCTGGAGGATTGATTTAGACGGCGCCTTGTCCGCTTCCGGCTGTGGCACTTCAAAACGCTCAAAATTGCCCCAGTGGTCAAATATACGGAACTGCGTTTTATGTTTTCCTGGCCCGAAAAGATTTTCACAAAGTCTTGTGCCGCGGCCGATCATCTGCCAAAATTTTACCCAGGAAAAAACAGGTTTGGCAAAAACAAGATTCACTATCTCCGGCACATCGATGCCTGTGTCCAGCATGTCCACAGATACGGCAATCGTGAGCGGGTTATCGCTTTGTTTAAAATCATCGATGAGCTGTTCGGCACGTGTGTCGTAATTATCGATGACCTGACAAAACTTTCCACCATACTGGGGGTATAGTTCGTCGAATACGGAAGCCAGAAGCAGGGCATGGTTGTGGTTACGGGCAAAAATAATCGTCTTGCCCAGCAATTGACCGGCAGCATCCCGAATGCCATTTTCCATCAGGTTGCGGATAATTTCCCGGTTGGTATCCCGGTTAAATATTTTTTTGTCCAGTTCCTGTGCGTCATATTGAAATAGTTCGGGCTGTTCATCAGCGTCTTCCAGCTCTTCTTTTTGTGCTTCACTCAACTGCGCATATTTGATGCCTTCCCGCAGAAATTCGGTGGTATGCGTGTAAACCTCGTAAGGAACAAGATACTTCTCCTCAACCGCCTTCTCTAGTGAGTAGTATGCTGTTGGATGCTGTATGGGACAGCCGAACAGCTTAAAGGTATTACGATGAATTTTGTCCACCGGCGTGGCGGTTAGCCCCACATGCAGGCAATCAAACCATCTGAAGATGTCACCATATCGATTATATATGGAACGATGAGACTCGTCTGCAATGATCAGATCAAAAAATCCGGGATCAAATGTCTGATATATCTTGGTCATGGCCGGATAGGTGGCCAGGTATATCCGCTTGTTTCGATCCTTGGCCGTTTTAGCGTTTACGTAGGTCCAGGGTTCACTCATGAACTGGGGATTGCTGAATACATTTTTCGCCTGTTTCCGGAGTTCGAGACGGTCGCAAAGGAAAAGAACACGAACGGCCCAGTTTGCCCGAGAAAGCAGCTCCGTGAGGGCAACGGCGACTCTTGTTTTGCCCGTACCGGTGGCCTGAACGATGAGCGCTTTGCGGTGCTTCTTTGTAAAATGTTCGCAAACCCGTTGGATGGCTTCAATTTGATAAAGCCGCTCTCCAATGATTTCTTCTTTGGGTTTCATGGTTCCAAGCGGCTTTTTATTCCGGCGCTGCTGGATCAGATATTCAAGACTGTCTTTGGAATAAAACCCGAAAATCTGGCGCGGCGGGTAGTCCTGCACATCATCCCAGATGAAAATGTCATAGCCATTTGTGTAAAAAATTACCGGGCGCTGTCCATACTTTTTTTCTAACCCGTCTGCATAAATTTTGGCCTGGGTACGCCCCTGCTCGGCATTGACGGCCGTTTTTTTAGCTTCAACTACGCCAATCGGTTTGGCTGAATCATCCCAGAGCACATAATCAGCTCGACCAAATGTCGATTCAGTGGGCTGGTCGGAAACCTCTTCCTCTTGCGTAACTTGCGCAGTATTTCCGCCATTGGGATCAACATCCCAACCCATTTCCACCAGTTGCTTATCAATAAGCCATTTTCTGGTAGCGGCCTCGTCAAACTTAAGGGTATCCGCTGCTTTCTGGCCGGCATTTTTAAAAGCCAGACGCTCCGCCTCGGTTCTTTCAGCCGCCTTTGCCTTTGCACGCAGTGTTTCCACCTGTTCGAGAAGTTCCTGGAGCTGCGCTTCCTGAAGGACTATTTGTTCAAGCGCGGCTTTCTTTTCTTTTTTGATCTTGGCCTTGGTGTCCTCAACGGATGGTTCCTGAAACTCTGGACATTCTTCCAACCTTCCTTCGCCATAAGTTAGAAAATACCATCGGCCAATGTTCCACGCTTCCTTTAAGCAGTTTTTGGCGATCTCGGTTTGCGTCTTTTGTCCGTGTGCGGCCTTGTTGCCTATCAGTCGGATCATGTGGAGTTTGTCAAGGATGACCTTCGGAATGGTATTCTTGAATGATTCCTCCGCCAGAAGATCGAAGAGATTACGTTGAAACGGTAAACTAATGCTATGAATCCGATAGATGCCTTCGACCAGTTGTTCGGTATAGGTGCGCAATTTGATGAGTGCGCTGGATGGATCGCTGTAAACATAATGTTCGGCAAATCCGCCCAAGGTTGCAAGCTCCGGCCATCGATGTCTCAGTATTTCAAAATTTATCGAATCCATTATCTTCATGCCCTCGTATTTGCAGCGATCGTGCCAACATCATTCTAGGCCGTATTTTTTCAGCCAGTTGGCTACTGTTTGATAGTTCGACAGACCTAACAACGATGCGATTTTTGTCTTATTGCCTTTCGCTTCTTCCAATGCCTTTTCCAAATAATGTTTAGCAACATCTGAAATAACTTCGGGTAAACTAAAACCATTGCCTAGATTGCGATTAAGTATATTTGTTTCCTTCCCTGGTGACTTACTAATCGGAAATAATGTTTCGCGAATATCATCGGTATCTATTGTTAACCCTGGCACTAATATCGCGGCGCGGGCCAGCGTATTGTATAGCTCGCGGATATTTCCCGGCCATGTATGCTGGTGCATAAGATTTCTTGCGCCCGCAGAAAGTTTTTTATGCTGCCAACCGCTTTTATTATTAAATATTTTGTTTATGTTTTCAAGAACATGATCAATAATAAGATTGAGATCCCCGTGACGCTCTCTTAAAGGAGGAAGATTAAGGACACCAACCGCTATCCTATGCAGTAAATCTTCTCTGAATCTTCCCACTGCGACATCTTCTATTAAATTACGATTAGTTGCGGCAATGATCCTAACATTTACATTGCGCGCATTACTCTCACCAATCCTAATAATTTTACCTTCTTGTATAGCCCGTAAGAGTTTAACTTGCGCGGCCAGTGGAAGTTCGCCTATTTCGTCTAGAAAGAGAGTGCCTCCATCAGCAGTTGCAAAATAGCCATCTCTATCGGTAATTGCACTGGTAAACGATCCTTTTTTATGGCCAAAAAATTCCGACTCCACAAGCTCGGGTGGAATAGATCCACAATTAACAGCTATGAAAACATTGTTTTTTCTTGCGCTCGACGTATGAATAGCACGCGCAAACAGTTCCTTGCCTGTGCCAGATTCACCTTGAATGAGCACTGGCACATCGTAAACTGCAAATCTTCTAGACTGTGCAATCAGGCGTTTCATTTGTTTACAACGATGGACAATTATACCAAATTCAGGAGATTCCGGTGGCAGACCCTGTGTTAGAGATAATAAATCTTCATCTGCCGGTCTCAATATATCCGGGACATAATCTGCTGATATTTCAAAAGGTAAAGAAATTGTTTTTACTCCCCTTTCCTGAGATGACTCTATAAGCTCGGCAGGATGTGTTGTTTTAGAAAGGATTATCCAAACCGCTGCCATAGCGGGTGTTCCTGGGCTTAAATGATAGGTTTTATGTAATTCTTTTGCCCCTATTTTTTTCTCTGAATCACTTATTACTTTTATCGCTGCTTCATAAATTTCTTTGAAATCTGTCGGACTAGATAATTCCATATGATATTTAAATATCTCAGCTGATGTTATTCCTTTAAGCCACGTAACAAACCTATTTTCTTCTTCTTTATTGTAATTTGAGATAAGCACAACATGAGTAAACCGTCGTGCGCGTGCAGCCTGTCCTATTGGACCCAGTCCACTTTCTAAAGCACCTTGTGAAGCCTTAAGATCGGTTCTGCCTATCCAGGCAAAAAGAATTTTATTGGGCATATTTGACATTATACAAATTATTTTATTATTCACAAGAATTATTATGACCCTGTTATTTGAACATTTTCCATCTTGAATCGTGTTATATTCTTAAAACCAAAGAATGTTGCAGATATAAGTTTTAATTTTTTACATTGGCACCGTCCTTGCTAAATGGTTAGCAAGAAATAAAAATTGGAGGAGCACAACCATGATTGATCAAAATATAATCTGCCCAAATTGCGGGAAGGAAATTCCTTTGACTGAAACGCTTTTCAATCAAGTTCGCGAAGGCTTACGAAAAGAATTTGAGGGTGAATCAAAGGAGCGTGAAGCTGCTATCGCGGCTCGTGAGAAAAAGGTCTGCGAACAGCAGGAAGAAATCCAGAGTGCCCAGAATGCTATCGCAAAGCAAGTTGAAGAAAGACTAAAGACCGAAGAAGAAAAAATTAAACAAACAGCGAGAATCGAGGCTGAAACCGCTCTAAAAGTTGAAATCAGCGATTTGAAACAACAGATTTTTGAAAACAACTCGAAGGCCCAACAAGCCATGAATAATGAGCTGGATTTGAGAAGAAAAGTGCGTGACCTGGAAGAACAAAAGAAAAACGTTGATTTGGAAATTGCGAGAAAGATGGATGAAGAAAGAGAGAAGATCAGATCATCCGCGATGGGTCAAGTTGCTGAGTCCCACAGGTTGAAGGATCTTGAAAAAGATAAACAGATGGAAGATATGCGTAAGACCATCGATGACCTCAAACGAAAAGCGGAACAGGGTTCCATGCAAACACAGGGCGAGGTTCTCGAACTAGACCTTGAAGCATCCCTCAAAGCTCGATTCCCATACGATAACATTGAACCTGTATCGAAAGGCATGAGAGGTGCAGACGTGATTCAAAAGGTGCTGAACCCTGCCGGCCAGGATTGCGGCAGCATAGTATGGGAGACAAAGCGAACAAAAGCCTGGTCCGATGGCTGGATTGAAAAGTTAAAGAGTGATCAAAGGGAAGTTAACGCAGAAATTGCTGTCATTGTTACAGAAGCACTACCCAAAGGTATGCAGCAGTTCGGCCAAATGGAGGGCGTGTGGATTACAAGTCCTGTTCTTTCCGGTAGTATCGCCGCAGTATTAAGAGAAAGTTTGATCAAAATCAATCTGGCAATTCTTTCATCAGTAAATAAAGGCGAAAAAATGGAAATCCTTTATGACTATTTCTCCGGCTCTCAGTTCCGGCAGAAAATTGAAGCGGTTGTCGAAGCCTTCAGCACAATGAAAAATGACCTTGATAAAGAAAAGCGCGCAATTACTAAAAGCTGGTCAAAGAGGGAGAAACAAATTGAAAAAGTAATTCTTAATACCGCAGGATTATATGGTGATATGCAGGGTATCATTGGTGCATCGCTTCCCGAAATATCAATGCTTGATTATGATTCCGACAGTGAAAAAATACAGATAACAGAAGAGGAATAATTACAGTTCTAATATTTAACTTCAATTAATTAGGCATTAATTATATGTTCGATAATTGAATCAAAAATATTTTAACCTGATTCCCCTAAATAAACGACTTTTTTCAGTGCGGCTTTTTTTGACCTTTGAATACTGTGCCAAGATTTGATTATAGAAATTATTGCGACCAAGAGGCCGATTTTTACCATCATCGCACCATCTTTTATAAGCTTCCCAAAGAGCCTGTGGTTCAATTTCATACTCAGGATGAAATTCACAGCATTCCTCGCCAAAGATAAGAAGGGGATTTATGGTTTTCATGAATTGATCTGTATCGTCCCCTATTGTTTCTCCGATATAGAATTCATTTCGTTTAAGAAGCATCTGAAGACCACGGATTGCCCAAGTGAAAATGCCGTCAATTTCTTCAATTAGCACTTCCTTGATATTCGGAATTATCTCGTGTTTTTCAATGCGGCGATTAAAAGACAAGACAATTATTCTTCGTTCAAAACCATAAGATTTGTCCGTAATGACAGGAACGTCATTCATAGAAACGCAAAATTTAGCATACGGTCTAAAATCAAAAACATCGCCATATTTCCTTTCAGCTGAAATTTTTTCTCCTGCAATTATAGTTTTGAAGACATCCATTGCAAGAGGGTCTCTCGAACCGGTTTCCGTTGCCAGATTTACCATTTTACCTAAGAGATGCTGTATTTTGAAACGCTGGCATAAGTCAGAGAGAGACAGGTTAGAAGTATTTTTCTCACCAACCATAGCCTGTAAAACCTCAATGACTGTGCTTTTCCCGTTGCTGCCGGTTCCATAAAGGAACAGGGCTTTATGAAAGCGATTATCTCTCAATAGGCAATAACCGAACCACATTTGAAGGAGGTAGTGTTTTGTCATGTATGTTCTTGAATTCTTTGGATCCTCAAAGTCTTCTGGAAAAATGTCTTTCAGGAATTCGAACCATCGGACTGATTCTTGATGAGGATCGTAGTTCACAGGCAGTTGAACCCTGCTTAAATATTTGGGATCGTGTGGAATAGTTTCACCTGTTTCAATACTGATCATCCCGCTTTTGCAATTTATCAACAAAGGATTTTTATCCCATTGTTCCTCATCTATAAATGTTTCATCAGCAAGAATTTTTATTACATTATCCGTTAGCCTTCCTTGCACCTTCTCCTTCAACGATCGAGTGATATGCTGGCGAATTGACGCATCAGAATAAGGTTTCCAAACGCCTTCCTTATATTTCCAAAATTGTTTTGCCGTACAAGCCAAGGGATGTAAATATTTTTGTAAATACCGCACTAAGTAAAGAGGAACAAATTCGTCCCGATGGCCTTTTATGTAAAATTCACGCCAATCAACTTGCGATGGCGGGGGTATCAATTTGCCGTCCGCTACATAAGCAGGCTCCTCAGAAGACATAAAATCAAGAACGATGTTTTGGCTAAATTGCCCGCTGCCCGTAGTTCTCGGTGGCCTCCAGTGGGGGTCGTAGCCCTCGCAAAACTCGGCTAGAGATTTGTCGCCAGAAATCATGCGTCGAGCCTCTTTCCATGTATGATGCTTACAACTTGAATGAAAACACTGATACAATATCGGGCCATGTCTAGGTATAATGATTGACGCTTCATTTGGACCATGATCAGGATTAAAAATGCATTTTTGCAGGCGGTATATAGTTTTTGTTCCGTCGTCCTTGATATTGAATTTTATTCCAAAACAATTTAGGTATTTTTCCATATCGATGGGACCAAGTTCACTTTTAGTCATGGGTCGTGTTTGTAATAGTTTTTGATTCTCTGTAGAAAAAAATGCATTCATGTTCTTTGCAGAAGATTCAGGAAATGCCCCACTAGGAATTTCTTGCTGAAATATTTTTTTTTGTGTAGAACCGGTTGTTAGTCCTGCTAGTTTTAAAACTGACTCAAAGGATGTGCATCGAAGATCTGATAAACTTTTCATTTTAAAAACCATTTTCAATTATGAATGATTTACGATGCGGTCGATCAAGCGTATTGTCCCCTTTCCGTCCAGTAGACCCGAATAGCTTCCATATTCGAGCCGGATTTCCGACTGAAACATCAATATCAACATGATCGTCGCTAAATTTTCCTGAAATTATGCTGATACATTGCATAATAGTTTTATGAGTTTCATCGTTATTTGGGAGGTCAGGCAGTTTATAAAGTAAATGATAGCCGTTCCCAGAAAATCCCCTGATAGGACTTTCCCATCCCATTTCTGACTCCAGCCAGGAGGCAATTATGAGAGCTTTCTTTTGGGCCAGAGCGACTTCGGCATCCGTAGCTGATATACCGGAAGGCCTCTTTGGATCTAAATCTATGGGTAGCCAGCGGACACATTTAATGTCTTTATCTTGAGTTGTATATTTCATGACACGAATTCGATTATTAGCACGGGCTATTAATGCTGGCTTGCACGGATTGAGGGTAAAATAAACACCAGTAGCACCAGCATCATTTAGAATTGTGGCACATTTGCCAAAATCTTTAGGATTGTCGAAGTATCCCGCAACAGTTTCTCGTGCAAATCCCTCCCATCCATGATTTTTGCCGAAAAGACCGATAGCTCTGATCTCAACTATTTCTCCAGCATGGAAAAATAATGAATATATGTCTTGCATGTGAAAATCCTTATAAATTTTGCTTTCTTATTTATGTGGCTTTAGTCAAAGGTAATACGTTTTTTTTCCATTTCTCTGACTACGTCACTGGTAATATAACGAACTGACCTTTTTCCTATTTTCAAATAAGGAAATCCCCGCCGGAGATGTCGGTCGTTACGTAATGTAGATACCGCAATCCCTGTCAATTGAGAAACTTCATGTTCATTTAAATAGCGTTTTTTAATAAGCTCACTTGTATCCATCGATATGCATCCTTCCTAAGGATTATTTGTAAGTAAAAAGCCACGATTACCGTGTTTACGGTGAGTCGTGGCTTGCTGGCTAATTAGCTTGACGCTTGCTCGCTGTTTGCTTGCTAGCTATTCTTTATTTATTCAGGATAAAATTTCCTGACTGCGTTTTGACAAGGCGATATTCTTTTTTACAACCCATGCAATCTTTAATAATAATTCTTCGAGGAAAGGGACCTTCAGCATCGAGAATGATTTTGTCATGCTCTATTGACTCCTTTATATTTGACGACTTCACTACATTAGATTCAGAGATTACCATTCTTTAAAAAAATCGCCTTCTTCCCATATGAGATTTGTCAAATTTATGACGATCACACTACTGCACCTTTCAGATATTTCTACAATTTCAAACTTATTAGTTACGTGTAAACTCAAATCTCCGAAATTTTGGTCTGTCATTATGGCTGGAGCGGTTTTCGTTTTCCAGATCATTATGTAAATATCCTCGTGCAAAGGGTATTTTTTAAAGAAATCCCAAATAACTATATTATTACTCATCGTTACTTCTTTCTTACTTTCATCGACCGAACGGCTAAAATCACGAATTATCCAGTTCACCTTCCATTTATGTGTTCTCAAAAAATTCATAATGCTTTTCATGTAATTGTAATTTATAGAATAGTAGTTTAATTCCTTGCAAATTTTAGCCTCAATTAGGTTTTGGTGATCGTAGACGTGCATCTTGCCTGTGCCGCTAGCAAGCTTATACGGCTCCAGAACTCCGGAAACCGTCCAGTGCCGTATTTGGGCTGCTGTAATGCCAGCTCTTTTCTGAATAACCTGACTGAAGTAAGTCTTTGGAATCCGTTTTTTTTCTGTAATTGCGGGATTGATAAAAGAATCTAAATCGTATCCCTTAGTAATTGCGTGGACGATCGTAATAATACTCTTTAATGCTATAGGCCTCATAAATTCAATACCATCCTATAGATAAGTGATAAGTCATCTTATATCTTATTACTTTTATGTCAAGTGCTTTCTTACAAATAATAGTGGGGAATAATGTGGGGAAATAGCTTATAGAAAAGTGAATGATCTAGAATTACGCTACTTAACTATTTGATATATATCTGGTAGTCCCACGGGGGTTTGAACCCCGGTTTCCGGCGTGAGAGGCCAGCGTCCTAACCACTAGACGATGGGACCATCGTGGAAAAATGTCCGGTATGACTATTTAATCCTCTGACAAAAGTCAAGCAAAACTGACTTTGTGTGTTATCATTATGAATTAATATAAGCGCAAGCGTCCTGAAGCCTTTGCACAACGCGCTCTTTACCCAGCGTCACCATAACTTCATCAATGCCGGGACTGACCGTTTTGCCGGTAAGTGCCACCCGCAGCGGCTGGGCGATGACTTTTAATTTAATTTCCTTTTCCTGGGCGAAGGACGTAAGGAAATCTTCGATTCCTTTCCTGCTGAAATTTGGTGTACCGGAAAGTTTTACCGCAATCTCTTTCAAATAACCGGCAACGGATGGCTGTAAAAATTTCTGCGCCGCCTCTTTTTCGTACTCCACCTTTTCAGCAAAATAAAAACCGGCAGATGCAGCCAGCTCAACTAAAGTCTTCGCTCGTGGTTGCAAATCAACAATCACCTTTTTCACGAAACCCATGTCAGCTTTCTCAGCGGCGGCAGGCCAGAAATCTTTCATCGCCTCGTAGAGCTTTTCCTGCTCAGTTTCCCTGATATAATGAGCGTTGAGCCACAAAAGTTTTTCCGGATTGAAAACCGCGGGCGATTTGCCCACCGCCTCCAGCGAAAAAACTTCCACCAGTTCCTTTAAGGAAAAAATTTCCTGATCGCCGCGCGCCCAGCCCAGACGCACCAGATAATTAACCAGCGCCTCCGGCAGATAACCCATTTCTTTATACGCCATGACGGAAGTCGCTCCGTGGCGCTTGCTCAGGCGCGTTTTATCGGCGCCGAGGATCATCGGCACGTGCGCGAACTTCGGAACTTCAAATCCCAGCGCCTGATAAAGCAGAATCTGGCGCGGCGTGTTGTTGACGTGGTCGTCGCCGCGGATGACATGGGTAATATTCATCAAGGCGTCGTCTACTACCACCGCAAAATTATAAGTCGGATAACCATCGGCGCGCTCGATAATCAAATCATCCAGCTCTTCATTGTTGAAACTGATATTGCCTTTGATTAAATCCTCGACAACGGTAACGCCGGTTTGCGCGCCGCGGAAGCGCACTACAGAGCCGGCGGTTTTCTGCAGGTTTTTTTCGCGGCAGGTGCCATCATACTTGGGCTTTTTGCCGGTAGCAAGGGCCTTTTTTCTTTTTTCTTCCAATTCTTCTGGCGTGCAGATACAGTAATAAGCCCTGCCCTCTTTGATGAGTTTTTGCACCATTTCCCTGTGCAATCCGACCCGCTCGGCCTGAAAATAAGGACCTTCGTCCCAGTTTAAGCCCAGCCAGGTCATGGCATCAAGAATTGCTCTGGTGGATTCTTCCGTGGAGCGCACCTGATCTGTGTCTTCGATACGCAAAATAAACTTGCCGCCCTGATGACGCGTAAAAAGCCAGTTAAAAAGAGCTGTTCGCGCCCCGCCGATATGCAAATAACCTGTTGGCGAAGGTGCGAAGCGCGTACGTATTTTTTTCATCTTTTCATTCCCAAATATTTGTTAAAGTTTTATAGGATTGTCAGTCGTCTTTTGTCAAGTTGCAATTGGTTAATAATGTTAAATTATCCTTGACAATCCTAGTATTTTATAATTAACTTTCGCGCTTAATACATAAAGGGCGAACGTTTAACAAGCCATCATGGTTTCGACGACTAATTCTTTGAAAATTAATGTGGTTACCATTCCTGAGGATGGGCTAAACTTGGTCTTTTCCGAAGGCGGCAAATGGTTTGACGCGTGTTTTGATGAGGATGAAAAACCTGACTTTTCCCTTAACAAAATGGATGTTAATTGTCATATTATAAAAACATCCGGAACGGTTTTTATCAAAGGAAAAATTTCCGCAACTATCAATATCAATTGCAGCCGCTGCCTGGAAGAAGCAAAGCTCCCCCTCGATGCTAATTTTGCTTACACATTAATTCCGGAGAAACCCCAGGTTAAGGAAGATTTGGAACTGAAAAAAGAAGAGCTGGAAATCAGTTATTACCATGGTGATTTTATCGACCTGACGCCGATTATCTGTGAACAGATAATTTTACAGGTACCGATTAAAGCCCTATGCCATCCGGAGTGCAAAGGATTGTGCCCGCAGTGCGGCACGAATCTTAATGATTCCTCCTGTGATTGCACAAGCGGTGACGTCGATAGCCGCATGGCTGCTTTAAAAAACTTTAAAATAAATAATTAAGAAAAAGAGGATAATAACCATGCCAAATCCAGTAAAGAGACATTCCAAAACAAGGCGGAATATGAGAAGAGCACACGATTTTTTAAAGCCTAATTCCTTATCCGTATGTCCACAGTGCAATCAGCCGAAATTGCCTCACCGTGTATGTCCGAATTGCGGCACTTATCGAGGCAGAGATTACGGTAAACCGGAAAAAACTGCTTAACAGCAGAAGGTGTTTTCGGATCTTGAAAACAGCGCCGCCTTTTTTGTTTGATGAAAAATTTAAGGAAATATTTAAAAAAAACAGGTAAAGAACAGTATTATCTGTCTTAGATTATTGGCAATAATAGATTAGAACGGAGGAGGATCTTTACATGACATTAGAAGAGCGAGTTATCAAACTTGTGATGGAGCAGTTGGATGTTACGAGGGAAGAATGCGTTCCGGAAGCATCTTTCATCGACGATTTGGGGGCAGATTCACTGGATCTTGTTGAGCTGATTATGGAAATGGAAGAGGCGTTTGGCATTGAAATAGCGGATGAAGAGTTGGAAAAAATCCGGACAATCAAAGATGTCCTTGAATTTTTAAAAAGTAAAAATATTAACTAATGTCAGCTAGGGTATTCATCAATGAAAAGGCGCGTTGTGATTACAGGTCTCGGCGCTCTGACGCCGCTGGGCAATTCCGTCAGCGAATCATGGGAGTCCGCGATTGCCGGGAAATCGGGCATCGGGCCGATAACCAAATTCGACAGTTCTGCTTTTAAATCCAGAATTGCTGGTGAAGTAAAAAACTTTGACCCCCTGCAGTTTGTGGACAAACAAGAAGCCCGTCGTCTGGATAATTTCATTTTGTACGCCGTTGCCGCCTCAGAAATGGCAATGAATGACGCCGCTTTAAAAATAACCCCGGAAATTTCCGGACGCACTGGCGTAATTATCGGTTCGGCCATCGGCGGACTGGCAACGATGGAAAGCGAAACAAAGTTGCTGTTTGAATCCGGACCTCGAAAAATCTCTCCCTTTGCCGTCCCTTCCATTTTAGCCAATCTAGGTTCGGGTCTTGTTTCCATTCGCTTCGGTGCCAAAGGCCCCATCAATTGCGCGGTAACCGCCTGTGCGGCGGGAACTTCAGCCATCGGCGACGCTTATAAAACCATTGCTTACGGAGATGCTGACGTCATGATTACGGGCGGGGTCGAAGCGGCAATTACTCCGCTGGCTGTCGCCGGTTTTTGCGCTATGCGCGCTCTTTCCACACGCAATGACGAACCGCTAAAAGCCAGTCGTCCTTTTGATCAGGGACGCGACGGCTTTGTCATCGGTGAAGGCTGCGGCATATTGATCTTGGAAGAACTATCTTTCGCCCAGGCTAGAGACGCACGCATTTACGCAGAACTCGTCGGCTACGGCTGTTCATCCGACGCTTTTCATATGGCGGCTCCTCCTCCCGGGCATGAAGGCGCAGTTCGCAGTATGCACGCCGCAATTAAAGACGCCGGTTTAAATCCTTCGGATATTGATTACATTAACGCGCACGGCACTTCTACCCCGCTCAACGACTTGTACGAGACGCAAGCCATCAAATCACTTTTCGGCGAGCATGCTAAAAAGCTTATGATCAGCTCTACAAAGTCGATGACCGGGCACATGCTCGGCGGTACAGGAGGCGTGGAAGCTATTTTCAGTGTTAAAGCCATAGAAGAGGGGATAATACCACCAACGGTAAATTTGGAAAATCCCGATGCCGAATGTGATCTGGACTATATCCCCAACGTTGCCCGAAAGGCAAACATCAACATTGCCATGTCCAACAGCTTCGGATTTGGCGGCGTAAACGCCGTTTTGGTTTTTAAAAAATATTCCCTATAATCCAGCGCAGAGAGGATAAATTGTTATAATGTCGTTTTTGGAAAAAATTGATCCGGAATTACATCAGGCCATTAAAGCGGAAACACGCCGTCAGGCGCAAAATATCGAGCTCATCGCTTCGGAAAATTTTGTCAGTGAAGCGGTTCTGGAAGCCCAGGGCTGCATCATGACCAACAAATACGCCGAAGGTTATCCTGGCAATCGTTACTACGGCGGCTGTGAATTCGTCGATATGGCGGAAAACCTGGCCATTGAGCGCTGTAAAAAACTTTTTGGCGCCGACCACGTCAATGTCCAGCCTCATTCCGGCACGCAGGCAAATATGGCGGTTTATTTCGCCACGGTCCAGCCGGGTGACACAGTTCTGGGAATGAACCTTTCGCACGGCGGACATCTGTCTCACGGCAGTCCCGCGAATTTTTCCGGCAAGTTTTACAAAATCGTCGCTTACGGCGTTGACCGTGAAACAGAAACAATCGATTACGGGGAAGTAAAAAAATTGGTGCGCGAGCATAAGCCTAAGTTAATTATCGTGGGCGCCAGTGCTTATCCGCGGATAATCGATTTTAAAAAATTCCGTGAAGCCGCCGACGAAGTCGGCGCGGTAATCATGGCCGATATCGCGCATATCGCCGGACTTGTGGCCACAGGCCTTCATCCCACGCCCATCCCTGTTTGTGAATACGTGACCAGCACAACCCACAAGACATTACGCGGTCCGCGCGGCGGTCTGATTATGTGCAGACAAGATTACGCCAAAACGCTCAACAGTCGTGTTTTTCCCGGCTCACAGGGCGGACCGTTGATGCATATCATCGCGGCAAAAGCGGCCGCTTTTAAAGAAGCGCTTACGCCGGAATTCAAGGAATATCAGCGTCAGATTATTAAAAACGCCCAGGCGATGGCAGATGAATTGAAAAATCAGGGTTTCCGTCTGGTCTCCGGCGGAACGGACAATCACATGATGCTGGTTGACCTGACGTCGGCAGGCGTCACCGGCAAGGAGGCGCAGGAGGTGCTGGATCGGGCAAACATTACCGTGAATAAAAACGGGATTCCTTTTGATACCAAAGGCCCCCAGGTAACCAGCGGGATCCGTATCGGTACGCCCGCGGTAACGACCAGAGGCATGAAGGAAAATGAAATGCGCCTGATTGCTTCGTGCATTGCCGACGTCATAAAAAATATCCATAACGAAACAAAAATCAAGGCTGTGTCTGAGAAAATAAAAAGCATTTGCGCGAAATTTCCCCTCTATCAGCATAGAATTTAAGGCCGGCAAGCAGTGAATTTCTCAGCACACAAAAAGCGTGGCAGTGATGGCCGGAAAAAAAATTTCTAAAAGCATCCCTAAAAAAGCAGCCAGAACAAGACCGGATTGGGACACTTACTTTCTGGATATCGTGGATTTGGTATCCCGCCGCAGCACCTGCATGCGCCGGGCGGTAGGCGCCGCGCTTGTGCGTGACCGCCGGATTCTGGCCACCGGATATAACGGCGCGCCTTCAAAATTGAAGCACTGCCTGGATATCGGCTGCCTTAGGGAAAAATTAAACGTTCCTTCCGGCGAGCGTCACGAACTGTGCCGTGGATTGCACGCGGAGCAAAACGCCATTATTCAAGCCGCTTTTCACGGCGTCAGCGCTAATGGCTCAACCCTCTACTGCACAAATCATCCGTGCGTTATCTGCGTGAAAATGATAATTAATGCCGGTGTAACACGAGTTGTTATCCGCAACGGTTACAGTGATAAGCTGGCGGCTCAAATGCTCAAGGAAGCGGGGATTAAAGTCAAACAGCTCTAAATATTTAGGACGGCGGAAGATGAAATGTCCCTTTTGCGGCAATGCAGAAAATAAAGTTATTGATTCACGCATCAGCAAGGATGGCAAAGCCATTCGACGACGACGGGAATGTCTGGCTTGCGAAAAGCGTTTCACCACTTATGAGTACGTGGAAGATATTCTGCCCATGGTGGTAAAAAAAGACGGGCGGCGCGAGGCGTTTGACCGTATAAAAATCCGCAACGGCGTGATGAAAGCCTGCGAAAAACGCCCCATAAGTATGGAGGAAATGGAAAAGATAGTAGACGCCGTAGAGCAAACGTGCCAAGAATATCAAGGAGAAGAAATTCCCTCTAACGTCATCGGCGAAAAAGTCATGCAAGAACTAAAGGCACTCGACGGCGTAGCTTATGTCAGATTCGCTTCGGTTTACCGGCAATTCCGCGATGTCGGGGAATTCATGACTGAGCTGAGGGACTTGTTAAATAAAGAGAAAAAATAGACTATGTTTACCGGAATTATCGAAGGATTGGGCACAATAAAACGTCTGAGCATGAAAGGCGCGGATGCCGTTTTGGAAATAGAAGCAGGCATCGAGATGGCCGATGTGCGCTTGGGCGACAGCATCGCCGTCAACGGCGCGTGCCTTACCGTAACCGCAAAAAATCAAAATATTGTTCACGCCGATGTCTCCGCCGAAACTTTGGATAAAACAAATCTTAAACGGATGCATCCCGGCAGCAAAGTAAATTTGGAAAAATCACTGCGCGTCGGAGGCTATTTGGGCGGGCATTTCGTTTTAGGACACGTGGACGGCACTGGCCGCATTCTTTCCAAAACGCAGAAATCCGGCTCGGTCATTTTTGCTATCCAAACAGACGAGGCTCTTGCGCGCTATATCGTGGAGAAAGGATCGGTGGCTATCGACGGCATCAGCCTTACCATAAACAAAGTGGAAAACGGCAGATTTTATGTTAATATAATTCCCTATACTGCGGAGAAAACCACGTTGCTTGTTAAAAAAGAGGGAGACCTGGTCAATATCGAAACGGATATTCTGGGCAAATACGTGGAAAAACTGTTGCAATCACCGCGGGGAATAGATAATAATTTTCTGGAGAAACACGGCTTTAAATAGATTAAGGATAATAAAAGAATGGCCATCAGCAAAATTACAGAGGCGATAGAAGATATCCGCAACGGGAAAATGATTATTCTCGTGGACGACGAAGACAGGGAAAATGAAGGTGATTTGTGCATGGCGGCGCAGTTCGTTTCTGCACAAACAATCAACTTTATGGCGCGTAATGGACGCGGATTGATTTGTCTCACACTAAGCGAAGAAATCGCTGACAAACTCAACCTGAAACCCATGGTACAGGAAAACAAGGCGCGCTTCGGTACGGCATTTACCGTGTCCATCGAAGCGCGTGACGGCGTTACCACGGGAATTTCCGCTGCGGATCGTGCAACAACTATAAGGGCGGCGGTTAATCCTGAAGCCAAGCCGGAAGACTTGGTAAGCCCCGGCCACGTTTTCCCCATCCGCGCGCGCAGGGGCGGCGTGCTGGTGCGCACCGGCCAAACCGAGGGCTCGGTTGATTTATGCCGGCTCGCGGGACTCACACCCGCCGGAGTCATCTGCGAGATAATGAAGGACGACGGAACGATGGCGCGCATGCCGGATCTGCAAATTTTTGCCCGCGAACATAAACTGAAAATAGTCACCATCGCCGATTTAATTGATTACCGCCTGCAGAATGAATCTCTTATCAGAAGAGTTGCTGAAGCGACAATACCCACTTCCTACGGAGGAGAATTCAAGGTCATTGTTTACGAAAACGACGTGGATGATTTCCAGCATATTGCACTGGTAAAAGGCGAAATCAGCAAAGAAGACGAGGTGCTCGTGCGCGTGCATTCAGAATGCTTAACGGGCGACGTTTTTGCCTCTGCCCGCTGCGACTGCGGCGATCAGCTGCACCGTGCGATGGAAATGGTAAACCAAGAAGGAAAAGGTGTAATTGTCTATATGCGCCAGGAAGGTCGCGGTATTGGTTTGGTCAATAAAATCAAAGCCTACGCCCTGCAGGAAAACGGACATGACACGGTAGAAGCGAATATCGCCCTGGGGTTCAAGCCTGATTTGCGTGATTATGGAATCGGCGCGCAAATTCTTGTTGACTTGGGAGTGCATAAAATGCGATTGATGACGAATAATCCCAAGAAAATAGTGGGATTGGAGGGATATGGGATTGAAATAACCCAGAGGGTCCCTTTGGAGATTCATCCGAACGAAAATAATATAAAATATATGAAAACCAAACAAAAAAAAATGGGACATCTTTTGAAAATATAGAAAAAGCATAAGCAAAGGATGGTAATTAATCATGCCAAAAATAATTGAAGGAAAAATCGTCGCTAAGGGAATGAAGTTTGGCATCGTAGCCAGCCGTTTCAACGATTTTATTTGCAGCAGATTAATCGACGGAGCGCTGGACGCTCTGACGAGAGCCGGCGCGGACGAAAAAGATATTGCTGTTTATAAAGTTCCCGGTTCTTTCGAACTGCCGTTGGCGGCAAAAAAGCTGGCGAAAAGCAAGCGCTTTGATGCGGTCATCTGTCTGGGCGCGATAATCCGCGGGGCAACTCCTCATTTCGAATACATCGCCGCTGAAGTATCCAAAGGTATCGCCAATGTCGGCTTGGAAACAGAAGTTCCGGTAATCTTCGGTGTTCTGACCACGGATACCATTGAGCAGGCCATCGAACGGGCAGGCACAAAATCCGGCAACAAAGGCGCCGACGCGGCCATGACAGCTATAGAAATAGTGGATTTGTTCAAAAACATTTAAAGCTTGTGTGTTAACCAACAAAAAACATCAGCAGGGCAATTTACGTAATGGTTGAGGTACAAAATTTTTAAATGCGCGGAAGGAGAAAGGCGCGGGAAATCGCCTTGCAGGTTCTTTACAGCCTTAATTTTGTGGATACCGACGTGGAAAAGGCGCTTGATCTTTTCTGGGGCAACTTTACCGCGCCGAAGCTGGCTAAAGATTTCGCCTCAACTTTAGTATACGGCACGTGGAAACACAAAGAAGAGTTGGATAAACTCATTGCCAGTTGCTCCGATAACTGGTCTCTGGGACGAATGTCTAAGGTTGATATTAGCATTTTACGGATGGCGGCTTTTGAATTACTATATTGTGATGATATCCCGCCGAAGGTCACACTTAATGAAGCCATAGATTTAGGCAAAACTTTCGGATCGGAAAATTCCGGGTCTTTTATCAACGGCATTTTAGATGCCCTCAAACTAAAAACAAGCAAAAAATGAATATCCATCTATCCACGGAAACACCAGACACGTCAAAACATAAATGTCTTGTGCTGGGAATATTTGCCGATGAAAGACCGCCGCGCGGCATCTGCGGCTTCATTGATTGGCGTCTCAATGGCTTGATCTCCCGAGAAATCAAGAAGGGACGAATTGCCGGAGACTTCGCGGAAAAAGTTATCATACCTTTTCCGCCGCGCATTAATTCGGAGATTCTGATGCTCTGTGGCATGGGAAACACCTCGCAATGCAGCACGAAACAAATCTTCCAGGTGGCCTACCAGTTAATAGCATCCATTGATAAATTGCAGATTGATGATTTTTCCTTTGAACTTCCCGATGAAAAGCGCGTTAATCTCAGCATAACGGAGGTCGCGGAAGCGGTGGCAAGTGGATTTTTTGGTTATCTGTCCCGTGACGCCGGAAAACCGAACAAGATAACACCCCGTCTCTTGACCTTTCCGGAACAAGTAAAAGAAGCGGCCAAAGGAATAAAAAATTTCAAATCCAAAATAAAAAAAGAAGATTTTCCAAAGATGATATTTTAAAAAAACATATTTCGGGTAGGCACTACCTGGTCATAGTGTATTTTTGTTCGTCTTTGGGAACATACCATTTAATAAAATTGTGACTCAGGCCGATGGGAGCAGGCTCGATACCTCTGAAGCGCTTGCTGATGATAACTAATTCATCCGGCACGTAAAGAAAAGTGTAGGGCTGATCTTCGACAAGTATCTCCTGAAAACGGTCGTAGTATTTTTTCCTGAGTTTTTGTTCAAATGTCGAGCGGGCTTTTTCCAGAAGAGCATCCACCTCAGGGTTTTTGTAAGAGATAAAGTTTAATTCCTCCGGCGCTGTTTTACTCGAATGCCAGACATCATAAGCATCGGGGTCCAACGGTATCGTCCAACCCAAAATGACCGCTTCAAAGCGCCTTTTGTTGATGAAATCATTTATAAAAGCCGCCCATTCCAGAATACGAATCTTGACGTCTATTCCTACTTCTTTTAATTGTCGCTGAATGATTTCGGCACATTTCTGACGCGTTTCATTGCCCTGATTGGTAATAAGCTCAAAAGTAAAGGGACGGCCGTCTTTCTCCAAAAATCCATCATTGTTGGTTTTTGTCCAGCCGGCGGCGCGCAAAAGCTCCCGAGCTTTTTGCGGGTTGTATGAATAGGTTTTTACGTTTTCGTTATATGCCCATGTTCCGGGCTTGTAAGGACCGGTGGCCGGTTTACCCAGCCCCAGCAAAACGCCACTGATAATTTCTTCTTTGTTGATGGCGTAGGAAATGGCCTGACGCACTCTTTTGTCGGCAAAAAACGGATGTTTCAAATTGTAGCCCAGATAGGTGTAGGCGAAAGCCAGGTAACGGTACTTGTCGAAGCTTTGCCGGAAAAGATTGTTTTCCGTCTGGCGGGTGTACTGCAGGGGGGTGAGTCCCATCATGTCGATATTGCGCGCGCGCAATTCCAGGAACATCGTCGCCATATCGGGAATAATCCGCGTAACATGTCCATCTACGTAAGGACGTCCCTCAAAATAATCGGCGTTGGAAACAAGAACAATTTTCTGTCCCGCCAGCCATTCCTTGAATAGATAAGGCCCTGTACCGACAGGATGGCGCGCTAGAGAGCTTTTGGTGATGTCTTGGCCCTCCAGCAGGTGGCGCGGCAAAACCGCTGATGACCAGCTGATTAACGACGGCGCAAAAGGCTTGTCGTAAGTCACGCGAAATGTGTAGTCATCCAGAACTTCCGCTTTTTTTACTTTCAAGAAATCTCCCGCATAAGCGGTAGGGGTTTTCGGGTCAACAGTAACCTGATAGGTATAAAGAACATCTTTCGCGGTAAAAGGTTTGCCGTCATGCCATTTGACTCCTTTCCGCAAATGAAACGTTATAACCAGGCCGTCGTCGGATATATCCCACGACTCCGCAAGATCGCCGACAATATTCATGTCCTTATCGTATTTGACCAGTCCGTTGTAAATGAGACCCGCGATACTGTGAGACGCCGAATCCGAAGCTAAAATAGGAATCAGATTGCTCGCATCGCCTATGTCGCCCCGGACAATGATGTCACCGTAAGCCGCTGGTTTATATGCCTTTTCTTGGGGCCCACTATTTGACTGCTCGTTGGCACAACCGGCAAGCAGTAACAGAATTAAAAACAAAATAACTGATAAACGAACTGGGTTCATAATCGTAAATTAGCGCAGCGACCCAACCATTGCAATATGTTTTTATAGATTAAAGAGTTATCAATACGTTCACAAATCAAAAACTGCCGTACCTTTGCAGTTAAAAACTATTTTTAAGCAACAGCATTTAAAGCATCATCCGATAAATCCTTACAGGGCTTTTCCTGCATTCAACGATATAACTCCTAGTGAAAATGAATATTTTATATTCTTCAACAGCCACAAAATGAACCCATCGACAAAACTATTCACATTTTTCAGGCTATATTTTCTTGACATACAAAACTGTTATTCTTATAGTTCTGTCGTAAAAATGCTTTACCCCAAGCGTTCCAAACCCAAAAAGTATGAATGATGACCTTGTAATGCGATATTATATGACTGCAATGCTTGGTTCAGATTTATAAGGATGCAAGAATCAATTTTCGAGCAAAAAAAGCAAATTTATTTTCCAGAACGAGCAGAAAAGCGTGATGTGCCGCGTGGCCAGTGGATTTAATTTTCATGATCGTTAAATAGCGCTCATAAGGGCATAGTTATTTTGTCAAATTGTTTAAATGCGTGAAGAGGGTCTAACTTGAAAACCATATCATTCTGCAGCATAAAAGGGGGAACGGGAAAAAGCACGCTGAGCATAATAACTGCCTTAAGTCTATTCAGACAGAGGCTTAGGGTTCTTGCCATCGATTTGGATCCGCAAAATTCGACAACCTTCTTCTTTGCCGATGACGTAAAAGGGAAAAGCATATTTAACGTCCTCATGGGAGATAAGGCAGAGAATAATATAATTAAAACAAAATACGGGGTTGACCTAATACCATCCGATTTACGACTCCTTGACCATAAAAACAGGGAGGCAAGCTGGCTTAAAAATCTTTTAAATCAAAAGATCAATAACAATTATGATTATGTCATCATCGACAGCGCGCCAACATACGATAACCTTACAATCAACTGCTATGTTGCCGCCGATTCAATTATTATTCCGTGCACGGTTGACATTTTTTGCGCCAAAACAGTTACTTTCCTTTTTGACCGCTTTGAACAACTGGAGATAGGGAAACCAGTAGGCATCGTTTTGAACATGTTTAAACCTTCAGCAAATAAAAGCAAAAATTTATGGAACAATAAGGAAGCTGGAATTTTCTTTGAAAACAACCAGTTAAAAAAGTATATCATCAACACCAAAATCATGCGGACCCAAGCTTTACACAGAATAATCGCTGAAGTCGACTATAGAATAAAAGGCAAAACTGCGGAAAACCTGATTGATTTTGTGTCTGAAATCACAGGAGAGGCTTTAACAATCACCTTCATCGGCGGATACGCATAAAAAATAATTGAGGCAAACTATATACCTTTATGTACCCACTAGTGACAACCAAAAAAACATACTTAATGCTTCGCCTACAATATTGCCATGCCCGGCCGTTACCACAAAAAATATTTTATTAATAAATTAAACCCTTCTTGACAAAAGAATGGGGTTATGTTTGAATATTCTTTAAATTTATGCACATAGGAATGGTATGCCATTGCGTTCTCGGCATCATCGGATAAGCCGAGGAAGGAGGGAAAATGGTTGATATTTTACGGATGCTTGGCGCGAAGGGGACTGGCCAAGACATCTCCAACTACCACCAAAATGAGGAGGAACCCAAAATGGATGTCAGTAATAAACTGCAGCAGCCTACGGCGCATGGTGAAATCAAAGAAACAGTCATCAGCCCGGACGCGGAAATAAAAGGATCAATCAAGTTCAAAGATTCACTCCGTATTGACGGAACTTTCGAGGGAGAAATAGACTCAAAAGGCACACTGTTTATTGGCAAGGGGGGCTCTACAAAGGCTGAAATCCATGTCGGCAACATAATTGTTGAGGGTAAAAGCGAGGGGAATATAACCTGCGAAGACAAAGTCGAACTGAGAGCCACCGCGAAGATAATCGGTGACATCACTGCTGCGCGCCTAACGATTGCTGAAGGAGTTAACATCATCGGCAAGTGCTCGGTCACTTCAGAAAAATCATCTTCCGACATCCATCAGGGACTTCAAGATTTCAAGAAGATGAAGGAAGAAAAACCTCGGATTGAAAAGCTTGGTGGTAGTTCAGGCACAACTGCCGAGTAAGGCATCATCTAATAATAGTTAATAATATAAAAAACCTTTTCGGCGAAAGGCGGGGTTTTCCATCTGGATTTTTTCCTCATCAGAAATTATTGCAAATTTATCCAACAGACTCTATCCTCCAAAGCGGGTTCACGATCCAGTGTGTTCATAGCCTGCTTTATGACGGGCAATCATAAAGATGCTTCCCCTATCACAGCCCACGATGGAATCATGCTCTATCTCTTCAAATTATTATTACAAGATAGTATCTTCAGATTTTATGTGCACAGTAAAGGCAGGCGCGTCAACAACAAGGCAACGGCTCTCTGAAACGGTGAAAATGAAAGCGGCCGGTGTTTGGGATGTTGTCTATGACGCCGTCAGTAATTTCAGCGCCAACGGTGATACCAACCAAGCGGCAGCTGTATCGCTTTATACAATTCTTTCCGCAATTCCATTTTTCATTCTGACGATAATCGTCGCCGCAAATGTTTTTACCTCTTACCCTCTGCTCCAGGAAGATATTCTTGATGCCATCAGGAGTTTCAACCCTTATTTCTCCGAAAAGCTCATGGAGCAGTTAGGCCATATTGAAAATAAGAAAAATCTGCTGGGCTCACTGGGTATTTTGGGACTGGTTTGGCTAGCCGCCGCCATTTTCAACATTATGGAAACTGCGTTGAACATTATTTTCCGTTCACAAAAAAAACGTAATTATTTTGTCTCCAAACTGCTGGCTATATCCATGATACCCGTGGGCTGGTTACTGGGCGCGGCAAGCTTGATTATCAGCGCCATTGCCGCCTTCCTTTCCGCCCAGCCGTTTATCTTGCCCGGCGGTATCGAGTTATCACTAACGGCGGTTGCGGGGTTTTTCTTGCGCTATGTGATTCCTTACGTGGCCACCGTCATTTTTTTCTTCTTTCTCTACTGGATAATACCGACGGTAAAAATTCCTCCTGCCGTTCTTTTGGCCGGAAGCGCTCTGTTTGCCTTGCTGATGGAAATTGCCAAGCAATTATTTGCGTGGTATATAGCCAATTACACACGTTACGGCCTGGTTTTCGGCACGCTAGAACCTGTCGTTATTTTGGCTCTTTGGGTATTTTATGTGGCCTTGATTTTCTTGTTTTGCGCGGAACTAATGGCTTCTTATCAGCGGCGCGACTTGCTTTTGCTGGAGCGCGCCATGCTCAAACCGCACAAAAACTATTTAAAAGTTGACGAGAGGCTTTTCAAAAAATTTGGTCGTGCTTATACTGAAGGCAGTTTGATTTTCAACGAAGGAGACAAAGGAAACGAAATGTTTTATATCCTTTCCGGCCGTGTCTCTTTGGAAAAAAAAGCGGGAGAGATGAAAAAATTATTGGCAGAAATGAATCCGGGACAGTACTTTGGAGAAATGGCAGCATTAATTGATGCGCCTCGCAGCGCTTCGGCGCGGGCGATGGAAAATTGCCACCTGGCCGCCATTGACAGCAACACCTTCATTAATTTACTGCGGGAGAGTCGCGGCATGAGTATCTTTATGCTCAGGGAATTTTCCTGCCGTCTGAAAAAAACCAATGCTTCTCTGGAAGAAATGACCAATTTATGGATTCGGCTGATCATCATTGTTTACTTCATGGAAAATCCAACCACAACAATGGAAGAGGCTTTGCCCGCTTTGGCCGAACTAACCAAAAAGCTTCCTGATGAAATTAAAAAAGTAATCGGCGATTTGGAGAGTCAAGGTATTCTGAGCAGCCGCGACAGCGGTATAATCGAAGTTATACGGGAAAAAATTTGGTCGGTACTGAATGTTAAATCAGAAGTTCTTGAAGAAAAAGACAAAAGCAGGGATTTAGTTTAAAATCTGGCACATACGCCGTAATACAGACTTATCTCTCCGTTCTTATCATCATGAACAATAAACTTTAGTAAAGCAGGGGAGGTCTTTTTGTGCAAAAAAACAATAACATTACCACGCTCAATGAGTTTGAAGGGGCAAAACTGCTCAAGCAATGGGGAATCCCTGTCGTGGACAGTGTTTTGGCTCATGATTATGCCCAAGCCTTGGCAGCGGCAAATTCACTGGGCTTCCCGATAGCTTTAAAAGTCTGTTCCGAGGCTGTTCTGCACAAGACAGAACAAGGCGGCGTGGTACTTAATATTAAAAACAAGAAATCTCTGGAACGGGCCGTCCGGGAAATAAACAAAAAATTTGCCGACACGCCCCATGCGCTTTTAGTACAGAAAATGGCCAAATCGGGCTTTGAACTCATCATTGGCGGAAGGCGCGACCCTGTTTTCGGGCCGGTGGTTCTCGTCGGTATCGGCGGCATATTTACGGAAATCTTCCGCGAAACTGTTATTGATCTTGCGCCGGTAAACAAAAAAACCGTCATGACGATGCTCCGAAAACTCAAAGGCTTTACGCTGCTTGAAGGTTACCGTTCTCAAGAGCCTGTGAATCTTGCCGCCGTTACCGCTGCCGTTTCAGCGCTTTCCCGCCTCCTAGCCAGCCGCCCGGACATTATGGAAATTGACGTTAACCCTTTTATTGCTTATCCGGACGGAGCAGTTGCGGTTGACGCATTGGTGCGTCTCGATGATCACTGCACTGAACCTCTGCGAAAACGGCTTGACATGTCAACGATAGCGCCGTTTTTTCATCCCTCATCCATCGCCGTCATCGGCGCTTCGCGCAGTCCAAACAAAGGCGGAAATATCATTCTGCGCAATTTACTGAAGGCAGGATTCAAAGGTTCTGTTTACCCCATCAATCCCAGCGGAAAGGAAATTCTCGGGCTTCCTTCCTACGCCAGAGTTTCCGACGTGCCGGCGCCGGTGGACATTGCGATGGTTGTAATTCCCAAAAATGTCGTTCCCGACGCCCTGCAAGACTGCGCCGCCAAAGGGATTAACAGCATAATCCTGAGTACTGGAGGCTACTCGGATGTGGGAGAAGAAGGCGCCAGAGAGCAAAAAGTCATTGTCTGCCAGGCGCGAAAGGCGGGAATCAGGATTATGGGACCAAACAGCATCGGCACGCTCAATCCCTCCGTCGGCATGGCGACTTCCATCGTCGGCCTCGATCCCATTAAGCCCGGCGGCGTATCCATCATCGGGCAGTCCGGTGTTTTTTCCTCAGGCTGGGCGCGTTGGATTGCTGACACCAGACCATTCGGGCTAGCCAAAGTAGCCTGCATCGGCAATAAGGGAGACATAAACGAAAGCGACCTTCTGGAATATCTGGCCGGAGACGATCAGACCACCACCATTGGCATGTACCTGGAAGGCGTGGTTGAGGGACGGCGTTTTGTCAAGATTGCCTCGGCAGCCTGCAAAAAGAAACCGGTAACGGTGATGAAGGCCGGTCGCAGTGAGGCTGGCGCGGCCGCCGTCGCTTCTCATACCGGCTCGCTTGCCGGATCGGACGCGGTGTTTGACGCAGTGTGCCGCAGGACGGGACTGATACGGGTACACAACTCAGAAGCCTTTTTCGACACATTATCGGCTTTTGAAAAACTACCTCTGCCGAGGGGAAACCGCATGGGTGTTCTTTCTATCACAGGTATGGGCTGCGTTGCCGCTACAGATGCCGCGGAGGAACACGGAATTGTTCTGCCTGCTCTCACCCCAGAAACGCTCACGCGACTGGGCGAAGTGATGCCTGTTTGGGCTCCGGTACGCAACCCTATCGACATGTGGTCCGCTATCGAGCAGCACGGCTCCAAGAAAGCATCCAGCCACATTGCCCGGTACCTAATGGATCAAAAAGACGTGGATGCCCTGCTGATTACTTTCGTGCTCATGCCGGAAAGCATGATGGATATTTCCGAAGCATTCGCGGAAACGTTCAAACGGCACCCGTATAAACCGGTTTTTGCCAGCTACTACGGAGGCACTGCCGGAGAAATCGCACATATTCATGAAGGCTTTGCCGCACTGGGCGTTCCCTGTTATCCAACGCCGGAACGCGCCATATTCGCGTTCAGCCGTATGGTGGAATACTCCCGTTTTCGCGGAATAATTCGCAAATAACCTTCACCGAAAAAACAAAGATTCACAAGCTCGGCAGCAGACGTCAATCTATATATTGACGTTTTGTGTTTCTCTGTGAGATAAAACAGCATCTGAACAAAGGCGTGGAAAGCAACCTGTGAAAATATTAATGGAAAATGAAATTTATGACCGAGAAAAGCATTTGGGAAACATTTTTTGACGCGCACGCGCCGATTTATGATGAAAACATCTTCACCAAGAACACTTTAAAAGAAGTCGATTTTCTCATCGAAGAACTGGCGCTCAAACCCGGCGCGGCGATTCTGGATGTCGGCTGCGGCACGGGAAGGCATGCCGTGGAATTGGCCAGGCGCGGCTATAAAGTCACGGGAATAGATCTCTCCGCCGAAATGCTTAAAGAAGCGCGGGAAAAAGCCAAAGCCGCGGGCGTTGAAGTAAGTTTTATCCGCGCGGATGCAACCGATTTCAATCTGCCGGCTAAATACGACGCGGCGATTTGCCTGTGCGAGGGGTCATTCGGCCTTTTAGGCCATCGTGATGACCCGATCAATCAGCCGCTGGCTATCCTGTGCAATATTTCCCGCAGTCTGAAGAAAAAGGCAAAAGCCATTTTAACGGTGCTCAACGCCACTTTCATGATTCGTCGGTTTACCAATGAAGACGTAACCCAAGGACGTTTCGATCCGCTGACTCTCGCGGAAGCCTTGGCATTCCCCCCTCAGGAGGGAATGCCTCCTGTTTCCGTTCGCGAACGGGCCTTTGTCCCAACAGAACTTACTTTACTCTGCCGCATTGCGGGACTGGATGTGCTCAACATCTGGGGCGGGACAGCGGGCAATTGGGGCCGCAGAAACATTGACCTGGATGAAATAGAACTAATGCTTGTGGCGAAAAAAGTAGCCAAGCCAAGATTCTAATATTGTTCAAATAACAATAACATTTAAATATCAAACGTATACACTTAATCTGTATACAACTTGTTGACAACTTATAAAACAAATATCTGTAAAAGTTGTCAACACTGCCAAATAAAAAACGGCGCGTGGTTGGAAGTGAAAAATTCCGGCAGGCGCTTAACCAGCGGCGTCACAGCCGGATGCTTTTTGAAAGTCTTTTCTAAAAAATTGCGAGCGGCTTGGCGGTCCCAACCCGCGGGATGACGAAAACTGCTGTATAAAGACAAATCTCCTTCATAAAATCTATCAGTTTCCAGATTTTGCGTCTCGGCACTGGCGATGGGCAGATTAAAAATCGCCAGGTTTAAAAAATCAATGCAGTCATTGTGACACACAATAAAATCCAGCGTTTTTTGCGCGCTAGTTTCATTTTCGGCCGGCGTGCCGAAAAGCAGATAAACATACGCGGCAATACCAGCTTTTTTGAGCGACTTTAACGCTGCTGAAGCATCCGCTAAATTTATTCCTTTGTTGAGTTTATCCAATACTTCCTGATCGCCCGATTCAATACCCATCTTCAGCATGACACAGCCGCTTTTCTTGAGAGCAATACAAAAATCCTCATCTGCAAGTTCCCCGCTTATCCGCGCGAAGCCATACCAGGGCACACCCGGCGGATGCTGCGCGAGATTTTTCAGCATAGAAGGCGACAAAGCGTTATCCAAAAAATGCACCAAAACAGGCCGATATTTTTTTATCAGTTGTGTTAACTCCTGATTAACCTGTGCTACGGGCAAAGGCTGATAAGGGGTTTCTTCCGTCTTTTCCGGACAGAAGGCGCACTGGCGCCAGTAACAACCGCGCGCGGCGCTATAGGGCAAAATAAAACCGGGCGCAAGATAAAGTTGCTCAGGAAAATCATCATAATCCGGTGCGCAGTTTCTTTTTTTATTTTCACCGCCTAATAACTCCAACAATTTTTCTTCACCGGCTCCGGCAATCATTTCATCAACCAGTCCGGAAAATTTATTTTCCTCCACGCCAAGCGTCGCCCAGGAAGTAACAAGTGAGCCGCCCAGAACTATTTTAAGCCCTGAATTGATATTTTTTACAAAACCAATCATGGCGAAAGCGCAAAGCGCCTGGCTTAAATAATTTACGGAGAAACCGACAAACTCCGGATCTTCCTGGATAACCGCCATCAGACGCGTGGAAAAATAAGGATAAAAAGGATTGTTATCCGGCATCCGCGCGGCGCGTAGTAAATCCGCGCTTCGTGCTGGCGTCAGCAGATTGTTGGCATAATCAGAAAGGGTCAGCGTTGCGCCATAGGGTTTAGCGGCGATATTAAGTACGCGATTAACGTCCTGCGCGGCGCGCGAATAGCGGCTTTTATTTTGAAAAGTTTCGATATTTTGTAACGCGGCAACATTGGCTTCCAGATTCTTACACGCTCTTTTGCTCCATTTGTCCGGCCATTCATTTGCAAACGAGGTTTGCCCCAGCAAATAATGTATCCCTTCCGCGTTGGCGTCAATTATCTGATAGCTGACGGCGTTGACTTTGAGGCCTCCGGCTAACTTGGCAATGCCAGCCGGAGGCTCGGAGACCTTGCTAAGCGGCGGGTGCACTAAAACGATCTTCGTTTTCATATTCAGCACTGCTTCACTTAATTTGGTGTAAGCTTCTTAATACTTAAACATCACTTACACAAGACCGTTTTCGCTGTTTTTATTTCATCTTGACAGTTGAAGTCCTTTACGCAATAGTTTATCTCACCAAAACGGCAAAAACAGTTATTATGCAGAGTCAGTCAGCGAAACACGGGAGGCGGGTATGGATATGAAAAAAAAGAAAAACGCAATAATTGCTTTCGCGTTATTGCTTGTTTTAGGCTACGCGTTTTTCAAACTATTTGCGGGCAATTACAATAAATTTGTCAAAATGGATGTGGCAATAAAAGCCGCCTGGTCGCAGGTCGAAAATCAGCTGCAGCGTCGCTACGATTTAATCCCTAATCTCGTGGAAACGGTAAAAGGCTACGCCAAGCAGGAAAAAGAAGTACTGGTTGAAGTCACCAATGCGCGCGCCAGGGTGGGCGGCGCGGGAAGCGTGCCGGATAAAATCACCGCCAACAACGAACTCTCCGGCGCTTTGAGCAGACTTCTGGTAGTCATCGAAAAATATCCCGAACTTAAATCGAATCAAAATTTTCTGCGACTGCAGGATGAACTGGCGGGTACAGAAAACAGAATCGCCGTAGAAAGGATGAGATACAACGAAACGGTGAAAAATTACAACGCAGCCATCAAAACATTCCCGGCGAACATCATTGCGGGGATATTCAATTTTAAGGAATCACCTTATTTTGAAGCACCAAACGAAGCGCAAAGGGCTCCCGAAGTAAAATTCTGATAAACGCTAAGGTTGCGAATTCAAGATTAAGCACTAAAGTCTTCCTGACAAAAGATCGAGGGGTGTTATCTGTAATAAGCCGTCTTCCAAACTCCATTTTCATTAACTATCCGTGAAGCAATATTCACATCCGGCGATTTTTTATAGCCGGCAAGGCTGTATTCCGGGTCATGCGGCAGTAAAATAAAATCTCCGGATAACTGGGGTAAAATCGGGTAAATTTCTTTTTGCGCGCATGCCATAAAAAGTTCGTCTATAGAGGCAAAGACAGATAGTTCTTCAATAGTTTTGAACGTGGGGGGCATAAGCATTATTTCTTTTCTGCGGTGCATCTGAAGAGCATTTTCCGGCGTCACCCACAAGGATTCGGTAAGCTCCGTCGCGTCGGCCACCGGCCTTTGTTCGGGCGGGAGTTTGGCCAGAAAAAATCTCGTGTCGAATCTCATTTTTTCAAAATCCGGCGTGATCCAATGCGCGTAGGGCACAAGAACCTCGGGAAAAAACAAAATGCCTTCTTCGCGGGCAATTTCACTAAGCGTTATTTCAGAAGCGTAAAGCCTACGGCGGTATTCATTGTATTGCGCGCGCACATCTTTATCATGGAAAGAAATAAAATCACCGGAGGGGCTGCCGCCCAAAAGAATGCCTACTTCTTCGAATGTTTCTCTGATAGCGGCAATGAAAAAACCTAAAGCATCTTTTTCGGGAAGTTCATTTTCCTGCAAAATCCTGGCGGGTTTAAAATCAGGGTTTTTTTTAATATAACTTTCCAATGCAGGAGATTTATCGGATTTTTCCACCTGGCCGCCGGGAAAAACGTAGGCACCCGCCATAAAGGACTGCTTTTGATGACGGCGCACCAGAAACAATTTCCAGCCGGCGCTTGCGGAAGGCCGCACCAAAATCACCGTAGCCGCGTTTTTAAAAACTTTTTTGTCGCCCGTTGAATACATAACAATCTCGCGCCCAATCTATATCTTTATTTCAGTTTAAAAGTAAACAAATTTAAAAGGCGCGTCTCTCGTGCGACAACCGAGATGCCGCTCCCCTGGATATAACTTAGGCAGACAGCCGTTATTTAGCAGGCGTTAAAACCAGCTTATATTCCTCGTCTTCGCCCTGCTCAATTTTCATCGCGTATTTTTTGGACTGGGCCATGCGGGAGACATTTTCTTTAGCCGCCTCACTGTCAAGCAAGACGTTGATTGTCTGGTCCGGATTTTTTTCCATGGCTTCCTTTGTTCTGATCACCGGTACCGGGCAGCCGAGACCTCTGACATCTACTGTAATCATATTTCCTCCTTTTGCTTATATTGTTTTATTGATAATTCAATACTTGGGGAATCGCGGCGATAATCTGGCTGATTTTGGTCGCCGGTGTCGCCTTCGCGTATTGCCCCGCTTCTCTATTGGCTTTGAGAGCCTTGATAGCCGCGTCGTAATGGGAAAAACCTGCGTCAATAAAAGCGCCCACCATGCCGCTTATTGTATCCCCTGTGCCGCCGATTGCTTCCAGCTGCGGCAGATCAGGCCTGTCCAGCATGAATGTTATCTTGCCATCCTGCACAATATGATCGATCGCGCCTTTGACAACCACCGTTTTGGCCATGCTTTTTTGCCGGTAAGCCGCCTCAATCAATTCATCGATGTGCGCGATTTCCGCGCGAAAAAGGTGATGGCTGATGTAAGCGGGATGAATTGCCTCCGCATCCGCTAAAAATTCCATCTCCGAAAGATCGGGAGTGAAGATGTCGAACTGCCCGGCAAGCCCCGCGGCTTTGGCAGCATACATGGAAGAAGCATCCGCTATCATAACTGGTTTTTTCGAACACTTTTCAGTCACCTCGGATACTTTTTTCATCAATCCCATAACCGGCAGAATATAATGCAACAGCAGAATATCCGGGTTTAACTGCGGTAGATTTTTAATCAAATAATCGTAAAGCAGACGGCTGCCCTGCCCGCTGCCGGTATCGCCGGCAAAAATCACCTGCGGCGCATTTATACGGCAATGAGAAGCGACAACACATGCCGCGCTGACAAGCGCAGCCGTTCCCTGCGTGCATGGAATTTCCATATTACCGACGTGCAATTTGCTACCGTTGAACCTGGCTTCGCCCATAACCAAACCGGCATCTGCCTGAGGAATTGTTCCGCAAATGAGAAACATTTTAATTTGTCTCCTTGCGGAAAATTTCCAAAGCTTCCACAAAAGCCCGATCCAGCATCAAAGCGCAAAGCGTGTGACCTTTATCTTTAGGCCGTGCCACGTCCGTAATTTTCTTATCCACCATGCTCAGATGCAAATAAGGAATGTCGGGGCAGCCACCGCCGGAGATATTCAAAATCACGCCTGTATTTTTGTCAAAAGTCAGCTTCATGTTTCCGGCCTTGACCATACAGGCGTCAGCAAAATATTTAACTTTGACTACATCCAGAAGCTCACCTGCGCCTTTTACCGGTAGTATTTCCGCAAAGTGTTTGTCTTTTTGCCGCAACAGCCTTTCCACACCAGCTTTTTCCACAATATTGAATTCCACGGCCAGATCACAGCCCTTGCGCAATTGAGGCGGCGGTGCCACTAACTTCACATCATAATTATTCGCCCACAGAACTTTTTCTGCGGCAATTGCTTCTTCTACGCTTTGAAATAAAACAAGCCCGCCTCCAGCGAAACGAGCTTGTTTTTTTGTTCTTTTAAATATCACTTTTTTAAAATCTTTTCTTCAGACCGGCTTCAGAATCGAACTGAACAGCAAACATTGCATTGTTTGCCCAAGCGGATTTGAAGTCCGCGGCCGGCGCCAGCCGACTAAACCGGTCAGGTTAAAATTATCACTATTTAGCTTTCTGCAGCATCGTGAAACCGATAACCAGGCAAAATACCAAACCAATAATAACGGCAATGGGACCAAAAGCGGCAACGCCTTTCGGAGAACTTGCCAGAGAAAAATTATGCGCGAATGCCGCGCCGGTTATCATACCAATAACAAAAACACCCGCGTCCAGATCTCCTTCACCGGACATAAAAAGCTGCCTTCCGGGACAGCCACCCGCCAGAGCAAAAGCAAGGCCCGCCAGAGTCATGCCCAGAAAGTTCCAGACATGATTCGTATGGGCAATCGGCTGGCCTTCAAATCCGGCATTAAACTGCCCAAAAATCAGGTTGGCGAGAAAAGCGAATAAAAGCAGCGCGCCCACGCCGCTGATCAGGTGAAAGTCTTTAGTCATCATCGCGTCACGAAACGCGCCCATCGTGCAGAAACGGCTGCGCTGCGCCAGCGTTCCGATAATCAGGCCAGCAATAATGCTCACAAAAATCGGCGCATGTTTAGAACCGGGGCCTTCCACGCTAGAGAAAATGGGGCCGCCTTCCGCGAACTGCACATTAAAAACCAAAAGCAAAAATAGCGCCAACATAAAGCCAGGCATGATCCAGCCCGTGGCTTTCGCCTGCGTGTATGAACGACCAAGCGTGAAGCCGCGTTTCAAAAACTGCACGCCAATAAATATGCCGAAAACAAGACCCAAAACTCCCAAAATCGCGTTGCCGTCACCACCGGCCAGACGAAGCAGCATGCGCCAGGGGCAGCCTAAAAATACAAGCGCGCCGATCATCGCGAACATGCCCAGGAAAAATCTGACCAACGGCGCGGAGCCGCCACGCGGTTTATATTCTCCGGCAAACAGCGCCGCGGCAAACGCACCCAAAACAAAGCCCATAATCTCAGGTCGCAAATACTGAACAATGCCTGCGCGGTGCAAACCAAGCGCGCCGACGATATCGCGCTCAAAACAGGCCACGCAAATTCCCATATTGCCGGGATTGCCCAGATACTGCAAGAGCGCCGCGCCGATGCCTATTATCGCGCCGACAATGATTATCCCAGTGCGAGAAGAAAAAATATTTTTCATAAAGATGCCTCCTTAAGATTTGCGCTGTCTGTAACATCAGGTTCGCTAAAAAGCAAATTCATAAAAGTAATATTAAGAAAACATCTATAAAATTCAGTAATATAGCGGCGGCTTTATAAACTATAAGGAATATTTAATATTCCTTATAGTTATATTTTCAATAGCCCGCATTACAATTTTATGTTAAGAAAATATCCTATGGATACAGACCATTTTAAAAATATAACACTCCAGCAGTTGGAGGCGCTGATTTCCCTTGTGGAGGAAGGAAGTTTCAGCCTTGCCGCCAAAAAAATGCATCTGTCCCAGCCCGCTTTGACCAAAAATATAAGAAACGCGGAAGATTATCTCGGCGCACCTCTGGTAAACAGAAGCAATATGGGAATATCGCTCACGCCCGAGGGAAAAATAATTTATGATTACGCGCGGCGCATGGTTAAACTGCGCGAAGAGGCAAAAGAAAAAATCGACGCGCTGGGAGTCAATACCGGCGGAAATATTTACATCGGCGCCAGTACCATTCCGGCCACCTACATACTGCCGCGCGTATTAAGCGCGCTGCGCAGCAATCACCCGGACATCACCGCGTATATCAAAACAGCGGACAGCGAAGATGTCATGAACATGGTTTTGGCGGGTGAAGTGGAAATAGGAATTATCGGCAAAAGCCCTGCAAATAAAAAACTGGAAGCACAGGAACTTTGGAAAGACCGTCTTGTTTTAGCCGTGCCCAAACAACACAAATGGAGCAAAACAAAGTCTGTGGTGATGAAAGATTTATTTATTGAACCTTTCATTGTGCGGGAGAAAGGCTCCGCGACCAGATATTTTATGGAAAACTATCTCAAAGAAGAAAAATCCGTAAATATTTCCCAATTCAATATCTGCGCGGAGATGGGCAGTTCCGAAGCCGTTAAAGAAGCTATAATCGCGGGACTCGGCGTTTCTATTATTTCTATCCACGCTATAGAACGCGAACTCGCGCAGGGGATACTGATGGAAATTCCCATTCAGAGCTGCTGGATGGAAAGAAATTTTTATTTAATTTATCGGCACAACTTCGACTTCAGGCCGTTTCATAAAACTTTCGTCGATTTCATCAAATGTTACAAGCCTACATCATCGGATCAAAATTAATCATCTTAGTTATTCTGATGCACAAATAAATAAAAGAAATACTGCTTTATTCCTTATAACTATTATTGATTGGACTTAGAGGGTTCAATCATATATCGATACCCGCGGAAAAATTCGGCCTGGATGTGGGATTCATCAAATCGCCGGTTGCCATGAATCTTGTGGTTGATGATTCTTTCCTGAAAAAAGCGCACGCTAAATATAAAAAAGAAAATAAAAGCAAGGGGAAATAAAAATGAAAGCAGATGTTGACCCTTTAGTGAACGACGGCTTTGCCGGTGAACCGGCCAAGCGGTGCTTGAGTTACATTCAGTCCCAGCGGGAAAAGGGGAAAAATGTTGTGGGGATTTACTGCGGGTACGCCCCGATGGAAGTCATCCGCGCGGCGGGCATGGTGCCGGCGGTTTTGTGCGCATTTGCGGACAAAGCCATCGCCGCGGGCGAAGAGGTTCTTCCCACAAACCTCTGTCCTCTCATCAAGTCCAGTTATGGTTTTATCCGGACGGATACCTGCCCCTTTTATGCCCTTTCGCAGGCAGTGATTGCCGAAACGACCTGTGACGGCAAGAAAAAAATGTTCGAATTGATTGCCGATATCAAGCCGACACATGTGATGGACCTGCCGCAACTGCCGGACCAGAAGGAAGCCCAGGACAACTGGACGGTCATGATCCGGAAGCTTGCCGGATTTCTGGAGCAGACTTTCGAGTGCAAAGTGTCGGACGCGGCTGTCGAGGAGGAAATCAAGAACACCAATCTCAAAAATAAGCTCCTCAATCAGATATTCGATTTCGCGGCGCTTACGCCTTCGCCCATCACCTGGCAGGAAATCTACGACCTCACTTACCTGGGGCAGGTGGCGACCACTGAAGACATGCTGCCGATGCTGAAAGATTGTCTCGTCAAGCTTGAAAAGCGCGTAGCCGACGGCGTTTATCATGGCGAAAAGCATTCGCCACGCGTGCTGGTCACCGGCTGCCCGGTGGGCGGCGATGCCACGAAGGTTTTTAAAATCATCGAAGATGCGGGCGGCGTCATTGTGTATCTGGACGCCTGTACGGGCATGAAGGCTTACGAGGGGCAGTTTGAGGAAAACGCTCAAAATCCCTACCGGTCGGTTTCCCGCAGGTATCTGAATGTGCCCTGCTCCTGCATGACGCCGAACACCAGACGAATGACAGAGCTTGACCTAATTATCGACAAGTTTCAACCGGATGTTGTGGTTGACGTAGTGCTTCATGCCTGTCATTCCTATAACGTCGAATCCTCCAGAGTGAAGGCGCATGTTGAAGAAAAGCACAAAAAGCCTTTCCTGAAAATCGAAACGGATTATTCGCAAAGTGACGTGGGGCAGATTCGCACACGCGTGGAAGCGTTGTTGGAAATGGTGCGGAAATAGGCGCAAACTTTGGCGACAAGTTACAGATTTCTTGCTGGATTCCGGATCGCGCTTCGCTTGTCCGGAATGACGAAAAAGGAATTACGGCACAGCCCCCGAGTGACGGGGAAGATTATTACGAGATTCGTTTCACGAGATACAAGATACAAATCACGAACGACAAGATACAAGGAGTGCAATATGAGCGAAATTAGAATCGTCAACGCCACGGGACTTGTCTGTCCGCAGCCGGTGGTGCTGGCTAAAAAAGCTATTGAAAAAAACGAGCAAGTAAAAGTTATCGTAGATAACGAAACGGCGCTGGAAAACGTCAGGCGTCTGGGAACGAAAATGGGATGCACGGTGGAAACTCAAGCCAAAGCCGGCGGCCTTTTTGAGATTCTGCTGACGCGCCAGGGGGGCACACCCGTGCCTTCGGAAAACGTAACCGTTGCGTGTAAGACCGCTCCTGCAGCCGCCGGGCCTTTTGTGATCGTCTGCGCCGAAGATAAAATGGGCCGGGGCAATGACGAGCTCGGATCCGTTTTGATCCGCGCGTTTATGCACACGATAGCGGGTCAGGCGGAAAAACCGGATGTCATGATTTTCTACAACACCGGTGTGAAGCTTGCGCTTCAAGGTTCGGAAACACTCGATGATATCAAAGAGCTGTCCGCGGCCGGCGTGGAGATTCTTGTCTGCGGTACCTGTCTGAACTATTTTGAAGTCAAAGACAAACTGGGCGTGGGCGTCGTTTCAAATATGTACGATATCGCCCAGACCATGAGCCGTGCAAGCCGTTTACTGACCCCATGAGCGGATCGCCATCTTATTGCGTCATGCTTTTCAAATCGGTAAGCTATGTCCTGAAAGCGGAAAAGATTCTCAAAAAAGAAAATCTGCCGCACAAGCTGATACCCGTGCCCAAGAAAATCAGCTCGGATTGCGGAGTATGCCTGCGCTTTGAACCGAATATGCGGGAAAAAATCGAAGCCGCTCTATTTAAGAAAGTGGAAATAGAAGAAATTTGCAAGTTGTGTGAACAATAAAAACCCGGTTTTGTGATCATTATAATAATGAAGAAGAATATTATTTATTTTGATAATGCCGCCACGTCATGGCCGAAGCCGCCACAAACACTGACCGCCATGCAAGATTATCTGCAGAATGTCGGTGGCAGTCCCGGCCGTTCAGGACATCGCCTGTCATTGGAAGCGGCGCGTATAGTTTTTGAGACCAGAGAAATGCTGTCGCAATTGTTTAATGTCCCGGATCCGCTGCGGATCGTTTTAACCAGGAACGCGACCGAAAGTTTAAATATTGCTATTTTCGGTCTCTTAAATCCCGGCGACCATGTCATCACGTCCGATATGGAGCATAATTCGGTGATGCGCCCACTACGAGCAGCGGAAGCAAGGGGTGTCGATATAACTGTAGTTCCCTGCGGAAGTAACGGATTGATTGATCCCGGTGATGTTGTTAAAGCCATCAGAACAAACACCAAAGCGATATTTATCACCAATGCTTCCAACGTTACAGGCACAATCATGCCAATTGCCGATATCGGCAAGATTGCCCGTGAACATGACTTGGTATTATGCGTGGATGCGGCGCAAACGGCGGGATGTTATCCGATTGATGTTGAGGCAATGCATATTGACCTTTTAGCATTTACCGGCCACAAGTCCCTTTTCGGCCCTTCGGGAACCGGCGGCCTTTATATCCGCGACGGTCTGGAAAATAAAATTGAGCCTATTTGTTTTGGCGGAACAGGCAGCCGCTCAGAGCTGGAAGTTCAGCCAAATTTCATGCCCGACCGCTATGAATCGGGGACGCCAAATACCATCGGCATTGCCGGATTAACTGCCGGCATTGAATTTATCAGATCAAAAGGATTAAAGAACATTACCGCTCACGAAAAACAACTGACAGGACTTTTTTTGCAGGGCATCGAAGCTATTAAAGGTGTCACGGTTTATGGCATTAAGGACGAATACAGGCAAATACCTGTCGTTTCCTTCAACATTCAGGGCATGGATCCGGCAAAAGTGTCGTTGGAGCTAGATGAACAGTTTGAAATTATGTCTCGCCCTGGCTTGCACTGTGCGCCGGCAGCTCATAAAACCTTAGGAACCTATCCCTCTGGTACAGTGCGCTTCAGTTTCAGTTGTTTCAATACAGAGGAGCAGATAATCAAAGCCATTGAAGCAATAAGACAAATCGGCAAGGGAAGAAAACGCAAATAAAAACAGGCACATAGTTAATGCCGTAAATCTTTCCTGTTTAAAACTTTTTGTTCTGATTACGCGCTTTTCCGATTTTTTGCTCTACCACAATTGCCGTTATTTCGACCTGCAAACCGGAATCCAGATAATTTAAAGAATCAACAAAGTCATCGCCAACCATCAAAACTAAAGAATTGAATCCTGTCCAGGTTTATATTTATTATGCCTTTCGGATATATTTCTTATTCTTAAAATTCATTATTATAGTTCCGCCATTGGTGTTAAAATACTTACTGTTCAGAAGCAAGTATATGACATTAAAAGGAGGATATTATGAAACACGGCGCAAGAAACAATATTATGGCGAAAGTTAAATCAGTGAAAAAAGGCGATGTAATGTCACTGGTTAAATTTGATTCAATATCCGCGCAGGAGATGGCTTCGGTGCTGACGACCGAATCAGTTGAAGAAATGAATCTGAAGACCGGCGACCAGGTACGGCTAGTCATCAAAGCGATTCACGTTTTACCGGTAAAAGAATAAGTTTTTATTTATTTTTCAGCACGGGGAAAACCAGTTTGCCTCCGTGTTCGCCGATAATTGATACCAGCGGCAGGCAAAGAAAAATCAGCGCGGGCACAATTATTTCCCAGCCGGTTGGATTCTGCAGAATTGCGGGCTTGATGAACAGCGCCGCGATGATAATGACATCAAAAACCAGAAGCAAAACGGAAAAAACAGTTTTACGGATAATTATCGGATTGGGTTTTCCGGAATAATTAACCAGCCACGCGAGGATTCCCGTGCCGATTGCCGCGGGCATAGATAGTGTTCCCAAAATATAAAGATAAAGAACGGCGTCGAGCAGACCCTGCGCCGGACTAATCAGATAATACCAGGCCAGAAAAAGCGGCGCGATGATAAAAATCGCCATGGGAAAATGAACAACCATGGGGTGCGGATGCCGCTTGAAAAAGGGATAAGCATCAAGAAAATTTATCAGCCATCCCGGAAGAAACGGCGGCTTTTCTTCTTTTGCTTTCGCGAGCGTCCCCTTTGCCTGGATTTTTTCCAGAACATCCCTGCCGTGCGGCGAAGCGGAAATTGCCTCGGTCAAATCAGCGCCCGCCTGATGCCTGTTCATATGCACGCCGTTTTTCCACAGGCGGTTGCCCGTGACATCATATACTTTTCCGTCAACGGCTACCAAAGCATCGTGCCCTTCCTTGCCGTCGTTTTTCGCCAAAGTATCACGGTCAAATTCCATTTTGTTTTCCTCCTCGCGTCAGATAATCCATTTTACAATAATAAAAGTTTTCTGTCGTTATTTTTTATCGAAATTTTTAAAAAATAACGAAATCGCGGCTGGAATGTAAAAAACCGCCAAAACAAACGCTGTAAAAAAAATAGGGTCGAAATCATGATTATTTTTAATGCCTTCAATCAGATAAGCGACAATCAGCAGAATTCCCGTCAGATTATGCGCGCGGATGGTAAGGAGATTCGCGGGCGCGAGCCTTGACGTATCGCTGATATTTCTTTTCAAAATTACAGACGCGCGCGCAGACCAGGGCAAAGTGAAAAGCGCCAGATATATCCAGTAACTTGTCAGATGAAAAAGCGGGGTGAACAAGATAACCAAGTAAGCGGCAATCATCGCCGCCGCGTAAAGCCTAACGGCTTTTTTTGCTCCGAATAAAACAACAAGGTTGTTTTTGCCTGCCGTCGCGTCATCTTTTCTGTCCGGTATTTCATTGATGATAATCATCGCGAACATCATCAGCCCCAAAGGCAATAAAACCCAAAACGCTTCCCAGGAGAAAAAAACCGTCTGCACCACATAAGCGCCTAGGCCGATGGTAAGACTGAAATTAACTAATTGCGAAAATTCTCCAAAACCGCGGTAGCCGTAGCGTATCGGCGGCGCTGTGTAAAAATAGGAGCTCGCCATTCCGAATAAGCCGAAAGCAAGCAACCACCAGGTTCGCGCCGCGCAAAGGTATAGGCCGATGATCATCGTCAGCACATAAAACGATGTAAAAACAAACCGCATATCTTGGGGCTTAATTTTTCCCGAAGTCAGAGTGCCGCTGCCGCCCGCGTAGGGATTTACCGTTTTTTTGTTTTTTTGATCCACAGAGGCGCGATAATCGAAATAGTCATCAGTCATATTGAGCGCGATGTGATTGAGCGTTACCCCCAGCACAACTAGAAAGAAAAACCATTTATGGATGATTCCGGTTTGCGTCCAGGCCACAACCCCGCCCAGAATGGCCGGCAAAAAACTGGAAGGAACAAAATGATAGCGGAAAGCCCTCCACCAAGCCGGCAAAGATATCCGCGTCTGCGACGATTTATGGTGTCCTTTGTTTTCGGGCGGCCTGGTTTTAATCTGCATTATTATTTTGTTTTAATTATTCATTGTTAAAACAAATAAAATTTGTATGTCAAAATAGATTCACAACTAAGCTCTTATAAAGAGCTAACCATCAGGCGGCAAAAGGCCCGTCTTATCCGCGTGTAAACCGACGCTTATATTTTCAGAAAACCTGGTTTACCGTCTTGACAATTCCCGCCTAGCGTATATCTTAATTACCATAATGACATGACAAAAAAATAACAACAGCAAATAACTGAAAGGAAAAAAGATGGTAAAATTATACAGGTGCACAATTTGTGGTGACGCGTATATCGGCGAAAATCCCCCGGCGAACTGCCCTTTCTGCGGCGCGCATATCAAATACATCAAAGAAGCCAAAGACGCGGATGTCAGTTTTGACGTGGAGTTAAGCGCGCGTGATAAAGCCAATGCCGAGCACGCCCTTCAGGTAGAGGTAAGCAACGCGACATTTTACGCCTGTGCGGCGGATAAGACTGATAACCCCGAAGGCAAGATATTATTCAAGGCTCTGGGCAAAGTTGAAGCGGAACACGCGTCCATTTGGAAAAAAATACTCAAGCTGAAATCCGTTCCCCAGGGCAACGAAACCTGCCACTCGCAAAATGTTGAAAACCTGAAAGATTCTCACGCCAGAGAAACCAGGGCCATAGATTTTTACAGCAAGGCTGCCGCTGAAGCGGATAGTCAAAGAATCAAGCAGATATTTGAAGCGCTGGTGGAAGTAGAAACAGACCATCTGCATTTATCGGAAGAAAGACTTAAATAAAACATATAAACCATAAGGAGAAAGTTATGTCGAAAACAGAAGAAGCGTTGAAAGAAGCTTTTGCCGGTGAATCACAGGCGAACCGAAAATATCTGGCTTTCGCGGCCAAGGCCGACCAGGAAGGATTTCCGCGGGCGGCAAAACTTTTTCGGGCGGCGGCGGAAGCGGAAACAGTTCACGCCCACGCTCATTTGAAGGCGTTGAAGGCAATCCGTTCCACTAAAGAAAACCTCCAGGAAGCCGTAGCGGGGGAAACACATGAATTCAAAAGCATGTATCCGGATATGATCGCGGCGGCAAAGGCGGAAGGACACAAGGAAGCACAGCGGTCTTTCACTTTTGCCAATGAAGTGGAAAAAATCCACGCTGGCCTGTATCAGCAGGTTCTCAATGAGCTCGATAGCGTCAAAGAGGTATACAGCTATTACGTGTGCCCGGTTTGCGGCTATACCGCCGAAAAAGAAGCGCCGGAAACCTGCCCGGTATGCGGCGCCAAAGGTAAAATATTCAAAAAAGTTGATTAAAGGTTTTTTAGGCAAAGAGTAAATATAACCTTTGAGCAGACAAAAAATATCTGAACAAAATTTATATTATTAAACCGTTTACAGCGGATGTCGCAAAACGCCGTCACTGTAACCGAAAATCCGATCTTCGGCGTTTTTTTATTTTTCCGGATCTGAAATATTATTTCCGGGAAGCTTTTATCTGGCCTTTTTTCTGTTTTCTGACGCAAAAAAGACAGGGGGTTGCATCATTCCCTTTACATACTCCCTATTCCTGCCCGTCATTATGAGCCCTTGAAACATCGGTACAGTTTTGATACTATCCGCGGCACAAATTTGTTCCTTCATATTCAACCGGAAAGGGTTTCTTCATGAATTTTTCTGAGCGTATTTTTTGCGGCAAATTGTCTTTTGAGCACATCGGTAAAACCGTGCAACTTTGCGGCTGGGTGGATGCCTACCGCGACCACGGCGGCCTGCTGTTTATTCACCTGCGCGACCGCAGCGGCATCGTGCAGATTGTTTTCAGCCCGGAAACTTCTTCAGATAATATTTGCAAAATGGCGGCAACACTGCGCACGGAATACTGCATTGCCGTAACAGGCGAGGTCAAAAAAAGATTAGAGGGAACGCAAAACCCCAATATTGAAACAGGCGCGCTGGAAGTATTTGTCCACGAGCTTTCGGTTTTAAGCGAATCAGAAGCTCTGCCGTTTCCGATTTCCGACAAAGCCATGGTAGCGGGCGCGGAAAACGCGTCTGTAGAAAACATTTCAGAAGATTTGCGCCTACAATACCGCTATCTGGATATCCGCAGACCGGCCATGCAGGAAAATCTATTGCTCAGGCACAAAATTTTTCAGTGCGTGCGGAAATTTTTGGACGCGCGGGGTTTTGTGGAAGTGGAAACACCAATGCTCACCGCGAGCACACCCGAAGGCGCGCGTGATTATCTGGTGCCCAGCCGTGTGCATCCGGGAAATTTTTACGCCCTGCCCCAATCGCCCCAGCTCTTTAAACAGCTTTTGATGATCGGCGGCCTGGAAAGATATTTCCAACTGGCGCGCTGTTTCCGCGATGAAGATTTGCGCCCCAACCGTCAGCCGGAATTCACCCAGCTCGATATTGAAGCTTCATTTATCGACGAGGAATTTCTCTACGAACTGATTGAAGAACTCACCGTAAAAATGTTTGCTGTGGCGGGAATTGAATTGCCGCGTCCCTTCCCGCGCGTGACTTATGCCGAGGCGATGGATTCAACCGGCTCGGATAGGCCGGACCTGCGCTTTGGGCTTAGGTTTGTGGATGTGACGAATATTTTCGGCAATACCAATTATTCCATATTCAAACAGATTCTGCAGCGTGGTGGCTGCATCAAGGGAATTAACATCAAGGGGCAATCCGCGAAATTAAGCAAAAACGTTTTGCAAAACGAATACGCCAAGGAAATCGCGCCTTCTTTCGGCGCCAAGGGCATGACCTGGATGCGCGCTGAAGGCGGCAAACTGGAATCCAACATTGTGCAGTTTTTTTCCGCGGCTGAACTCAATGAATTAAAGAAACGCTTTGAAGTACAGGACGGCGATGTGCTGATAATGGTAGCCGATCCTTCTTACGCTATTGTAACTTCCGCTTTGGGACAATTGCGCCTGCATCTGGCAAATCGCCTGGGATTAATTGACGAAAAATTTTTCTATCCAGTCTGGGTCACGCACTTTCCTCTTTTTGAACCCACGGACGAAGGCGGAGTAACATCAAGCCATCATCCCTTTACCGCGCCGGAGCGTGTGGACTTCGATCCGAAAAACGTGGAAGAACTTCTCTCTCTGCGTTCTCGCGCCTACGATCTGATAATCAACGGAGAGGAATTGGGCGGCGGCAGTATCCGTATCAATAACCGTGAAGTTCAGCGCAAAATCTTTGCCGCGCTGGGCTTAACCCAAGAAGAGATGAAAGAAAAATTCGGCTTTTTCCTGCGCGCGTTTGATTTCGGCGCGCCGCCGCACGGAGGCCTGGCGCTGGGCATGGACCGCGCGGTATCAATGATTCTGCGCACGCAATCCATCCGCGAAGTCATTGCCTTCCCCAAAAACCGTTCCGCCGGATGTCCTTTAACCGGCGCGCCTGCGGGCGTAAAAAAAGAACAGCTTGCCGAACTGGGGCTTTTAAATCTGGGCGGCAAAGACATTTTGCCCGGCGAAGCACAAAAAGAAAATCTGCTCGATCGTGTTGCGTGGGTATCGCGTATCGGCATCGCCAAGGAAGAACGTTCGGTTATGGAAGAAGTTTTGCGTGAGGCGCAAAAGCTTGCCGCGGAAGTCAATAATCTTTCCCTTGATGACGAGCCGATTCGTTCTGTAGTTGACGCGGCTGGTATTGCGCGTCCGGGGCTTACGGCAAAAAAATCGGAGCTTGCCGAAAAGGGGCAACTACTCAAAAGCGCGCCCGCAGTTAAGGGCAATTACTTCAAAGTCGCGAATATTCTAGAGTAGGGGGAGCCGCAAAAATGGATTCTGTTTTTTTCTATCGCAATAACATCAAAGCCGCTTCCCGCAGCGGCGCTCTGCAGAAAATTAAAATCGCGCTTCAGCCGAATATCTCCGTGGCTGGCTGGCCGACGGAAGCGGGTTCAAATGCTTTGGCCGGTTTCAAAGCGCTGGAAAACGCGACAGTAGCGGAGCACGCGGTAAAAGCAGGCGCCCAGCTTATCGGCTACACGCGCATGAGCGAATTTGGTTTTGGCCTCAAAAATAGCATGGCCGGAAGCGCCCTGCAAAAAAAGGCGGCGGATGTTGAACTGGTTTTAGATTTGGCAGGCGAGGCGCGTCTGGCCGCCCTGCGCGCGGGTGTTTGCGGATTTAAGCCCAGCTACGGGCTTGTTTCGCGCTTCGGCCTGGCGGGATTGATTCCGTCGATGGAAGCAATCAGTATTTTATCTATGAACATTAAAAATATCCGCGGCATTCTTCAGGCCGTCGCGGGTGCCGATGAGCGCGACTCTTCCATGCCCGAGGAAAAAACGCCGGATTTAAAGCCCACAAAAATTGACCCGAAAAAAACAACGCTGGGCGTTATCAAAGAAAATTTAAGCGAAATGCCGGCCAAAGAGCGCGAAAGTTTTGACCGGAAATTAAACGAGTTTAAAAAAGCCGGTTTTTCCGTTAAAGAATTGCCCTTCCCGAATTTTTCCCAATTTCTTGCGGTGCATCAAATTGTCGGCTCGGTGGAAGCGTCATCGTGCGCGGGCCGCTACGATTCCGTGCGTTACGGAAAACGCGAACCGCAAGCGAAGAACTGGAACGAAATGTATCTTTCCTCGCGCGGCGCGGCTTTCGGAACACTCTTAAAAAGTTACTTAATCCAGGGCGCGTATTTTCAGTTTGAAAGTTACGCCGCATATGAAAACGCCTGCCGTCTGCGCGCGCGTCTTGTCGCTCAAATGAAAAATCTTACGGCGCAAGCGGATTTTATCATCATCCCCGCCGTCAACCAGGCCGCCTCGGAAAATCCCGCGACGCTTGCCGAAACCTACACGCAATTTATTTACACGGTGTTTGCCAACGTCACCGGCCAGCCTGTTTTGTTTTTGCCGGATAAATCGGGGGCGGGGTTTCAGTTTACAGCCGCAAGATTAGGTGACGGGCAGCTGTTGTCTCTGGGAGAATATCTGCAAGGCGGAGGAGAAAAATAATCATGGAATTTGAAGCGGTCATTGGCCTGGAAATTCATATCGAACTTAACTGCGCCACAAAACTTTTTTGCGATTGCCCCAATAATCCCGGCGACGAACCAAATGTTAACACCTGCCCGGTTTGCCTGTGGTTCCCCGGAGCGTCACCGCGCCTCAGCCGCGCCGCGCTGGAAAAAGCGGCGCTTTTGTGTCTGGGCTTAAACGCTGAAATTCAGCCCGTGAGCGCCTTCGACCAGAAAGTTTATTACTATCCGGATCTGCCCAAAGGCTATCAGCTCTCCCAGGCTCATCTGCCGTTATCGCGCGGCGGGTGGATTGACATCACCGACGAAGACGGCTCGGCCAAAAGACTGCGCATTCATCACATCCACATGGAAGAAGACGTGGCCAAACTGGTGCACGAAATGGAGGGGCGCAAACCGGTAAGCCTGGTGGACTTTAACCGCGCTGGCGCGCCGCTGGTGGAAATCGTCACGGAACCGGATTTCCGCACACCTCATCACGCGATGGAATTTCTCAAGGCGCTCCGCGCTCAGGTTCGCAACGTGGGCTCCTCCGAATGCAGTATGGAAAACGGCACGATGCGCGCGGACGCCAACATTTCTATCCGCACCAAAGGTACAAGCCAGATGAATACAAAAGTGGAAGTAAAAAACATGAACTCGGTGCGCCATGTGGGAGATGCCATCGCTTATGAAATCAGCCGCCAGAGCGCGGCGGCTCAGGCCGGTGAAAAAATTGTTTTGCACACTCGCCTGTGGGATCCGGAAAAGAAAGTAACCACGCCGATGCGCGCTAAGTTCGAAGGCCCGTGCGTTCCCGATCCCTGTGTGCCGGTAATTAAATTATCCAAAAAAGAAATTGAAGAACTGCGCGCGCGCCTGCCGGAAATGCCCGCCGACCGCGCCAAGCGTTTTGTCAATCAATACGGCCTTTCTGCCGAAGAAGCTTCATATTTGAGCGCGGACGCGGAAGTCGCTGTCTATTTTGAAAATCTGATTAAGGAAGGAGTGGCTCCGCGCGCGGCAATGCACTGGCTCACCACACAGCTTATGCCCGCGGCGAAAGACAGAAATCAGGAACTAAGTCAAGCTAAAGTAACGCCCGCGCGGCTTGCCGCCCTGCTCAAAATGCTGGCACGCGATGAAATTAACGCCAATGCCGCGCGCGAAGTTCTTGCTCACTTGTTTGCAAGCGATGCATCGCCGGAAGAAATCGTCAGCGCTAAAGGATTCAAACAGGTATCGGATCGCGGCGAGATTGATTCTTTGATCGACAAGGTGCTGGCTGATCAGCCGGGCGCGGTTGCCGATTTTAAAAACGGCCAGGGCAAAGCTTTGGGGTTTTTAATCGGCCAGGCAATGCAGGCATCAGGCGGCAAAGCGAATCCGAAAGTAATCAGGGAAATTCTTACCAAAAAACTCGAGGCGTTTTGCAAAGCGTAACCAATTCACGATCAATGTAAAATTGGAAAGCCGGCCTTCTTCTATAAAAAGATATTTATAAATTCCACGGCGGAAACTTGATTTTTGTTTTTGATTGTTCTTTTGCCGTTGGAGCAATTGGTGACGGCGCATTTTTTATACTGCGTGCAGTCTCCGGATTTATCCGGCTTAAAGCCGCGGCAGACGCGCAAAACGTCAGGAGATACCTCGTCAATCAGCACGATTTTGCCCCTGCCGTATTTCAGCCTGCCCAGTTCGAATTTCCCGTCGATAACATGCAGTTTCTTTGATTTAAATTCTTTGGAAACTATATCCGCGATTTTTTTAACCAGTTTCACACTCTCATCAATTTCTTTTTTCGCCAGCGCGCCCGCTTCCTGCAATGCTTCCAGCGTAATTAGAATATCGCTGTCGCCTTTGGTCCATGCTTCGACAACTTTGTGCAGATTTTTACAGGGGCGGACAAACGGATACCTTCTCCAGAAACTGCCGGTCGCGTTGTTGCGCCAAGTGAATTCGAGATTAGACAGCGGCGCCGCGCCGGGAAATTGCGGCTTGGCCGCCGGCATGCCCAGCGGCACGGCCGGTTCCACAATCATCTCATTATCGCTGATGGTATCGATGTAATGAGTGGGAACGCCCTTAGATTTGAGCAGTTTAAAAAAATGCGTGGCGAAACGGCACGCTATCGCGCCCTTGCCGGGAATCTCGCCCACGACAACGTCATACCCCGGGTCAAAAACAGGCTTGCCGTTTTCCATATAGCCTGTCGCCTTGTCGGTAAAAACAAAACGGTATTTTCCTTTATGCGCGCCAGCCGTTATCTTGAAAACATCTTTGGACTTGCCGCGGTAAACGAGATTTTTCTCCATAATTTTAATTTCTCCTTGAGAAACAATTTCTAAGAACATTAATCTCTTCTATCTGAAAAGTATGCTAAACACTATTCTTATGAGAAAAATGAAGATTGGTGCCGGAGGTCGGAGTCGAACCGACATGCTCGCGAGGAGCGGGGGATTTTGAGTCCCCTGCGTCTACCAGTTTCACCACTCCGGCACGGGGTGCGATTATATAAGTGGTCAGGATAAAGTCAAGCTAAAATCAAGTTGACAGTGTTTCATGCCTGTGTTAATTGGGCTGCACATTTTTTAAGCGGTCTTAAGGGGTTGTAGCTCAGCTGGGAGAGCGCCTGAATGGCATTCAGGAGGTCAGGGGTTCGATCCCCCTCAGCTCCACCAACAAGTAAGGGAATCATCACTGGTGATGATTCCCTTACTTGTTATTATAAATCCTGCGCCTGTCTTTTAATGTCTATTCTTTTCTCCTTAGTCAGTGCTTTTTTATTCCCCTCAAGCCATGCACGCATGGCTTCTTCCTGTTTCACCGACAATAATATTTTTTTGTAGATATCTTTTTCCTTTTCCAAAACTTGTCGATCCATCTTGCTTAAAGACTTAAGTTTAAATACTACATAAGTACCGTTAACGAAAAATGGATCTTCCGGATACGGGTTGGCAACAGATAGCCGATAAAAAGTTTTGGGGTCGCTCTGATTAAATCCCAATTTGGGAATAGACTCTCCCGGCTGGAAAAATCCCGTTTCTTCAACGCGCAGCCCTTTCTCACGCGCAACTTTATCCAGAGGTTCACCGGCCTTTATCCTGTCTAAAATCACCCGGGCCTCATCCGCGGCAAGCTGATTAAGTTCCGCGGCGATCAACTGTTTTCTGACTTCGTTTTCAACCTCTTTCAACTGGGGCAAATAGGCCGGCTTTTTATCGATTACTTCCAAGAGATAATAACCTTTTTCCGTGGCAATAATCCTGCTCAATTCCCCCTTTTTTAATTCCAAGATCTCCGCGATGAAGCCATCGACAGAGGAAAATTCCTGCGGCGGCTTATCAATAGGGAAAAATCCAGCTTGGTGAATGGTCAATTTATTTTTTTGGGCATACTCGTCAAAATTGTTTTCCTGGTAAATCACATCGCGAGCTTTTTTTGCTTCAGCCTGGGCTTTTTGCGTACCTCTGATCACCCTGAGCTGTTGGACAATTATATTTTTCGCTTCAGCAAAAGACTTTTGTTTGCCTTCTTTGTTGCGATAATTGTCCTTATAAAGGCTGTAGTAATCGCGCGCCTCGTCATCACTAATATGATCTTTTGCATAAAAAGCTGCCGGAAAATAAAAATACTTTATCTTTACCTGCTCGGGACGCCGAAAAGCGCCGCTATTGCTGTTCAAGTAGCTTTCCAGTTGGGCAGTGGTGGGGGTAATTTTCTGCCGGACATTTTGTCCGGATATTTGAACGAAATTGAGGTTGATTTTCTGATTCTGCATCACAAACAGGTCAAAAATTTCCTGCTCGGAAACCTTAATACCTTCACGGACAATCAGCTCTATTCTGTTAGCCATTAAGTTAACTCTCTGGATAGCCTCAAAATCTTCCGCAGAAATCCTGTTGAAACGGAGCATTTGCCGATATTTACGTTCGTCAAAAATGCCGTTTGTCTGAAAGGCCTCGATGGACGTGATCATCTCCCGCAATTCTTCATCTGATACCCTTACTTTTAAATCCTCGGCCTTGGAAATAATGACATGCCGGTTAATAAGGTCGTCATAAGCTCTTTGCTTGAGATTCATTTCCTTAAGCATCTCCGAAGTAAGATTCGCCCCATAACGTTGCCTTACCATATCCAGCAATCTTTCATACTCTGTGTGGAATTCAGCTGCGCTGACAGTTCTTCCGTCAATAATAGCGATAACAGATGCCTGCTGACCGCTTCTGCTAGAGCCAAAATAGAGAACAAAGACAACAATAATGATGGCGATCACGGCAAGCATGAACCAACCGCGGGCGTGTTTACGAAAAAACTTCAGCATAAATTCACCTCAAAAAAATATTACATTTGATTGTTGGTAATGAAACGAAACTTACCTATTACAGACATTTATAAAATGCAAATATAATTTAAAAAGGCGTTGATTAGGGCAACGAAATACGATATAGAAAATCATTATTTGGCGCAAAAATAACCATTTTAAATATGGAGGATGAATGCTTTTTGATTATATTTTGGGCCGGTTTTCCAATGATCTGGCTATAGATCTGGGTACGGCAAACACGCTTGTCTTCGTTAAAGGCAAGGGAATAGTGTTAAACGAACCTTCCGTTGTGGCCGTACATCAGGATTCGAGAGGCACAAAAAAAGTTCTGGCCGTAGGTAATGACGCCAAAATCATGCTGGGGCGCACCCCCGGAAATATCATGGCCATAAGGCCGATGCGCGACGGCGTCATCGCCAACTTCGATGCCACAGAAGCAATGCTGAAACACTTTATTTTGTCCGTGCATAACCGCAAGGCTTTGGTGCATCCACGAATTATAATCGCCGTGCCTTCGGGCATAACTCAGGTGGAAAGACGCGCCGTGCGCGAAACCGTCGAATCCGCAGGTGCCCGTGAAATTTTCATAATCGAAGAACCCATGGCGGCGGCAATCGGCGCAGGACTGCCTATAGCCGATCCGACAAGTTCCATGATTGTGGATATCGGTGGCGGAACAACGGAAGTCGCTGTTATTTCACTTCACGGTATCGTGTACTCCCGTTGTGTCCGGGTTGCCGGAGACAAAATTGATGAAGCCATTGTGCAATACATGAAACGTAAATACAATTTGCTTATCGGAGAAAGAACCGCAGAAACTATCAAATTTGGCCTGGGCTGCGCTTACCCGCTTGATGAAATAAAGATTGGTGATGTTAAAGGACGTGATTTGATTGCCGGCATGCCAAAAATCATCGAAACCAACTCTGAGGAAATCAGGGAGGCCATTAACGAGCCCCTGACCCTTATTGTAGACGCAATCAAAGATGCTTTAGAAAATGCTCCTCCGGAACTCGCCGGCGACATCGTCGACCGGGGCATCGTCCTTACGGGTGGCGGAGCGTTGCTGCAGAATATTGACGTACTTATCAGGGAGGAAACAGGACTACCGGTAACAGTAACTGATGATCCTTTGTCTTCCGTGGCGCGGGGCGCCGGCATAGCCCTGGATAACCTTGACATGCTCAAAGAAATTGCTGTTCAGGCATAAAAGCGTACGGCAATAAACGAACATTTAAATCTATCCTACCACAATCATTACTTGTTGCCGACGCGATTTATAATTGCTTATTTCATCAGGTAGAAAAATGTTTTTTTTTAGAAATTATAAATCCCTTATTCTGGTAACTCTTATCTTCATCTTCGCCCTTATCATGCTGTCTTACAACGTCAAGTACGATAAAGGTGAGGGAATTTTCCGGAAAATCGTGTTGGAAGCGGTAGCGCCATTCCAAAGCTTTTCACACTTTATCGTAAAAAGCGTTGACGATTCATGGGAGCGATACGTGACTCTTGTCGGTCTTGTCGAAAAAAACAAACAATTAGCCAAAACCATCCACGAGCTAAAAGCCGAATTACTTATATACAAAGAAGGTTATTTAGAGGCTAAGCGGTTGCGCACACTTCTCGCCCTACGAGAATCCCTAGATTACGCTTTCGTTGCCGCTCGAGTTATCGCCAAAAAACAGACAGCCCTTTCTAAAACCATAGTCATTGACAAGGGCTCTTTCGACGGATTAAAAACCGGCATGCCTGTCGTAGCTCCGCCTGGTTTGGTTGGCCGTCTGATCAATGTTTCTTGGAACGTATCTAAAGTATTACTAATTACCGATGAAAACAGCAATGTTGACGCCATACTGTATCGAACACGTGTTCAGGGAATTTTCAGCGGCGCGGGACTGCACGAAGGAAAATTGAAATACATAACTAAAAATCAAGATGTAATAAGAGGGGACACCATAATATCCTCCGGCATGGGGGGTGTATTCCCCAAAGGGTTGCTCATCGGTCAGGTAAAAAATGTAGAGAAGCAAGACAAAGAACTATTTTTGAAAATCGACGTTACTACTTTTGTTGATTTTTCCAAATTAGAAGAAGTATTGGTTCTGGTTTCCGAAGAAAATGAGGGTAAATAAAAATGGCGTATTATTTACTGCTTCCGTTGTTGTCCCTTTTAGTCATCGCGCTGCAAACTGTTTTAGCCGATATAATTTTTTTAGGGCGACTGGCTATTGAAATATCATTCATTGTTGTTATTTACGCCGGTTTTCGTCTGGATTTGGCTAAAGGAGCCCTTTTGGCGTTCGTCTTCGGTTTTGTGCTTGATTGCCTGACAAGCCCGGTAATAGGTTTGTTCACTGTAATTTACATCCTCGTTTTCCTTTGCTCATTTATATTATCTTTTATTTTGGATATCGAGAAAATACATTTTATTGCTTTATTTGGATTTCTATGCGCTTTAACAAAAGAAATTTTTGTTATAATATTTTATAATTTAGTGTTAAATTTTGATACGGTAATGAACATTCCGTTTATTTGTTTACCGCAAGCCATAATTATCGGTTTACTTACCCCTTTATTCTTTTATTTAATGCGACGGCTAGAGGTATTTTTTTATGGAAAACCGTTTCACCGTACTGAACGTACCGGAGACTCCCGAATTTCGGCAAAAATTTAAAATTGTCGTCACCGTATTGCTGATCATTTTCTCGCTTCTGCTTATCCGGCTCTGGTACTTACAAATTATCAAAGTACAGGAAATGAGAGAGAAATCGGAAAGTAACGCCATCCGTTACCGTAAAATTCAGTCCCTGCGCGGCGTGATTACGGACCGCAATGGAGACATTTTAGCCGATAACCTTCCTTCTTTTGACGTTGTCTACATGCCCGGCATAGCTAAAAATCACGAACAATTAATTCAGCGTTTGCAAATCCTGTATAACCGCAAAAACTTGGAAATAGATTTAAGCCAGCAATTTGGCAAAACGATGCGGCCGTATCTCCCCGTAAAATTAGAAAAAAACGTTGGCATGGAAAAAGTTGCAGTAGTGGAAGCAAATTCGGTAAATTTGCCAGGATTGTATATTGATGTTTCACCAGTCCGTTTGTACCCAAAAAAAGAAATGACAGCCTCCCTACTGGGTTATATCGGAGAGGTCGGTAAAGATGATTTAGAAAATGGAGAAAGTGAATATTCCTTAGGGGATATTACCGGGAAATACGGAGTGGAAAAAGTGTTAGATCCTTATTTGCGTGGTCGCAGCGGCGCAGAGCTGGTGGAAGTAAATGTTCACGAAAAACAAATGCAGAATCTCGGGCGCATCGAAGCCGTGCCCGGTTATAACACTGTTCTGACCATAGACACTAGACTGCAAGAAGCAGCATGGCTCGGATTGAATGGAAAAGCGGGCGCTGTTGTGGCTTTAGATCCGCGGGATGGAACTATTTTGGCCATGGTCAGCGCGCCATCTTTTGATCCTCATTTATTCAACGCGGGGATTTCCGCCGGACAATGGAAAAATTTGTTGAATAACCCGTTATCTCCGATGACCAACAGAGTCGTATCCGGCCAATATCCACCTGGTTCCACCTATAAGCTGATTGTTGCTGCCGCTGCTTTGGAAGAAGGTATCATCACCCCCCAAACGAAATTCTTTTGTGACGGAACTTTCACCATGGGTAACAGAACTTTCAGATGCTGGAAAAAGCACGGTCACGGACAAATAGAACTGCACAGAGCCATAGTTGAATCGTGCGACGTTTATTTCTACAACGTCGGCAAAATGCTTGGGGTGGACAAAATAGCAAAGTACGCCAATCTTTTCGGTCTGGGAAAAGAAACCGGCATCAATTTCCCTAACGAAAAAAGCGGTCTCATTCCGACGCAACAGTGGAAACTGGAAAGATTAAAACAACCGTGGCATCCGGGTGAAACTATATCCTTAGCTATCGGGCAGGGATATAATCTGCTTACCCCACTGCAACTTGCCAATGCTTATGCTTCTTTTGCCAACGGCGGGACTGTATGGCAGCCACATCTCATAAAACGTGTTGAAACAGCTGAAGGAAGAATAATCAAAAAATTTGAACCAGTGAAGACCGCAACGATTCCCTTGAGCAAAAAAACTTTTGAACTGTTGCGTAGCGCCTTATGGGGGGTAGTTAATGAACAAGGCGGAACGGGAAGAGCAGCGATGGTACCCAACGCTGATGTTTGCGGGAAAACGGGAACGGCGCAGGTTGTTGGTTTACCGCAAGATCCAAAAGCCCGCCGGCTAAAAAAAATCAGTGCCTTTCATGAAGACCATGCCTTGTTCGTATGTTTTGCTCCACGGGACAATCCGGAAATAGTCATCGCCATAGTCGCGGAAAATGCCGGACATGGCGGTGCTGTTGCCGCTCCTATCGCCCGTAAGATGATGGAAATTTATTTCAACATTCAGGAAAGTGATATTAGACCACAAGTTGCAAACACCGCGGAAACGGGGCGCTGAACAGGAATAATTTATGCTTTTTTTAAAATTTGACCGAAGTAATCTTCATAATTTTGACTGGACGCTGCTGGCAATTGTGCTGTCCATCTGCGCGATAGGAATCTTAAATATTTATTCCGCCGGATACAGCTATGACGCTCTGGAAAGACAATCTCCTTTCTATATTAAACAAATACAGTGGATATTGCTTGGCCTGATCGCAATGATAATAACTTTTTCCATCGACTACAGATTTCTTGCCAAAGGAGCCTACGTTATTTATTGTATTGCTATCGCCCTTCTGATGCTTGTTCATATCTTTGGCTACACCATGCACGGCTCCCAGAGATGGCTTTCCATCGGTGGTCTTGCTTTCCAGCCCTCCGAAGTAATGAAACTTTCCATAATCCTTGTCCTGGCCCGTTATTTTGAAGACCACAAATCCAACCAGCCGTATAAACTCAGAGAGCTTATAGTTCCAGCGCTGATCATCATGCTTCCTTTTCTACTGATCTTAAAGCAACCCGATTTGGGAACAGCTTTAATCATCGTGCTTATATCAGCCTCGATAATTTTCTTTATCGGCGTCAATTGGAAATCTTTTCTTATCGCATCATCCGGCACTTTATTGTCGGCTCCCATCGTCTGGCATTTTTTGAAAGATTACCAAAAAGACAGGTTGATCATTTTCTTTAATCCGGAAAGAGATCCGTTGGGTGCCGGATACCACATCATTCAATCCATGATCGCGGTGGGCTCAGGAGGTCTTTGGGGCAAAGGTTTTCTGAACGGCACGCAAACGCAACTTAAATTTTTGCCGGAGCAGCAAACAGATTTTGTATTTTCCGTTTTCGCGGAAGAATGGGGTTTTATCGGCGGTTTTGTTTTGATCATTCTATTCATGTCACTTGTTTTCTGGAGCTTAAAAATTGCCCTGCATGCCAGAGACCTGTCCGGAACCGTTATCGCTTTGGGTATAGTTTGTCTTTTTTCGTGGCAGGTATTTATCAATATCGGCATGGTGTTGGGTGTTTTGCCGGTAGTGGGCATTCCCCTTCCCTTTTTGAGTTATGGTGGTTCGGCCATGCTTTCTTTTATGGCCGCCATAGGGTTATTAATGAACATAAATGCGCATAGATTTATTTTGCACCGCTAGACACTAATAGAATTTTTAGTATATACTGCTGAGCGTAGAGAGGCATTCATTTTCAAATAAGGCAGGAGGGACTAAAATGTGGGAGAAAAAAAAGCAGGAAAGCGAAGAAATCAAGGCGGTTTTAGGCAAGGGAGCTGAATTTTCGGGTAAACTGATTTTCAATGGCTCCGTGCGCATAGACGGAGATTTTCAAGGTGAAATCAGCGGTCAAGGCACCTTGGTTGTTGGGGAAGGAGCGGTGGTAAAAGCAAATATTACCGTCCAAAATGTTTATATCAATGGTGACGTACAGGGTAATATTGATGCCAAAAATAAAGTTCATATCCACTCCACCGGCAAATTTTCGGGTGATATTCACACGACAGCCTTTGTTATGGAAGAAGGCGCTTTCTTTGATGGAACATCAAGTATGAGCAATTCGGAAAAGAAGAACACAAATGATTCCCTGTACGGTTGATTAATTCGGCCCCACAAGAAGCAGTTTCTCATATAATTACTTTATAAAATCAATAGCATAAAATTACATAAGCGTTTTTTCCCCACCCGTTTATTTTCTTTGCATAAAACTAGACTGCCGGTCAGAAAAAACTTGACAAGCTATCAAGCTTGTGTTTATTAACAGCACGAGTTTTGGGTATCAATAAGTAAGGTTTCCTCTGCGTTAAACATTACAAAATATTCAAAACATCCTAGAACAATAAAATTTACACGTTTTAGGTAATGCGTATTGATGAAAGCCGCAGGGTGAACAAAAGAAATGTTCAACAGACGGCTTTTTTTGCGCAAGAATACAAGAGGTAAAAAATGGTTCAAGTCCTTCCAGATTTAACGTTTTTCGTGCAAATGGCTATTTTTTTGGTTCTGGTCTTCGTTCTCAATGCGCTATTATACAAACCAATCCTCAACATAATCGACCGCCGCAAAAAACAACTCGAAGAACTGGAAAATGAAATCAAACTGTTTAATGAATCAGTTAATACAAAGGCAGCCGAATACGAAGAAAAACTCAAGCAGGCAAAAACAAATGCAGCCGAATTAAAAAAGGAAATAATTCAAGAAGGCAATGAGCAGGCCAAGAAAATAGTTGACGTTGTCCGAGCTGAAATCCCCGTGATGACCCAAGAATTTCAGCAAAAAATTGGAAAAGAAATCCAAACCGCGCGGCAGATTCTGGACAAGCAATCACAAAACTTATCTTTGGACATCGCGCAAAAAGTTTTGGGAAGGAGCGTCAAATGAAAAATTTCCGCCACTCAAAATGGTTTTGTATTCTCTTTGCTATTTTTTTGCTTCTTTTATCTGCTTGCATCGCCTATGCAGAGGGCGCTGAGGGCGGACACGAGGCTGAAGACTGGATTGAATTAGGATGGAAAACGTTTAATTTTATCATATTAATAGGGTTTTTATACTGGCTTCTGGCAGAAAAAATCAAAACCTTTTTTGTCGATCGGCGCAAGGAAATAAAAGAAACTTTAGAAAACGCAGCAAAGCAAAAAGTGGATGCAGAAAAAAAATATCGTGAATATTCCGAAAAAATCGACAAAGCGTCATCGGAAATAGACGGCATCATCGAAATGATTAAAGCACAGGGGCTCGCCGAAAAACAAAAAATCATTGATGACGCTCAAAAAGTTGCCCAAAAAATGAAGGAAGACGCGCAGGCGCGCATTGAACAGGAACTGCAGAAGGCCGCTTCTCAATTGCGCCTGGAAGCGGTTCATCTTTCCGTGAAGATGGCGGAGGAAATTCTAAAAAGAAATATTACCGAAAAAGATCATGAAGCGATGATCAAGGAATATATGGATAAGGTGGTGAGCAAAAATTGATCAGCAATATTTCCAAAAGATATGCCCGCGCTTTTTTTGAAATCGCGGCAGAAGAAAAAAAATTGGAGCAATTACATTTCGAACTCAATCAATTTTCTTCCATGATCACGCAGAATAAAGCGCTCAAAGAATTTTTAGCCAATCCGATTATCGAGCAAGACAACAAAAAAGCCGTTGTGGAAAAAATCATCAGCAAGCTTAATTTTTCAAAAATGACGGTCAATTTTTTAAAGCTGCTCGTTGATAAAAAAAGGATTGATTCTTTGCCGGACATAGAAATTTGCTACCGGCAACTAATGGATGAGGCGTTAAAAAAAGTCCGAATTAATGTAAAAACTGCATTCCCGCTTTCAAGTAAGATGCGGGACTACATAATTGCGAACATGGAAAAAATATCCGGGCGGAAAGCGGACATTACCGTGGAAACCGCGCCGGAACTTTTAGGCGGTGTAATTATCAGTGTCGGCGATACACTTTACGATGGCAGCGTAAAAAGCCAGTTGAACAATATGAGAAATCTCTTAGGGGAGGCAAGATAAAGCATGGAAACAATCAAAGCGGAAGAAATCAGTCAAATTATTTCTGAGCAAATCAAAAGCTATGAAAAAAAGCTGGATATAAGCGAAACGGGAACAGTCCTATCCGTCGGCGACGGTATCGCGAGAGTTTATGGTGTACAAAACGCCATGGCCATGGAACTTCTGGAATTTCCCGGCGGCATTCTGGGCATGGTGCTCAACCTGGAAACGGATAACGTAGGTGTCGCCGTTCTGGGCGAAGTTACTCACATTAAAGAAGGTGATATTGTCAAAAGAACGGGAAAAATCGCGCAGGTACCGGTGGGCGAAGCGCTGCTGGGACGCATTATCGATGCAACGGGAAAACCACTGGACGGCAAAGGTCCGATCGAGACCAAAGAGTTCCGCCGCATAGAAATGGTAGCGCCTGGTGTTATTCAGCGCCAACCGGTTAACGAACCTATGTACACGGGACTGAAAGCCATCGATGCGATGACCCCCATCGGCCGCGGCCAGCGCGAACTGGTTATCGGCGACCGTCAGATCGGCAAAACGGCCATCTGCGTGGATGCCATAATTCGTCAAAAAGACACGGGTGTAAAATGCATTTATGTCGCCATCGGCCAAAAAAAATCAACCGTGGCTCAGGTCGTGGAAAATCTTAAAAAACATGACGCTCTTTCCTATACCTGTGTTGTTGCCGGCTGTGCCAGCGACCCCGCCACACTCCAATACATCGCCGCTTATGCCGGTTGCAGTATCGGCGAATATTTCCGCGATAATGGTCAGGACGCGCTGATTATTTATGACGATTTATCCAAACAAGCCGTCGCTTACCGCCAGATTTCGCTTCTGCTGCGACGACCCCCCGGACGCGAAGCTTTCCCCGGTGATATTTTCTATAACCATTCACGTTTGCTGGAACGCGCGGCGCGTGTCAGCGCCGATTTGGGCGGCGGATCGCTCACCGCTCTGCCGGTTATTGAAACCCAGGCCGGTGACGTTTCGGCTTACATCCCGACGAACGTTATTTCGATTACCGACGGCCAGGTTTACCTGGAACCGAGTTTGTTTTTCTCCGGCATTCGTCCGGCCATCAACGTCGGTCTTTCCGTTTCCCGCGTCGGCGGTGCCGCGCAGGTTAAAGCCATGAAGCAGGTGGCGGGTACGCTGAAACTTGACCTGGCCCAGTACCGGGAACTAGCGGCCTTCGCACAATTCGGTTCCGACCTCGACAAATCAACACAGGCACAATTAGACCGTGGTGTTCGTTTGGTCGAGCTGCTGAAGCAGCCGCAATTTTCTCCCATGTCTTTGTCCAAAGAAGTAGTTGTGCTCTTTGCGGGAACCAGAGGGTTTATTGATAAATACGAAGTCGAAAAAGTACGTGATTACGAACAACAATTACTGAGTTTTGTTGATAATAAATATCCTGATATTCTTAAGGAAATTGAAGAACAAAAAGTTATTTCTCCTGAATTGGAAAAGAAAATGAAAGAGATGCTGACGGCTTTTGACTCCGTCTTTGTTGCCGGTTAATTTATTAAAAAACTGATTTAAGGAGAATATTGAAGTGGCCTCCCTTAAAGATATAAAAAGAAAAGTAAGTGCCGTTCAGAAAACAAAGCAGATTACGCGGGCAATGAATATGGTCGCGGCTTCAAAGTTTAAGACCGCGCAATTGCGTATGGACAATTTTCGCCCTTATGCCAGTAAATTCATGGATGTTTTAAATTCCTTGGCTCTACGCGTGGAAAGCATATCGCACCCCCTTTTAGCCGTGCGTGAGCCAAGAAGAATAAGAGTAATCTGCATGACTTCTGATCGTGGTCTTTGCGGTGGATTCAACACAAACATCATCAAAGCGACGGAAAGGTTTTTGCGCGATAAAATCAATGAAGGCAAAGAAGTTCACTTGATCAATGTCGGGCGCAAAGGCAGAGATTTTTTTCGGAAGAAAGCTAATATGATTGGTCAATACGTCGATGTTTTAAGCAGATTTGACATGACTCTGGCCGTTTCCATCGCCAATGAAGTCATTATGCCTTTCATCAAAGAAGAATATGACGAGCTTTACTTAATTTATAATCAGTTTGTGAACGTTTCCGTACAAAAACCGACGGTAGTCAGATTGTTTCCCCTGCCTTCCATCGGGCAGGACATTGATCCCGAGTCGGACAAACGCTTGGACTACATATACGAACCATCGGAAGAAGCTCTTTTGCAGAAGCTTTTACCGATGTATGTTCATGTCCTTATCTACCGAGCGCTTCTGGAAACATCAGCGGGAGAAAACGGCGCCAGAATGGCGGCAATGGACAACGCCACCAGTAATTGCGAAGAGCTGATCCGCTCACTGACACTCAAGATGAATAAAGCAAGGCAAGCGGCTATTACGGCGGAATTGATGGACATCGTGGGCGGTACCGAAGCTCTGGCAAAGGGATAAAATAATGCGGCATTATGCCGCACATAGAAGATTAATATAATACGACTATTGTTAAGGAGATAGTGATGAATATTGGAAAAATTGTACAAGTTATTGGTCCAGTTGTTGACGTGGCCTTTGAAGAGGGGAAGCTTCCCAGTATTTTAAACGCGCTTACGATCACCAATCCTGCTATCGATGATAAAGAAGATAATTTAATTATCGAAGTTGCACAGCACCTCGGTGACAATGTTGTACGTTGCATCGCTATGGACATCACCGACGGATTGGTGCGTGGTATGCCGGCAAAAGATACCGGAGCCCCCATTAAAGTTCCCGTAGGAAAAGAATGCCTGGGAAGAATTCTAAACGTCGTTGGTAGACCCGTTGACGGCCTGGGACCCATTGACGCCAAACATTCTGCACCGATTCATAGAGAATCACCGACCTTCCTCGAGCAAGATACCACCGTTCATGTTCTGGAAACAGGCGTTAAAGTCATCGATCTCCTAGTGCCTTTTCCCCGCGGCGGTAAAATGGGCATGTTCGGAGGAGCCGGTGTCGGCAAAACAGTCGTCATGATGGAAATGATTCATAACATCGCTATGCACCATGGAGGAATTTCCGTTTTCGCGGGCGTGGGTGAACGTACCCGTGAAGGAAATGACCTCTATCTGGAAATGAAACAATCAGGCGTTATCAAACAAGCGGCCCTGATTTACGGGCAAATGACCGAACCCCCCGGAGCCAGAGCCAGAGTTGCGCTGACCGGCTTAACGGCGGCGGAATACTTCCGCGACGAGGAAGGACAGGACGTCCTCTTATTCATTGATAATATTTTCCGTTTCACGCAGGCCGGCTCCGAAGTTTCCGCTTTGCTTGGGCGCATGCCTTCCGCCGTCGGCTACCAGCCTACGCTGGCGACGGACCTGGGTGAATTGCAGGAACGCATCACCTCAACCAACAAAGGCTCGATTACGGCCGTGCAGTGTGTTTATGTTCCCGCCGACGACTTGACCGATCCCGCGCCGGCAACAACATTCGCGCATTTGGACGGAACGGTCGTCTTATCGCGTCCTATTGCCGAGCTGGGTATCTACCCCGCCGTGGATCCGCTGGATTCAACTTCTCGTATTCTGGACCCGCTGGTGCTGGGCGAAGAGCATTATCAGGTGGCGCGCCAAGTGCAGGTTACACTGCAGAAATATAAAGACTTACAGGATATCATCGCCATCTTGGGCATGGATGAGTTGTCCGAAGCGGATAAACTCACCGTGAGCCGCGCGAGAAAAATCCAGAGATTTTTGTCTCAGCCCTTCTTTGTCGCCGCACAATTTACCGGAACGGAAGGAAAATTCGTTTCGGTTGCCGATACAGTACGCGGTTTTAAAGAAATTTTGGAAGGCAAACACGACGATTTGCCCGAACAGGCTTTCTGGATGGTCGGCGGAATTGAAGAAGCCGTGGAAAAAGCCAAAAAAATCAGCCAGTAGTTTTTTTAATTTGGAGGAGATCAAATGGCGGATGAATTAATGCTGGAAATTGTAACACCGGAAAAAATGGTTTTTTCAGGCAATGTAGAAGAGGTCACCGTCCCCGGCACGGAAGGTGAATTCGGCGTGTTGCGCGGTCATGAGACGCTTTTAAGCTCCGTGGATATCGGCCAGATGAGTTTCACCCGAAATAATAAAAAAGTTAATTACGCTGTTAATACCGGCTACGCTGAAGTTACCGCCAATAAAGTTACTATATTGATCGAAACAGCGGAAAGGTCCGACCAGATTGATTTAACCAGAGCAAGAAGAGCAAGGGATAATGCTGAAACCCGGCTGGCCAAAATTGCCAGAGATAATGAAGAATACGAAAAGGTTCGTGCTGCGTTGATGCGAGCTATCGCTCGCATAAGTGTTGCGGAAAAAGAATCGATTAAGTAAAGTAATTTTTTTGATAAACAAACCAGTTTAAAAAGAATATGTTAAGATAAGGCAGCACGTACAAGGTATGTGCTGCTTTGTTTTTTACACGTTTATTTGCACGTAAACCACTGCTTTATTTTGGGATATTTTTTTAATGGAATTTTTCTTTTCACCTAAAAGTGTAGCTGTCATTGGTGCATCGTCTAACCCGTTTAAGGGCGGAAACTTCATACTCAAAAATCTGATCAATACTTTCAAAGGCAATATTTACCCTGTAAACCCAAAATATAAAACCATGGAAGGCCTGCCATGTTATCCCTCGACGCAAGAAATACCGGGGAGTGTAGATGCGGCGATCATTTTTGTTCCCGCCAGAGAAGTGCCGCGGGCGGTATCGGATTGCGCCGCCAAAAATATTCCCGGAGTCATTATCGAATCGGCGGGTTTTGCGGAAATAGGTGCCGAAGGCGTGGAACTGCAAAACAAGCTTCTAGAAATCAAACAAAAAACCGGCATTCGTCTGTGGGGCCCAAACTGCATGGGGCTGGTCGACGGCGTGAAAGGCCACGTTTTTTCCTTTATGGCGCCGGAAGCGATCAAAGACGGTCTTATACCCGGCCATGTTTCGCTCATCGTGCAAAGCGGGATGCTTTCCGGTGGTTTTCTTATGGATATCGTCAGTAACCGCATAACGGGCATCAATAAAGTATGCTCCGTGGGAAACAAGATAGATGTCGATGAATGCGACCTGATTGAATACATGGAGCAGGATGCACAAACAAAAGTAATCGGTCTGTATCTGGAATCAATTGTCGATGGCCGTCGTTTTGTCGGTTTATGCCGCAAAAGCTCCAAACCAATTGTTGTTTTAAAAGGGGGAAAAAGCGCCAGTGGTGCGCAAGCCGCCATAAGTCACACGGCAGCCCTGGCCGGTAACAACCGCATAATCGAAGGAGCCCTGTCTCAAGCCGGCGTCACTGAAGCGCACGATTTCAAACAAATGGTGGACCTTTGCCGGTGTCTCGCTGTTCATCCAAGACGGCCTGACGGTCACGGGCAAGTCGCAATATTGACGTCAAGCGGCGGGGCGGGAATTATGGCTACAGATTTTGTCGAACAATACAAATTGTCCTTGGCGAAATTCGGCCCGTCAACAATAAAATCTCTGGAAAAGATTTTTCCCAATTGGATGCCGGTAAACAACCCCGTAGACATCTGGCCGGCAATAGAAGCCAGCATGGGTAAAGGAATAGATGTTTACAAAAATGCGCTGAACGCTCTGCTTTCCGATACAGGGGTTGACGCAATCCTGCTTTGCGGCTTTGCGGGAAATGCAACTGTGCTTTTCGACATGGCGGAAATCGCAAAAAAATCCAGTATTTCAGGTAAACCTATCTTTATTTGGCTCTTCGGCCTGCGGGACGCGGCTTTTGAAGCACAGACGCAGGCTCGTGAACACGGTGTGCCCCTGTTTCAGGAGCTGGAACGTGCGGTAGAATGCCTTTCCGCTGTAATTCACCAGAAAGAAAGGTATGAATTTTCTGCCGTTAAAGTAGAAGCTGCTTCACGCGAGATGGTACCTGATGATACGCTTAAAGTTATCAAAACAGCTCATGGTCCGCTCGATGAACATACTTCCAAAAAAATCTTGCAAGCATACGGGATTCCCGTCGTCGAGGAAAAAACCGCTAAAACACTTGAAGAATGTATGTTAGCCGCACATAAACTAGGTTATCCTTTGGTGATGAAAGGAATCTTGACGGGAACAGTCCACAAGACAGAAAAAGGGCTTGTGCGCCTGAATATTACCGACAATAATGTTGCGGAGATTACCTTCACACATTTGATGTCGTTAATGAATCAAAACGGCTTTGTTTTGCTGCAAAAACAAATAGAGGGAAAAGCGGAAATTATTTTGGGAATGCTCCAAGACCCTCATTTTGGACCCGCGGTAATGATGGGGGTGGGAGGGTTCATGGCGGAAATTTTCTCTCAATCCGTCTTTGCGGTCGCCCCAATGACAAAAGCGGACGCTCTGCACCTTATGGAGCGCTTCCCGGCAAAAAAACTGTTGGAGGGGTTCCGCAACAGCCCTCCGGTGGACAAAGACAAATTTTCCGAATTTCTTATCGCTTTAGGCACGATTGGCTTTTCACATCCACAGATTAAGGAAATCGATATCAACCCCGTGATCATTTC